>Ga0075433_10001011_pt1 | contig 20024 bp, 17 predicted proteins | sample RhiMethybrSRZTD2_FD_75299 | JGI IMG/M metagenome (GOLD analysis project Ga0075433, IMG submission 75299) | Populus rhizosphere microbial communities from Tennessee, USA - Rhizosphere MetaG P. TD hybrid SRZTD2 | ecosystem: Host-associated > Plants > Roots > Rhizosphere > Soil | place: USA... | reverse complement strand
CGTCGTCGCATTCTCGCGGCGGTCGCGTTTCAAGACGCGGTTACCTTCAGACGTGCTGGTGGGGGACCACGTCGCGTATGTTCGCTCCGACGAGAACATTGCACTCAACCCTGAAGAGTTTGACGCGATTTGCTCGCGGCTCAATGTCCTCGACACGTCGTCCGCTAATAGTGCTTCCTTGGACCGACACGTGCAGGACCTTCACGCACGTTTCGAGAGTACGACGCAGTGTCCTCAGTGTGGCGGTAGGCTAATCCGGCGTCAGTCGAGAAAACCGGGTTATGAAGGGAACGTCTTTCTTGGCTGCTCGAACTTCCCATCGTGCCGCTACATTCGAAACCTAGATGCCAGCTAAACACACAGCGCTCACGTTGTGTCCGCTGCGAGGCTTCATGCTTTCGAGGCGAGCGAAACACCTCATTCAAACCACATGACCAGCCGATGCATCAAACCAAGAAACGCTCGAGGACTATCCATGAAGAGTCAGAAACCGCTCATTGCGCTCACCGCGGTAAACCTGGGGCTCCTCTCGTACCAATTGACCCAACCTCGTCCCAGCCCGGCACTGGCGGCCGAGGTGCCGGCCGTGATCCGTGGACGTGCCCTCGAAATCGTGGATGATCAAGGGAGGGTGAGAGCCAGCCTCTCGGTGGTCCCGGAGGACCCGAAGGTTCTGTGGAAGGGCAAGCCGTATCCTGAAACGGTGCTCCTGCGGCTGATCAGTCCCGACGGAAGACCCAACGTAAAACTTGGAGCATCGAAGCTGGGAGCGGGGCTCCTGATCGGCGGCGAGTCCGACCCAACATATGTCCAAGTGTTGGCGGAAGGTCGAGAGACCACCCTGAAGCTGATAAACAAGGACGGCCGGGAGCGGTTGATCACGCCATAGCTGGACCGCTCGCTGGTTGCGCCGTAGTTTCAGCGAGCAACGCCACACGCCTCGTTTCACCTGCAACCCGGGGGGCTCAATGCATCACTGGCGTACGTTCCTGGCCGCGCTCGTCGTGGTCGCCTGCGGCGATCAGACTCCGCCGAGCGCCGTCGGTGGCCGCGCGTCGCTGCTCGCCAGCACCCAGAGCGAGCTGGTACCGCCAGTCGTGTTCACCACGCAAATGCGCTCGGAGCTCGAGGTCCCGGCCTGCGCGTCCGAATCGAAGGGGCATGCCGAAGTGAAGGTGATGGAAGACGGCACGATCGAGGCGGCAGTGACCATCAACAACAAGGGCGGCGAGAGCGTTCGGTTCGGGCACATCCATCACCTGCCCCCGGGGCAGGCCACTGGCCCGATCATCTGGTGGCTCACCACCCCCGTGGGCGTAGATCTCAACCTGACCGAGCAGCACATCGACGTGCAGCAGGAAGGCGTGTTTGTCGCCAACCCGCACTTCGCCACCGAGGAGCTGGCGCTGGCCGAGCTGCTCAGCGACCCGGGCAGCTTCTACGTCAATTTCCATTCGGATGTCTGCCCGGGAGGGTTTGCTCGCGGGTTCCTGCCCTGACATGCCGTTCTTCAGCGGAGAGAGATGAGGACGAAGGGGCCCGCATGGGCCCCTTTGGGCACTAATCGCCCTACCGCCCCCTCCGGCGCAGCGGCACCTGGTGCCAGGTGATCCCGAGCCCCAGTTGCGCGAGCGACACGCCGGGCCCGTCCTGAATCTTCCCGCCGTTGAACTTGAGTGATCCCCCCACCACCCCGAGCGCCACATTGATGAACGGGCTGACGACGACGTGTGAGCTGACGGGCCATTCGTATCCCACACCGAACTGCGGCCCGATGGCCGTGGCCGTGATGACATCGGTGCCGTCGTCGGTGCGATGCGACACAAAATCCATCCCCAGCTTCACGTAGAGCGGTCGCCGCCGGTTCGGATACCAGTACGCGGCGGCGCCGAACGCGGCCAGCGACTGGTGCACGGTGTCCGCGCCTGGCTCGAGCGTCGTCCACCACCCCGCCACTTCGGCGCCGATCAGCACGGCGCGACTCACCGCGCCGCCGAGGCGCAGCGTGCCGGACAGCCCGCCGCGGTTTTTCTGTTGGCAGATCTGGCACGACACCCGCGCCCAGCCGCCGCCGAAGGCGGCCCCGAACCAGAAGCCGTCCCGAGCCTGGCGCGGCTGCTGGGCCGTGAGATCGCGACCGAGCGTCAGCGCCGTGAGCGAGCCGAGCAGGAGCACGAGGCGGGTCATAGCGGTGGCCCATTCCTAAGGACGCACGCCCCGCCATGAGGTGACCGTCGTCACCGCTCGCGGGCTCAGGCCGCAGCGAAGCTGGGTACGGAGGGTGTACCATGTCGCGTGCCTCGCCAGTGCTGGCGCTCGTCGTCCTCGCGGCTGCCGCGTGCGGCGACAGCGCATTCCAGAACGTGGTCAACGGCCCGGCGATCGGGTTCGCGCAATCCTACGGGATCTGGACGCCCGGGCCGCGCGACGACTGCACGGCCGACCTGCACAACAGCTATTCGGTGATCGGCCCGGATCGCAAGGTGTACCCGACCTGGCACCCACCGGTCGATCCCGCCACCGGTTGCTCCTTCGGGCACGATCACGGTCGCGACCCCCGTGGCTCCGCGCTGTACGCGAGCGTCGGGCCGATTCCGTTCGGGTACGCCAACGAGCAGCTCGACGTCTACGACCCGGCGAACCCGCGCCACGAAGACCACTTCGGCCACAAGATCGAGTGGGAGAACGACGTGCGCATGCGGTTCGGGAGCTCGGCGGCGGGAACGCTGTTCGAGATCCGCTGCGACGTGCTCGCGAAGCTGCACCAGGGCACTCACTCGAAGGACGCCTTCACGAACAACCTGCACGAGCTCGCCTATCACATTCGCTGCACCGACGGCACGCAGCTGCACATCACGCTGCTCGCGGCGATCGGCGACCCGGGGCAGTTCGAGCGCACCTGTGACGGCGCCACGGTGGCCGTGGGGCCCGCGACGCCCGCCAACTCACCGCCCGGCGGCGGACGGCGCATCATCCCGGATCGCACCTGCATCGATCAGTTCGTGCTCGTGCCCCCCGGCCAGCAGTCGGACTTCGGCGTGCTGCACGAGAGCTGGCAGCTCTCGCTCAGCGTGCGGCGGGCGGACGGGCACGGCCTGGCGTTTCTGAATCCCTACTTCCAGGTCTTCCTGCCGAGCCGCTTTTATGATCCCGCGGGCGCCAACCTCGTGGGACGGCCGATCGACGTGTGCTACGAGATCACGCCGGGCGGCGCGCGGGCGCAAGGGGAGGCGTGCGACCAGTCGACGGGCGGGGGAACCATCACCGGGGTGACGTTCGACGACCCGCGCTCGGTGTTCGACGGCGTCGAGCGGATCGTCGACATCAACGAGAACGTGATCGACAACGCCGAGGGACCCGTGTTCTGGTTCACCGATCCGTTCGGCAAGAACGGCCGCACCGAGGCGTTTCCGGGGTCGATCCGCCAGTTCATCGCGGCGATCGACAATACGCGCGGGGGTCTCGACGTCTCGGGCCCGACGCTGGGGCGCAACCGCGACTACGGCGGTCCGCGCGTGCACGCCCCGAACTGACCAGCTGCAGCGGACGCGCAGCGCTGCGTCCACTCCGCACCTCGCTCCAAGCGCGATCCGCGGTCGCCCGGGCGGTGCGCGTTTTGCCACACAGCCGGTCGAGTCAATTCGGGCTTTCGCCTCGATGCAGCGGTCGACCATCTGCCGCCTCCTCCGCACCGGCATGCCGCTCGGCGTGGCGGGACTGCTCGTCACCTGTCATCTGGACCAGCTCTTCAAGCCGGCTGTTTTCGGGAAGCTCGTCGTGTCCCCTTCGAGGATCGACGAATCCGTCCCGCAGGGAAGTAGCGCGGAAAAACTCCTGACCCTCACGGTGCGTGGCTCCTCCACCGGCCTCGCGTGGCAGGCCTCCGTGGTGGGTGGCAGCCCGTGGCTCCAGTTGGGGCAGACGGAGGATACCGTTCCTTCCAACCTCGACGTGCACTTGAACCCGGGCGGTCTCGCCACGGGCGAGTATCTCGATACGATCGTCGTGACATCCGCCGAATCGGACGCCGTGAGCCGGGTGCCGGTGACCTTTGTGGTCGAGTCGGTTCCTCCGCCCCCGCCGCCTCCACCGCCGCCGCCCCCCACGCCGCGCCGTGTGGCGTTCGTGGTTCAGCCGACCACCACCGTGGTGAACGGGACGATCACACCGCCGGTGCGGGTAGCCGCGTTGGATAGCGCGGGCAATACCGTCACAGGTTTCGTGGGCCGCATCACGGTCGCGATCGAGAGCAACCCGACGGGTGGTGCGCTGCGCGGGACGACCAGCGTGGATGCGGTGAATGGCATCGCCACCTTCCGCGATCTCAGCATCGATAAGGAAGGACCCGCCTATACGCTCGCCGCGAGCTCCAGCGGGCTGGCAGGCGCGACCAGCGCGGCCTTCGATGTCCTCGGAACAGGCGGCGGCACCAGCGCCACGCACCTCTGGTTCACCGTGCAGCCCACCGGGACGCCCCGAGGCGAGGTGATCAGCCCTCCCCTGCAAGTGGCTGCACACGACGCCGGCGGACATCTCGTGCCCGACTACACGGGTGCCGTCACGATGTCCATCGGCAACAATCCCTCGTGCGCCACGCTGGGGGGAACCAAGACGGTCGCGGCCGTCAACGGCGTCGCGACCTTCAGCGATCTCAGCATCGACCGGGCGGGGAACGCCTATACGTTGGTGGCGCGGGCGGCGGGCTTGACGGAGATCGCCACCCAGGCCTTCAACGTGACAGGGGTGGGTGGCGTGGGGTGCGGCACGCCCACGCATCTCGTCATCATCGTGCAGCCGCGCGACAGCAAGGCCGGCGGGAACGTCACGCCGGCCATCCAGGTCGCCGCCCACGACAACGCGGGCAATATCGCCCTCGGGTTCAGCGGCGACATCACGTTCACCATCGGTCGCAACCCCTCCGGCGGTGTGCTCACCGGTACCACGACGGTCGCAGCGGTCAACGGGGTGGCGACCTTCAGCGATCTGAGGATCGACAAGATCGGCACGGGGTACACGTTGGTCGCGAAGGCGGCCGGGTTGCTGGACGGGGAGACCCAGGCGTTCAACGTCATTCCATAGCCGGCCACGGCTGGCTGCACGAAGCCGTTCGGCGAGTTAATTTCGACGGCAGTGGGTACCCTGTCCCGCCGGACCTTTCTGCGCGCGGGCGCCGCCGCCGGCGGCGGCCTGCTCGTCAGTTTCAGCCTGCCCGCGCGAATCGGCACCGCCCTCGCTGGCGGACCCCCCCAGTCGTCGGGCGACTTCATGCCGAACGGCTTCATCCGGATCGACCGGGAGGGTCGCGTCACCCTGGTCATGCATAAAGTGGAAATGGGGCAGGGGACCTATACCGCGATGCCCATGCTGCTCGCCGAGGAGCTGGAAGTCGACCTGAGCCAGGTGCGGCTCGAGCACGCGCCTCCCGACGATACGCTGTATGCCGAGCCGTTGTTCGGGGTGCAGCAGACGGGCGGCTCGACGTCGGTGCGCGGCAACTGGGAGCCGTTGCGCCGCGCCGGCGCTACCGCCCGCACCATGCTCGTTGCCGCCGCGGCGGAGCGCTGGCAGGTGGCGCCAAGCTCCTGTCGCGCCGCGGGCGGCGCGGTCAGCCATGAACCGACCGGCCGGAAGTTCACCTACGGGGCCCTGGTCGATGCAGCGGCGCTGACACCCGTCCCCCGGAATGTCGCCCTCAAGGACCCGAAGGACTTCAAGCTGATCGGCACCCCGGTGAAGCGCCTCGATACGCCGGAGAAGGTCGACGGCACGGCGCAATTCGGGATCGACGTGCGGCTCCCCGGGATGAAGTTCGCCGCCGTGGCCGCCTGTCCGGTGTTCGGAGGCAAGCTCGCGAGCGTCGACGACACCAAGGCGAAGGCGCTGCCCGGCGTGCGGCAGGTGGTGCGACTCGACGACGCCGTGGCCGTGGTCGCCGACGACACGTGGGCCGCCAAACGGGGGCTGGCGGCGCTCGATATCCGCTGGGACGAGGGGCCGAACGCGAAGCTGACGACTGCCGACGTCGCGCAGCAGCTGGCCGTGGCGTCAGTGAAGTCGGGCGCGGTGGCGCGCAAGCAGGGTGATGCCGCCGGGGCGATGGCCGGCGCCGCGCAGCAAGTCGAGGCGATCTACGAGCTGCCGTTCCTGGCGCACGCGACGATGGAGCCGGTGAATTGCACCGTCGACGTGCGTGCCGACGGCTGCGACCTGTGGGTGGGAACGCAGGTCCCGACCTTCACGCAGACCGCCGCGGCGAAAGTGACCGGGCTGCCCAAAGCCAAGGTCCGGGTGCACAACCACCTCCTGGGCGGCGGCTTCGGCCGGCGGCTCGAGGTGGATTTCATCACCCGCGCCGTGCAGATCGCGAAACAGGTCACCGGCCCGGTGCAAGTCCTGTGGAGCCGTGAAGAAGACATCCAGCACGACATGTACCGGCCGTATTACTACGACCGCATCGCCGCCGGGTTGGATGCCCAGGGCAAGCCGATCGCCTGGACCCATCGGATCACCGGATCATCCATCATTGCGCGGGTGTCGAGCGAGCTGTTCCCCAAGAACCTGCGGGTGATCCGCGCCCTGGGCCTGGGCAGCGTGATCGCCTCGGTGAGGGGTCTCGACATCGACGCGGTCGAGGGGGCGGCGGAGCCTCCGTACGACCTGCCCAACATCAGGGTCGAGTACGTGCGCCAGGAGCCGCCGGGGATCCCCACGGCCTTCTGGCGCGGCGTCGGGCCGACGCGCAGCATTTTCGTGGTGGAGAGCTTCGTCGACGAGCTGGCGGCGGCCGCCAAGCGAGACCCGTTCGAGTACCGTCGCACGCTGCTCGACCGCTCCCCGCGCGCCCGAGCGGTCCTCGAGCTCGCGGCGGAGCGCGCCGGCTGGGGGCAGCCGCTGCCGGCGGGCACCGGACGGGGGCGCGGCATCGCGCTGCTGCACGCCTTCGGGAGCTACGTCGCCCAGGTCGCCGACGTCGCGGTATCGAAGCAGGGCGACGTGCGGGTCCAGCGGGTGGTGTGCGCGGTGGATTGCGGCACGGTGGTCAATCCGGATATCGTGAAGGCCCAGATGGAGAGCGGTATCGTGTTCGGGATCAGCGGCGTGTTGTGGGGTGAGATCACCATCAAGGACGGCCGCGTCGAGCAGCACAACTTCCACGACTACCGGGTGTTGCGCATGAACGAGGCACCCGTGATCGACGTCCATCTGGTCACGAGCACCGAGGCGCCCGGCGGCGCCGGCGAGCCGGGCACGTCGGCCGTCATGCCCGCGGTCACGAACGCCATCTTCGCGGCGACCGGCCGGCGAATCCGGAAGCTTCCGGTGAAGGACCAGTTGCGCTCAGCCTAACGAGACACGAATGATTTGGATCGCCTTCGCCTACCACCTCGCGAGCCGCCTCGCCTACGTGCTGTATGTCGGCCTCACGCTCAACCGGCAGGACCGGACGGCGCACCTCACCCGCCGCCACGGTGAGGAAGCGGGATTCCAGCGCTTCCGTCGCGCCGCGGCGTTCGTCATGGCCAACGACGCGGTGAGCTTCGCCGTGCTGTGTCTGGTGAGCGCGAACACGCTGAATGTCGGGCTGCCGCGCGGCCTGGCGTTCGCCGTGGGCGCGGTCCTCGCCGCGGTCGGTGTCGCCACGAAGGTCTGGGCCGCGGCCACGTTGGGGGACGGGTACTATTGGCGCAACTTCTTCACGCCCAACGGACGGATCGTCACCAAGGCAGCGGGGCCGTATCGTTGGCTGAGAAACCCGATGTATACGGTAGGGTATTTGCCCGTGTACGGGCTGGCGCTCGCGACCTCGTCCGCGTACGGCCTGATCGCCGCCCTGTTCGACCAGTGCGCCATCCTCACCTTCTATCATCTGGTCGAGAAGCCGCACTTCGAGAAGCTGCGCCGGGCCGGGTCCGAGCTGCTGGAGCAGAGCGCGGACTGAGCGACCGTCAGGCCTGAACCTGGTTTCGCCCGCCCTCTTTGGCGCGGTACAACGCCCGGTCGGCCGCCTTGACCACCTGATCCCATTTGGTGTGGCGCTCGTTTTGCTCGGCCACCCCGATGCTGATCGTCACCGGGACGCGCTGCCCGGGGCCACGGTCGGTCAGCACCTTTTCCTTCTTCTTTTTCGAGCGGAACCGGGCCCGGAGGATGAAGCGCGTGTCCTCGACGGTGCCCCGAAGCGCCTCGAGGTCGGGCAAGCAGTCCTGGGCGCCCCGCCCCGCGAAGATCACCGCGAACTCCTCACCGCCATAGCGGTAGGCCTTCCCGCCTCCGCCCACCTGCGCCAGCTTCGCGGCGATCATCTTGAGCACCTGATCGCCGACGTCGTGCCCGTGCTGGTCGTTGATACGCTTGAAGTGGTCCACGTCCACCATCGCCACGCTGTAGTGTCCTCCCAGCCGCAGTAGCGCTTCGTTCAGGGCCCGGCGGGCGGGCAGTCCGGTGAGGCTGTCCTGGTACGCCATGTGGTAGGAGGCTTCCACCACGGCGACGATCAGGATGAGCGCGCCGGTGGCGACATAGAACGTCGAGAACCCGGGATTCCCGGGGCGCACTGTCGAGAGGCCGAGGAATATCGGCAGCAGGGCCCAGGCGAACGAGCGTCCCGTTTGTGTGGGCGACATGAGCTGTGCCGCGGCCAGCATGCCGCCGGCGACGAAGAAGGCGAGCAGGGCGGGGTCGGCGAGCGAGCTCCAGGCGAACAGCCACTGCGGCAACAGGCGCGTGCGCAGCAGTGCCGCGGTGGCCCCAGCCGCCTCGCGGTCCAGGATCGCCACGAGCGCCAGCTGTCCCAGGATGAGCGCGAACCGCGCGAGCCCGGGTGGTGTGAGCACCCCCCGCTCCGCGGTGAGCGCCAGGGCGGCCAGGTTGAGCGGCAGCAGGACGCCGATCGCTTGGAGCACGACGGGGTGCCGCGCCAGCCCTTGTCCCACCGCGAAGTGCAGCAGCGTGCGGTCCGCGAGCGTCAACAGCAGCAGGGCGAACAGCAGCCGGCTGCGGCGGAAACGCCACCCCAGGAGCACGCCCGCCCCGAAGACGGCGTAGGGGTAGAACGGCGCGAGCCGGCTGAGCAGCGTCTGGAGCCAGTCGGTGTGGGTGTACAGGAGCGCCGCGAGGATGATCGGAGCCTCGGGGAGGCCGTACGACAAGGCCTTCCAGACGGCTTCATAGGGGTGCGTCTCTTGTGACGCGGCTCGCGGCACGGTTCGCTGGCTCCTGGGGGACGACGGCGCGGTTAAGGGTAAGCAGAACGCGGCCGAGGTCAACCGTCGGGTTGCGTGCCGTGCGGGCAGGTGGTGATATTTTTGCCGCCGTGGCGGTATCGTCTAGGGGACTAGGACGGAGCCCTCTCAAGGCTCAAACACGGGTTCGAATCCCGTTACCGCTATAAAGGCAAAGAGGCGTCAAGTAAAGGCGTCAAGCAACGGCGTCAAGCAACGGCGTCACGCAGAACCGTCGCGCGTTAGCCCCCATCGTCTAACGGTTAGGACACCACTCTTTCAAGGTGGGAACAGGGGTTCGATTCCCCTTGGGGGCAGAAGCAAAGAGACGTCGAGCGACGGCGTCACGCAACGGCGTCAAGTAGGAGCGTCGCGCAGAACCGTACGGCGCGACGACTACGATTTCGCGTGACGTCTTTGCGTGACGTCTTTGCTTGACGTCTGTTTTCAGTTAGGGCCGATAGCTCAACTGGCAGAGCAACTGACTCTTAATCAGTAGGTTCTCGGTTCGATTCCGAGTCGGCCCATTCGGTAGGTCAGCCGGGCAGCGTGAAGAAAAAGGTCGCCCCTTCGTCCACCTTCCCCTCGGCCCAGATCCGCCCGCCGTGCCGCTGTACGATCCGCTGCGCCAGGGCGAGCCCCACGCCCGTTCCCTCGAACTCATCGTGATGATGCAGCCGCTGGAACACACCGAACAGCTTGTTGGCGTACTGCATGTCGAATCCGACGCCGTTGTCCTTCACATAGTAGGCCACTTCCGATCCGTTCTGCGCGGCGCCGATCTCCACCTTGGGATGCGCCCGCTTGGCGCTGAACTTGAACGCGTTGCCGATCAGATTGACGAACACGTGCTGTAGCAGCGCCACATCCCCGTTGGCGGGAGGGAGTGGTGAGATCACCACGTCCACGGCGACTGAGCCCTCGGTCTGCCGCAGCTCCGCCACCGCTCGCTCCGCCAACGCCGTGAGGTCGACCGGACTCCGCGCGAGCGCCTGGCGTCCCAGTTGGGAGAAGTTGAGCAGCCCATCGATCAGCCGGCCGCCCAGCTTCGCGCTGTCGCGGATCACCGCCAGGAGGCGCTTGCCCTCATCGCCGAGCTTGTCGGCGTGATCTTCCCACAGCGCCTGCGCGTAGCCGTGGATGGCGCGGAGCGGCGCACGCAAGTCGTGGGACACGGAGTAGCTGAACCGCTCGAGCTCCTGGTTCGTCTGCGTGAGCGCCTGCTCGACGCGGCGCCGCTGGGTGAGGTCGCGGGTCACCTTCGCGTACCCGATGAGGCCGCCGTGCGCGTCCCGCATCGGGCTGATCACGACGTTGGCCCAGAAGCGCGTGCCGTCCTTACGCAACCGCCACCCTTCGTCCTCGTGCCGTCCCTCGCTCTGGGCTCGCTCGAGCTCCCACCGCGGCTTGCCCTGGGCGACGTCCTCCGCCGGATAGAACATGGAGAAGTGCTCACCGATGACCTCGTTGGCCCGATACCCCTTGATGCGCTCCGCGCCGGCGTTCCAGCTCGCGATGCGTCCCTCAGGGTCCAGCATGTAAATGGCGTAGTCCTGGACGCTCTCGACCAGGAGCCGGAAGGTCTGCTCGCTCCGATGCAGCGCGTCTTCCGCTTCCTTGCGCTCCGTCGAGTCGCGGGTCACCTTCGCGAACCCGATCACGGACCCATCGGAATCCCGCAGCGCCCGAATCATCACCTCGGCCCAAAAGCGGGAGCCGTCTTTCCGCACGCGCCACCCCTCGTCTTCCACCCGGCCCTCCCGCGCCGCGATCGCGAGCAACCGCGCCGGCTTGCCTTCGGCGATCGCCTCGGGAGGATAAAACCGGGAGAAGTGTTGCCCCACGATCTCCTCCGCCCGGTACCCCTTGATGCGCTCCGCTCCGGCATTCCAGGTGGAGACCCGACCCGCGCCATCCAGCATGAAGATCGCGTATTCCTGGACGCCCTCGACCAGCAGTCGGTAGGCCTCCGACGTGTCGCGGGGGGTAGTAGCGGACGGTGCTGCGCGGTTCGCCGGCATCAGGGCAAGTATGCGAAGGCATAAATTTCATGCAACCGTCGCGTCACCGCAACACTGGACCACTACGTGGAGGATGACGTCGTGCAGCTGCGTGAATACGTCGCCCTCGCTCCGTACACCACACTTGGGCTTGGCGGGAAGGCCCGTTACTTCGTCGAGTGTAGTAGTGAGGACGAGGTGCGCGCCGCGCTCTCGTATGCCGCCGAGCGGCAGCTGCCCACGTACATCCTGGGCGGCGGCAGCAATGTCGTGTTCCTCGACGCAGGCTTCCCCGGACTCATCCTGCGCATCACGATCGGCGGTGTCGAGTGGCGCGACGGACCGAGCCCCGAAGTGCGCGCCGGGGGCGGCGTCGATTGGGACACGTTGCTGCAAAGCGTGGTGCAGCGTGGTTGGACCGGCGTCGAGTGCCTGTCGGGTATTCCGGGCACGGTCGGCGGCACCCCAATCCAGAACGTGGGCGCGTACGGCCAGGAGATTGCCGAGACGCTAGTCAGCGTCGTATGCCTCGATCGCACCACGCGCGAGCGTCGTACGTTCACGGCGCGTGAATGCGCTTTCGGCTACCGCGACAGCCGGTTCAAGCGCGCTGACCGTGGGCGTTACATCGTCCTCGAAGTCACGCTGCGGCTGGCTCGCGACCAGCGGCCGCACGTGCGGTACCCGGAGCTGCAGCGCGCCGTGGCGGAGCTCGGCGGGCTCGACGCCTTGGTGCCCGGCGACGCGGTCCGCCTGGTGCGCGAGGCCGTGCTCGCGCTGCGCCGCCGCAAGTCCATGGTGCTCGATCCGGAGGACCCGAACACCCGATCGGCGGGCTCATTTTTCACGAATCCGGTGCTGTCGGCCGCCGCCTTCGCTGAGCTTGCCCGGCAATGGAAGGACATTCCCTCGTTTCCAGCGGACGGGGGGGTGAAAGTCCCGGCCGCCTGGTTCGTGGAGCATGCGGGATTTCCCAAGGGATACCGGAGAAATAGCGGCGGGGCAGGGATCTCCACCCGTCACGCGCTGGCGCTCGTGAACCTCGGCGGCTCGAGCGCTGACCTACTGGCGCTGGCAGAGGAGGTTCAGGCGGGAGTGGAGAAACAGTTCGGCATCCGGCTCGCGTACGAGCCGGAGGTGGTCAGTCCGCCTTCCCCGCCACCTTCCCGATCGCGCTGATCAGGTCGTTGAAGTCGTAGGGCTTCATCACGGCGGGCTGGCCGCACTCCTCGAGGAAGCGGCGTGTCTCGTCCCGCGCGCGGTCGCCCGTGACAAAGACGAAGCGCTCGGCCAAGAGCGGGCGCTGCTCGCGCAGCTGCTCGTACAGGGCCCGGCCGCCGAGGCGCGGCATCTGCAGGTCCGTCACCACGGCGTCGAAGCGGTCGCTCGCGGGTCCGAGCCGCTCGATCGCTTCGAGGCCGTTTTCGACCGCGACCACCTCGTGGCCTTCACGCTCGAGCAAGAGGCGCATCGCCTGGCGGTTCACCGCGTCATCGTCCACGACGAGGATGCGCAGCTTGGGCAGCGACGGTGTGGCCGCGGTGGCGCGCGCCAGCGGCGCCAGTACGCTCTTGGGGAGTGTCACCACCACTTCGGCGCCGCCACCGGGGCGCGGGCGCAGTCGCAGCGTCCCCCCCGACGACTGGGCCAGGGCGCGCGCCAGGGCAAACTCGATCTCCCCCCCACCCGCGCTCTGCGTGAAGCGGAACGGTGTCACCAGCCGTTGCTCTGCCTCGACCGAGAGCGGAGTCCCTGAGTCCCACAAGGAGATGGTGAGCGACGGCCCGGTCTCGCTCACCGCGATGCGCAGCTCGCGCGGCGGCTGGCTGTCGCGCAGCCGCCGCAGCGCGAAGTCCAGCAGCTTCATCAGCATTTCGGTGAGCTGCGCCATGGGGCAGGCGACCATGGGGAGCTCGTGGGGAATGGTCCGTACGAGCTTCACGCCCAGCTCTTTGAGCGTGCCCTCGCGCTCGGCCAGCACGCCGTTCAGCACGATGGAGCAGTCGGACGGCTCCGCGGCCCCGATGGGGTGCTGCGCCAGCTCGAGGAAGTGCTGTGTGATCTCCGCCGCCCGGCGCACTTCTCCGTGCAGCATCATGAGCGCCCGCGCGCGCTCGGGATCGAGCGGGCTGCCGTGCAGCAGATCCGCCAGGGCCCCGATCGCCGCGAGGCGGTTGTTCAGGGCGTTCAGCACGTTGGCCGAGCCCTCGTCGAGCACGACGTGCTGCACTTCGGGTGGCGCGAAGCGCTGGGCCGGGGGCGGCGTCGCCACCGGGGGCGCGACGGCGACGCGCGCTGACGCGCGCTGCCGGCCGATGAGGGTCCCGATGAACGCGCCGATCAGTGCCCCGAAGCCGAACGCCACCCAGAGTTCCATGGGGCACCAATCTAGTGCACACCGGCGCGCGGCGCCGCATCGGTTGACCCCCCAAGGTGCCGATTCTAGCTTTCCTCACCCGCCCTGGTGGTGAAACTGGTAGACACACTGTCTTGAGGGGGCAGCGCCGCAAGGCATCCCGGTTCGAATCCGGGCCAGGGCATCCTCTCGGTTCGTGACCTGCGACGGCCAGGACCGGGCCACCTCGGCCGCCTCTAGGGGTACGCCGATCCGCTCGACCGGCTCGCTCCCGACGACCGGCCCGCGGTGCAATCATCCTTGTTCGAGCACGGACAGGATGTTGCCGGCCGGATCCTTGAACCACGCGATGACGGGCCCGCGACCGCGGAACACTCCTCGTTGGTCCGTCTTGAGACCGGCGTCGTCGTAGATCTCAAAGCGCACGCCGCGCTTCGTGAGCTCGTCCACCGCCGCATCCACGTTCTCGACCGGGAAATTGAGGATCGTGAAGGTCGCGGGAGCATGATTGGGCTTGGGGTACACGAGTACCGTGGAGCCACCCGCCAGGTTGAGCTGCAGCATCCCGTGAGACTCCGAGACCTTCAGGCCGAGGATGTCGCCATAGAACGCCTTCGCCGCTTGGAGGTTGTTTACGGAAAACCCGGAAAACGCTTTTGAGTCCTTGAGCATGGTCCCACCTCGTCCAATCGGTTCATCGGAGAACGGTCACAGGGCCTATGAGCGCGCCGGCGCCACGTCGACCCTGATCCCGCGCCACTTTCCTTGACGGAATCGCAGCACGCTCAGCGCGCAACGCGTGATGTGGCCCAGCAAGATCGCCGTCCAGATGTCGCTGGGGCGCAGGCCGCGCGTCGCCTGGAACAGGGTGCAAATGCCGAGTGGCACCACGATCTGCGACACGATCGAGATGTACAGGGGCGAGCGGGTGTCACCCGTACCCTGGAGTCCCCCCGTGTACGTGAGGGCGACGGTGACGAACAGTCCCGAAACACTGAGGAAGCCGAGCAGCTGGGCGCCCAGGCCGACCACCACCGGGTCGGTCATGCCGAACAGCCCGAGTAGCGAGCGCGGGATCGTGACGAACAGAATGCCGATCGCGGCCGCGAGGCCGAGGCCGATCCCGGCCGCGACGTGCACACCCTGCACCGCGCGCTCGGGACGGCCGGCCCCCAGGTTCTGACCGCCGACGGTCGCTGCGGCGCTCATCAACCCCACCGATGTCCAGGTGATGAAGGAGAACAGCTCGGTGTACGCCACCGCATAGGCGGCCTGCGCCTCGGCGCTCTGCGCCAGCGACCCGATGAAGCGGAGCAGCAACACGCCCGCGATGTTCATCGCGATTCCCTGAACTCCGGTGGGCAGTCCGAAGCGGAACAGCTCGCGGATGATGCCCCAGTCGGGTCGCCAGTTCATGCCGCGGTGCCACGTCACCGGGAGCCGCCCGGAGAACAGCAAGTACCCGGCGATACCGCTCACGACCAGGCCGGCCACCGTGGTGCCGACGGCGGCACCCGGGGTACCCAATCGCGGCAGAGGCCCGAGGCCTGTGATGAACGCCACGTTGCAGGCGATGTTGAGCGCGGTGAGGAGGACGCCCAGGCGCAGCGGGGTGCGGGCGTCACCCGCCGCCCGCAAGGCCCCGCTCACCATGAAGAAGAGCAACATGCCGAGGCTGCCGACGAACATGATACGGAGGAACGGCAACGCCTCGACCCGCACGGCGGGGGCCGCGTTCACCACGCCCAGCAGTGATGGCGCCAGCACCCACCCTAGCGGGGCCAGGAGCAATCCCCAGAGGGCCACCGCGGCCAGGAAGGCCTGGTACACCGTGCGGTTCACCTTCTCGGGCTCGTTGGCCCCGGCAAAGCGGGCGACCAGCACCCCCATCCCGCTGAACACCGATATCACGAACACGATGACGACGATGAAGATCTGGAGGGCGACGCCGATCGCGGCGTTGCCGGCGTACCCCACGAAGTGCCCCACCAGGGCGTGATCCACCACGCCCTGAAGCCCAGCGATGAGGTTCTGGAGCATGGTGGGCCACGCGAGCATCCACACGGCCCGCGTGAGTGGACCCTCGACGATGGAGCGGTCGAGGGGTTTACTTGCCCCGCTTGGCATCCAGGCTCCATGGTCCCGGCCCGGCGGCGGAGAAATAGAGCCAGATGAAGCAAAACAGGATGGCGGGAGCCCCCAGATTGAGTACCGGCCAGAAACCCTGTGGCGCGTGGCCGTAGAAATACGCCACGGCCATCTCGCCCGCGACGATGAAGGCCACCGGCCGGGTGAACAGGCCGAGCAGGAGGCACAGGCCGCCAAACGTCTCGAGGATGCTGGCGATGCCGGCCAGCGACGCGATCGGCGCGGTGCCCCCGCCCGGCATGATGGCGGCCGGAAACGCGAACAGCTTGGCCGTGCCGAACTGCATGAAGAGAAATGCGGCGACGACCCGGAGCACGCTGAGCAGGTACGGCTCCCACGTCGGCCATTTCGCCGTGATGCCTGGTGCGGTCATGATTCGCGTCTCACTTTCGGTTGGTTGAGTGGAAGGGGACCTGCCCCCCGGTGGACAGCCACGAGCCTCCCAAAATCAGCGTCAGTCCGGCGACCGACATGGCCCCAAGCCGCTCGCCGAGCACCACGACGCCGAGCAGGACTGCCACGACCGGGTTGATGTAGGTAATCACACTCGCGCGGCTCGGGCCGGCCTCCGCAATGAGCTGAAAAAATACGACGAGCCCCAGCGCCGTGCAGACCACGCCGAGCACGGCGATGGCCCAGAGCGCGGACGCCGGGAGTGCGTGTGGCGGCCGGGCGAAGGCCACGGGCAGCAACGCGACCGCCGACCCGGCGAGGCTCGCGGCCACCGGCCCGAGCGGGTCGAGATCGGCCAACCGGCGACTCACGATGATGGGCGCCGCGGCGTAGCCCAGCGTCGCGACGAGCACGAGGGCGGCCCCGAGCAGCTCGTCCCGGCGACCGGCGACGTCGATGCCGAGCAGGGCCACGACCCCGCCCAATCCGATCACGAGCCCGAGCAGCTGGAGTCCCGTGGGCCGGTCGGCGGGCGACAGGCGCATCGCCAGCAGCGCAACGAAGAGCGGCATCGACGCGATGAGAATCGCGGTCAACGACGAGGAGATGTAGCGCTCGCCGATCGCAATGAGGACGAACGGCATGGCGATTTCACACGCCGCGTAGGCGGCGATCGGCCAGGCACGGTCTCGCAGACCGCGCAGCGCGCCGCGCCGCAGGGCCAACGGCAGGAGGAGCGCGGCGCCGAGGGTGACCCGGCCCCAGGCGATGAATCCCGGCGGCACGCCCGCGTCGACCGCGATCCGGATGAACAGGTACGGCACGCCCCAGACGCCCGAGCTCAGGGCGAACAGCCACCACGCGCGGGGGGTCACGCGATGCGGGCCTTGCGGCCGCGCTCCAGCAGACGGGCATCTCCCAGCCGGTCGGCGTACGCCGCGAACGCGGCGGTGGGCCCGGGCCACTTGAGCTCTGCGACGTCGTGAAAGAGGGGGGCGTCGGTCCGCAGCGTCGCCAGCTGCTTGAAGAGCAACGCCTGGTTACGGTTGTCCCCCAGCACCGTCGCGGGAAAGTGCTCGATGCCGCCGTACTGGTTGAGGAGCCGAGCCGCCGTGACCGCGCCGATACCCGCAATGCCCGGATAGCCGTCGGCGGTGTCGCCCACGAGGGCAAGGAAGTCGGGAATCAACGCCGGCTCCACTCCGAACTTCTCGCGCACCCCGGCCGCATCGCGGATCTGGTGGGTCTTGCGGTCGACCTGCACGACGCGATCGCCGCGAACGCACTGCGCCAGGTCCTTGTCGGGCGTCCAGATGCAGACCTGGTCCACCCGGTCGTCCGGGGCGGCGAGGTGCGCCGCGGACGCGAGCGCGTCGTCGGCCTCGAGCTCCACCATGGGCCATACCACCACGCCCATGGCGGCGAGCGCTTCCTCGAGCGGGTGGAATTGCGCGAGCAGCGCGGGCTCGATGCCCTCCCCGGTCTTGTACCCGGGCCAGAGGCCGTTGCGGAACGATTCGATGACGTGATCGGTCGCCACACCAACGTGAGTCGCTCCTGTCTCGATCATCTCCAGCACCGAATGCAGCACGCCGCTGACGGCGCCAAACGGCGCATCCTTGCCCTTGCTGAAGCGGCGTCGGCCATAGAACTGGCGAAACAGCTCGTAGGTGCCGTCGATCACGTGAACGATCATGCGGCAGTTATCGGCCCGCGCTCACGATCAGCACGACCGCGGCGAGCGCGCATCCCACCCCGGTGACCTGCAACGGGCGCAGGCGTTCCCCGAGGACGACACGCGCCAGCAGCACGGTGCTGGCGGGGTACAGCGACGACAACGTCACCACGATGCTGAGCGCTCCCGCTCGCGTGGCGAGCAGATACAGCGCGTTGGCCAGCATGTCCATCACACCGGCCACGACGACGAGCGCCGTCACTCGCGTCGGCATCGCGAGCGACCGGCGGCCGGCGATCGCCATGACCCCGAAGAGCGTGGTCGAAACCGTGCGCGCGGCCAGCAGCGGCCACATGCCCGCGTCAGGTCCCGCCTGGGCGAGCGACAAGAGGAACAAGCCGATCGCGACGCCTGAGGCGAGCGCCGTGCCGACACCGGATGGACGGCTGTGCGGCGCCACCGGCCCGGCGGGTTGGAGCTGCGCGCCTCCCTGCTGTTGGCTGACGAGGACGATCGAGATCATTCCCAACGCGATGCCCGCGACCGCGAGCGGCAGCGGCCGCTCGCCCAGGAGCACCGACACCACCACCGGAATGGCGACCGCGCAGACGGCGGTCGTCGGCGCGACCACGGCCATCGTTCCGATCGCCAGCGCGTGATACAGCAGCGCGACCCCGATTCCCCCCGTCAGGCCGGCGGCGGCGCCCCACAGCAGGTCGGCCCCTGCGGGCGACGCCGGGGGCAGCAGCGGCACCAGCAATGCGAGCAGCACCAGCCCGGTGGCCTGGGAGAGCAGGACCACGGGGATGGTGCTGGCGCGCCGGGTGGTGAGGCCGCCGGTGAAATCCGCGGCGCCGTACAGCACCGCGGAACCAATCGCCAGGAGGTATGCCACCTACCGCCCCCCGGTCATGACCGATCCACGCGCGCTCGAGCGGCGCGCTCGAGCAGCAGCGTGCGCTCGCGGGCGTTGCGGGTGAGCGACGCCGCGCGCTCGAACTCCGCGCGCGCTTCGGCGAAGCGACCGAGCTTGTCGAGCAGGTCGCCGCGCACCGCGGGGAGGAGGTGGTACTGCTCGAGCGACGGCTCCGCCGTCAGCGTGTCCACGACCTCGAGGCCCGCCGCCGGACCGAACGCCATCCCCAGCGCCACCGCCCGATTGAGCTCCACCACCGGTGAGTGCAGCAGCTGCGACAGAGCGTCATACAGCGCCACGATGCGCGTCCAATCCGTCTCTTCCGGCGTGCGGGCGCGCGCATGACAGGCGGCGATCGCGGCCTGAAGCGCGTACGGCCCATACCCACCGCCCGGCGCCTCAGCGCGCTCGAGCGCCGCCAGACCGCGGCGGATGAGGAGGTGATCCCACCGTCCGCGGTCCTGATCGAGCAGCAGGATCGGCTCGCCCGCTGGGCCGACGCGTGCCCCCGAGCGTGACGCCTGGAGCTCCATCAGCGCGACGAGGCCGTGGACCTCCGGCTCGTGTGGGACGAGCTCCGCCAGGATCCGGCCGAGCCGTATCGCGTCCTCGCACAACGCCGGCCGCATCCAGTCGTCGCCGGCGGTCGCCGAGTAGCCCTCGTTGAAGACGAGGTAGATCACCTCGAGCACCGACGAGAGACGGGCGGCGAGCTCGGCCCCGCGGGGCACCTCGAAGGGGACGCGCGCCGCCGCCAGCGTCCGCTTGGCCCGGACGATGCGCTGGGCGATCGTGGCCTTGGGAGCCAGGAACGCCCGCGCGATCTCGTCGGTGGTCAGGCCGCCGAGCAGACGCAGCGTAAGTGCCACGCGCGCTTCGGTCGTGAGCACCGGATGACAGGCCGTGAAGATGAGGCTCAGCAGATCGTCGCCGACGTGATCGTCGAGCGCCGCGGCCAGTTCCCGCTCGGGACTCTCCTGACCGGCTGCGAGCTCGTGCCCGAGCTCGGCGTGCTTGCGCTCCAGCAGCTTGCCGCGGCGCAGCGTGTCGATGGCGCGGTGCTTCGCGGTAGCCATCAGCCAGGCGCCCGGGTTATCGGGTACGCCCGACTCGGGCCACCGCTCGAGCGCGGCCACGAGCGCGTCCTGCGCCAAGTCCTCGGCCAGGCCGACGTCACCCACCATGCGCGTGAGCCCGGCGATGACCTTGGCCGATTCGATTCGCCACACCGCCTCGATCGCACGGTGGGTATCGGACGTCGTCACCGCTTGGCTTCGTTCTGCGCGACCCGCGCCTTGACGAGCTTGCGCACCAG
>Ga0075433_10001010_pt1 | contig 20028 bp, 19 predicted proteins | sample RhiMethybrSRZTD2_FD_75299 | JGI IMG/M metagenome (GOLD analysis project Ga0075433, IMG submission 75299) | Populus rhizosphere microbial communities from Tennessee, USA - Rhizosphere MetaG P. TD hybrid SRZTD2 | ecosystem: Host-associated > Plants > Roots > Rhizosphere > Soil | place: USA... | reverse complement strand
TTTTAGGAGAGGCGGGTGGCGAGGTTCTTGTCGAGGGTGTCGAGGAATTCCTCGGTGGTGAGCCAGCCCTGATCAGGACCGACCAGAGTGGCCAGATCTTTGGTCATGGCACCGTCCTCGACCGACCTGACGACAACGTCCTCCAAGGAGTCGGCGAACTTGATCACATCAGGGGTTTCGTCGAGTTTGCCGCGATGCTTGAGTCCGCCTGTCCACGCGAAGATAGAGGCGATCGGGTTGGTGGAGGTCGGCTTGCCTTCCTGATGCTGCCGAAAGTGCCGCGTCACCGTGCCATGCGCGGCCTCCGCCTCGACCGTCTTACCGTCCGGCGTCATCAGCACACTCGTCATCAGCCCGAGTGAGCCGAAGCCCTGCGCGACGGTGTCGGACTGTACGTCGCCGTCGTAGTTCTTGCAGGCCCACAGGTAGCCGCCGCCCCACTTCAGCGCCGCGGCCACCATGTCGTCGATCAAGCGGTGCTCGTAGGTCAGCCCCGCTGCCTTGAATTCCGCCTCGTACTCGTCGGCGTAGATCTCGGCGAAGATGTCCTTGAAGGCGCCGTCGTACGCCTTCAAGATCGTGTTCTTGGTCGACAGGTAGACCGGATAGCCCCGCTCCAACCCGTATGCGAAGCACGCATGTGCGAAGTCGGCGATCGAGTCGTTGAAGTTGTACATGCCCAACGCCACACCGCCGTCGGCCGGATAGTCGGCAACGACATGCTGGATCGGTTCGCCGCCGTCCTCAGGCGTAAAGGTGATCGTCAGCTGACCTGCGCCCGGCACCTTGAAGTTGGTCGCCTTGTATTGATCACCGTGAGCGTGACGGCCGATCACGATCGGCTTGGTCCAGTTGGGAACCAGCCTCGGGATGTTGGAAATGATGATCGGCTCCCGAAAGACCACGCCGCCCAGAATGTTACGGATGGTGCCGTTGGGCGAGCTCCACATCTTCTTGAGGTTGAACTCCTTCACCCGCGCCTCATCCGGGGTGATGGTGGCGCACTTCACGCCGACACCGTGCTTCTTGATCGCGTTAGCGGCATCGACAGTCACTTGATCATCGGTGGCATCCCGGTGAGTAATGCCCAGGTCGTAGTACTCCAGATTCACGTCGAGATAGGGGTGGATCAGCCGGTCTTTGATGAACTGCCAAATGATCCGTGTCATCTCGTCGCCGTCGAGTTCGACGACCGTGCCCTCGACCTTGATCTTCGCCATGCCGCCAACCTATCGAACGACTACGTCGTGGTTTGACGGACTCATGGCGTCGCCCACGGCGGCCGGTAGACCAGGTCAACCCGGTCCTGAGGCCGTTGCTCCCGCTCGTACGCGTCCTCGCTCGGCATCCAGTCGGTCAGCCAGCGTTCCATCATCTGAGGCCCGTCCCTCTCCAGGACACGGGCAAACCTGATCTCGTACGCCACCTCGATCCAGATCGTGAAATCCCACGGAACTCCCAGCCGCACGTCGGTTGACGACACTCCTTCGACCACGACCGGGACCCCGGTCGGGACGGTGTGCCATTCCGCGCCGACGTTCCTGTAGAAGTCCCAACGTTGGTACCGGGCCGATCGCTTCGCAAGCAGCGGCTGTAGGACTTGGCGTACGAACCGATCCCGTTCCCATCCGCGAAGATCTGGCCGAGCGAAGTCGTCGATGGGCACGATCACCGATCCAGGGAGTGCCGCGGCAACCCGAGCCGCCAACGAGGTCTTGCCAGTCGCTCCCTTGCCGTCAATCCCGATCCAGCGCGTGCCTTTCCGACCGCGGAGCGCGGCGACGACCGCGGCCACAGGGTCTACCTCAGAGCTGGGATCGATCACAGACCTCACCGTGTCAGCGATGCGCGGCCTTGCTAGCGTCACCCTACGTATCGCCCCACCCAGCTCAGAGGAGAGTCCGTGAGCGCACCCGTGAAGGTCGTTGTAACCGGCGCCGCCGGCCAAATCGGCTACAGCCTGCTGTTCCGCATCGCCAGCGGTTCGATGCTTGGCCCGGACCGGCCCTTAGAGCTCCGTCTCCTCGAGATCACGCCGGCTCTTAAGGCCCTGGAAGGTGTGGTCATGGAGCTTGACGATTGTGCTTTCCCGTTGCTGAGCAATGTGGAAATCGGAGACGACCCGAACACAATCTTCGAAGGAGCCAACCTCGCCTGCCTGATCGGCGCACGGCCCCGCACCAAGGGCATGGAGCGCAGGGATCTGCTGGAAGCCAATGGTGCAATCTTCAAGCCGCAGGGGCAGGCGCTGAACGCGCACGCTGCCGACGACATCAAGGTCCTGGTAACAGGAAACCCGGCCAATACCAATGCCTTGATTGCCATGAGCAACGCACCGGACATCCCTGCAGAGCGGTTCAACGCGCTGACTCGCCTCGACCACAATCGAGCAAAGGCGCAGCTAGCTGCTAAGGCCCGTGCCAGTGTCGCTGACATCACGCACCTGACAATCTGGGGCAATCACTCCACAACCCAGTACCCCGACGTGTTCAACGCGTTGGTACGCGGCCAAAACGCCGCTGAGTTGATCAACGATCAGGAGTGGCTGGAGTCCACCTTTCTACCCACCGTGCAGAAGCGCGGGGCCGCAGTCATCGAGGCCCGCGGAGCCAGTTCGGCCGGGAGCGCCGCCAACGCGACAATTGGCCACATGCGAGATTGGGTGCTGGGAACCCCGGAAGGCGATTGGGTCTCGATGTCGGTACCGACCGATGGGTCTTACAAGATTCCCGAGGGTCTAGTCTGCTCATTCCCCTGCACGGTGTCAGGCGGCAATTACCAGATCGTCGAGGGTTTGGAGATCAACGAGTTCTCCCGCAGCAAGATTGACATCAGTGTCGCCGAGCTGGAGGAGGAGCGCGACGCAGTACGAGCGCTGGGTCTCATAAGTTAGGGGGACAGGCGTGAGCAGCTGCGAGCGTCCCATTCAAAGCGCGAGCAGCGCTCGATGAAGGTGCGTAACACTGGTTGCCATGACTGAAAGCCAGCAGCCGAACCCGTTCAGCCGTCAGGGCTCAAGCCCCTCCGACGGGCTCAGCTCCGATGCAAGCCCCGACACAGATACTCCGACAGATCAACCGGCTGGCAGCGCATCGGCCGATCGAAACACCCAAGAGTGGCAGTCCTATCCTTCCGCCGACCCGTACGGAGGCCCGGCGGCCGATCCATATGGAGGCCCTTCCGCAGACCCGTACGGAGCGCCGACCGTCGACCCGTACGGCAGGCCCATCACCTCGTACGGCAGCTCGATGTACAACGGGCCCGGCTTGGATTCCCAGCCGATGCCCTCCTACGGCGATCCTGAGCGGGGCTATCTGGACTCGCCCTATAGAAATCCCTACGAGGCGAATCCGTACCAGCCCACGTTCGGCGGAGTGGCGCCCTACGGCAGTGTGTCGACCACGCCCGCCGTACCCCACCCGCAAGCGGCACTGGCGCTTATCCTCGGCGTGCTCGGCACCGTTTTGGGATTCGGCTGCATCATCGGTGGACTGGTAGGGATCGGCGGCATCGTTGTCGGTCGTCGAGTTAAGAAAGATATTGATGCCGACCCTGGACGCTATACCGGACGCTCCCAGGCGATCGCAGGCATTATCACCGGAATAGTTGGGGTATCGATCTGCGTCCTCGCCACGCTTTTCATTGTGCTCGCCATCATCGCTGGCATCTCGAACGCAAACTTCTGACGGCCTGAAGAAATCGCCCTTGCCGCTTTGTGAACTTTGCCACGGTAGGCAACTCGCTACGCAACAATGGCTGGCCATGACCAACCCCCACCTAGACAATCGCTACACCCAACAAAGCCCGCAGAGCCCATTCCCCGCGACTAGCCATCTTGACCTTGCCCCTGCTCCGATGCCCGACGGCCAGCAGTATGGCACGCCACCACAGGAACATCCGCAGGGAACGCTGATCTTGATCTTCGGGATCATCGGCATTTTCTTCAGCGTCTTCGCAGCTATCGCGTGGTATATGGGCGCGAATGCGATGAACGAAATCCGGGCGTCCGGCGTCCGATTCTCGAATGAGTCGAATATCAATGCCGGCCGGATTCTCGGCAAGATCGTCACGATCATCGCTCTGGTGTTTCTCGCCATTGCGATCGTCATATGGCTTATCTTCGGCTTCTTTTTTACGGCCATCAGAATGAGTAACTTGTGACGATCTGATGGCTCCGGCCGGTCGGCTGGGCCGCACGTGCGGTGTAGGGAACAATGGGCTCATGACCAACCCGTACGAAGAGCAGCAGCCGCAGGCCCAGCCAAGCCCGCAGACGCCCTACCCGCAGTCGGGGCAGACTCCGAATCCGCAGTCCGGCCAGAGTCCGTATCCGCAGTCGGGGCAGACTCCGTACCCGCAGTCCGGCCAGAGTCCCTATCCGCAGTCGGGGCAGAGTCCCTACCCTCCCGCCGAGCAGTACCAGCCCGCCGGTCAGCCGGCGTCTTACGGTCAGCCATATACTGCGCCTCCGGTGCAGGAGCACCCGCAGGGAACGCTGATCTTGATCTTCGGGATCCTCGGCATCTTCGTTACGATCTTCGCTCCAATCGCCTGGTACCTGGGTAACAAGGCCAAGCGGGAGATTCAGACATCGGGTGTGCACTACTCAAACGAGCAGAACATCAGCGTTGGACGCATGCTCGGCAAGATCTTCACGATCCTCGCCATTGTCTGGATTGCCTTCGTGATCATTTGGGTCATCATCGCTGTCGTCGCCGCCGGCGGCCAGGGTTGATGTGAGTCTCTGATCGAGGATCGCCTCAGCGACCCTCGGGGACCACGATTGCTAGTGCGATGATCGCCACGGCGCCAACGGCAAGAACAGTGACGTCGAAGGCTTTGGTCCGCACTTGAAGTAAGCCGGCGTCTCGGCTCGGCAATGCAATCCGTTCCACCGCACCCACGCCGAGCGATGCCCCAATAAGCAAGCAGCCCAATCGCCAACTGGACTCGCCCAGGAAGCTGACGACCAAACCAGCAACGACTCCGATCACCACGATCAAGAGCGGCCATTGCCGAAGTGATCGCGCGGTGGCACTCGATTCAGACCGGCGCGGCACGAGCCACCAGATGTTCGGCGCGTTCTACGACATTGGTCAACAGCATGGCCCGGGTCATCGGTCCGATGCCGCCCGGTATTGGCGCCACCCAGCTCGCTACCTCCAACACGTTCGGATCAAGATCACCAACAAGTCCCTCCTCGGTTCGGGTAATGCCAACATCGACGCAGGTCGCGCCCGCTTTGACCATGTCAGCGTTGACCATCCGCGGCTGGCCAGCGGCAGCGACGACAATGTCAGCCTGTCGAGTGTGCCGGGCAAGGTCAACGGTTCCCGTGTGACACAGGGTGACCGTCGCGTTCTCGCTCTTGCGTGTCAGCAGCAGTCCGAGCGGCCGGCCAACGGTCGTACCCCGACCGACCACGCAAACCTCTGCCCCATTGAGCCCGATGCCATTGCGACGGAGCAGCTCCACGATTCCTCGCGGCGTACACGGCAACGGCCCGATCTCACCCAGCACGAGCTTGCCGAGGTTGACTGGATGCAAGCCATCGGCATCTTTATCCGGATCGACCAGCGCGAGCGCGGCGTAGGCATCCAGGTGACTCGGTAGCGGCAGTTGGATGATGTAGCCGGTGCAGGCTGGGTCGGTATTCAACTCAGCAATCACCGCTGCGAGCTGCTCTTGGCTGGTCGAAGCCTGCAACTCCACCTGAATGGATGCGATGCCAACCTCCGCGCAATCGCGGTGTTTGCCCCGCACATACGCGTGACTGCCAGGGTCATCGCCGACGAGCACCGTACCAAGACCCGGAACAATGCCCCGCTCGGCAAGCGTCGAGACGCGACCCCTCAGCTCAGCCTTGATGGTGGCGGCCAGGGCCTTGCCGTCGAGAATCCGGGCCGTCATATGCACACCTTCAGAATTGAGTCAGTGGAAAAAGTGTCGCGCGCCGGTGAAATACATGCTCGCCCCAGCAGCCTGAACCGCAGCGATTACATCGTCGTCACGGACCGAACCGCCCGGCTGAACGATAGCCGACACCCCGCCGGCTAGCAGAATCTCCGGCCCATCAGCGAACGGAAAGAACGCATCGGAGGCTGCAACCGAACCCGCAGCACGATCACCAGCGCGCTGCACCGCGAGCCGACAGGAGTCGACTCGATTCACTTGTCCCATGCCGATCCCGACAGAAGCGCCGTCGCGCGCGAGCAGAATGGCGTTGGATTTCACACTTCGCGCGGCCTTCCACGCGAATTCACAATCAGCCAAGGTCTCTTCCGACACGGGCTGCCCAGCGACCAGCTTCCAGTTGACGGCCCGGTCGTGATCAGCGTGAACGGCGTCGGAAAGCTGGACAAGCAAGCCGCCGTCGATACGCCGACTTTCGGCGCCACCCCGTACAGGTGGCTCGACGACGAGGATCCGCAGATTCTTCTTGGTGGCGAGCACGTCGACCGCACCATCGACATAACTCGGCGCGATGATCACCTCGGTGAAAATCTCAGCGACTTGACGCGCCATCTCCACAGTGACCGGTTGGTTGGCCGCGATCACGCCCCCGTACGCCGAAACTGGATCACACGCATGTGCCTTGCGATGGGCCTCAGCAATGTCGTATCCGATCGCGATGCCACACGGGTTGGCGTGCTTGATGATCGCTACAGCCGGCTCGTCGAAATCGCCGGCGGCTCGCCGCGCGGCGTCGGCATCGACGTAGTTGTTATAGGACATTTCCTTACCGTGCAGCTGTTTCGCATTCGCCAGTCCGCGCGAAGAACCGGTGGTGCGGTACAGCGCCGCCGGCTGGTGCGGATTCTCGCCGTAGCGAAGCCCGGTCACCTTCTCCCAGGTGCCGCCCATCCAGCTCGGGAAGCCGGTGCCATCACTGAGATCGCTGACCACGTTGCCCATCCAGCTGGCGACAGCAACGTCGTATGTTGCCGTGTGAACGAACGCAGCCGCAGCCAACGCCTGCCGTTCTGTCAAGGTGAACCCGCCCTCGCCGACGGCCCTGAGAAGGTGCGGATATTGCTCCGGTGAGGTGATCACTGCCACCGAGGCATGATTCTTCGCCGCACTTCGCACCATGGCAGGGCCGCCGATATCGATCTGCTCGATGCAGGCGTCCGGGCTTGCACCAGAAGCAACCGTCGCCGTGAACGGGTACAGGTTGCTGATCAGCAGGTCAAATGGCTCGACACCAAGATCGGCGAGCTGTGCGCGATGCGAATCCAGTCGAAGATCGGCAAGTAAACCGGCATGGACCTTCGGATGCAGAGTCTTGACTCGACCGTCCAAACACTCGGGTAAGCCAGTGATCTTCTCGATCGCTGTAACCGGCAGACCGGCATCAGCAATCCTCGCTGCGGTCGAGCCGGTCGAGACGATCTCTGCTCCAGAGTCGACCAAAGCGGACGCAACAACGAGCAGGTCGGTCTTGTCATAGACCGAAACCAACGCACGCCTGATCGGCCGCCGGCTCGCATCCTCCCCGGTGGGCGAATCGATCATGTCCAGAGCACCTTCCTATCGGTGACTCGCCAGGTCCGCGTGGCGAGTTGATGGGTGATGGCGACAAGCATCTCGCGCTCGACGACCTTGATTTTTTCGTGCAGTGTCTCCACGGTGTCATCGTCGGCCACTGACACTGCTCGCTGGTCGAGAATGACACCGCTGTCGACGCCCGAATCGACGAGGAATACGGTGGCTCCAGTGATCTTGACGCCGTAGGCCAGAGCATCTCGCGGACCATGCACTCCAGGAAAAGCGGGCAGCAACGTCGGGTGGGTGTTGATCATGCGGCCTTCAAAGCAGGCCAGAAACTCAGGCCCGACCAGCTTCATGAAGCCGGCGCTGATCACCAGATCCGGTTCGTACGCGGATACGTCGGCGGTCAGCGCCTTATCCCAGTCGGCCCTACTTGGGTGATCAGACACAGCCTGTACGAAGGTCGGGATACTGGCGCGTACTGCCCGTTCCAGTCCTTGAACATCTGGCCGATCGGAGCCGACGGCAACTACCTGAGCACCGTAGGACGGGTCCTGGCAGGCATCGATCAGCGCCTGCAACAGAGTGCCGGTACCCGACACGAGGACCACCAGTCGAGCTGGCCGACCCAGACGCGTATTGGCGAGGGCCTCGGGCACGACGGACAGCCTAGCGAGCAATACTGATTGCTTCGCTCGCTGCGCTCGCTCAGCGCGGATCGGTTTGATTGCTCCGCTCGCTGTGTCCAATGACTCACTCCGAGGATCCTGCTTTGAAGGCCGCTGCGGATCGCTATCTGCCTTGGTCCGAGCGGCCCCGAATCAAGCCGAGTACAAGGCCAGTAATCATGCCGGAGAGGCCCATTGTGGTACCGGCCATGATGAGCAGCGGCACGAGCCGCGGACCTATGTCGGTAAGCCGGAGAATGCCCAGATCACCGCTGGCGGCCCACGCGACGCCGGCGAACACCGTGCCAGCCAGCAAACCGGAGGCACCGCCTATAAGGCTGGCCTGATCGAAGCGGACGGCCGGACGATCAGCGAGCACCACCAAGCAGGCGACCGCCCCAGCGATCCCACCAGCGGCAAGCCACCAGAGTTGCGCCATGGCGCCGGGACCAGTGTCTGGCAAAGCGCCCAGCAGCGGAATGGCTGGAACCATGCCGAGCTGCGTTCCAGCGGGCGCGACCACTGAGCCCGTGCCAAGCGAGAATCCTGAGCCCAGTGCGTACGAAGCGGACCACACGAACGCATTCGGCACAAAGGCCAGTTGCAACACGAGTAGCGCGATGGCACCTGCGACGCCGGTATACAGCGCCTGATGCAACGCCTCGACCCGCGCCACATGCATCGAGAGGCCCATGACCAACAGGGCCGCTCCAGCCACCAGCATGACGAGCTGGGCGGCCACCACCGCACGCGAAACCACAAACTTGATGTTGGGAATGTGAGAACCTTTGCCACGATTCGGCCTGCTACCCCACATCGCGGCGAACAGCAAAACCGTCGCCACGGCTGCCCAACGCGCCGGATCCTGCCATGTCTTATCGAGCGACAGCAGCACCACGAATACCGGGAACATGTACGCCGCGACGGTTACGGCGCCGATAAACCCAGCGCTCCTCATCGTCGGACCCCCAGTAACTCGTCGAGCGCTGGCCGCCGCCGCAAACCGCGCGATCAGCAACGCGATCAGCGCGGTCACGCCCCATGGCACCAACGTCACCGAAACCGTTCCGATGCGCAGACCAACGCCGTTGGCTAGCAGCCAGAAGCGGGTGCCAAACCGGAGGGCATCGCCAAAGCTCGCTGCGTTGGACCCCAGCCAGCCGAGGACCGTCAATCCTGTACAGAGTGTCCAACTCGCGACAGCCGTCAGTAGCCCACCCACAAAAGCGATTACAGGCCAGCTGACCGGCGCCGCGGCAGCCCGCGGTGGGGCCGTCCGAGCGGGCTTTTTCCGGGCCGGAGTCGCCTGAAGCGTGATCTCTGCGGCAGCTCGTCGGGATGACAGTAATGAGGGCATATTGCTCTATGTTGACCCAGTCGACGGACGGGAAGGAGCGAGACACGCCAAGCGCAGGTAAAGTCATCCATGATTGTCGGCTCTCGATGCGTCCGAGCCGGCTCAGGAAGCCTGCGATGGCACTCCGCAACTCGGGGGGAGTAGTTCTGCATGGTCGACCAGGAGTCCGGGAACTATCGACCCCGGCGAGCCTTCATCGAACCCGATGTCGAGCCCGCTCCGCCGCTGCGTCCGGCCCAGCCGGCCCGCAACGGTAATGGCCGGGCGCCCCTGCGCCCTGCATCTGTCGAAGGGCGTACTTCGACAAGCCCTGCGCGCAAGCCGGTCAGACCACAGGTGGATGACGATCAGCCAAAGCCGCTATATCGAGATGACGCGCGCCTGAACGGATCGTCGAGACCGACTCCCCGCGTGCCTACCAGACCAGCGGACCCGCCTACCCAAGAGACTCTCATGACGCCGGCGAACCTGGCGCCGCGCCGGCCAACCGCCCTGGACGGCGAAACCACCACGATCCTGCCTCGAAGCCGACCCACCAAGCACCGTACTCAAGCCCTAGATGCCATCGATGATTACGACGAAGACGAACGGCGGACGCTGGGTCGCCGCGGGAAATTGGCGCTGATCATCGGATCGATAGCGGCGGTCGTCGTGATCGGACTTCTGATCGGGTACGCCGTTCGGAGTGCGGTCAACCAGCCTGAGAGCCAACCCAGCGTTGCACCGTCAGCCGGTGGAAATTCCGCCGATGGAAATTCCAATGGTGCGACTCAACCCCCGGGCCAGAGCGGAAGCGCAGCGCTGAGCGATGGTTTCATGCTCAATCCGAGTCAGGCGAAGGCCATTGATCGGAATCTGAACTGGAAAGTCGCCTCAACTCAGCACAGCGCGACTGCGGGTGGTCCAACAGCTGCTTGCTTCGGCGGCGAGCCACTGGAGGGCCAGCCGACGCCGCGGCAAGAGTTCGTTCGGGTTCTCAGGGGCGGCGGCGGCAAGAATGCGCCACTCGCATTGCATGCCGCGACGGCCTACGACTCGGCGGATGAGGCCACTCAGGCGTATGCGATCGCGGCAAAGACGCTCGGCGGATGTACCGTCGCAGGCTTCTGGATCGAGTCTGGCCACCTCGTCAGCCGGATCGGTAATCAGGCTGCCGGTGTAGTCGTGATGGAACGTGTTGGCAAAAACTGGCGGGCACACAGCGTGGTGCTCAACCGAAGCGGTGCGGTGGTGAACGTGATCGATGCCGTGCAACCGTCAAAGGCCTTTGCCGTGAATGGGGTAGCCAAGGCGCTCGGACAGGTGAACTCCTTGCAATGCGGTCATGTTGGCGGCGACTGCGGCAACAAACCCGTGGTGGCAGAGGGACCACCGCCGATCGGCGGAGACGAGCCTGGCTTTTTCGCGAGCGGAGATCTGCCTCCCGCGGGACCCAAGGTGTATCCATGGGTGTCCACGGATGTCGAGGCGCCGAGGGAGGAATTCAAGGGCTCGGGATGTGAGTCGGTCAACTGGGACACCGAGCCTGCCAAGTCCAAGAGCTCGAGGGTTTACCTCATCCAAGAGAGTGGAAAGAACTTCTTCGGTCTGAACGAGATCGTGCTGACGACGAAGAACGCCAGGGCCGCCGGCAAGCTGGTCGACAGGATCAAGTCCAATCTTTCAAGGTGCAAGAGCCGACAACTCACCGCAACGGTCAAGAAGGCCACAAAAGTGACCGGCGTGGGCGTCCAAAAGACCACCGTCGAAGGTTGGACTACCGTCGTGTCGCAGAAGTCGACGCAGGGCACCGCCACCTATCGGGTAGGCATCGTTTCCGCGGGACCGAAGGTGGTTTACACCTTCCTGAACCCGAGGGCCGAATACGACTTCACGAATCATCAGTGGAACGTCGTAGCCGTACGCGGTGGGGAGCGCGCCACCCAAGTGGACTAGAGGTTGCTCGCCTAGAGATTGGTCATGATCTTGCGCATCAGCTCTGCGGTCTCACTTGGCGTCTTGCCAACCTTCACGCCAGCGGCCTCAAGCGCCTCCTTCTTCGCGGCGGCGGTTCCCGATGAGCCCGAGACGATTGCGCCAGCGTGTCCCATCGTCTTTCCTTCTGGCGCGGTAAAGCCTGCGACATAGCCAACCACTGGCTTGGCGACATGGGCGGCGATGTACTCCGCCGCGCGCTCCTCGGCGTCGCCTCCGATCTCTCCGATCATTACGACCGCGTCAGTCTCAGGGTCTTCCTCGAAGGCCTGGAGCGCATCGATGTGGGTAGTGCCAATGATCGGATCACCGCCGATGCCAACTGCTGTCGAAAAGCCGAAGTCGCGCAGCTCGTACATCATCTGGTAAGTCAACGTGCCGGACTTGGACACCAGTCCAATGCGGCCCGCCTTGGTGATGTCGGCCGGGATTATGCCGGCGTTGGACTGTCCTGGTGAGATGAGTCCGGGGCAATTGGGCCCCATAAGTCGGGTCGAACTGGACTGCGACCGGGCGAAGAACTGCGCGGTGTCCTTTACCGGTATCCCTTCGGTGATCACCACTGCCAGAGGGATACCAGCTTCAATGGCCTCCACGACCGCTGACAGGGTGAACTTGGCGGGCACGAAGATCACCGTCACGTTTGCTCCGGTGGCTGCGATCGCATCGCCCACCGAGTTGAAGACCGGTACGCCGCCTCGCTGGAACTCCACGAGTTGCCCACCCTTACCCGGGGTGACACCGCCAACGATTCTGGTACCGGCGTTCATCATGCGCTGGGTGTGCTTGCGGCCCTCGGAGCCGGTCATGCCCTGAACGATGATCTTGGAGTCTGAGTTCAAAAAGATTGCCATGATCTCCCCCGCCCTTCAGCTCGCCGCCAGCTCGGCCGCACGGCGGGCGGCGCCATCCATGGTGTCCACTTGTTCCAGCTTCGGCAGGTCCGCAGCAGCAAGGATCTGCCGGCCCAGCTCCGCGTTGTTGCCGTCCAGCCGCACCACGAGAGGCACGTCAACGTGCTCTCCGCGACTGCCCAGCAGCTGGAAGGCCTGAACGATCCCGTTTGCTACCGCGTCACAGGCGGTAATCCCTCCGAAGACGTTTACGAAGACGCTTTTCACCTGCTTGTCGCTGATGATGATCTCCAGGCCGTTTGCCATGATCTCGGCGCTAGCACCGCCACCGATATCGAGGAAGTTCGCCGGCTTCGGCGATCCGGGAAATTCCTCGCCCGCGTACGCCACAACGTCGAGGGTGCTCATCACCAGACCAGCCCCATTACCGATAACGCCGACGGAACCGTCGAGCTTGACATAGTTGAGGCCCTTGGCCTTCGCTGCTGCCTCGAGTGGATCCTCGGCCGATTTGTCGGCCAGTGCAGCATGATCAGGATGGCGGAACGCGGCATTCTCGTCGAGGGAAACCTTGGCATCGAGCGCGATGATCTTGCCATCGGCAGTCTTCACCAGCGGATTGACCTCCACCAGCGTCGCATCCTCGGTGTCGTACACGGTGCCAAGCAGCTCGATGACCCGCGCGATCTCTGTGGCATCAGGCCCGGTGAAACCAGCCGCAGCAGTGATTTCGGCGGCCTTGGCCTGGTCGATTCCTACGATGGGATCGACTGCGATGCGAGCCAAGGCTTCCGGGCGCTCCGCCGCCAGGGTTTCGATATCCATCCCGCCTTCCTTGGAGCACATGGCGAGATAGCGGCGTTCAGCCCGATCCAGCAAGAGCGAGAAGTAATACTCGTCGGCAATGTTGGCGCCCTCGGTGACCATGACGGTCTTGACAATGTGTCCCTTGATGTCGAGACCGAGGATTTCGGCCGCGCGAGCCTCGGCGTCCTCTGGGCTCTTGGCAACCTTGACACCGCCTGCCTTGCCACGGCCGCCGGTCTTGACCTGCGCCTTGACGACGACTACCGGAGTGCCTAGTTCAGCCGCAGCTGCCTTGGCATCAGCCGGCGTGGTTGCCGTGGTGCCGCGCAGCACCGGTACACCGTGGGCCTCGAAGATGTCACGCGCTTGGTACTCGTACAGATCCACACTTGCCTCCATGCCGCTTTGGGCGCCCGTAGAAAGACGAACCGAAGCCTATCTGTGAGTGCTGGTGGTGATGCGAAGTGCTGGACGTCGGTATAGGAATTGATCATGAGCCTTAGCAACCGGCTGCTGCTGCACGGTGGATTGATCGCTGGCCCACTGTTTTTTGGCAGCGTCCTCGTTCAAGGCCTAACTAGGGCTGACTACTCACCGATACGCCACCCCGTCAGCTCTTTGTCGCTCGGGCGGGGCGGCTGGTTGCAGAGCGCCAGTTTCGTCGTCACCGGCGGCCTTTCCCTTGGCTTTGTGGTCGGGCTCTCCCGGACGCTCTGTATTGAGATCGGTACGAGGGTCGGCCCTGTCCTCCTTGGCGCGGCTGCCATCGGCATCCTCGGCGCGGCCGCCTTCCCTACCGACCCGGTTGGAGGCTATCCGCCGGGAACGCCACTTGTGCCCACCAGCTCCACGACTCTTGGGGTAATGCACGACGTGCTCACGCTGCCAGCTTTCTTATCTGTGCCAGCCGCTGAGTTGACCTTCGCCCACGCCTTCGCCAGGCATGGGGAGCGCGGCTGGGCGGCATATTCGGCAGCTTCTGCATTGGGCATGCTCGTTAGCTATGCCCTGGCAAGTGCTGGCTTCAGACAGCAACGAGGCCTCGCCGAGGTAGCGGGAGGGCTGCAACGAGCTGCTATCGCCATTGGCTTCACGTGGCTCACTAGCCTGGCCGTACGCGCCCTCGCCGCCCTGAATCCAGTCCAGCAAATGGTTACAGGCGGCATTAGAGATCGCCAGTCCGTGGTCCTCGCTGACCGCTCTCGGGACAAGTTCAGCCCGCATCGACTCCACGCGCAGCCCCGACATTGGCGCGCACCCAAGAAACGATCTCGGTCATGGTTGCACCAGGCGTGAACACCTGAGCAACACCCATCTCGGCAAGAGGCTGCCTATCGGCCTCCGGGATGATGCCACCGCCGAAAACGACGATGTCGCCGGCGTCGGCCTCCTGGAGTAGTTCGACCACCTTGGCGAACAACGTCATGTGGGCTCCTGAGAGCACAGAAAGCCCTATGGCGTCAGCGTCCTCCGCCAGTGCGGTGGCGACGATCTGCTCTGGGGTTTGGTGCAGTCCGGTGTAAATGACCTCCATGCCTGCATCACGTAGCGCGCGGGCAACAACCTTGGCGCCGCGATCGTGGCCATCGAGTCCAGGCTTGGCGATGACGATCCGTAAAGGATGTGACGATCGCAGTGGATTTGAGGATGACTGCACCTCCGATTCCACGAATTCCAACCTACTACCCAGTAATGTTTTGTCATGCCGGCCAGTGCCAATGGGGGCAACTCATCGGGTCTGTCGCGCTTGGTCGCATTGAACATGCCGCGCATCGCATCTGGACTTGCCATCGAGGCCGCCTGGGCCACTGCGCACATGATGATGTATCCGTTTGGATTGCTGTCATCACCCGCTCGGGCCGTTGGCGACCGGCGCCGCCATGACCTCAGTGGCCTGAGCCCTGAGCAACGCGGACCCTTTTATCACCGCCTAGACGCAGTCGAGACACCCATCGTGTTGGTACACGGGATCGTCGACAACCACGCGATCTTCACAGTGATGGAGTACGCGCTACGGCGGCGCGGTTTCCGAACGCTGTCCGCCTACGACTATGGCGTGCTCACCCACAACATTCCACGGGCCGCTGTCCGGTTGGGTGAAGCCATCGAGGAGCTGTGCGCAGCTACGGGCTACGAGCGGATCCATGTCATCGGGCACAGCCTTGGCGGATTGATCGCTCGCTATTACGTCCAACGGCTGGGAGGCGATCGCCAGGTTCACACGCTGGTTACGCTCGGTACACCGCATCAGGGCACTCAGCTTGCCTGGGCTGCGCCGCTGCTGCCGTTAATCCGTCAGCTCGCGCCGAATTCCTCGGTGATCGAGGAGCTAGCCGAGCCGGCACCGCAATGCCGTACCCGTTTCATCGCCTTCTACAGCGACATCGACCATCTGATCGTGCCCAGCCGCAACGCTCGGCTCGACCATCCTGACCTCAATGTCCAGAACATTGCCGTAAGCGGCGTCGGCCATCTCTCGATGCCCAACAACGGACGGATCGCCTTCACGATCGCGCAAGCGTTGCGTGAGCTTGATCAGGACGGCACGGCAAGCGCCAAATAACGTCAGGTCTCGTTAATAATTTGCGTCGGCTTGGTTGACCGTTGAGGTCCCGTGACCTTCTTGTTACCTTTCTAAGCGTTGTCTGGCCTACTTCGGGGGTCCAGTCAAAGACGGAACTAGATCAGACAAACAGTCGGCGTACGAGGTCACACAGGCTTCCTGCTCTGAAATAGGGGATCGGATCAGGGGCCGATCGCAGTTCGCGCGCCGGCAGATAAGGGATGAGCGAGCTGTCCGGGGAACAGCGAACCGATCGCGCACAGTATCCAGAGCTCAGGGCTGAACCTAAGCTCAATCAGGCCAAAGTCTGGCTCTGGCACGGCTTCGCCGCACTTGGCGTATCTGCCCTTGGCCTCGTCGTCGCAGCGGCGGTGGGCTTGACGAGCAATGCTCAAACGACTGGTGATTTGTCCGTGGCCACAGACGCCTCACCTACGGTCGCCGTCCCGGCTCAGAGGATCGATAAGCAATCGTCTTCCAAGGATCCAGCCCTTACTGCCTTCGGCCGAGGAGCAACGCCGGCAGACAATCGTTCGTCGAGAAGTGCTGCCGTCCGGGACGCGTTAGTGAGGGAGCAGGCGGCGCAGCGGGATGAGCTATTGGCCAAGACCGCTGATGAGATCAGCCGAGCGGCAGAGTCAGCAAGCAGCGATGCACGCCAAAAAGAACTTCAGGTAACGGATCGGGCTACTCGCGAAGCGGCGGCTCGAATAGCGGCGGAGAACCTACGTCGTGCGGTCGCCGCCCGGGTTGCAGCCGCCAACAAGCGTCAGGAAGCGGAGCAGCAGTCCAGCAGCCCTTCACCCAAGTCAGACAACACCAGCAATAACGCGGCTGACACCGGTGGACCATCCGACCGGAGCGCCGCCAATGCCTCCACAGATAGCGGTGGCTCGGGCGGTGTGGCGCCGGTGCCCGGAGCCGTGGTTGGAGCCCACTTTGGCGAGTACGGCAGTTGGTCCCGCTACCACACAGGACTTGACTTCCGCGCCAGTTACGGCACGCCGATTCGGGCCGTCAAGGCTGGAGTGGTGCTCTATGCCGGCAACTCCGGTGATTGGGCTGGCAACCATGTGGCCATCAAGCACGCAGATGGCATGACGACGATGTCGTCGCACATGTCCTCTATGGCGGTGAGGGCCGGCGAGACCGTTCGTACCGGCCAGGTCATCGGGTACGTCGGTCAGACTGGTCGTGCCTTTGGTGCCCACCTGCACTTCGAGCTCTATCCAGCCGGCGTCAAGTACGGCGATGTCTACAAAGCAATCAATCCGCAGCCCTGGCTCGCGCGCAACGGAATCAGCACGCATTAGCGGCACGCGGACGGCGTGTTCAAGGCGACTCGCGGGCAACTGAAAAAACACGTGTCGAAGTTGACGAGAAGGGCTTGAAGCTCGTTACAAATCCGTTATTGTCATCGAAGCGTCCAGGCGTTTCTCACAGAACGCGGGCCTCCAGCAGCAGACGATCACCGACATTCGACTGTGTACGGGGGCAGGACCGGGGAACCTGTCGTCGTACGAGGAGATTCGGGGTGTCTAGCTCGTCGTCGGACCATACGCGCGCGCGCCGTGCGTTGATCGAAGAGATCAAAGAGGACAAGAGAGTTTGGCTACGCCACGGGTTGGCGGCCTTGGCAGTGTCGCTGCTTGGGCTTGGTGTCGCGGGATCGGTTGCCCTCACCGGGGCCGCCCAACACATCACATCGGCAGCGACGGTCTCGACAAGCGATCATGCCCAGCACATCAGCCGTAGAGCCGAGCGGCCAGAGCTCGATCCGGCAAAGGTCAAGAGCCTGGCTGACCAGCGGGCCGAACTGCTAAGCAAGATCGATTCGCAGGTCTCTGAGGCTTCCATGGACAAGTCGGCGAAGGCACGGGAAAAGGCCCTTGAGGCGGTCTCGGACGCCACTCGGAAGCAGGCCGTGCTGCTGTCACGCGGCAAGAGTGCCCCGACCAACCGGCTTCCGTCAGCGCAGGCCGACGGTAGCGCCTCCAAGGGCTGCCTGCCTATCACGAGCGGTTACAGCATCGCCGCGCGCTTCGGCCAGGTCGGCCCGTGGGCGCGCTACCACACAGGTTTGGACTTCTCGTCTCCAGTCGGTACGCCCTTGCACGCCCCTGCGGCCGGCGTGGTCACCAACGCTGGAATCGGACCGGCCAGCGGCTGGGCCGGCAACTACGTCGCCATCAAGTACCCAGATGGCACTCAGACCTTGATGGCGCACATGTCGACGACTTCGGTCAGCGTCGGCCAGGCAGTGTCGGCGTGCCAGCTTGTGGGCGCTGTCGGGGTGACAGGTCGAAGCTTTGGACCGCATGTCCACCTCGAGGTCTATCCGGCCGGTGTCACGCCGGGCGATATCTATCGGGCGATCAACCCGGTTCCCTGGCTCAACGCCCACGGCCTCAAGCCGTAGCGGCAGCTCCCGCCGACTTGTCAGAACCCCGTTGAGTCATAGCTCAACGGGGTTCTGACAAGTAGTTACAGCTTCTCCAGGGGCGCGTACCGCAGCGCAAGCCGCTTCAGCCCGGATGACCCAAAGTCCACATCCGCCATGGCTTTGTCACCCTCGCCGGAGGTCGCGATGACCTTGCCCATTCCGAAAGCAGTGTGCACTACTCGATCGCCGGCAACCAAGGATGGGATTTCTCGCACCTTTAGCTTGGCGCCGTACCCCACTCGGTTTCGCCATTCTTGGTTGGCGGCTGTCGCGGAGGTGTTCCGCCAGCTACTTACTGCCGCCTCGGTTCGTCGCCAGTCGATCAGGTCGCTCGGCACCTCGTTGAGGAATCGACTGGGCGGATTGTGCTGTGGCGCGCCCCATGCCGAGCGGGCGATCGCCCGGGAAATGTAAAGCCGCTTCCGGGCGCGAGTAATGCCGACGTACGCGAGTCGCCGCTCTTCCGCGAGCTCGGCGCCGCTGCGCTCATCAATCGCCCGTTGATGAGGAAAAACACCTTCCTCACAACCAGTAAGGAAGACGGTGTCGAACTCCAAGCCCTTTGCAGTGTGCAGAGTCATCAAGGTGACCACGCCAGCATGCGCCTGGTCAGGATCATCTGGAATTTGATCGGAGTCAGCGACCAGCGCTACTCGCTCGAGGAAAGCACCCAATGAGGCGTCGGGTTGAGCCGCCCCGGCGGCGAGGTCTGCCTCCGGATCGAGGGCGGCCGCCAAGTCTTCCGAATCGTCCGACCTCTGAGGCTCGTCGGCCAGCGCCAGATCGTCTAGCTCCTCGGGTACGGTCAGCGTTGCCACACCGCTGACGAATTCTCGTGCGACCGTAATCAGCTCTTTGAGGTTCTCCAGTCGAGTCTCGTCTTGGGGATCGGTCGAAGCATGCAGCTCGGCCAGATAGCCCGATTTGTTCAGCACGCTGGTCAAGATGGCGTCGGCTGGCATATCAGTTGCGACCATCGCCTCGTGCTCGTCCAGAAAACTTGCGAACCACTTCAATTGGTTCGCCGAACGGGTCGCCAAACCGGAAATCTCGTCAACCCGCCGCAGGGCGTCCCCAAAGCTGATGCCCTCTCGGGTGGCCAGATCTGCCACCGCCGCCTCAGCCCGATCACCTATCCCTCGCTTCGGAACATTCAGGATGCGGCGGAGGGAAACGTCATCGGTCCGGTTGGCGATTGTCCGCAGGTACGCGATCGCGTCACGGACCTCCCGCCGCTCGTAGAACCGCACTCCGCCGACGACCTTGTACGGCAAACCGGCCCGAATGAATGCTTCCTCGAAGGCCCTGGACTGAGCATTGGTCCGGTAAAACACCGCGGCGTCGCCGTAACGGTGTCCTTCGGCGTCGGCAAGCCGGCGAAGCTCGGAAACCACGAACTGAGCCTCGTCATGCTCGCTGTCAGCCACATAGCCAACGACCTGCTCGCCGTCTCCGGCATCAGACCACAGGTTCTTGGGCTTGCGGTTCTCATTCCGCCTGATTACGGCGTTGGCCGCGTTCAAGATCGTTTGCGTCGACCGGTAGTTCTGTTCGAGCAAGATCACCTTCGCGCCCGGAAAGTCGTACTCGAAGTCATTGATATTGCGAATGGTCGCGCCCCGAAAGGCATAGATCGACTGATCGGAATCCCCGACCACCATGAGCTCTGGCGGATCGATGGCCACAACATTCGCATCGGGGTGCCGATCGGCCGCACAAAGCTCCCGAATAAGTACGTACTGAGCGTGGTCGGTGTCTTGGTATTCATCGACGAGCACGTGCCGGAACCGCCGCCGATACTGTTCCCGAAGAGCGGGGAAGGCCTGCAGCAGGTGCACCGTTGTCATGATCAAATCATCGAAATCCAGCGC
>Ga0075433_10001008_pt1 | contig 20047 bp, 21 predicted proteins | sample RhiMethybrSRZTD2_FD_75299 | JGI IMG/M metagenome (GOLD analysis project Ga0075433, IMG submission 75299) | Populus rhizosphere microbial communities from Tennessee, USA - Rhizosphere MetaG P. TD hybrid SRZTD2 | ecosystem: Host-associated > Plants > Roots > Rhizosphere > Soil | place: USA... | reverse complement strand
GAGGTGCACATGAAGTCGAGCTTCCGAAACGGAGGCCGGCACTTCGCCCTGAAGATGGCCGGCACGTTCGCCACGCGGGCCTACGGCATGGTCATGCTCGTCTCGGCGGAGACGGGTGAGACCGCCGCGTACTTCGACGACGGCGGATACCTGACCGACCTGCGCACGGCGGCCGTGTCGGCGATGACGGCCCGCGAGCTCGGACGGAAGGATCAGGTTCTCGGGATCCTCGGCACCGGGATCCAGGCGCGCCTCCAGGCCGAGCTCCACGCCGGAGTCCTGCCTTTGTCGGAGATTCACGTCTGGGGCCGCAACCCCGACCGGGCCGCAGCGTGCGTCCGCGAGATCTCCGTGCGCCTTCCGGGGGTGCGAGTCACCGCCCTTGCCACATCCGCCGAAGTCGCCGCGAAGGCGCGCCTCCTCGTCACGGCAACGGCTTCGCGCGCGCCCATCCTCCGCGCCGAGGACGTCGCTGCCGGCACGCACATCTCGGCCGTGGGCGCCGACTCCCCCGGCAAGCAGGAGCTCGACCCCGAGATTCTCCGCCGCGCCTCACTCCTGCTGATCGATTCGCTCGCCCAGTGCGAGAAGCTCGGCGAGCTCCAGCACGCGCTCACCGAGCAGGCCCGCGCGGTCGAGATCGGCGCATTCTGCGCCTCGCCCCGCGACTACGACCGCGGCGGAGTCACCGTCGCCGATTTCACCGGCCTCGGCGCCGAGGACCTCTTCATCGCCGAGGCGTGCCTGGCGAGCCTGTCGCGATGACCACCGCGCCGCGACAGGTCCTCGCCGACCGGGGCATCGGACAGCGCGACGGGTTCCGCTGGCGCGGAGGCGAGATCAGCCGCGTCGAGGGCTTCTCTGACGCTGTTTTCGCGTTCGCCGTCACGCTCCTCGTCGTGTCCCTCGAGGTGCCGCGGACGTTTCACGAGCTCGCGGCGGCGATGCGAGGGTTCGTCGTCTTCGCGGTGTGCTTCACGCTCCTGATCGTGGTCTGGCGCGAGCACTACGTGTTCTTCCGTCGCTACGGGCTTCAGGACAACGGCACGATCTGGCTCAACGCCGCGCTGTTGTTCGTCGCGCTCTTCTACGTGTATCCCCTGAAGTTCCTCTTCAACGTGGTCTTCGCGGGCGTCACCGGAGCTCCGCGCGAAGTCCCCGGACCCGAAGGACGCCTGGAACCCGTGATCGAGACCGGACAGGTCCCCTCGCTGTTCCTGATCTACGGCGCGGGCGTCATCGCGCTCTACCTCCTGCTCGCGCTGATGTACGCGCACGCGTACCGGCTGCGCGGCGCGCTGGACCTCACGCCGCTCGAGGTCTTCGACACGCGGGCCAGCATCCGGTCGCACCTCCTCGCGGCGGCGATCGGCGTGCTCTCCTGCCTCGTCGCCGTGACCGTTCCGGCGCGGATGGTCGGCCTCGCCGGCTTCGTCTACTTCCTGTTCGGACCCGTGATGGCCATCGACGGAATGTGGACCGGGCGCCGACGGCGGAGGCTCTTCGAGGGCAACTCCGGCGCGTGATAGGCTGCCCGCGACAGACGGCGGTGGAGTCCGCCGAAACCGCTGGCCGCTGCCAGCCAATGACTCCTACGGTGTCGCGCCGTAGGAGTTTTTTTCTTGCGCGCGGAACGGGGGAATAGACGAGGATGTCGCGATTTCTGTGGATCTGCCTCGGCGGCGCCGCCGGAACCGGCGCGCGCTACCTGCTGTCGGGATGGGCCCTCGCCGCCCTCGGGCCCGCATTTCCGTGGGGCACGCTGGCTGTGAACGCGATCGGATCCTTTCTGCTCGGCCTGTTGATGCAGGTCGGCATCGCCACGCCGATTCTGTCCCCGACGCTGCGGCTGACGCTGACGACCGGCGTGATGGGAGGCTTCACGACGTACTCGACGTTCAACTACGAGACGATCCGATACGCCCAGGACGGGTCCTGGCCGGTCGCGCTCGCCAACGTCCTGGCCACGTTCGTTGGGTGCCTCGTCGCGGGGCTGGCGGGCGTCGCCCTCGGTCGCTGGACCTTCGGAGGCTAAGGTCATGCGCATTCTCGACGGAGAGCAGGTTCTGGTTCGCATCTTCATCGGCGAGTCGGACCAGTGGCACCACCAGCCTCTCTGGATGGCGCTGCTGCAGCGCCTGCGCAAGGACGGCTACGCGGGCGCGACCGTCTTCCGGGGCATCGGCGGGTTCGGCGCCCGGAGCGTGCTCCACACGACGCTGCTCGAGCGACTCTCCCAGGACCTGCCGCTCGTCATCGAGATCGTCGATACGCAGGCGCACGTGGACGCGCTGCTTCCCGCGCTGGACGAGATGGTCTCGGAGGGGCTCGTGACGATCGAGAAGGCCCGGGTGCTCAAGTACTCGCCGGGCAAGCGTCCCCTCGACGGGGGCTAGTCCTTACTCTTCCGCCGTAGCGGCACGATCACCGTCACGTTTTCGCCGCCGCGGCGGACGGCGACGACGGCAGCGTCTCCCCAGCGTTTCCCGGACATGCCACGCGCGAGCGCCTCGCGGTCCGGGAGCGAGGCCCCGTCGAGGGAGACCAGCAGGTCTTTCTCTTTCAGCCCCGCCCGCTCGGCCGGGGAATCCTTCTCGACGTGGATGACCTCGAGGAGCGCCTCCTCCGGGCGAGGCCGTGTCGAGACGCCGAGGTCGGGATAGATCGGGTCGGTTTGGGCCGGCACGCCCCAGACGAAGTTCGCGTACGACGCCTGCACGTCGGCGACCGTCTTGCCCTTGTCGTCGCGGACGGCAACCGGTATCACCGACGCCGTCGGAACCGGCCATTGGGCGCGCACCTGGCGCTCGATGCCGAGGCCGTACTGCACGTGGCCCGCTCCGACGAGCAGGACCACGATCGCCTTCGGGTCCGAGTTCCCGGACACGGACTTCACCGCCTGGAATCCCATCGTGGCGTCCCACGTGCACTGGGCGGCGAGCATCGCCTTCCAGCCTTCCTCGTCCATCGAGGCGTGGAAGCTCTCGTCGTCGAACGACGCCTTGAAGAGGCGCAGATGCTCCGGGCTCTCCGTGTCGATCTTCGACGGGATGTGCGCCGCCTCTTCCGGTGTGAGTCCCTGGAACCCCTTCTTGCGGACGGCCGAGACGATTTCGCGAGGCGCGTTGACGGCGACCATCGGCAGGTGCCGGTCCCGCGCGAAGAAGAAGACGTCGCGGTAGTAGAGCCAGTTGTAGCCCCAGCTCTTGGAGTAACCCCCGGGCGCGAGGAATTGTTCTTCGGACAGACGTCCGCCGATCCAGTCGTCGAGAAGCTTCTGCTCGGTGTACGGAAACATCTCGAGCGCGATGGTCACGTTGCGCCCCGACTTCACCAGCGCCTCGATCACGGAAAGCTCGACGCGATGGGAGTCCATGCTCGTGTGCTCCTCGCCGACGAGCAGGAGCCGCACGCCGCTGAGCCGCGAGGGCAGCTCCGCGGAAATGATCGCGGCGCCGCTCCCGGAGTCCGTGATTGCGTCGAGGACGACAGGCACGGTCCGATCGCGGCGTGCCGGGTCGCCGATCGGGAGTTTGAGGAGGTCTTCGGCGAGCGCCGGCGAAGCCAGGATCGCCGCCAGGACGAGTAATCGTGCGCTCGGGCGGCGCCTCACGATCTCCACGGCGCGATGGCGGCGATCTCGACGGGTCCTTCGGCGAGGTGCACGCGATCTCCCACGCGCGAGCCGAGCAGACGCTGGGCGAACTCCGACTGATAGGAATAGACCGCCTCCTCGGGCTTCGAGTCCCACGGCCCGAGAATCGTGACGTCGCGTTCGGCGCCCGCGCCGTCGCGCAGGCGCACGCGCGTTCCGACACGGACCTCCGTCGCGTCGATTCGGGTCGGATCCAGGATCCTTGTCCGCGAGAGCTCGTCGGCGAGCGACGCGATGCGCGCCGACAGGTACTCGTGTTTCTGCCGGGCGGCGTGATACTCGAAGTTCTCCGACAGGTCTCCGTGCTCCTTGGCGGCTCGCATCTGCTCCGCGTTGGCCGGAAGCTCGACCTGCTTCAAGTGCAGCATCTCCTTACGGCGCGCCTCCACCGCCTCGGCGGTCGCGTAGAGGTACTCGCGGGCGGGAGCGCGCAGCTCCGGGAACTTCATCAGGAGCGCCTCCCGGACGGTCGCGCGCCGGTGCTCCTCGAGGCCCGCGACTCGGTCGAGCGCGTGGAGGAGGTCCCGCGCCTCCTCTTCGGAGCCGGCGGTGCGCACCGCCGCCACCGCCAGGCCTCCCGGCTCGAAGAGCTCCTTGAGGCGCGCGCGCAATCCCGAGAACTCGTCCATCCGCAGCGCGTCGGTGATCGCGAGAAAGAGCGCCGGCGACTCGACCCGGTTCTCGGAGTGGATGCGTTCGGCGAGCCAGAGAAACGCCCGCGGCGCCGAACGCGGCGACCGCAGGATGCGCCGCGAAAGGTCCGCCGCCCGGTCTCCGAGGGCCTCGAAGAGCATCGACAGGACCCGCGCGTCGTCCTCGCGGGAGATCTGCTCGACGAAGATCTCGGCCCAGTCCGGCCGCGAGGCGCGCACCGCCTCGAGGGCGTTCTGCCTTGCCTGCTGGTCCCGGATCTCGGAAATGATCTTGCGGGGCTCCGCCGCGAGGAGCTGGTCGGCGGGAAAGGCCTCGGGAGCCGCGGGCTTCAGACGCGCCGCCGCCTGCGACAGCTCCCACGCCAGCGCAGGCCGAGCGCTTCCGACGCGCTGCGCCTCGGCGGCCAGTCCCTCGGCCATCCAGCCGGCGAGCTCTTTCGACCTCTTGGCGTGCTTGCGCGCGAGGTCCATCTTGGCCGCGGGCTCCGCCTCGGCGAAGGCACGGCGCACGCTTTCGTCCGCGGCCCCGGCGCTCTCGCTCCAGGTCACCTTCGCCGACTTGGCGCTTCCGGAGACCAGGAGTTGCGAATGCTTGCGCGCCGCGGTCCAGAACGACGACCAGCGCGCCTCGGGAACCGTCCCGGCCAGCTCGGTCTTGATCTCCTGGACCGTCATCGGACGGCCGAAGCTCGCGAGCAGCCAGCGGACGGTTTCGGACGGGTCCTTCTGCGCCAGAGCGGACAGCCCCTCGGGATCCTCGACCTTCTTTCGGAGGATGTGGGTCTCGGGCAGCGGCACCAGCGTCCTCTCCGCCGAGACCAGCGAGAGCGGGACCTTCGCCCCGCCGACTTCCAGCCGCATCACGTCGAGCGCCGGATTCATCTCGACGAGGCGCCCGGGCCCGCGTCCCGGGAGGTAGTAAATCTCTCCCGGCGTGAACTTCAGCCATCGAGCGATTTTTCCGGCGGAGTCCGAGGGGTCAGCCGCGCCCTCGACCGGGAACTTCGCCAGCACCGGCGCCAGCGCCGGGTGGCCGGCGAATCGTGCCTTGAGCGCCGCCGTCAGATCCTTTCGGATCGCCGCGTCCGTGGGAGACATGCGCGCGATCTCGAGCAGCACCTTGATGCTCGCATCACGGTCGCCGTCGGAATGGAAGTCCGCGAGGAGGCGGAGCCACGAAAGGGCCTGGGCGCCGGCGCCCTTCTTCTTGACCGCCGCGGCCACCCGGAAATAGAACGGCAGCTCCTCGGCGCCCTCCTCGACTTTCCTGGTCCAGAGAGCCTCGAGCGCGTCGAACTTCTTCCCGTCGATGAGCTGCTGGACCTCGGGTGGCAGCGGCGTGGGTTCGCTCGACGACATGGACCGCCGATCTTAGCCCACGTCCAGGGCTCAGCCCACGTCGACGGCCGCTTTGCGGAGGAACTCCTCCCGCGGCGCCACACCGAGGCCCGGTTCGGTCGACGCGGCCATGCGGCCGCGGGAGCGGCGGGGCGCGCCCTCGGCGATCGAGACCGTCACGTAGCTATTGAAGTCGGTCGCCGAAAAGAGCAGCTCCGGCGGAGTCGAGTGCGCCAGGTGCGCGATCGCCGCCGTCGTCACGTCTCCTCCCCATGAATCCTCCAGCGTCATCGCGACCCCCAGCGAGACGCAGAGATCCCGCGCCTGGCGCGTCTTCGTCAAGCCGCCGAGCTTGGAGATCTTGAGGTTGACGACGTCCATGGCGAGGTCTCCGGCGGCGCGCAAGAGCACGCCGATCCCGTCGATCGTCTCGTCGAGGACGAACGGAAGATCCGTCCGGCGCCGCACCGAAAGGCACTCCTCGTACGTGGCGCAGGGTTGCTCGATGTACACGTCGACGTCGCGCACCGCGCGCACGACCCGAGCCGCCTGGTGCGGCAGCCATCCCGTGTTCGCGTCCGCGACGAGGACGTCGTCCGGAGCCAACACCGCCCGCACGGCGCGAATCCGCTCGACGTCCACGCTCGGGTCGCCGCCGACCTTGAGCTGGAAGCGCCGGTAACCCTCGCCCTTGTACCCCGCGACCTTCTTCGCCATCTCCTCGGGCGCCTCCTGTGAGATCGCGCGATAGAGAACGAAGTCCTCGCCGTAGCGGCCGCCGAGGAGGGTCGAAACCGGCAGCTTCGCGGCCTGGCCCAGGATGTCCCAGCACGCCACGTCGATTCCGGACTTGACGTACGGATGCCCCTTCAGCGCCGCATCCATCCGGCGGTTCAGGCGCTCGAGCTGCGTCGGATCCTCGCCGATCAACTGCGGCGCGAGCATCGCGACACCAGCCCGCACGCCCTCGGCGTAGGCCGGCAGATACGCCGGGCCGAGCGGACAGACTTCCCCATGGCCGACCAAGCCCGTGTCCGTCTCGACCCGGACGAGGGTGGAATCGAAGACCGCCACCGACTTGCCGCCGGACCAGCGGTAGCTGCCCTCGTGCAGCGGCAGCTCGACCCGGTAGGCCGCGATTCGCCGGATTTTCATGGGCCGGAACTCTAGCAGGCCGGGCAACGGGCGCACTCGGTTAGGATCAGCGCCACGTGAACGCGAAGGGTGCCCTCTTTGCGGCCCTGGGTGTGGTCAGCCTCGTGTACCTCGTGGTCTGGATCCGCGACCTGCGGCGCCGCGGCAACTCGAGACCGGGCACGATGCAGCTCGCGATCGGTTTCCTCACGAACTTCTTCGACACGCTCGGGATCGGTTCCTTCGCGCCGACGACGTCGATGTTCAAGCTCAACCGGCTCGTGCCCGACGAGAGGATCCCGGGCACTCTCAACGTCGGCCACTCCCTTCCGACGATCGCGCAGGCCTTCATCTTCATCGCGATCGTGACGGTCGACATGGCGACGCTCGCGAGCCTCATCGCGGCGTCGGTGGCCGGAGCGTGGCTGGGCGCTGGCGCCGTCGCGTCGTGGCCGCGGCGCCGTGTCCAGATCGGAATGGGGATCGCCCTCATCGCGGCGGCGTCGTTCTTCGCGATGACGAACCTCGGGCTCTTTCCCGCCGGCGGCGACACGTTGGGGCTGACCTCGCCGCTTCTCTGGTTCGGAATCGCCGGCAACTTCGTGCTCGGCGCGCTGATGACGCTGGGGATCGGCCTCTACGCCCCCTGCATGATCCTCGTTGCGTTGCTCGGAATGAATCCGCGGGCGGCGTTCCCGATCATGATGGGCTCCTGCGCGTTCCTGATGCCGATCGGCAGCCTCCGCTTCATCCAGAAGGACAGCTACGCGCTGAAAGCGGCGGTCGGCCTCGCGCTCGGCGGAATTCCGGCTGTTTTCCTGGCCGCGTTCTTCGTCAAGTCGCTGCCCCTGACGTGGCTGCGATGGCTCGTCGTCGCGGTCGTCGTCTACGCGGCCGTCGCGATGCTGCGCTCGGCGGCGAAACCCGTGGAAGCTGGCGGCCGAGGAACGGCGGCTTCCTGACCTGCCTCCTCTGAATCGAGCACGATCTCGCCGAGCGAAGTCTTCAGTCCCCGGCTGATCTTCGCGAGAAAGATCGCCGCTTGCGGGCGCCTCATGACACACTCCTTTTCGTCGATCTCTGGCGGCGAGACACGTCGCGTCGGGAGGCCAGGTTCGCGGACCATTTCTCGGATGTCGGAAGAAGGTGAACCATGAGAAGAGTCGCTCGCATCGTGCTCGCCGTGTTCACGCTGGCGATTGCCGCTTCCTCCCGCGGGCAGTCTCCGGCGCCGACAGCCGCGGCGGTCGGGGGGGCCAAGCCGAACCAGACCGCCGTCCCCGTTTCCGAGTCTCAGCGCGCCGCCGTGGCCGACTTGTTCGTCGCTCTCCGGCTCCCGCAGGAAGTTCAGACGATGCCGGAATCCATGATCGACGGGGAAATCGCGCGCAACCCGAGCCTGGCGCCGTTCCGAGACCTGATGGTGACCTGGCTCAAGAAGTACATGACGTGGCCGGCGCTGGAGCCCCAGCTGACGCAGCTGTACGCGTCCAACTTCACGGAGGCGGAGCTGAAGAGCATGGCGGCCTTCTACCGCAGCCCGGCGGGACAGAAGGCCGTCCAGAAAATGCCGGAGATGATGCAGCGCACGGCGATGCTGGGGGCGCAGCTGGGTCAACCGCACTCCGACGAGCTGAAGAAGCAGATTTCGGCGCGCGCCGAGGAGCTGCAAAAAAAACAGCAGGGCGATGCGCGAAAGGAAGCCGGAGCCGCCGCGGGGCCTTCCCCGCGTGCGACGGCCCCGCCCAAGAAGCCTTGAAGGCGGTTAGTTCTTAACCGCCTGACGCTGTGACGCGAGGGAGCGCAGGAACGAGCCCGGCAGGCTTCCTCGAATCGAGACGCTGTCCGCGTCGTGCTCGACCTGGAACTTGCGGATCACGGAGACGAGCTCCGGCGACTTCTCGGAGACCGCCATGCGCCACATCGCCAGCACGCCGCGTAGCGAGTCCTCCAGCAGGTCGCGCTTCTCGGCGTCCGGGGTCAGGCCCGTCGCTTCGAGATCCACGGCGTCGTCCCGAACCTTCGCCTGAAGCGCCAGGAGCGTCACCGACTTCATCGCGCCGACCACCGCTCGGGAAGGCTCCCCTTCGCCGCCGCCCTCGACGTTCGCTCCCTGCGTGAAGCGGGCCATGTCCACGAGCGCCCAGGCCGACGCGCTCGTATCCACACGCGAAAGGTACTTGCCGAGACCTTCGCCCGAGGTCAATCCACCCGAGCCTCCGCTTTCCTTGCGCGCCAGGGCCGCGAGGACCGCACGCTCGCTGCCCGCCACGATCAGGCCGCGGTTGACCAGCGACACGGCGCCCTCCGTGTCCGAGCCTTTGCCGGCGAGCCGATAATAAGCGTCGCCGGAGGGCGACTTCATGAGGCTCGCGCCGCGCGATTTCAACGCGTCGCCGATCTTGTTCGTGTCGAACCGTCCTTCGAAGATCACGAGGCCGTCGTCGTCGCCCGGCCCCGGATGCCCGCCCGGCGACATCGCCACGATGACCGTGTCGATGTCTTCGCGCGGCGTCAGGCCGGTCTCCGCCAGGAAACGCGCGGCGTCGCCGTCGGTCGAGATCTCGTCCATCGACGCAAAGATCTTGGGGCCGAGGGGGCTCGAGCGCAGCTCGTTCCACCGGATCACACCGACGGTGCCGGCCGAAGCCGGAACCAGCGCCAGCGAGTCTTCCGTCCGGCGCACGGCGCGGGCGTCGGCGGCGAGTCCCAGGGCCAGAATGCCGGCCACGGCGAGGCGCGAGACGGTCGAGAAGCGGGTCAAGTCCATGTCAGAAATCCTTTCTGGAAAAGAGCCAGGAAGCCAGGGAAAGCGCGGCGACGCCGAAGAGCGCCGTCGAACCGTACACGGCGAAGTGGTCGAGGTTGGCGAGCCGCTCGGGAGCGGCGGCGCCGGCCACCAGCGCGACGGTGGCCTGCCCGAGCTCGGCGGTCTTGGGAAAGATCCAGTAGAGGGCCTGGACCGTCTTCGCGGCGAACTCCGTGGAGACGGCCGCGGCGATCCGGTCGTGAAGCGCCAGGATCGCAGCCAGGAAGAACACGGCGTACGTGGCCATCAGGGAGACCGCGGTGGAAGACGTGACGACGCCGACGAGGAATGCGAACGCCATCAGCGTCGCGATCGTGAACAGGATGACGGCGCCGGACAGGAAGAACCGCGGATGGAAGACGTGGGTCTTCCACGCAACGATGGCGCCGATCGAGCCGATCAGATAGACGATGTCGGCCGCAGCCAGGAGCACGCCCCCGGTGAAGCGCGACAACAGCAGCGAGACGCGGCCGATCGGGCGCGAGAGGTAGAGATCAATCGTGCCTTTCTCCTGCAGGCGCGGCACCAGGTGCGCCGTGGCAAACAGCGCCAGGAACAGGCCCACAAAGTAGAGGACGCCCGAGAAGGTGGACTCGAACCCCAGCACGAGCTTGTCGATCTCGATGTGGTTGTCGCCGACGTCCACGGACTGTCCGAACAGCTTCATTCCCGCCAGCGCGCCGTCCACGATGTCGAGATTGACCGCCGCCGCGAAAAGCAGGATGAAGATCGTGGAGAGCGCGAAGTAGGCGATCAGCGTCCAGCGCGCCGCCGCTTCGCGGAAAACCTCCTGGACGCTGGCCGTGAAGGCTCTCACGACGGCGTCTCCTTCTTCGGTTCCCCTTCGCGCACGAGACCCACGAAGACGTCCTCGAGGCTGGAGCGCACGGGAGAAAGCTCCTGGAGCATCGCTCCCGACGCGCGCAGGCGATCGACGAGCGCGTTCAAATGGCCGAGGTCGCGGGCCGTCAGATCGAAATGTCCGTTGACACGCTCGACCGAAGCCCCGGTCTCGCGGAACGCGGCGAGGAGCTTTTCGTCCACGCCGTCGGCCACGAGGCGATAGTGAGATCCCGTCGCCGTGAGATCCTCGATGCGTCCTTCGGCCACGACCTTCCCGGAGCGCAGGACGGCGACCCGGTCGCACATCCTCTCGATCTCCGAAAGAAGGTGCGAGTTCAGCAGAATCGCCTTACCCCTCTTCGCCTCTTCCTGGAGAAGGTCCCGGATCTCCCGACGCCCGACCGGATCCACTCCGTCCGTCGGCTCGTCGAGGAGCAGCACGTCGGGGTCATGGACCAGCGCCGCGGCGAGCCCGAGGCGCTGCGTCATGCCCTTCGAGAATTTCTTGACGCGAACGTCAGCCCATTCCGAGAGCCGCACGCGCTCGAGAAGCTCCGGCGCCCGCCGCGAGACGGAGGCGCGATCCAGTCCGGACATCCGTCCGAAGATCGACAGCGTCTGGCGTGCGGTCAGGTAGCCGGGGAAGCGGTGTCCCTCCGGCAGATAGCCCACCCGGCGGCGGCTCTCCGGCTCGGAGACCGGGCGGCCGCAAAGGAACCCCGAGCCCGCCGTCGGGCGCGTCAACCCGAGCAGAATTTTCACCGCCGTGGTCTTGCCCGCACCGTTAGGCCCAAGCAGGCCAAAGACTTGACCCGTCTCGACCCGGAAGCTCGCGCCGTCTAAGGCCCGGACCGTCCGCGACCCGAACCGCGAACGGTAGAGCTTCGACAGACCCTCGGCCCGGACCGGCGCTTCGCCCATCGATCGTGGAAACGAAAAAAGGGAAGGAAAGTTCGCTAGTCGGCTTTGGACCAGGGCGGCACGATGCCGTTCATTCGGGCATAGGCGATGGCCTGGCCCAGGTGCTCGTGCATATGGTTCTCGATGCGCACCAGGATCTGTCGCCCGGTCATCTCCTGACCGTACGCCTTGTACTTCCGGTCGAGGTCGGCGTCGGTGATCGCGGAAGCCGCGCTTTTCGCGTTCGCGATTGCCTTCTTCAGAAGTTCGACGATCTGAGCCTTGTCCGTAAGGGTGTTCTCGGACTCGCGCGAGATCCCTTCCATGCGCTTCATGCCGAGAAAGGTCGGACTCGTGGCGGCGCTGTTCGCCACGTGCACGAACACTTGGCCGACGGAGCGGACGTCCGGCGCCGGGCGCCACCCGTACTTGTCGGCGGGAAAAGCCTCGGCGAGCTCGACGAGCTTCTTGCCGACCGCGTCCACTTCGGCGGCATACTCGGCACGGAATCCCGCCGCGGGCGCAGCCATCGCCGCCGGAGGCCGCGCCGAAACCTGAGTGCTGGTCGTCGCGGGCGCCTGCGCGAGAACGAGCGACGCGCAAGCCCACGCCGCTAGACCGACGATCGAGATCGTTCGCTTCATGTCCTCTCCTTCCTGGAGCGTCAAAGTATATTGAGAACGTGCGGCGCCGCACCAAAGCCGCGGTGTGGATCCTGACGGCGGCGGGGGGACTTCTGGCGATCCTCTGGGGTTTGGAGAACCAGCTCCTCTACTTTCCGAGCCGGGCTCTGTCGGCGACGCCCGAAGCCTTCGGCCTGACCTCCGAGGAGCTCGCACTCACATCCGGCGACGGAGTGGCTCTCCGCGGCTGGCGTATTCGAGGCGATGGAAAGCGCGCGCTGCTCTTCTTCCAGGGAAACGCCGGCAACGTCTCCGATCGTCTCGACCGCGCGCGGACCCTGAACCGCCGCTTCGGGCTCGACGTTTTTCTCGTGGACTACCGAGGCTACGGCCGATCGTCCGGCTCCCCCGACGAAGAGGGCCTGTACCGGGACGCGCGCGCCGTATACGCCGCGGCGCTCCAGCGCGGGTTTCCGCCGGAACGGGTCCTCGTCTTCGGCGAGTCGCTCGGCTCCGCCGTCGGGATCGATCTCGCCTCCGAAAAACCCTGTGGCGCCGTCATACTCGAGACGCCGTTCTATTCGATCCTCGCGATGGCCCGCGTGCACTACCCGTTCGTGCCGCGCTTCCTGGTTCGGAGCCGCTTCGACAACGCCGCGAAGATCGGCGCGATCCCGGCGCCCAAGCTGTTTCTCGTCGCGGAGCGCGACGAGATCGCTCCGGCGACGCAGGGGCGCGAGCTCTACGAGCGCGCGCCGCAGCCCAAGACGCTTTTCGTCATCCCCGGCGCCGGCCACAACGACACGTATGTCACCGGCGGCGAAGCGTACTGGCGCGAGTGGGAGAGGTTCCTGTCCTCGCTCGACTAGGGCTTCTCCGCCAGCCGGTTGTATTTCTTCAACGCTTTCTGCAGCTCGTCGTGCGGCAGGGCGCGAACCGTGACCCCGTTGGCGCCCGTCATCGTCTCGGCACCGACCATTGCGTTGACGATGGCCTCCTCGACCGCCTGCACCGTCGCCGAAAAGAGTGGATTCATGCGGTCGTTGGGCAGCATCGTCGGCGTCACTGTCCCCTTGGTCGCCGCCGCACCGGGGTTGGCCGTGGAGAAGGCGATGAAGATGTCCCCGGATCCGTTCCCGGAGCTCGAGCCCGTCCGCGCGAGCCCCATCGTCGCGCGGCGTGCGAGGCGCTTCAATTGATGGGGTAGAAGCGGCGCGTCGGTCGCGACGACGATGATGATGGATCCGGAGTCCTCATCGCGAGTTCCCTTGCCGGCGATCTCGCGCCCGACGGGCACGCCCGCGATCAGGAGATCCGCCTTGCGGCCGCAGTTGCACTGGACGAGGGCGCCGACCGTGTAGCCACCGGCCGCCTCCGCAAGGCGGCGCGAGGCGGTGCCGATGCCTCCCTTGAATCCGTAGCAGACCATCCCGGTGCCGCCGCCGACGTTGCCCTCGGCGACGGCCCCTTCGCGCGCCGAGCCCAGGGCTTCGTCGACATTCTCGGCCTTCACGTGGAATCCGTTGACGTCGTTCAGCTCGCCGTCCCAGGTTTCGGCCACGACGGGAAGGGACCACCAGTAGCCGCTCTGGTCCGCTCCCCCGTGGCGCACGCGCCAGGCGATCACGGCGTCGCGCACCGTGCCGACGCTGTGCGTGTTGGTGATCATCACCGGACCTTCGAGGAATCCGGACTCTTCGACCCAGGTCGTTCCGGTCATCTCGCCGTTCCCGTTCTGCGAGAACCAGCCCGCGAAGACCGGATCGTCGTTGGAACGTTCGCCGCGCGGAAGCACCGCGGTCACGCCGGTGCGGACGGGGCCCTTGCCGACCACGAGCTTGCCCTCTCCGCGGATGATTGTGCTCTCCCCGACCTCGACGCCCTTGACGTCGGTGATCGCGTTGAGGGGCCCCGGCGTTCCGTCGAAGGGCACGCCGAGGTCGCGTGCCCGAGGCTTATCCGCTGCGCGGAGATTCAGAGCGAGCAGTCCAAGAGCTAAGGTGGCGTAGACAGTCTTTCGCATGGCCGAGAGTCTAATCGCCCCGGACCTGGGACCTCGGACTTGGGACCTGCCACTTACTGCGGCGCCGGCGACGGCGTGCCGACGTCCACGACCCACTTCCAGCTTCCGTCGGGCTGCTTTTTCCAGACCGAGCAGTACTTGCCGTAGCGCGTGATGGGATTTCCGTCTTTGTCCTTCGAGCGCAGCTCGTAACTGCCGAGGGTGTACCCCAGGTCGCCGGATGCGGCGGCCTCCGCCTTGTTCGGCTTCCAGGTGAGCGTCGTGCCCGGCGACAGGCCGGCGAACTGTTTGCGGATTCCGTCGGCGCCGGTCACGGGATTCTCGTTGGCGGGCAGCATCACGGCGTCGGGATCGGCGTACTTGACGAACGCCGCGGCGATGCCGATCTTCTGCGCCGCGTCGGAAAACCCGGCGTCGGTTCGCATCAAATCGGCCCTGTCTTTCGCCGAACCTTGCTCCGCCGCCGAAGCAAACGCTGCTGCGGCCGTCAGCATCGTCCACACCACGCACCCAAGCCGTCCAACCCGCATGCCGCGCCTCCTTTCCGGCCCCGAATTATCGGTGAGGATCCCGATCCCCGTCTTCGGCTTTTCCTCGGTGTGGTAGAGAAAGCAGGCATGACGGCGGTCGGCATCTTCGGGTTCGGGCGGATCGGCCGAAATCTCTTCCGCGTCCTTCACGAGCGGGAGGACATGCGCGTGGCCGCCGTCGCGGATCTGGCGGAGCCGGCGGGGCTCGCGTATCTCCTCAAGCTCGATACCCTCCTCGGCCGCTTCCCCGGCGAAGTCGCCGCGAAGGACGGCAGCCTCGTCGTGGACGGCCGGAGGATCGCGCTCATCACCGGCAAGGATCAGCCTTCAGTACCGGACTGGGCCGCACTCGGCGTCCACACGGTCTTCGAGGCGACGTCGCGCGGCCGCACGCGCGCCGAGGCGGAGGCGCACCTGAAGGCCGGTGCCCGGAGGGTGATCCTAATGGCGCCGCCGCTCGAGCCCGCGGACGTCACGCTCGTCGCCGGCGTCAACGACGATGCCCTATCGGCGAAGCAGCGGATCGTCTCCAACGCGTCCTCGACGGTGCACTGCCTCGCCCCGGTCCTCAAAATCCTCGACGACGCATTCACGACGCGTCGGGCGATCTTCACCACGATCCACTCCTACACGAGCGCCCACCACCTCGCGGACGTGCCGGCGGAGGACAAAAGGCGCGGACGCGCGGCGGCCGAGAACATCATTCCGCAGGAGTCCCGCTCGCCGGGGATGATCGCGGAACTGCTGCCGGCGCTCGCTCCGCGCCTGACCGGATACGCGATGAACGTGCCCGTGTCCAACGGCTCGGTCGTGGACCTCGTGACGTGGCACGAGAAACCCGTGACCGCCGCTGCCATCAACGACGCGTTGCGGTCTGCCTCCCAGGACCCGCGCTGGAACCGCATCCTCCGATTCGAGACCGAGCCGATCGTGTCCTCCGACGTCGCACGCACGCCCTTCTCCGCCACGTTCGACTCGCTCGCCACCATGGCGCTGGGGGATCGCGTCTCCAAGACGCTCTCCTGGTTCGATTCGGGTTACGGCTACGCGCACCGCGCCGTCGAGCTCGTGGCACGCTTCGCCGCCGCGGAGGCAAAGGCGTGACGGCGCGCGTCGGGATCAACGGATTCGGGCGGATCGGCCGCACTGTCTATCGCATCCTCGCCGACCGCCGCGACGTCGCCGTGGCGGTCATCAACGATCTCTACGACAACGACCATCTCGCCTACCTCCTGAAGTACGACACCGTGATGGGCGTCTTTCCCGGAGACGTGAGAACCGACTCCGAGAGCATGACCGTCGACGGCCGCCGCACCGAAATGACCTCCGAGAAGGATCCGTCGAAGATCCCGTGGAAAAAGCACGGAGTGGACATCGTCATCGAGTCCACGGGCAAGCTCCTGACGCGAAAGGACCTCGAGAAGCACCTCGCGGCGGGCGCGAGGAAGGTGATTCTCACCGTTCCGGCCAAGGACGAGATCGACGCGATGATCGTCGTCGGCGTCAACGACGACACGCTCTCGCCGTCGCACCGCCTGGTCTCCAACGCGTCCTGCACGACCAACTGCCTCGCCCCGATCGCGAAGATCCTCGACGACGCGTTCGGCATCGAAGAAGGCCTGATGACCACGGTCCACGCCTACACCAACGACCAGCGCCTCGCCGACGTCCCGCACAAGGACCTGCGGCGCAGCCGCGCCGCCGCCGAGAACATCATCCCGACGACGACGGGAGCCGCGCGCGCCGTCGGTAAGGTCCTGCCGAATCTCGCCGGCAAGCTCGACGGGATGGCGATGCGCGTGCCCGTGCCCGACGGCTCGATCGTGGACCTGACCTGCCGGGTCCGCGCCAAACCGTCCGCCGCCGACGTCAACGCCGCCGTGAAGAAGGCGGCCGGGGGACCGCTGACCGGTATCGTCGAGTACAGCGAGGTGCCGCTGGTCTCCTCGGACATCATCGGCAATCCGCACTCCTCGATCTTCGACGCGCTCTCGACCCGGGCCGAACGCGACGGCTACGTCAAGGTCGTCGCGTGGTACGACAACGAGTGGGGCTACTCCTGCCGCGTCGTCGACCTGCTGGACCGGCTCGCCGCCCTGGGATCGTGATCGCCGCTCTCGTCCTCGCGGCCGCGCTGACGCCCGGCCAGGTCACCGAAAAGATCGTCTGCAAGGAAACCCCGGACCAGAGCTACGCGCTCTACCTTCCTTCCGGCTACTCCGCATCGCGGGCATGGCCCGTCCTGTATCTGCTCGACGCCCGCGGCAACGCCCTCGCGCCGATCGAGCGCTTTCGCCCCGCGGCCGAGGAGTTCGGCTGGATCCTGGTCTCCTCGTACAACTCGCAGAGCGACACGAAGGACGATCCGAACACGCCGGCGATGCGCGCGATGTGGAAGGATACGCACGCCACACTTGCCCTCGACGAGCGCCGCACCTACGTCGGCGGTTTCTCGGGAGGGGGCCGCGCCTCCGTCGGGATGGCGCTGGCTCTCCCAAAGGTGTTTGCCGGCGTCATCGGCTGCGGCGCAGGCTTTCCCGACGCCGCGGCGCCGGTCCGCCAGGCCCCCTCGTTCGGATTCTTCGGAACGGTCGGCGACAGCGACATGAACTACTACGAGATGCGCTCCCTCGACGAGAAGCTCTCGGCGATCAAGGCTCCCCATCGCATCGCGTTTTTCGACGGGCCGCACCAGTGGGCGCCGGAACCCGTCGCCCGCGCGGCGATCGTCTGGATGGAGCTCGAGGCGATGAAAGCCGGCACGCGACCCCGCGACGCCGAGCGGATCGCGTCGCTCTACGCCGAGGCCTCGTCCGCGGCCCGCGCCGCCGAGACCGGAGGACGGGAGGCGGAGGCGGCGGCGCTGTACGCGCACACGGCCGAGGACTTCCGGGGACTCATCGACACCGCCGAGGTCGAGTCCGCCGCGAAACGCCTGGCCGATTCTCCGGAGGTCCGGAAGGCCGTGAAGGAGACCCGCGCGCGCGACGAGCGCGATCGCGCGACGCTCTCGCGCCTGGCGGGAATCGTTCGCCACGCGGCGGAACAGTCGGAAGTCCCGGCGCCGGGATTCGTCGCGGCCCAACTCGGAATTCCGGCGCTCCGGAAGAAGGCGGCGTCCGATCCGTCTCCCGAGGAGCGGCTCTCGGCCGAGAGGATCCTGGCGAACCTGCGGGCCCAGACCGGCTTCTATCTCCCGCAGCAGATGCTCGACAAGCGCGAGCTCGCGAAGGCCCGGATGCTCTATTCCGTGGCCGGCGAGATCGACCCCGAGAACCCGAACGTGGACTACAACCTCGCGGCCGCCGCCGCGCGGTTCGGGGACGCCTCGCAGGCGTGCAAAGATCTCGATCGCGCCGTCGCCAAGGGCTTCCGCCGCTTCGACTTCCTCGAGAAAGACAGCGACTTCGAGCCGATCCGATCCACGCCCGCCTTCCGCGGATGGCTGGCGCGCGCGGATCCTCGCGTCACCCCTGCGCCAGGACCCTGAGCCGAGCTCCGGTTTTCCGGCGCATCTTCCAGATCACCAGCGCGGCGATCGCCCAGGGCAGCGCCGCCGCCGCGGCATAGACCATCGCCGCCGCCGAGCCCGCTAGAAGCGGCAGCGCATCGCGCAGCGCCTTCGAAAGCGGCGCGAGCGCCCCGTCGCGCAGGAAGACTGCGGGCTCGGCCAGTTCCACCGCGATCGTAGACAGCGCCGTCTGCCGCTCGTAGTAAAGCCTCTGTCCTTCGAGCGCCTCGATCTCCTCGATGAGGCGCGAGAGCTCCTTTTCCGCGGCGACGAGATCGGCGAGGTCGGCGGTCTTCGTCCGGAGAATGTCGGTCAGTCTCTGCCGGGCCTCGCGTTTGGCCGACAGCCTCGCCGCGAGGTCCGCGTATTCCTTCGTGACGTCGCGGGTCTCGACGTTCGCCGCCCCGACGCGGCCGAGTGCCTTGAGCTCGCGAAACGCCGCGTCGAAGCGGCCCGCAGGAATGCGCAGCGTCAGCGTGCCCCTCTGGCGTCCGCCGGGATCCCGCGCCACGCGGGAGTCCGCGAGATAACCACCGTGGGCTTGCGCAATCGCCACCGCCCTTTCCGCCGCATCGGGATACGAGGCCACCTCGACGGAGAGTGAGGCCGTTCGGACGAGGCGGTGGGCTTCGAACATCGCCGCCAGCGCTTCGCCCGCAACGCCGGAGGCTCGCGGTCGCGCCTCGCGCACGGCGAGCGCAGGCAGGCGCGCGGCCGCTGCGTCGACGGTTTCACTCTCCGAGCGATACGCGCGGCTGGTCACGACGAGACCGCCGATGACGGCGACGACGAGCATGGCCGCGGCGGCGAGGCGTCGCGGCAGACAGGTACGGTCCATCCTCGCAAGTCCTCCGGAAGGTGGGAACCCGCGCGTCGCGGAAGGTTCCCGGCGCCCGCCGCCATATGATTCCGGAACGAGAACGATGGACGCGCCAGCCCGAGAGCGCCCCCGCGCGGTGACGGTCATCGGATGGACGTGGCTCGTCATCGCCTTGCTCCGCCTCGGCAACGGGTTGCTGGGCTGCTTCGTGTGGCATTTCGGCGGCCTCGATCAGGGGATCCCGTTTCTTCCGTTGGACTCCTTCAAGGCCGCCCGCGCATTGGGCGCCGACGAGGTGCTGCGCCACGGCTCGACGATTTTCGCGATCCAGATCGTCGTCGCGTCGTCGGTCGCGTACCTCGCCTGGTCGCTGCTGCGGATGAAGCCGTGGGCGCGAAGAGTGATGATCGCCGTGGCTTGCCTCGGAGTCCTGGCGACACTCGCCATCTCCGCATTCGTCGCCGCGGTGACCCTCGCGGCCGCCCGCGAAGCCATCTCGGGCGCGGCTGAGGCCAGGGTGGCGGGCCTCGCGGCCGCGGGCGTGATCGGCATCGTCGGGCTCCTCCTCTTCGGCGGCACCATCTACCTCCTGCGGCGCGCCGACGTACGGGCCGCATTCGGGACGCGCGCGGCATGAGCGGCGCCGACCTCGGCGCGGAAGAGTCGGCGGCGCAGCTTCGCGCCGCGGTCGAACGTCTCGCCGACGGCTTCGAGAGCCTTCCTTCCGCGGATGCGCGTTCCGTGGACTCCGGAGAGATCCGGCGCATCCTCGACGAGACGGCGTCGCGCCTCCACGACAACTTCCCGTACTTCCACCCGCTCTATGCGGGCCAGATGCTCAAGCCTCCCCACCCCGTGGCCCGCCTCGCGTACGCGCTCTCGCTCTGGATCAATCCCAACAACCACGCGCTCGACGGCGGACGCGCGAGCTCGGCGATGGAACGCGAGGCGGTGGCCGCTCTCGCGACGATGTTCGGCTGGGACACTCACCTCGGCCATCTCTGCGGCGGCGGGACGATGGCCAACCTCGAGGCCCTCTGGGTCGCGCGGGAGCTCCATCCGGGCGCGGTCGTCGTGGCATCGTCCCAGGCGCACTACACGCACTCGCGGATCAGCGCGGTCCTGGGCATGCCGTTCGAGCCCGTGGAATGCGATCGGCGCGGCCGCATGGACGCCGACGCTCTGGAGGCGCGACTGGCGCGCGGCGG
>Ga0075433_10001004_pt1 | contig 20071 bp, 14 predicted proteins | sample RhiMethybrSRZTD2_FD_75299 | JGI IMG/M metagenome (GOLD analysis project Ga0075433, IMG submission 75299) | Populus rhizosphere microbial communities from Tennessee, USA - Rhizosphere MetaG P. TD hybrid SRZTD2 | ecosystem: Host-associated > Plants > Roots > Rhizosphere > Soil | place: USA... | reverse complement strand
CAGGGTCACGGCTCCCCGACGGGCCGGGCCGCGGCCGCGAGCGTGCCGGTCGCGGTCCGCGGCGCGGCCGGGGTGAGGTGGGGCTCGCACCACAGGCGCACGGGATCCTTGAGCGGGAGCCGCGCGCCGGGCTCGGGCGACTGGCGCACCACGACACCGCGTCCCTCGATGCGCGCCGGGAGCTGGCACAGCGTGAGGCGCCGCAGCGCTTCGCGCACCGGCAGCCCTAAGAGGTCGGGCAGCGCGCCGCCCGCCGAATCCGCCGGCGCTTCGAGCCACGCCGTGACGCTCGCGCCGCGCTCCACCGCTTCGCCCGCCACCGGCGACTGCGCCAGGACGCGCTCGCCCTGGCCTTCGAGCCGCGCGCGCAGCCCGAGGTCGAGCAGGCGGCGCTCCGCCGTGTCCGGCGGCAGCAGCCTCAGGTCCGGCACCGTCACCGGCGCGGGCGCGGGCGGTCGCGCCGCCACCTGCGAAACGCCGGGATCGAGCGGACCGTGCGCCAGGCGGCGCAGGTCGGAGACCACCTCGCGGAACACCGGGGCCGCGACCTCACCACCGTAGTAGTGCTTGCCGCGCGGCTCGTCGATCACGATCACCCCCACCAGACACGGATCCTCGGCCGGAACGAAGCCCGCGAAAGATGAAAGGTACATGCCCTTGCCGTAAGTCCCCGCGGCCGCGTCGTATTTCTGAGCGGTGCCGGTCTTGCCCGCGATCGCGAGCCCCGGAACCCGCGCCGCGCGCGCCGTCCCGCTGTCCACCACCGCGGTCAGCATCTCGCGCAGGGTGCGCGTGGTGGCCTCGCCGAACACGCGCCGCGATGCGCGCGGCGAGACCGTGTGCCGCACGCTGCCCCCAGCCCCGCGCGTCTCCCGCACCAGCATCGGCTCCATGAGCACGCCGCCGTTCGCGATCGCGCCGTATGCGAGCGCGAGCTGGAGCGCGGTCACCGACAGCTCGTGGCCGATCGCGATCGTGGGACACGAGCGCGCCGACCAGTGGCTCGGACTGCGCAGCCGGCCCGCGGTCTCGCCCGGGTAGCCGACCCCGGTGAGGCTGCCGAAGCCGAGCGCCGTCGAGTAACGATACAGCCGCTCGGGGCCGACCAGCACCCCGAGCTTGCCCATCACGATGTTGCTCGACCAGCGCACCGCGTCCCGGAAAGTGTAGCGCTCCTCCTTGTGCACGTCGTGGAAGTGGGCGCCGGGGGCGATCTGCGCCTCCCCGGTGGCCGAGGCCTCGAATACCTGGTCGGGGCGCGCCAGCCCCTCCTCGAGCGCCGTCCCCGCGACCACGATCTTGTAGGTGGAGCCGGGCTCGAACGAGTCGGTGAAGGTCCAGTTCGACGCCTTGGCGGGCCCGATGTGCGGAACGCTCACCGACGCCAGGATCTCGCCGGAGCGCGGATCCAGGAACACCGCGAAGCCGCGCACCGCGTCGAGCGTGTCCACCGCGCGCGCGAGGTGGGTCTCGACGATCGCCTGCAGGTCGGCGTCCACCGTCAGCACCACGTCGTCGCCCTGCTCGGGCTCGCGCTTCAGGCCGCGCGCCAGCGTGTGCGTGTGCCCGCGCCCGTCGCGGAAGCGCGTCGCCCATCCCGGGCGCCCGCGCAGCTCCGAGTCGAGCTGGAGCTCGAGCCCCTCGACCCCGCTGTTGTCGAGGTCGGTGCGCCCCAGGATCTCGCCCGCGGCCGTGCCCAGCGGGTACTCGCGCTGGGTCTCGTGGCTCACGTAGACCCCGGCGTCCTCGAGCGCCAGGACGCGATCGCCGAGCTCGGGGGCGACGTGGCGCGCCACCCACAGGAACCGGGGACGGCGCGCGAATGCGCGCTCCAGCACGCGCGGATCGCGGCCCAGCACGCGGCCCAGGTCGCGCGCGACCGCGGCCCCATCCTTCATCTCGCCCGGGGCGGCGGAGATGGCACAGGTCAGGAGATCGCGCGCGAGCGGTCGCCCGTGGCGATCGAGCAGCTCCCCGCGCACCGGGGGCAGCAGGACGCGCTGCTCCTGGTTGCGCTCGGCGCGGGCCTCGAAGCGCTCGTGGCAGACGACCTGCAGCCACACGAGCCGCGCCCACAGCACGATGAGACAGAAGAACAGACCGGCTGCAGCCACCAGCACCCGACTCTTGCGCACTTCCGTGTGGGCCAATCACCCTCCATGGAACGGCGGTTCACACGGACCGCCGGGCCTTCACTGGCGCGATGCGGTGGTGCAGCCGGTCCTACATCCGGAACACCGTCGTCTCGATTCTCGAGCCGAAGCTCAATTTCCCGCGCGGGGACGGGCCGTGGCTTCCGGCACGAGCGCGCGCGATGCCCTTTCCGCCAGCCCCAGGAGCGATGCGTGGTCCGGGGTCCCGTCGGCCGGAGCTTCGGCCGCCAGGTACTCCGCGGGCAACGCCACCACCTGCTTGGGGTCGGCCGGAGAAAGCCCCAGCTTACTCGCCTGCGGGACCAACTCCGCACGGGTGCCGCTGCGCTCGAGCTGGGCCCGCACGAACTCCAGCCGTGCCTGGGCCTGCACCAGCGCCGCGCGATTCTGGTCGAGCTGCAGCGAGAGCTCGGCCATGCGCGAGCTCTGCCCCACCTCGACCAGCAGCATTCCGACCAGGGCGAAAGCTGCGAGCCACAGCCCGGGCCGGACGACGCGCGTCTCCGACGCGCGCCAGCGTGGACGATTCCTGCGGAACGAAGACCTCATTGTGCCCTCCTCCGGAAGGCCCGCAGCCGCGCACTTCGTGCGCGCGGATTGCGAACGACCTCATCCTGGGTCGGTGTTACGACGTGACGCGTCAGCTCGTCCCATGGACCTGGGTCGGGCGACTCGGACGCCTGCGGCGGCCGCCGACGCGACGGGAACGTACGCTGCGCACCGCGCAGCGCCTGCTTGATCCTCCGGTCCTCCCCCGAGTGATATGCGATGGTCACAACCACGCCGCCCGGGCTCATCGCCTCGGGCAGCCACTGGAGTGCGGCCTCGAGCTCCGCCGCTTCGTCGTTCACCCAGATGCGCAGCGCTTGGAACGCCTGGGCGTAGCGCCGCGGATGCGGTCGCCCGCCGAGGGTGCGGTCCAGCACCGAAACCAGATCCCGCGTGCTCTCGAGCTGCCCGCTGTGCGCAGCGGCCACCAGCGCGCGCGCCAGCGCTCCGGCCTCGCGCAGGTCGCCGTGGGCGCGCAGCACCTGCGCGACCGTGCCCTCGTCCGCGCCCTTCAGACGCTCGGCCGCGCTCTCCCCGCGGGTCTTGTCCATGCGCAGGTCGAGCGGGCCTTCGGTCTGGAAGCTCATGCCGCGCGCGGGATCGTCGAGCTGGCGCGAGGAGAGTCCGAGGTCGAGGAGCGCGCCTTCGAGCTTCGCGCCGCCCGCCGCGCGATGGGCGGCCGGGAGCTCGCGGAAGGCGGCCTGCGCGAGCTTCACGCGGTCTCCGAACGGTGCCAAGCGCTCACGCGCGAACGCGAGGGCTGCGGGATCGCGATCGCAGCCCAGCAGCCGGGCCATGGGCTCCGCGAGCAGCAGCGCCTCCGCGTGCCCGCCGTCGCCCAGCGTCGCGTCGAGGTAGAGACCGGGGCCGTGGCGGAGCCAGCGAAGCGTCTCCGCCACCAGCACCGGCTCATGACGCGCTCTCACGGCCCGGATCCGCTCCGGCTCCGAGCAGGTCGGAAACGGCCGGCCAGCAACGCAGCCGCGGCTCGCATCCGCCGAGACGGAACAGATCCCTGAGATAGACCGACAGCCCGCACACGGCGAGGCCGCCCGCGCGGTGCTCGTAGCGCGTGAGCGCGTCCACCAGCGCCGGGACCAGGCGGTAGTCGATGTGGCGGAGCCGCGAGCAGTCGAGCACGAGATCGCCCGCGCCGCGTTCGGTCAGGTTCTCGAGCGTGCGCTCGAGACGCAGGAGCGCGGGGCGGTCGATCCAGCCCAGGAGCTGGAGCAGGGCGATGCGGCGTCCGGTCCGCTCGTGCCATTCGAGCCGCGCGGACGCGCCGTGCGCTCCGTGGCTCAGCTCGAGGTTGACCGCGAGCGCGGCGCGGCCGGCCCCGGTCCCGGTCGCGGCCCTCACGAGCCGGGCTCTCCTCCCAGGACTTCTTCGGCGTTGGCCTCGAAGTTCGCCTGGGCCTCCTTGATCACGACCGAGAGCCGCTCCGGATTCCAGACTTCGATGTGGTCACCCACACCGTGCAGGGTGGCTTCCTTGCCAAGCCCCGCACGGCTCAACAGTGCCGGTGGGATCGTGACGCGTCCTTGCGCGTCCACCGACACCGGGGTTGCATCCATCAGAAACGCGCGCGTGAAGGCACGGGCCTTCCGTCCTCCCATCGGCAGCTTCCTCAACCGTTCCTCCACGCGCGCCCAGTCCTCGGGCGAGTACATCGCGAGGCAGCCCTCGAAGCCGGCGACGAGGATGAAGCTCTGGATGGGCTTGGAGCGGCCACCCGGGCGGCGCAGTGACGTGGGAACGCTGAGACGCCCCTTGTGATCGATGGCGTATGTGTTCGTGCCGTAAAACGCCACACCGCGGTCCCCCCCGTTCCCGCTTCCTACCACGAAACACCACTGTCACCCACTTTTTACCACTGGGCCCGCGCACAGTAGACGCGCGCCCGTGGCGATGTCAAAAGGAATTGTTCATCCGGACCGGAAAAAAATGCGGTCCTCGCTGCACGTACGTGCAGGGGCGCAACGCAAGTCACTGCGATGATGAACGCCCCGCGGAGACGGGGGCGCCACCCGTTCCGTGCCGCGCTCTAGCGGCGGGCGCGGATCGCGTCGTAGCAGCCCCACTCGACGCGATAGAAGGTGTAGACCGCCTCCCCCGGCCGCGCGATGCCGAGGTTCGGCACCGATGCGTGGCCCAGCGGCGTGAGGCAGCGCGCGTAGGGGCTGCGCTGCGCGAGATCGTTGGCCGTGGGCGCGCGGTCCACCACGAACTCGGGGCGCGCGAAGCCCGCGAACGAGAGACGGCTGACGACGTCCTCCGGCGGCTCGCGCTCGAGCAGCGGCACCATCGCGGGCGTCACGAGGCCCGCGAGATCCACGACCCTGAGCCCGCTGTAGTACCCGATCGCGCCGATGTCGGGCGTTGCGATCGCAGCGTCACGCGGCGCGTGCTCGCCGAACCATCTCCCCCATTGCACCAGCGAGCGCTCGAGCCCGGCAGAGAACGAGCGCACGTGCGGCACCACCTCCGTGGCATAGACCGCGAGGTTCTGCGCGAGCACCAGGGCCGCGAGCGCTGCCGCGCCGAGAATGGCACGGCGGCGGCGCACCGCGACGGGCCGATCTCCCAGCCACCAGCTCTCCGCAGCCCGCCACGCGAGCCAGGCCAGCACCGGCAGGAGCGGGAGCAGGTAGCGCGAGACCACCGGAACCCCGCGCGCCGCGTACAGCACCGGAACGCCCGCGAGCCAGCCCCAAGGCAGCACGGCGCGCGGCCCGGCGTCCGCCGCCTGCGCGGCGCGACCACGCGTGAAGAGCAGCGCGAAGAAGAGAACGGCGACGAGCAGCGCGTCGGTCGCGCCCACGATCTTCACCTGCCGCCAGAGATTCGCGACCTGGTACGCCAGCCCGGTTCCACCCGCGGTCTTCGCGGCCAGCGTCTGCGGCCAGGGCGTGCCGTAGTACACGAAAGCGAACAGCAGCCATCCGCCGTAGATCAGAAGCGGCGGCACGACGCCCCGGATCCAGGTCGCGGCGGGCTTGCCACGCGCACCGAGGATCAGGAGCACACCCCACAGCGCGAGCAGGAACGCCGCCTCGGGCCGCGTGAGCGCGGCGAGCGCCCAGAGCGTACCGGTGAGCGCCGACCGCTCCCGCCCGCGCGCAGCGGTGTAGGAGACGAATCCCGCGAGCGTGAGCGCCACCGCCAGCGGCGTCTCCATTCCCGAGAGCGCCCAGCGCAACATCCATGCGTGGCCGGCCCACGCCACCGTGGCGATGCCGCGGAATTCCGGCGTGGCGAGCGTGCGGCGCGCGAGCCGGAAGAAGAGGAGCACGGCGCACAGCGTCGCGATCAGCCCGAGCGCGCGGGCCAGCGCGAGCCCGGGCAGGCCGAGCGCCATGCCGGCCGCGAGCAGCGCGACCCACAGCGGGCTGGTGCAGCCGTAGACACGCTCGCCGACGTTGAACACGAGCCCGTGCCCCTCGGCGAGGCGGCGCGCGTACTGGAGATGGATGAAGGTGTCGTCCGTGACGTAGTGCCGCAGCGGCCAGAGCAGCGCGAGCGCAAGGGCGAGCGCCACACCGAGGCTCACGCGCTCGAAGCGCGTGAGCGGCGCCGGCAACGTTGCGCTCACCTAGGCACCGGAGGCGAGCTCATCGAGCACGCCCGCGAGCCGGCCGGCGAGCCGCTCGCGCGTGTGGTCCGCGAGCCACTCGGGGCGCCCCGCCGCGGGCGCATGGCCCGCCTTCCACTCGAGATAGCGCCGCTCGAGGCTCGCGGCCAGCGTGGCGCGGTCGCCGGGCGCGACGATCTCGCCGCCGGCGCGCGCGACCAGCGCTCCGGCTTCGTCCCCCTCAGGCAGCAGCGCGAGGATCGGCCGGCCGCTGTCGAGGTACTCGTAGAGCTTGCCCGGCACCATGGTGGGAAAGTTGCGCGGCTTCCACAGCAGGAGCGCCGCCGCGCCGCGCTGCAGCGCGCGCGTCTCGGCGTGCGGCCGCGGCCCCATGAACTCCGCGATGCCCTTGAGGCCGAGAGCGATCGAGCGGTCCTCGTAGCCGCTCTCGTATGGACCCACGAAGCGCGCCCGCACGCGACGTCGCGCCTCGGGGCGGCGCGCGAACCAGTCGTGCAGCGCCTCGAGCAGCACCTCGGCGTCCGGCATCTGCGCCAGCGTCCCGGTGAAGATCAGCTCGAAGCGGCGGTGATCCTCGGCAGCTGTGGCGGCCGCCGGGACGGCGGAGGCGGTGGGCTCTTCGGGCTCGTACCCGTTGGGCAGATGGATCACGCGGCGCGGCGCGGGAGAGCCTCCACACATGGCATCGGCGTGGGTGCGCGATGCCGCGAGCACCACGTTCGCTTCTTCGAGCACGGAGCGCTCGAGCGCGACATGGCGCGCGCGGTGCCACGCGCTCGGCGGGGTGCGATAGTGGAGCCCGATCCATGGATCGCGGAAGTCGGCCACCCACGGTAGCCCTAAGCTCCGGTGCACGGCGCGCGCGGCGAGGTGCACGCTGTCGGGAGGCGATGTCGAGAGCAGGGCGTCGAACCCTGAGGCCCGGGCGCGCCGCTCGGCGACCGCGCGCACGCGCTTGGACCATCCGACGTACGAATCGGGCATCAGCCACCAGTCGCTCAAGCCGCGCAGCCCGGCGAATGCGCGCGTCGAGCGCCGACCTCCGGACCCGCGCCTGAGCCCGAGCCAGGCCGAGAGCCAGCTGGCGCCGCGCACCCGGATCACCTCGGTGCCATCGGGAACGCGCGCGAGCAGGCTGTCGTCCACCACCCAGTAGTCTCCCCGGTCTGCGCACACCACGGTGCACTCCCACCCGTGTCGGGGCAGGTAGCGCGTGAACCCCAGCACGCGGTGGACGCCACCGCCCGCGAGCGGCGGATAGAAGTAGCACAGCACGAGCAGCCGTCTCATCCGCGGCGCGCGCTCGGTGCGGGAGCTTCGTCGCCCAAGGCTCCGCGCGCGCCCGCGGTCCCGGCGGCGAGGCTCTCGAACAGCGCCTCGATGCGCGCGAGGTTCGCGTTCCAGTCGCCGCGCTCTGCGATCACGCGCTGGTTGCGCGCACGCGCGGCCTCGCGCCATGCCGGGTCGGCCAGCGCCCGCTCCAGCGCCCGAGTCAGGCCTTCCGCATCCCCGGGGGGGAAGAGCCGGGCGCCATCGCCCTCCCCCACCCACTCGCGATTCCCCTCGATGTCGCTCACCACCGGCACCGCGCCGCACGCCATCGCCTCGAGCAGCGACACCGAAGTGGAATCCGAGCGGGAAGCGGAGAGGTAGATCTCGGCCCGGCCGAGCAGCGCGGCGAGCGCACCGGGATCGAGCCGCCCGACGAACTCGCAGCGGCCTGGGGGCAGCGTCGCGCGCGCGAGCCGCTCGAGCGCAGCGCGCAGCGAACCGTCCCCCGCGACCACCAGGCGCGCCGCGGTCCGGCTTCCGAGCAGCGGGCGGACTCCCTCGAGCAGCGTGGGAAGGTCGTACACCGGCTCGTGCATGCGCGCGCTCACCAAGAGTCCCGGCTCGCGCTCCACCGCCGGGCGGAAGCGCGTGCGATCCACGCCCCATGGAATCACGTGGAGCCGCTCGGGCGGCGCGCCGAGCGCGCGCGCTGCTCGCCCCAGGTTCTCGGCGTCCACCAGCACCGCATCGGCTCGCCTCAGCACCAGGCGCGCGCGCCTGCGGCGCAGCGGATCGCGCGCGCCCACCGTGAGCAGGTCCGAGCCCCACGCCGTCACCGCCAGCGGCCGCCTCCCGGCGAGCGCTCCGAGCCAGCCGTAGTTGGGCACATAGTGCGCATCCACCAGGTCCGGAGCGAAGGCTTGGAGCCCGCGCTTGAGCGCCGGCAGCGCGAGCGGATAGCGCAGCCAGCCGGGCAGCGGCGCGCGCGGCAGCGCGAAGCACGGAAACCCGGGCGGCGCGGGCTCGAGCGACCACAGCGCGACCTCGTGGCCGCGCGCGCGGAAGTGCTCGACCCAGCGGCGCGTGTGCACCACCGAAGCGTTCGCGAGCGTTGCGATCCTCACGCCGCCGCCCCGCGGGCGCGCCGCCGCCGCAAGGCGGCTTGCGTCGCCGCCAGCATGCGCCCCGCCGCCGTGGCGTGGCGCGCGTCGAGCCAGCGCACCGGATGGCGCACGGTCGCTGCGCCCAGCGCCCGCTTGAAGTGAGCGAGCGCCGGCAGCCCGGCGTTGCCACCGAGATTCACGCGCTCGCGCCCCTCTCGCGCCGCCCACTCCACCACCGTGGCGAGCAGCAGCACCGCCGCCTCCTTGCCGCGCGCGTCCGGATGGGTTCCGCTCCACCACGCCATCACCTCGCGCGGGTGATCGAGCACCAGGGTCGCGCTCAGGAGCCCGCGCCCGTCGCGCACGGTGAAGAGCCGCGCGAGCGGCCCGCATGCGGTGTCCGCAGCGGCCGGCGCGAGCAGGCGGCGCGAGAGCTCGACCGGGCGCGCGCGATGGCCGCGCCAGCCGCGCGCCTGCCGCGCGTAGAGCGCGTAGGCTTCGGAGAGCGCATCGGGCTCTTCCGCGAACTCGAGGCCGCGCGACCGCGCGCCGCGGATCGCCTGGCGCGTCTTGCGCTCCATCCGCGCCCACGTCCCCTCGATCCCGCCTGCGAGATCCACGACCGCGGTCTCCGCGATCCGGGTCTCGCCGCTCACGGCTTCCAGCGCTGCGGGAGCCGGCGGCGCCTCGCGCGGGCGATAGAGCGACCACTCGCCGCCCACGACGCGCAGCTCCCGCTGGAGCGCGCCGAGCGCGCGCGCGACCGCTGCGTCCACCTCTTCGCGCGCGCCGGCAACGGCGAGCGGGGCGCCCGGGAGCAGGAAGGGAAGCGCATGGATCCAGCGAAAGCCGGCGCGGCGCGCGATCACCAGCGGTGCGCCGCCCAGCAGCCGCGCCTCGCGCTCGACCACGACGAAGCGGGACGCCATCGCGGGCAGGGTCTGCGCGAAGGCCGCGCACGTGCCGCCTCGGTGCGCCGCCGTCGCGCACGGGTCGGCGGCGACCAGCGACTCCCAGCCGGCAGGAGCCTCGGGCACGACGCGCGCCTCGGCGGCCGGTGTCACTCGAGCACTAACGCAGCAGGATCACGCGCGAGGTCGTGGTCTTGCCGCCCGACTCGATCCGGAAGAAGTAGATTCCCGGACGCGCGAGATCGCCCTGATCGGTGTGGCCGTCCCACACGACGCCCTGGTTGCCCACGCCCGAGAACCTGTGCAGGCGACGACCCTGGAGATCGTAGACCTCGCCGAAATACTGGGTGGCGTTCCCGTCGAGCTTCACGCCGATCCCGATCGACGAGAGCCACGCGGGGTTGGGATAGATCTTGACCTTGAGCTCCGGCACGGCGGGCGGTTGCGGCGGGCGGTAGCCCGGGTCGTAACGGTTGAGCCCGCCGGTGGTCGCGATCCACACCACGCCGGTCGCCCAATCCACGCGGATCGCCGTGATGTCGTTCGCCGGCAGCGGAGTGTTCGACATCGTGAGGATGTCCGTGCTGGCATCCGGGTGAACCACGAGGATGCCGTTCGCCGTCCCCGCCCACACCGTGCCGTCCCGCGAGACCGCGAGCGGGTTCACGGGATTTGTCCCCGGACCCGCGGGGATCGAGAACGACACGAGCCTCTTCGCCGTCGTCTGCTTGTACGCGATCAGCTCGCTGGTGGTGAGCGCCCACACCGTGTCACCGTGGGCGACCAGCCCCTGGACGTCGAAGTGCTCGCTTCCGACCACCTGGAGGGCCGGGGGCAGGGAGTCCGGGCGCGACGCCGGCCGCAGGCCCAGATCGAAGATGTCGATCCCCTGGCCGCTGTAGCCCACCCACAGGCGGCCGGCCCGGTCGACGGTCAGCCCGTGGATCTTCCCCGCGCGCACGGAGGAGTTGTCGGGGCGGTGCCCGGCGCGGTATGCCCCGGTGTCGTCGTAGAACTCGAGCCCGAGCGGCGCCAGCTCCGCGTTGCCGAAGTCGTGCGTGTCCATCCCGAACCACCGACCGCCGTCCGAATCCGCGGCGGCGGCCCATGCCTCGGTGTGCAGGAAATTGTTGTTGGGCGGCGGCGGGAACAGGTGGTGCACCGCCCGCGGCGGCGACTGGGTGTCGTCCAGCATGTCCAGGACGATGCCCCAGCACCCGAACCATTTGTAGCCCTTCGGGTCCACCAGCAGAGCGAACGCCTGGTTGGGCAAATAGAGCGTCGTGTCGCAGCCGGACCCCGAGCACCCGCTGTCGAACTCCCACTCGCGCCACTCACGGCCGTCGAAGCGCCCGATACCCTCGAGGTTGGTGTTCACCCAGAGCCGCGTTCCGTCGATCCCCAGGTTGCGGATGTTGTTCCCCGGAGGCGCTGCGAACGCGCGCAGCGCCCACAAGTCGGGATTCCCCACCCGCTCGCGCAGCCCGTTGCGGTCCGCGGCGACGAAGCGCCCCTTCTCGTCCACTCCGAACGCGTACAAGTACTTGTCGTCGGTGGGATCGGAGGCGAACTGATTCGTGAGGCGGAGCCAAACGCTTCGCCCGTCCCAGACGAAGAGGCCCTGCTGCGTGGTGAGCAGGATCCTCCCGTGATCCTGGTAGATCCGGACCGCATCGTTGGGAATCGTTCCGCCGCCCGCGATGTCCCTGGCGAAGGACCACAGCCCCGGGTTGTCGAACGCGTGCTTGAACGGCGTGCCCCCGTCCGTCAGCGCGATCACCGTCGTATCGTCCGCGGCGATTCCCTGGAACGGGCGCACTTCGATGTTGTCGGCCACCGTTTGCGGGGTCCATGTGGTCAGCCCCTGCGAGAACCGGCTCTGGTACACGCCGAGCTGGGTCGAGACCCAGGCCGAGTCACCGTGGATCACGATGCCGGTGATCCAGTCGCTCCCGTTCGTGAAGGGCGAGGGGTTGAAGCCGTCGGGCAGCGCGCCCGCGATCTCGACCCCGTTCCACAGCGCGATCCCGCGGGTGGTGCCGATCAGCAGGGTGTCGCCGCGCGCCGCGAACGACGTCACGCTGTCGGACGGGAGGCCGTCGAAGCGGTTCACCAGGTCCCACTTCTTCCCGTCGGCCGAGAGCCGGCTGGCGCCCGCGCCCAGCGTCCCGACCCACAGCCTGCCGGTGCGGTCGCGCAGCAGCGCCGAGAGATGGTTGCTGGCGAGCCCGCTCGGCTCGCGCGTGATCGAGACGAAGGAGCTGTCGCGACGCTGGTACATCAGCAGTCCCGCCTCGCCGGTCGCGCACCACACCGTGTCCCCCTCTGCGAGCAGGTCGTAGTACGTGTTGGCGCGGATGAACGTGCTCCATGCACCGGCCGCCGCCGCCGGACCGGGCCCGGCCACCGCCGCGAGCGCGGCGAGCGCGGCGAATCCCAGGACCTTTCGGGCCAGACGAAATCTCATGCTCACTCCACTCGGCCGAACAGGTCGTTGAAACGCAGTCTCCAGACCATCCACGCCGCCTCCCAGACGATGCGGCGGTTCATCTTGGAGACGCCGGCGCGGCGGTCCACGAACACGATCGGGATCTCCTTGATTCTAAAGCCCTTCCTCCAGCACTTGAAGGACATCTCGATCTGGAACGAATAGCCGTCCGAGCGCACCCGATCGAGGCGGATCGCCTCCAGCGCGCGGCGCCGGAAGCACTTGAAGCCGCCGGTCGCGTCGTTCACGGGGAGCCCGGTGACCAGGCGGGTGTAGAGATTCGCCGTATACGATAGTACCAGACGGCTGAGTGGCCAGTTGACCACCGTCACCCCGTGGAGGTAGCGCGAGCCCAGCACCAGGTCGGCGTCCTCGGCATGCTTGAGGAAGTCGCCGATGCTGTCCGGATCGTGGGAGAAATCCGCGTCCATCTCGAAGATGTACTCCGCGCCGTGGTCGAGCGCGTAGCGGAAGCCGTCGCGGTAGGCCGAGCCCAGCCCCATCTTTCCGGGGCGCTCGAGCAGGTGGACCCGCCGGTCGCGCGCCATCCACTGCCGCACCAGGTCGGCGGTGCCGTCGGGTGAGTGGTCGTCCACGATCAGCACCTCGAGCCCGTACGGCAGCGCGAGCAGCCGGGTGAGCATCTCCTCGATGTTCTCGCGCTCGTTGTAGGTCGGGATGATCACCAGCTTCTCCATCAGGCGGCTCCCGCGAGCGCGGCCCGCGCGGGGGTCCGACGGCGCATGAGGAAATCGACCGCGAGCAGCGCAAGCGCCAAAACGAGGCTCACGAGCGAGACCGCGAGCCCGGTCCGGATCGCCTTCGACTCGAAGCGGAACGCGACCCGGTGCCGCCCGGCGGGCACCACCACCGCGCGCGCCAGGTAGTCGGCCTTGAGGATCGAGGCGCGCGCGCCGTCCACGGTCGCGGTCCATTCCGGATACCACAGGTCGGCGACGCGCAGCAGCGCGGGCGCCGGCGTGCTCACCTCCACCACCAGGTCGTTGACGCGGTACGAGGTGACGCTGGCGGTCGCGCCGGTGACGTCGGCCGGCGGGATCCCCGGGTCCTGCTCGAGGTAGGTGAAGCCCGCGGCGTCGCGCATGCCGGCACTCACCGAATCGAGGATCGCCCGCGCCGGGGCGACCACCTTCCAGCTCCCGACCACCGTGGCGCGCGGCAGCGCCGCCAGGTTCTCGTACACCGTCCCCGCGCCCTGGTGTGCGAGTTTGAGATAGTCCGGCAGCGAGCCCTCGAGCGGCCGCTGCGTAATGATGTAGCGCACGTTGAGCAGGCGCAGCCAGTGCGGGTTCTGCTGCAGCCCGGCCTCGTAGAAGTCCTGGAACAGGCGCGGCTTGGCGGCGTGGTATCCGCCCAGCGACGCGATGCCGAAACCGGCGAAGCGATTGCTCTGGAATTCCTCGAGCGGAAGGATGCGGAACTGCCCGGCGTTCCCTTCGTGCTCGAGGAAGTCGACCACGTCGTCGCGCCCGAACTCGATGTTGCGCTGCGCCACCTCGCCGATCACCGGCTTCATCACGTGGCCGCTCACCGGCCACAGCTCGATGAGCAGGAGGCCGAGCAGCACCACCCAGGCGGCGCCCGCCGGGATCCGCCCGCGGCGGCACAGCCAGAGGCTCCCTAGCGCGAGCAGGCCCAGCACCGAGACGCGCGCGAGGTCCGACACGAAGCCGCCGTACGCGGCGTCGGCCAGCTCGGGGGGAAAATGGGGGTGACTCGCCACCGCCAGCGAAACATATGCGCCCCGCATCGACTCGCGCCCGGCGGTGGCGACCAGCACCGCAACGGCGAGCACCGCGCCCGCGCCCAGGATCACGCGGTCGATCCCGTCGCGTCCGCCCTTCGCGACCGGTGGCTCGAGCGCTGCGCTCGCGCCCCACGCCGTGCCGAGCGCGGCCGCGACCTGGAGCAGGATCAGCACCATCACCGGGATGCGGAACTTGTTGAAGAGCGGGAAGTGATCGTAGAGGAATCCGTAGAGTGGGAAGTTGCGGCCGAACGAAACCAGGATCGCGAGCACGCCGAGCAGCAGCGCGAAGATCCGCGGCGTCCTTCCCTCCTCCCGCGCCAGCGAACCGAACCCGAACAGCGCGAGCAGCACCGCGACCATGCCGAGGTAGGCGTTGGGATAGTCGGTGAACGGCATTCCGCCCCAGTAGGTCTGGCCCCCGAAGCCGGCCCAGCCCGGCACCACCAGCGAGGGCAACTCGATGGGCCCGAGCGACCACGATGTCGCGTACTCCATCCCCACGCCGCCGCCTTCCCCGCCGCCGCGGATCGACCAGCGCGCGTAGTCGCGGAGCGGGATGCTGTAGAAGCCCGAGATGCCGAATGCGAGCGCAGCCGCAGCGGCGACCGCGGCCGCGCGCACCGAGAGCGAGACCCAGGCACCGGGCTTCCGGAAGCCCATGGCCCACTCGACCGCCACGTAGAGCGCGACCGCGAGCCAGGTGTAGAAGCAGATCTGCACGTGCCCGCGCAGCAGCTGGAAGCCGCCCGCGAGTGCCAGCCACGCGAGGTCGCCCAGCCTTCCGCCGCGCATCCAGCGCGTGGCGAGCCACAGCATCAGGGGCAGGTAGGCCGAATCCACCAGCTGGCTCCCGTGCCCATGCGATCCCACCGCCACGAGATTGGGAGCGAAGACGAAGGCGGCAGCGCCGATCAAAGCCCCCTCGGGACGCGCGCCCCACTCGCGCGCCAGCAGGTAGAGCGCGAGCGCTCCGATGAAATAGTAGAGCAGCATCCAGGTCATGTCGGGCAGCGGCAGGATCTTCTGGACCAGGGCGAGCGGCCAGTCGGGCGGGTAGATGAGCGGGTTGTAGGTGCCGCTTGCGAACGACGGCATGCCGAGGAACACGAACGGATTCCACAATGGGTAGACGTGATCGTGGTAGAGCGACTGCTCCCCAATCCGCACGAAGCCCGCGGGTGCGATCGCGTCGGGCGAGACGAAGGTCCGGCCCTGCAGCGACACCTCGTGGAAGAAGACGATGACCAGCAACGCGAGCACAGCTGCCGCCCAGCCGGTGGTGAGCGGGCGAAGCTTTCCCGGCGGCCGGGAGGTCTCGCGGCGTGCGCCCTTCTTGTCAGCCATTCGTTGGGGTCGTGGGAGCGTTGTGTCGGGGGCTCACGAAATCGTGGCGGCCCGGGTCTCGATTTCGTTCACCATGCGCGCCGCGAGCACGCCCCAGTCGTGGGGGCGTGCCAGCGCCCGGCGCGCTTCGCGCGCGGCCGGCGCACCCAAGGCGCGGCCCACCGCGGCGGTCATGCCCGCGGGGTCGGATGCGAACTGGAGATGTGGAGGGTCCGGCTCGAGGTCGAGCACCGGTGTGGTCACGACGGGGATTCCAGAGGCCAGGTACTGGTACACCTTGTTGGGATTGATACCCTGCACATAGGGGTCGTTCGCCCGAAAAGGAATGACGCCGACGTCGAGCGCCTGCATCCAGGCCGGGATCTCCGCGTAGGGTCTGGCCCCCATGAGCGCAACGCCAGGACGCGCCGCGAGCTTCCGGAGTGGCTCCGCCGTGGCCGGGGTCGATGGCCCGATCAGGACCAGCGTGCCCCCCTGCCGGTTCTCGCGCAGCGCCTCGAGCGCATCGAAGTCGAGGAAGTGCGACAGGAGCCCGACGTAGCCGATGAGCGGGCGCGGCAGTGCTTGGAGCGCTGCGGGGACCGGGCGCGGCGTCTCGAAGTGGGCCAGCTCGACGCCGTTTCCGAGCTTGATCACCGGCTTCGCGGTCTCCCCCGCCAGCCAGCGGCGGTAGTGCTCCGACACCACGAACAGGGCATCCACCTCGTCCAGGGTTCGCCGCCAGCAGTCCCGGGCCCACGGTGGCACGCCGTCGAACTGAAAGGGACTGTCGTTGAAGTCGTAGAATACCAACTTCCGGGGAAGCCGGGAAAGCGCGTCGGCACAGTAGATGTTGGAGCACAGCACGACCGGCCGGGGCTCTGCGCGCAGCCCCTTGAGCCGCGCGCGGAGCGCCCGCTCCGCGATGCCCGCCACCGCCGCGCGGCCCGGCGGCCAGTCGAGCCAGCGGTTGTAGAGCGCGTTCTTGGTGCCGGTCTTCACGAACGGCACCGTGAAGTAGGTGACGTTCCCCTCGCGGCGCGGCGTCCAGGGATTCGCGTCTCCCGAGACCGGCGGCTGGGCGAACAGGATCCGCCAGCGCTCGGGAAAGCGCGAGAGCAGAAACTGCTTGCGCGTCCGGAAATACCCCCACCGCACTTCGGAGAGGACGACGAGGTCCACTAGGTTCTTCGATTCGGGTTGGGAGTCGGCGTGCGCACGAGCGAAGCATCCTACGGGCGCCGCGAAGCGGGATCAAGACACGCGGGAACCCACGGGCGGCGCGGGGTGTACGGGAGGAGCCGCCACGAATGACCCTTGTGGCTCCCCGCACGCGGGAGTAGCGTTCTCGCTTGTCGGGAAGAACTCGCTGCGCACGCGGAGAAGCGTTCAGGGCACCTGGTTAACGGGCAGTCCGTCCACGAGCGGCATCCCAGCCGCTCTGCGTCCGTAACCAACGCGAGGTGAGTCCCATGGTTCCGCGCCCTCCGGTCGTCGGCATTGCGCCGGCCACCCTGTTCTTGGTCTGCGCGCTCGCGGCCCCGCCGGCCATCGCCGATCCGATCCTGTTCCCTCGCGCGGCCACCGCGCGCGACATGGTCATGCTGCCCTCCGCGGGCGCCCCACAGGCCCGTACAACCTTTCCGCCCGTCTCCAGTGCGGCCGACGGCACATGGCAGGAGTTCAACCTCCTTCAGGTCTCCGGCCCCCTTGCCATCCACGACTCGGGCCACGATCGACTGCTCTCGCTCGGCGGATCGAGGCGCGAGAACTGGGCGCTGCCGCTCGCGGGCCCGCACGAATGGCAGCCGTTGCCCGGGCAGGCACTGCCATCGTTCGACGCGCGGACTTCGGTACAGGATCCCTCGACCGGACTCGTCTACTTCCTGGGCCGGAGGCCGGACGGAATGCTCGAGTTCAACACCCTCGATCCGGCGACCGGGGCGGTCGCGAGCCTTCCGGCATCCGGGGGGCCACCGGCGCAGCCCCGCAGTGCGCCGGTGTTCGACCCGGTGAACCAGCGCCTCGTGATATACGGCAGCGGCATCGAGGACCCTGATCAACTCGACCCGCACGTGTGGGCGCTCGACCTGCTGCCTGCGCCGACGTGGTCGCAGTGGACGCCGGCCGGCGTGTCTCCACCCGTGGAACTCGCCCTCAGTTACAGCTTCGCGGTCCTGGACCCTGTGCGGCGACGCATGGTGTTCCCCACCAGCATACGTGAGGGGCCCGGGCTGTTCTCGATGTGGGCCCTCACCCTGGATGGACCGCCCGAGTGGCTGCGCTTCGCGACGAACGGTCTGGTCACCCAGAGCCCCAATCCCTCGGTCTACGACCCGGTGGGTGATCGTCTCTGGACGATCGACAATCTGTGCTTCCTGTACGCACTTTCGCTGGTGAACTACCACTGGTCGTCGACGTCCGTCGGCGGGCCGGGTCCATCACCGCGACAGGGGGCGGGAGTCGCGATCGATGTGGCCCAGCACCGGCTGCTCGTGTTCGGCGGAACCTCACCGTCGTACGACACGCACAGCGACACGTGGGCGCTCTCGCTGGAGGACCCACCAGCATGGATGGAGCTGGTGCCCAATGCGACACGCCCGCCGAACCGCGGCGGCGCGGGTGACGGCCACGACGCTACGCGCCGAAGGCTCGTCGTTTTCGGAGGCTACGACGAGTGGGGTGGGTTCCACAATGATACCTGGGCGCTCGACCTGGACGCCGATCCGGCATGGTCTGCGCTTGCGACGCAGGGCGCCCCGCCGCCCGGTCGTTACTCGCATGCCTCGGCGTGGGATCCGGCGCGCGACCAGCTCGTGGTGTTCGGTGGCTACGGTGGCGATGGGTCGCATCCGCTCGGGGATCTGTGGGCGCTGTCGTTCGCGGGCGGAGCACCCACCTGGTCGCAGAGCACACCCGCGGGTTCGGCGCCGGCTGCCCGTTTCTCCTCGCAGCTCGTGTACGACTCAGCGCGCGATCGGTTCCTGCTGCTGTTCGGCGTAAACGGGACCCAGTTCTTCGACGACGTCTGGGAGCTGCGGCTCTCCCCCACTCCGACGTGGCGCCGGCTCGCACCAGGCGGAACGCTGCCGGCCGCGCGCGGCGGGGCCATGTGCGCGTACGACCCACCCCGCGATCGCGTGCTGATGTTCGGCGGTGGAACTCTCAGCGAGAGCCTGAACGACCTCTGGGCGCTGAACCTGGGAAGCGGCGATGGAGCGTGGCAGGAGCTCCCAGTGCCGCCGGGACCTTCTATACGCAGCCAGGGCCTGCTGCGGCTCGACACCGTCCACGACCGCCTCCTGCTCTTCGGCGGCTACGGCTTGAACGCCGAGGAGACGGTCATCACCTGGTTGAACGACACCTGGGCCCTCGGCCTCACCGGGACGCCGGCCTGGCGATCGCTCTCGCCGGCGGGTTTCCGGCCGACAGAGCGCGAGGGCGCGAACGGCGCATACGACGCGCTCCACGACCGCCTGGTGGTCGCCTGCGGCGGTCAAGGGGATGGATCGAACGACGTCTGGGCGCTCTCCTTCGGCGATGCTCCCACCCCGACGCTGCTCGACCTGGCGAGCCGCGACGTGACGGCGGAACGCGTACTGCTGGTGTGGGCGGGCGCGGAGCCGGGGCGCATGGTCACCGCCTACCGTCGCCAGCCGGGAGCGGAATGGCGGTCGCTGGGAACCGTTGTCGCCGACGCCGGCGGATACGTGGCGCTGGAGGATCACGACGTGACGCCGGGCGCCGCGCTCGAGTACCGGCTCGGCGTGACGACGAGCGGCGTCGAGTCGTTCTTCGGTGCGGTGTCCGTGCACATCCCCCAGCGCGGGCTCGCGCTCTCGGCCCGCGTCGCGCGGGGTCACTTCTCGTTCACGGTGCAGTTGCCCAGCCGAGAGCCGGCGACGCTCGCGCTCTTCGACCTCGCAGGGCGCAGCGTGTGGAGCACGTCGGTCGGGGATCTCGGCGCCGGCGGGCATGAAGTGGAGATGGACGGAGCGACGCTGCCGACCGCGATCTACTTTGCGCGCCTGTCTCAGGGCAGGGCGGTGAGCAACCTGCGGATCGCGCTCGTGCGGTGATCCGCGGTGCGGGCGCCTCGACTCGCTCCGGAGCGAGTCGGCAGCGGGCGTCGCCGGCCGCGCCCTCACATCGTTGATGCGTCAACATTCCCCGGGGAATGTCGATGCCCCTCCGGCGCGGTCGCCGCGGCGTTCCGGGACGCGGTTCAGGCGAGCGCGGCCTCGCGCTCGATCGCGGCCTCGACCTCGACGTAGGAGCGATGCGCGCCGGCGTTGGCACTGAGCTCGGGCGGATGCGCGCGCACCCGCGCGTCTACCGCGAGGAAGCGCCGCGCCCACGACTCGAGCGAGAGCCAGCGCCACACCTGGAGCCCGATCGCGCGCCGGCCGGCGAGGAAGTCTTCGAGCTCGCGGTGGAGCACGGAGGGCTCGAGCCATTCGTGGAGCGGCCCGGGCGTGAGCAGGCGGCGCCGCGTCTCGCTCGCATAGCGCTCGCGCAGCCAGCGATCGGTCGGGGTCTCGAAGCCCATCTTGTCTGCGCGCTCGAGCACGGGGCGCGGCACGCGGTCCGAGACCGCGCGGCGCAGGATCGCCTTGCGGGTCATCCCCTCGAGCTTCTGCTCGTCGGGGAGCGAGAACGCCAGCTCGACCAGGCGGTAGTCCAGGAACGGCAGCCGGGTCTCGATCGAGAACGCCATGCTGTTGCGGTCCTCGTAGCGCAGCAACGATGGCAGGAGCCGCTGCAGCGTGTCGAACGCCAGCTGGTCGGCGACCGTGCTCCCCCACTCGCGCGGCGGTCGCGGCGCGCGCGCGTTCCCGAGCGAGCGGAGCGCGGGAGCGAGCACGCGGTCCTTGCCCTGCCCGAAGCGCCGCCTGAGCGGGGCCACGAG
>Ga0075433_10001002_pt1 | contig 20077 bp, 23 predicted proteins | sample RhiMethybrSRZTD2_FD_75299 | JGI IMG/M metagenome (GOLD analysis project Ga0075433, IMG submission 75299) | Populus rhizosphere microbial communities from Tennessee, USA - Rhizosphere MetaG P. TD hybrid SRZTD2 | ecosystem: Host-associated > Plants > Roots > Rhizosphere > Soil | place: USA... | reverse complement strand
ATTAAGAAACTTGTTACTATGCCAGCTCGTAGCGAGCGGTCCGGTCTCGGACTCGCCGTCGCCCACCGTGACCAGGGTGATCAGATCGGGATGATCGAACACCGTGCCGAAAGCGTGCGAGAGACTATAGCCCAACTCACCGCCTTCGTGGATGCTTCCAGGAGTTTCGGGGGTAGTGTGACTGCCGATTCCGCCGGGGAAAGAAAACTGCTTAAAGAAGCGCCGCATGCCCTCGGCGTCTTCACTCTTGTCGGGATAGAACTCGGAGTACGTTCCTTCGAGATAGGCGTTAGACAGGACAGCCGGCGCGCCGTGGCCGGGCCCGGAGATGTAAATGGCGTTCAAATGATATTTGTTAATCAGCCGGTTGAAATGAATATAGGTGAACGCCTGGCCGGGGTCCGAGCCCCAGTGGCCCAGCAAGCGGCGCTTGAGGTGCTCCACCTTGAGCGGTTCGCGCAGCAGGGGATTGTCGCTGAGGTAAAGCATGCCGAGGCACAGGTAGAGGCTGGCGCGCCAGTAGGCGTCGATCTTGTCCAACTCATCGGGACCGAGCGGCGCGCCTTTGATCGTCGAGCGCGCGGCGCCGTACGGAGAGAGCGCTCTATCGCTGATTTGCTTTGTTACCATAGCCATGATTCCAAGGCTCCTTCACACGGGCGACGGCCGCTTACCCTCGCCTTTATTTTTTACATTATGTCTCATACTTAGTCCGACAGGTTCGCCACCCAGCGGCTCATCACCGAGCCAGCAGCTGCCGCATCTCGCGCATGATCGTCAAATCCTCGCGCGTGGCGATGACGAGGATGCGCGCGGCCGAGGACGGCAGCGCGATATCGGCGTCCGGCTTGCACGCTTCGTTGGCGTTTCGGTCGAGGTCGAGTCCCAAGTGGTGGAGCTTCTCGCAAACGCGCTTGCGGATTTCGGGCGCATGCTCGCCGATGCCGGCGGTGAGCACCAAGGCATCGACGCCGCCGAGCATCGCCGCCATTGCGCCGACGGTTTGCCTGATCCGATGGACATATACTTCCACGGCCAGTCGAGCGTCCGAATCGTCCGCAAGCTTCGCGAGAACCTGCCGCATGTCGGAGGAGATTCCGGAGACGCCGAGCAAACCGGATTCATAATTCAGGGCATGATCGAGCTCGTTCACATCCAGCCGTTTGTGCCGCAAGAGATAGACGAGCATGCCCGGGTCGACGGTGCCGCTGCGCGTGCCCATCATGAGACCCTCCATCGGCGTGAACCCCATCGAGGTATCGACACAGGCGCCGTTATGGACCGCCGACACCGAAGCGCCGTTTCCCAGGTGGGCGATAATGAGACGCAAGTCGCCGCGGCCGAGCATCTCCGCCGCCCGCGCGGCGCAGTAGGAATGGCTCAACCCGTGGAAGCCGTAGCGGCGGATCCCCCATTCGCGCGTCCATTTCCGCGGCACCGGATAGGTTCGGGCCGCCGCCGACAGAGTTGCATGAAAGGCGGTATCGAACGCCGCCACCTGCGGGGTTCCCGGCAGGACTTTTTCCACCGCTGCAATGCCTTCCAGGCTCGCCGGATTGTGGAGCGGCGCCAGCTCGGCCAGTTCGCCGATCGCCCGCTTGACGTCGGGGGTGATCCGAACCGCGGCAGTATATCGCTCACCGCCGTGAACGACGCGATGACCGACGGCCTCGAGCTCGCCGAGCGCACGCAGCGGCGGCGATGGTCCGGCCCGCAACTCGTCGAGAATGCGGGCGACCGCATCGCTGTGCTTTTCGAGCTTCCGCTCCTCGCGGATTTCCCGATCGCCCGCGCCGCGGAAAACCAGCCGCGCCGGTTTGGTCGACCAGTCGATGCCGCCCTCGGCCAGCAACAGCTCGCCTTCGGCCTCGAAGAGGCTGAATTTGAGGCTGCTGGAGCCGGCGTTACAAACCAGGATTTTCATTTTTGCCTCGAACGGCGCATGCTCGCCGAAGAGTTCGCGGGTCGCAGAGATCGATGCCTGTGACGCTTAATGAATAACGCAATCTTGCCTGCCAGCCTAGACTGAATAATCAACTAATTCAGGTGTGCTTATGGATCTCCGGCGGGCAAGCCGCGCTTTCAGTGCGTAGAGGGCCGAACCGCTTCATTGATACAGTTTTGGAGATACAGTTTTGGAACTCGTGTTATTTTCGTTACACGTTCGCCGAGGGCCGGTGACTCCGCATCTCAAAGTCAAAGTCTCGGATCTCACGATGTTCAAAAAGAACAACGGTGGATCTTTTTCCACCGCCAAAGTCATGTCGGCGATCGACGGCACGCGCACCGTGCGTACGCACGGCGATCCGCCGATGCCGGTGTGGGGCGAAGGCTTCAAAAAGATCTGAAGGACGAGAGATATCCGGAGCTCACAACGCCGAGAAAGACTCAGGCGAGCGCCGGCTATATCGCGATGATCCAGCGTTGAGCGCACGGCGGCGCGCCTCGGAATTGCCACCGATGCGGCGATTATCGATTAACGATCAGCACCGGACACTTCGACAGGCGCAGCGTTCGTTCCGCAACGCTGCCCAAGATGAACTTCTGTAAACCGCTCCGCCCGGAGCTTCCCATGATGATCATTACCGCGCGCAGTCGCTGCGCGGCGCTCACGATCGCCTGCGCCGCTTCTCCCCGCTCCAAAACGAGCAGACGGTATTCCCCGGCTTTGAGTCCGAAGCGTCTGCTTAGCGACTGCAGTTCGCCGCGAACGTAGCCCGCGACCGTGCCGATGTTCACCACCAGAGGCACGACATGCACGAGGGCTAATTTTGCTTTTTTCCGGCGCACGTACTTGATCGCATACTTGAGCGCGGCATCCGACCCTTTGGAAAAATCCACGGGCACGACGTACGTTTTCGTTGCCATTTATGTCCTTTATTTTTTCATGATCATAACCGGGCAATCGGCTTGACGAACCGTCCGTTCCGCTACGCTGCCGAGCAAAAACCGCTGAAACCCCGATCGGCCGTGGCTGCCCATGACAATCATCGCGGCGCGGGATTTTTTCGCGACCGCAACGATGACATCCGCCGGATTGATGCCGCGGACCAGTAAAGAGCGGAACTGTCCGGGCCTCAGCCGCTTGCGCCGGATGAGCGCCTGCATGGCTTTCGTGGCGTTCGCCTCCAGAATCTCGAAGGTATCGGCGAAGCCCGCCCCCAATGGGAATGCGAAATCGGCCGAGATGACGTGCAGCAGAAGCAGCTTCGCCCGATCCTCTTTCGCGAGCTTGATCGCGTAGTCCAGCGCGGCGGCCGATCCTTTGGAGAAATCCACGGGCACGAGGTAGGTCATTGCCATCGCTGCTCCTATCGTTTCAAGATACCGGCGCCGCTATCCTGGCGGGCATTTTCCCAATATACGCGCGCGAATTTGTTGCGATGCGACCATTTATAAACGACTTTTCCGCCGCGCGCCTTGTTCAGACAGCGGCCGAAACGCTGTGCGAGCTTTTCGGTGGTCGTCTCGACTTTCAGGCAGTCCTCATCGTTGACGATGGCGAGGATGCGCTCGAGCGGATTCTTTTCGCGCGCCCTCGTTTCTTCATTTTTGAGTAATCTTAAGATTTCGCTCATTTCTTCTGCGTCGACGCCGGAGATTTTCAAGACGCCCTGTGCGTAATGCTGGCGGATCTTCTGGCACGCGGGGCAATAGGTCCGTCTTACGCCCGCTCCGATTTCCACGTTGCGCCTAATCTCTTCCGTCGGCTCCAGAGCCCAACGGGCATGGTTATAGACCGCACCGCAGCCGCGGCAAGACAGTATGCCCTTCGGAGAGCGGCGAAAGAGATAGCTGTCCCGGTCGTCGATGGAGTTCTTTTTGTACACCGTGTTGTAAGATCTCCCCGCCGCTTTCATCGGATTTCCTCCCCTTTGCTGAAAAATCTCTCGGCCAAGATTGTCAATGGAGTGCCTGTAAATCTTTTGACGATTTCCTCCAGCTCGCCGTTATCCAGCCAAATGCCTTCACATCCTTTGCAACGTTCGAAGGCGATGTCCATGAGTTTATAGGTCACGTGCTCGCCGTGACATTTTGGACATTGGAGTGCGCGGGCCACCAAAACGGTCTTTTTCGGTTTCCATAGCCTACTCCCCCGGGTTTTACTAACGCACTTTCCATGCCACGTCATGGGGCAAAATGCAGCATATAATCACAGCGTCCTCAGCCTATATTTCTCGGCTTGCAAATAGCGGACAGATTCAATTCGCATGGGTGCGAAAAGGCCACGGGCTGACGCAAAATTATCGACCCTTTTCGCCGGCGTCGCCGGGCCGCTCGGGGCATGCTTCTTGCTCCCTTTTTACAACGGAGGGATGACTCATGGAAAGGAAGAGGATCGAACAAATCGAGAAAAAGCTCCTGGAAAGAAGGCGCGCCATCAACGGTGTTCTCACGCACCTAAAAAGAGAGAGCGAGGAGGTTACCGAAAGTCGGCAGACCGACTGGCTCGATCATGCATGGGAAGAAAATGCCGCCCGCACGGTCGATCGACTGACGGAACTTTATCGCGCTGAGCTGGACGGCATCGAGGATGCCCTAGCGCGAATCAGGACCGGGACGTTCGGCGCATGCGCCGCATGCCATCACACAATCGAGGCAATGAGACTGGAGTTCTTTCCGCAGACGCGGTTTTGTGCGGCCTGCGCGGATATCCGCGAGGCCTTGGAACGCGCCGCGTAGTTGCCGGCACGGTGCGATCTATGAAGATCAATAAAATTCTCGCGCCAAGCGACTTATCGGAGTTATCGCTGGGGGGCTTGCGATATGCATCAACTTCTTTACGCCCTTCCCGACTTCGAATAAACGGCCTGTTTGTTTTGATCGAGGAATAATTTCATCACATCGGTGACGCTGACGATACCTACAACGCGCTTCTCGTGCACGACCGGCAGCGATCCGATGCGATAACGAATCATCATCGAGGCTGCCTCGATCATATCGTCTGTCGGCTCGACCACAATCGGGTCGAGGCTCATTGCGCATGACACTTTCATGCTGTCCAGATGCGCTCGGATCTCCTCTTCATCGCGAAACAGCGGATAGGACGGCGAAACCTGCCGGATGTCGCGGTCTGTGACGATACCGATGAGCTTGCCGCGCTCGACGACAGGCAGCTCACGGACGTTGTGCTTGACGAGCAGGCGAATGGCCTCTCCCAGCGAGGCGCTCGAGCCGATCGTAACCGGCGACGGCGTCATCCACTGTCGAACCTCGACCGAGCGGCCAACCGCGCCCAGTGCCGACGCCCGCGTCCATCGTAGACAGGAAATATCTTCTTTTTTCATCTCGCCTCCGTCCTCGCTCAGGCGATTTCCCATCTCTCCAACTTCCGGTAGAGCGTAGAGAGGCTTAAACCCAACATTTCGGAAGCCAGCTTCTTGTCGCCGTGAGCCTTTTCCAGCGACCGTCTGATATGGACGCGCTCATAATCGCTCAAGACTTTCACCAGGCGCCAGTCGTCGTCGGTCGAATATTCGGCGGCTTCTTGCCCGGTGATATCATGCGGCGTAATCCACTCGCCGCCGCCGAGAATCATGGCCCGCTCGAGTATGTTGTCGAGCTCGCGTATGTTGCCCTTCCACGGGAGGGCCATGATCAAACGCATCGCCGCGTTGTCGACGCCTTTGTAGTTGCGCTTCATCTCCCGGTTATGGCGACACATGAGGTGCTCGATCAATAGCGGTATGTCCTCGAGGCGCTCGCGCAGCGGAGGGATATGTATCCCGAAAACGTTTAGACGGTAGAATAGATCGGCGCGAAAGCGGCCGGCGTCGGTCTCCGCTTTGAGATCACGATTGGTCGCCGTAATGATGCGAACGTCCACATTGATCGGATGCGTCGAGCCGACGGGCAATATCTGTTTTTCCTCGATGACCCGAAGGAGTTTCACTTGAAGGCTCAGCGGGATCTCTCCGATTTCATCCAGGAAGATGGTGCCGCCGCGCGCCCGCTGGAAAAGTCCTTCCTGCGAAGATACCGCTCCTGTAAAAGATCCTTTGACGTGACCGAAGAGCTGGCTTTCGAGCAGGGATTCCGGAATCGCGCTGCAGTTGACGGGAAGAAAGACGCTGTCGTGGCGATCGCTGCGCTCATGAATGGTCCGCGCGACGACCTCTTTCCCGACGCCGCTTTCGCCGGTGATTAACACTGTCGTCGGGGTGGGAGCGACTTTGTCGATTAGGGTAACGAGCTTTTGCATCGCAGGACTTTTTCCAACGGGACCGCCGGTGGCGAAGTATTCGCTGATCTCCCGGCGCAGCATCTGGTTTTCCCAAGCGAGCTTTTTGTGGTCGATGAGGTGGCGGACTTTACGAACAACGTCTTCCAGGATGAGCGGCTTGAGAATATAGTCCTGTGCGCCCAACTGAAGCGCCTCGATGGCGGTCTCGATCGAGGCGTGCCCGGTCATCAGCATGACGAGAGTCTGCGGCGCATGCTCGCGGGCATGGCGCAGCACGACCATGCCGTCGGCGCCCGGCATCATGAGGTCGGTCAGGACCAAGTCGAAGTCAGTCTCGTCCATGCATGCGATCGCGCGCAAGCCGTCCTGGGCCTCTGTGACTTGAAATCCCTGCTCACGCAACAGTTGCGCGAGGCCGCGCCGGGACATCTCCTGATCTTCGGCGACTAAAATCGAATCGCTCATAACCTACTCGCTTTTCGCATCCGTGGGAATTCCAGGGCGCTTTTTCGCCGTATTTAATAAAACGCCAAACAAAGCGCCTATAATAGCTGAGTTTTGTTCTCAATAAATTTGTAGAGCAAATCGAATGCCAGGCGCCTGCCTCATTGTTGCGAAATCGCGCGGCCTGGATTCGCCGCATGTGAGAAAGACGAAGTTCTGTTGTCTGCCGATGCAGCGTATTTCGAGGCTTTTTCCTCCTCCCTGTTTTGGCACATCTATTGTAAAAAGATCAAAACAGGGAGGTAAAAAGACATGATCGTACACGAGCTGCCGCTCGACTTGCTGCTCATCGTGCTTAGTCTCGTCGCGTTGATGTTGCTGAAGGAGCTGCTGCTTCCGGCGCGGCCCAGTACGTCACGCCGCTAAACTGACGCCGACGGGCGCTAGCGCGGCCCAGTACGCAAAGCCGTCCGAATTGCTATACTAGAAGCATGAAGCCGGAGATTTCTCTCCGCCAGGACCGGTCTCCGTCTGCCGATCCTTATATCGAGAAAGGCGTGTGCTACGTTTTTTTCGCTTACGAGACGGCTTTTTCGATCGATCTCGATCGGGCGGAACAGCGCATTCATCAAACCACCCAGCGTGAGACGCTGCCGCGCAAACGGCGAGCGCCAAGCTACTTTGAATATCAGCCGCCGCCGTTGCGCGTGACTCAGCCGATGACAGCGATAGCGCTCGATAGCTTCCGCACCGGCGAGACGGTCGACCTCGTCGTATACGACTTCGGGTCCATCTCGGTTGTTTACAGCATCGCCATCAACGGTCCCCTGATCAAATTGCTGGGGCTAAGCGAGGAGCTTTATGACAATCAAGCGCTTCTCGCCGACTCGCGACGGCGCGTCGAAGAGATCCTGCGCGTCATCGGGGATGCGGCGATCGAAGCGCAGATCGCCGATTTCGTCGAAGACTACGTGATCTTTCAGATCGAAAGCTTGACCCCGCCTTTGACCCCGAGCGAGCTGTGCTCGAAGTACGCGCCCAGGCTCACCCAGATACTCCGCGGCGAACGCGATCCTCTCTCGGACCAGGAAGCGGAAGACGCCCTGGCCGCGCGAATGTCGTATCGCCCGGACGATGTCGCGATTCTAGATTGGAACGCCGCCTTGCTCGTCGATCGCGAGGGGGACGATATCCGCGCGGTCTTGGAGTTCGCCAACGTCGAGCTGCTGGAGATGCGCTATCTCGATCAAAAACTCGACCGCGCGCTCGATCAGGCGTATGAGGCGCTGTCGAAGCGATCGTGGCAGCGCGTTCCGTTCTTCCGGTCGTACGGCGCGGATTTGCGGCGCGTTGCGCAGCTTCAGGCCGAAAGCGCGGTGCTCTTCGAAGGTGTCAACAACACCTTAAAGCTCCTCGGCGATCAGTATCTCGCGCGGGTCTACCGCCAGGCGAGCAAACGCTTCCACTTGGAGGAATGGGACGCGAGCATTCTCCGGAAGCTCGAGACTCTCAAGAGCATCTATGCGATGATTTCCGATCAAGTAACCGATCGGCGCATGGAGCTGTTGGAATGGGTGATCATCGTCCTCATCGCCGTATCGGTCGCTTTGGAGCTGATCCACCGCCTGCCGTAGCCCTTCGATTGCAGAGTCGCACTTGCTTCACGTGATCGTTTGATCCTCCTTCACTAGGAAGCTACGTGCGCCAAGTGCGTACCGCAGCGATGATTTACAGCGATCGCTGTAAGCGAACCTCGCGATGTGACGACGCTGACGGCTTACCGCCACCGTCCAAATGATATATTTTTGCCGCGCGACCGCGCGAATACGCCCTTTTCTTCGCGCCAAGAAGACCTTGACGAACGTAGTTCGGGTCGAGACCGACCGTATGACAAATGTTCGGGAAGGAAAAAATCCAATCGCCGCGCTCAGTGAAGAACCAATTCTCGGCTTCGTGGAAAAGAGTCTTTCCGGAGATGCTCTTCGCCTTCATATGGCTCATGTAGCACGCGATCGCATCGTCTAAAATCGCAACCATTAGCTCTCTCTCCGGCAATATCGAGAATCTTTCCCGGCCATTCTCGAATTCCATCGTTGCCGACTCGACTCGCGCAGCTTGAAGCATTCTAAATGACACACGCATAGTGCTCCCCCTCCCGAAGATAAAACACCGCACGAATCATGCCAGGGATTGTGAAACATAAAATGCTGATAACGAAGCGAACTGCGGCGATGTTTTCCCACGCCTGCAATTCCATGAACGGAATCTTCCCATAGCTGAGAAGGTCTGTCGTTATTCTTGAAGAGTCATCGCTCTCAACTGTTGGCATATCGATTGCGTTTTTACATCGCCGTTCCCTAAAGGAGCGCTGATGAACCACGCCGTAAACAGAGTCTTTGCCAAGACGCTGGACAAGACTCACATTTGGCTTACCGATTTAATGCGTGAACTCGACTGGTCCAACGAACACCGGGCTTACATCGCTCTTAAGGCGGTACTCCATACGCTGCGCGACCGTTTGACCGTCGAAGAGGCTGCTCAACTCGCCGCACAACTGCCCATGCTCGTCCGGGGGTTTTACTACGAAGGCTGGCACGCCGCCGGCAAGCCCCTCAAACAACGGCATTTGGAGGGTTTTCTTTTCGAGGTTCAGACATACTTCAATCCTGCTGACGGAGTCGTTGCCGAAGAGCTCGTCCGTGCCGTATTTGCGTTGCTGGAGCGACACATCAGCAAAGGCGAGGTGGATCAAGTTAAGCGGATGCTGCCTGCGGAATTGCGCCGGCTCTGGCGGCAAGAGCCTGAAAGCCCTCGCCTCAGGAAATATCCGGCGGCCAGGGTCTCATTTGAATAATAGGAGCGGATGCCGCTTAGAAAATCTCGGTAGTGGGTCAGTTTGAGACTGAACCACTACCAAAATCTCGGTTCGATTGACTAGTTCAGTTTGGCGGATCGCCGGATGTCGAGGCGATCGTGCCGGCGCCCTTCTGCCTTGGCTCCCAGCAGCCTCGCCGCCGCGATCAACCCCGCCTTGACCAGCAGCTCTTCCGGCACAATTTCGTAGCGGCGCCCGTTGATGTAAAGCGCCCTGCATTCGTGCCTGCCGCAAGCTCCGGTGCATGGACTCCGGCCGACTTCCGCGCCAAGCCAGGCTTCGAGCGGCCGGTCGTTCATCCACAGCCGGTTGGACTCCAGCGGAGCGGCTTCCGACGGCGAAACCTCTATCGCCGGGACATCCACGCCGAGCGGACGGAGCGCTTTCCGGAGCTTCTGTGCGGCGGAATCTATCTCAGCGGCCGTCCGCAGACAGCGCTCACACGATCGGCCGCGCCGATCCGCCAGCGGCTGCCATCTGATCTTCAGCTCCATTGAGCTTCCTCCCCGAACTCTCGACAAGCGCCAGGGCGGGCGGCATCAGCAGCACGGGGTCCCAAGAATTGCGCACGACCCGATCGGCGACGCTGCCGAGGAGCCGCCGAATGCCCGATCTCCCATGCGTCGACATTGCAATCAAGTTGTCCGGCGTCTTGCGCGCGAAATCGATAATCTCTGCAGCACCGTCACCCTCGACTATCACGGAGGTCGCCTTCACGCCCTGCCGTTTCAAAAACTCGACTTTAGTATCGATATAGGAACTCGCCTCCTCTTTTAATCGCTCGATCAGCTGCCCGTAGTTAGGCATGTATTCGTCCGCGGTATACACCGTCGTGGGAAGCGCATGGGCGCGGATCAGGATAATTTCGAGATCCATCACTTTCGACAATGCCACGACCCACGGCAAGATTTTTTCCGCCAGCGCCGAACCGTCGAGGGGAACAACGACCGACTTGAGCACGGCCTCCTTCCCCTGGCTCTGCTCGCCGGTGCGGGCGAGGAGGAGATGGGTCTTGACGCTATGCAGCACCTTATCCGCTACGCTCCCGAGCAGCCATCGCTGCACTCCAGAGCGCCCATGCGTCGCCATCATCACCAGCGTGCCGGGCTTCGCCTCGTCGACGATCACTTCCGCCGGGTCTCCAACCCGCACCACACATTCGACGGCTGTCGGTTCGGGCAGTGAAGCTGCGCGCGCCCTCAAGTAGGAAAGCCCGTGGAGCTTCATGTCGGTTTCGACATCGTCGGCGTAGCGATGGTGCGCGGGATCCGAGAGGACTTCGAGAACCTCCGGCGTGATTATATGCAGCAACTCGACGGGCACATGACACGCCCTCGCAAACGTTCGGACGTAGGGCAAGATGCCTCCGGCGATCGCCGATCCATCGAGCGGCACGATGATCTTAGTGTACACGACGTCTCCTCCTCGCCTGTTTAGGAACTATTCGGTTTACGATTTGAGATGGAGCAAAAGACAGGCCAGGAAAAACGCCACAAAACGAGGATCCCGTGCGGAGAGTTAGCATGCTTGCACATTTGTCCCACATCCGTTTATCACGGATGCGAAAGGCCGCGCGCAAGGCACCGCAGCGGAACGGCGGATGCTTTATTGATGGACTAGAAAAGTTCGGCTAAGTCGAGCGCCGTCGTTTGCCGGGCGGCTAGGCGTCTTGGGCAGCGTTAAGTTAAGAAGAGTTCTTAATCGCAGGGATTTGAAGAGGGCAAAGAATTATCGCTAACGGTCGGCCCGCTTGGGGCGCCATTCGTCTTACGATGCGCCAGCTGTTCCCGTGGCCGAGATGCAGGTGGCTTGCTCTTCGGTGACTGGAACGAGCTTACTTGCCCAGCGACCGTACGTATTCCAAAACTTCCTTCTGCTCCGACTTGCTTAGGCCCTTGCCCGATGCCGGCATTTTTCCTTTGCCTTCGACGATGACTTTGAGGAGATCTTCGTCTTTCGCCTCTTTGACTTCCTTGGTCGTGAGGTTCAAACCCTTTTCCCCCATCGCCTTCGCCATCGCCGGATTCCCTTTGCCGTCGGCGCCGTGACACGAAGTGCAGAGCTTATCGTACTGAGCCTTGCCCGGCTTGGCTTCGCCGGCAGTAGCGGTCGAAAGCCCAGTCAAAGAAGCTGCTAGCCCTACGGTGAGAAGTCCGACCACCGCTTTCACGCTGAAATTATGCATGGTTTACCTCCTTCGTAATTCTTTAAATTAGACGCCCGCCCGCTGTCAATGCTTCGATCCTATCGTTCATTTTTTCATTTCTTCCCGTCCGGCCGGAAGATGTGGCAATCGCGGCAGGCCATCGGGGCATTATGCTCCGCCTTGTCGGTATGGCAGGCGAGACACGGCTCTCGCTTATCGACTTTCCATTCATGCGGGATGTGGCAGGTCACGCACGGCGCCGCCGAATGGGTCGCTTTCAAATGGAGCCCGGCGCGTGCCGGATGGCAGGTCGCACAGCTCATCGTCGGCTGGACGCTTTGCTCCTTCAGATGGCACTGCCCGCAGGGAAAGGACGCCATGGGCGCGCCGGCGGGACGGACATGGCAGGTCGAGCATTCCGGCGTCAGGCCGCGCCCGCGGGAGTGACAGCTGTTGCAGGCGAGCTGCGCGTGCTTGCCCAGCAGCGGCCAGGGATGTTTGAATTTTTCCGTCGCTTGAACCTCCGTCGGCGAGCGCACCTGCGTCTCCTGACCGATAATCGTGTGGCAAAGTTGGCATTCGTTGCGGATGAGCTTGCCTTCACGGCTCACGTGCTTGCCGTCGTGGCAGCGCATGCAGCCGGGAAAGAGCGTGTGCCCGATATTATCCGGGTGCGTGCGCCAGTCGACTTTCATTTCGGGAAAGAAGTTCGATTGGTAAATCCGCTGTGTCTCGTTGATCGCTTTTTTAATCGCTTCGTTCTTTTCCCTGTAGAGCGCCGGCTGCTGCTTGACATAGAAGGTGTCAAGCGCGGTGGCAATGCCCTCCAAGGCTTTTTCCGTGTTGGGATAAGGTTGGCTCAGAACGTGGACCGCCTCCCGCTTGACGTATGGCAGGCTGCGGTCGATGAGACCGACCATGAGTGCGTTGTCGACGGCCGCGTCCGGATCGCGGAAAATGTGCGAAGGACGGTTATGGCAGTCGACGCAGTCCATGCGCCGGACCTCGAGCCCCTTCCACTGCTCGGGCTTGAGCGACGCGCTCGTGTCGAAGTACTCCGTCACCCGCCCTTGCGGATCTTTGATCCACACCCAGGGAATCTTCTGCCGCTGGCGGTCGAGAGCGCCATAGTACACCACGTTGGCGATATTCATGTGCCAATGGATGCCGGCCGTGATGCCGGTGGTCGGGCTGCCGCCGCCGGTCCGGATGAGCATCTGGATTTGCCGCGCGGTGTTGCGCTCGTCGTAGCCGAAGCGGTTGATCACCCTCATCTGGGCGCCGAAGAATTTCTCCGGCCAGTGACACTGCTCGCAGGTTTCGCGCGCCGGACGCAGGCTGTGAACCGGCGTCGCGATCGGGCGCGGATATTTGGCGAATAGAACGGAATAGATCTGGTACATCCCCGCGAGCTTGGAGCGCACGAACCAGGTCGCGCCGGGGCCCACGTGGCATTCGGCGCAGGCGACGCGCGAGTGCGGCGAGCCCTGATAGGCCGTGTACTCGGGATTCATGACGGAATGGCAGAGCTCGCCGCAGAACGCGACCGATTCGGTGAAGTGGTAGGCTTTATAGCTGATCGTCGATATCAGGATGACGATCAGGAATGCCGCCGCGGAGATCACCACAAACGCCGCCCTTGTCCTGGCGTCGTTGAGATCGATGCGCGGATAGGGCGCCGTCTCCCCGCCGCGCACGCGGCGCCTGCGCTCGAGGAGCGCGCCGATAGGCATAAGGACGAGCCCGAAGAGCATCAGGCCGGGGTAGATCATATAAATGAAGAGCCCGGTGTAAGGATTGGAGCTTCCCGCTACCCCCTCCAGGATGATCATCGAGACGATCGAGAGGAAGCTAAAGATCGCCAGGCCGGCGCCGACAAGGCTCAGCGGATGGGTAATGAGTTTTCGCAAATGATTCGCTGCCATCGGTTAACCTTGGTTTCTCCGTCCACGCTTCTGCGTCATTTTTTATCCTGTGGGCGGTCTGGCGACTCTTTCAAAGGGGAAGGACGGGTTTCGCCGCCGTCCGCCGGAGAAGATGTTTCCTCCTGGCGCTCCGCCTCGCGCGCAGCAGGCGCGTGACCGTCCCACCAACTGCCGTCCATCGGATAAACGTCCGGGTCGAACAGGACCCAGTAAAAGTGCCACACCAGGATGGCGAGCGTTGCGAGAATCGCTTCGTAAAAGTGGATCGCCGTCGCGATGTCCGTGATCCAATTCGACAGGTAACGGAGCGTCGTATTGTTGAACCACAGGAGCACTCCTGTGACCACCATCACGGCCATGCCCCACATGAACGCCCAGTACTCTACTTTTTCGATGTAACTGAACTTGCCGAAGCGCGGCCGATGCGAATCGAATCCCAGGTTGTAGCGCTGGAGCCGGATCATATCGCGCCAGTCCTGCAGTCTCAATTGGATTCGGCCGAGCATGCATGCGCGCAGCCGGGCGCTCCTGGCGAACGAGATTACATGCCATAAAAGAGCGGCGACCAGCACGCCGGCGACGATGCGATGCAGGAGGCCGCGTATCCCCAGTTGAGCCTCCCACAGGACCAGCGGCGCCGCCCACCAGCTTTCGGGATACGTGAGCGCGAATCCGGTATAGACAAGGACGGGGAAACTCAGCATGACGAGGCCGTGCTGCCACCGCAGCAACCGCGGCATGCGCTCGGAGGTCGTCGGGGCGCCGCTGTGGCGCGGCGTGTCGCCGCGCGCTTTTTTCAGAAAGTCCAGCGAGTTGTGGACGATCATCGCTCCCACGACGAGACCGATGATCCATAAATAAATCAGGCGAATCCAATAAAGCAGCGGCGCGTCGTCCGTGGGCAGGACATGCACGCGAGTCAGCGCCAGTGTGACGCCGGCGCCCGGATGACATTTTCCGCAGGTCTGCGGCAGGTTCGCCGGATGGACGTGCGAGCGCGGGTCCGAAGAGACGCGGATATCGTGCACGCCGTGACAACTCGAGCAATTGGCGACCGTGAGCTTGCCGCCGCGTAAAGCGAGGCCATGATAGCTGTCTTGATACGCTCGAACCTTCTCGGCGGAGAGTCCGTATCTCTCGGTGAGACGCGTGTCGCCGTGACAGCGGCCGCAGGTCTCGCCGGGAATGTTGGCGGAAAAAACGGGCGACGCCGGCTCGCTGGGCGCCAGGATGCGATGCTCTCCGTGACAATCGGTGCACACCGGAGCGTCGCGCGCCCCGCGCCCCAGCGCCACGCCGTGGACGCTCTCACGATAGGCCGTCTGAATTTGTTCGTGGCACTTCCCGCAGGTTGCCGGAATGCTGGTCCGCCACACGGAAGAGCTGGGGTCCCAGCCGGGCTCTATGCCGTGCGAGCCGTGGCAATCCGTGCAAACCGCGCCGTTCTTACCGGCCGCAACGGCCCGCGCATGAACGCTTTTCAGATACGCCTCGACCGGCCGCACGATCGGGATGCGAAATTTTTCTATAATCTTCCCGTCGGCATGGCACGATGCGCAAACGTTCGCGATGTTTGACCGATTGGTTCGCGCGTCGGGCTCGGAGCTCCGTTTGACGCGGTGGAGATCGCCGTGACAGCTCTTGCACGTGGGCGCCTCCGCAACTCCATTGGCCCGCGCCTTTCCATGAACGCTCTGTGAGAAGACCTTGACGGCTTCGGTGTGGCAAGTGGAGCAATCGACGCGTTTTAAAGCCGCGGTGTGGGGAACGCTCGCGACATCGGTGTGGCAAGCCGTGCAGCCAAAAGCCGCATGGACGGAGCCGGCGAAGGCATCGCCGTCGATCTGAAGAGAGACCGTTTTGCCGTCGCGCACTTTTTCCAGGCCCGGCGCGCCATGACACGCGAGACAGACTTCCTTCGGCGGAGCCTCGGCGTCGACCCCCGGGGCAAAGCAGAAAAAAATCGTGACAAAGAGCAAAACCTGGAGAATCGTCGCGATCCGATGCCTGCTCACCCAGATCCTCAATCCGTGTTTCGCGGAGTCCTCTCCTGGTCGAGCTTGCCCTGTTTACTGCGGTCGCTTCGAATCGTCGAAATTTTTATTCAACCCGCGGATCGAATCGATCAAAAGTTGGACGGCGTATTTCGTGTTGTGAATCCCCCTGCTGCCGTCTTCCTTGACGAATTTATAATTGTAAAGCGCGGAGGTGACTTCGATCGGATACGACACTTTGTTTTCGATGAAGTTACCTTTCGCGTCGTACGGGGGATTCTTCATCGTCTGCAGCAGGCCGGTGCCGCGCGGGTTGATCAGCTTATCGAGGAGTCCCTGCACCTCCTCCTGCACGCTCTCGACCTTGCCGTTGCCGTCGTAATCCGCGGCAGCCTTTCGATCGAAGAAAGATTTCCCGGCGACCTGTTTCATTTCCGTGTGGCAGCCCGACGAGAGGCATCCCGCCGCATTGACCGTGGGCCGCTCGTGGACCTCGCCGGCGACGTTGAAGCTGTGCCCGCCGATCGCAGGCGTGAGCGAGTAGCGTCCGCTCGGCAGCGCCATATGACAGCCCACGCAGTCGGCCTGGGGCAAAATGGCATGCGGCGACTTGGAATATTGCTTTCCCGGATACTCGTAAGCGTTGCCGCCGAGGAGCATGTCAGCCTGCGGCCCGTGGTGCGCGCCCCAGCTGTCGCTCGGGATGACCCGCGCTTTGACTTCGTCTTTCGCGGTGCGCCGCGCCTGGTGGCAGCTCGCGCAGAGGTTTCCCTTTCCCCTGTCGTAGGTAGCACCATCGGCGAGAGTGACCGCGGAGGTTCTGCGCAGGGAGAAGTCGCCTTTGTCGTGCGGCGCATGGCAGGTGAAACAGCCGATCTCGGAGGGATAACGCACGAACTTCTTGGTATCGACCTTGCCCGTCTTCGCCCGTTCGATGAAGCCTTCGTTCGTGTGGCACCCTTGGCAATCGTCGCTGTTGGCATAGGAAGCGTTGCCGATCGTTCTGTGGCCGGAAGTCAGATACTGGGTGCGCGCGCCGCGCACTGGATATTTGGGTTCGGAGCCGTGGCACGCGACACAGTCATTCGGAAAGGCAAAAGTCTGAGCGTAGGAAATCGAAGCGGAGAGAACCGCCGCGCAGACCAAAGCCAAGACGATCGAAACGCGCTCAGTTGTAGCCATTTTGCCGCTCCTAAGAGACGGATGATTATTTCGTCGCGCTCATCGTGTATCCGAGATACGTCAACACGAGCATGTAGAGGATGATCGCGCAGCCGAGCCAGACGAAAAGCTGGCTGCGCTCACCGCGCGCCGAGGCGCGGTCGAGAAACGGAATCAGCGCGAGAAAGAGCCCGCCGGCGCCGAAGGCGAGAATCCCCACGAGCTCTCCCTCGATGCCCAGAATGTAGCTCGGCAGAAGCTTCAAGGTCTGGAACATGAACATGAAGTACCATTCGGGCTTGATGCCGATCGGCGCCGGCTGGAACGGATCGGCCTTTTCGCCGAGCTCCGCCGGGTAAAACGCCGCCAGCGACGCCAGCACCGCGAGCGCGCAGAGCCAGCCGACCGCGTCGCGCAGGAGAAAATTGGGAAAGAACGGCATCGTGCGCGGCGCCGTATCTTTTGCCGCGATACTCGGTGGAACGCTCATGCCGTGCTTTTGCACGAAGAACAGATGCAAGCCGATCAGCGCGGTGACCAGCGCGGGCAGCACGGCGACATGAATGCCGTAAAAGCGCGTGAGCGTCGCGCCCGTCACTTCGTCGCCGCCGCGCAGCAGCCTACGCATAAACGATCCGACGATCGGGAGGATGCCGGGTATCTCGGTGCCCACGCTGGTGGCGAAAAATGCGAGCTTGTTCCATGGGAGAAGGTAACCCGTGAAGCCGAAGGTCAGGGTCAACGCCATCAGCGCCATGCCGGAAAGCCAGGTCACTTCGCGCGGCCTGCGGTAGGCCTTCAGCATCAAGGTGCTGAACAAATGGACAAACAGGGTAAAGATCATGAGATTGGCCGACCACGCGTGGATCGAGCGCACGAGCCAGCCGAATTGCACCTCGGTCATGAGGAACTGGACCGACTCATAGGCCTCGCCCGAGCTCGGCCGATAGTAGAGCAGCAGCAGGATGCCCGTGATCACCTGAACCGTGAATAGAAACAACGTCATGCCGCCGAAATAATACCAAAGCGTGTACCGCTGCAGCGGCACCTGCTTTTTCTTGGCGAGCTTATCTAAGTCCTTGAGACCGACCCGCTCATCAAGCCAGAGCCAGACTTTGCCGTGTTTTTCGCCCGACGTTTCCATATTAGGCGGACTTGCTCACGACGATCTGATCGCCCTTGACATTGACGACATATTCTTCGAGCGGCTTGGGCGGCGGTCCCAGGATATTTTTGCCATTCAGATCATAGTGGCCGTTGTGGCACGCGCACCAGATGTGACTGACGTCGGATCGATATTGGACGATGCACGACAGATGCGTGCAGACGGCGGAGTAGGCTTTGAGTTCGTTGCCGGGAGTTCGAACCAAAATCGCCGGCTGACTGCCGAAGCGGAAAATCTCGCCGCTGTTGACCTTGATGTCGGCGGGCTTGACCGAGAGCGTCACTGTCTTGGCAGTGGACTCCTCGACCTTCGGCGGGATGAGATACCGGCTGAGCGGGTAGAGAATCGCGACGGCGAACGCCCCCGCTGTGGTGCCTAAAAACCAGTTCAAGAAATTTCTTCGGTCGATCTGCGGGTGCATCGTTTCTTCCGGCATTATACGTCTCCTGCCGCGTTGAGATCTCTACTTCGGCTTCTCCATCTCCCTGATCTTGAAAACGAGCCCGACGATGAGCGCCCCGATGATGAGGACCGACACGGCGAGTCCTTTGCGCCTGAATTGCAGCTCGTCAAGCACTTTGACGCCTTTCGCATAGCTCTTGGCGCTGATCTCAAGCCCCGGAGCGGTCTCTTTTTTCACAGCGTCGACATTGAACGCGTGAATCGCCGCGCGCGCCTTGACAAGCGCGGTTTTCGCTCCGCTGAGCTCGAACTGCGGCTGGCTTACCTCCATTCCGGCGGCTTCGGCCTTCATCAACGTGGAATGGGCTTTCTCGTAGTCGTTTCTGAGCGCGTCGATCTGGCGGCGCACCTCGAGCGCGGTCTTACCGCCGTTGTCTTCGGCGGTGTGGCAGCCCGCGCACGCGCCGCCTTCGCCGACGGCGAGCATCGCGTCGGACGGCGGCGCAATCTCGTGATTCGAATGGCAGGTGGCGCAGCCGGGGATGCCCATTTTGACAAACGCCTTGGCATGGACGCTTTTAGCGAAGAAGTCCTGGTTTTGCACATGGCATTGGCCGCAAACATTCCCTACAAAGGAAACGCCTGGAGGAGCGGCGCCGTGATTGCCGTGGCAGTCGTTGCAGGTCGGCGCCGAGAGATCGCCCTTGGCGGACATCATGTTCCAGTGGACGCTTTTTTTGTATTTCTGAAGCTGGTCCGTCGGGATTTTATACGTCTCCATGTATTTCGCGTCGGCGTGGCAGCGACCGCAGGTATCGGCGACCTTCAGCGGATGCACCGTCGAGCGCGGGTCGGACGGCGGCCGGATCGAATGCGCGGGGTGGCAGCTCGTGCAGACCGCGACCTTTTCGTCCGCGTTGCGGGTAAGCCGCTGTCCGTGCACCGAGGTGTAATACTCGGCGACCTGATCGACGCGCAGCGACGGGTTGTATTGCCGCATGAAGCGCCCGTCGGAATGGCAATGTCCGCAGACCTGGGGAATATCTTTTCGCGCCGGCGCGCCGATGAAACCCTTCGCTTTGTCCATCGCCGTCATGCCGGCGTCCTTGGCGTCGCCGCCGTGGCAGGCGACGCAGCCGAAGCCTTTCGCCGCGTGAATATCCTGGGGGAAATCTTTGACCGGCTGAGTGAGCTTGGGCACCCCGATCGCCTCGTGGCACGTGACGCAGCTCTCGGGCTCCGCCGCCGAGAGCGCGACGGACCCCAGCGCGACGAAGAAAAACACGACTGCAGCCATGCGCAGAGCGCTCATGTCGGCCCCCGGCCAAGCGTTTGCAGATATGCCGCCAGATCCGCCATTTCCTCCGCACGGAACTGCGGCCACAGCGTTTTTTGACCCTGCACGCGCCGCTCGGTGACAAAGGAGTGATTCCACATCGCGGCGATGACGGTCGCCGGCGAGTCCAGCCCGCGCACGCGCGCCAGGTCCGGCGCCTGCCCGTCCCCGCCTGCGGTGTGGCAGGCGAAGCATCCCTTTTTCGCGGCGAGCTCGCGCCCTTTCCTCGCATCGCCCGGCAGCGCGAAATACTGGACCGAATAGAGATAGGCGACGATGTCGGCCATGTCCTCCGGTTCCAGCCGCGGCGCGGCGACTTTGCGGCTCTTCATCGCCGCCAGCATCGCCGGCGCTTTGTTCCACATCGCGGTGGCAAACTCGGTCATGCTGCGGTGAAGCGCCTTATCCGCCAGATCGGGTCCGATTTTTCCGCCGCGGCCGGCAA
>Ga0075433_10001001_pt1 | contig 20080 bp, 15 predicted proteins | sample RhiMethybrSRZTD2_FD_75299 | JGI IMG/M metagenome (GOLD analysis project Ga0075433, IMG submission 75299) | Populus rhizosphere microbial communities from Tennessee, USA - Rhizosphere MetaG P. TD hybrid SRZTD2 | ecosystem: Host-associated > Plants > Roots > Rhizosphere > Soil | place: USA... | reverse complement strand
GGCAGCCCGCGCGCCACGTCCACGTGGCTCTGGACCCGCACGTGGACCGCGCCGGCGCGCAGCTCCTGCTCCAGCTCCGCGACCGGCCACGACCACTCCGAGACGCCCCACACGCGCAGCTCGGTGCGCAGCGCCCAGCGCTGGCGCACCTCGGCGGCGCGCCGCTCCCACTCGAGCTTGAGCGAAGTGGCGTCGCCGTGCTCGACCTCCGCCTCCTCGCCGTTGCCGGTGCGGCGGCGCAGGCGCTCCTCCTCCTCCTCGATGCGCGCGGTGAAGAACGCGCCGAGCCGCGCCAGCTCGTCGTCGCGCGAGCGCGCCACGGCGCGCTCCCATTCCTCCTCGCGCTCCTCGAGCAGGCGATCGAAATGCACCTGGGCGTGCCCGATCCAGGCTTCGCGCTCCTCGGGGGGCAGGTCCTCGCCGATCTGGTAGAGCCCGTCGCGCATCCGCACCTCGGAGAGCTCGGTGTCGCGCGTGCGCTCCAGGCATTCCCCCGACCCGTCGAGCAGCAGCACCCAGGCCTCCTGCCACGGCAGCCCGCCCCAGCGCGTCACGGTGACGTGGAAGGCGATGCGGCGCTCGTAGCGCACCGGGCCGAGGCGCGGCGGCCCCCAGGTCAGACCGCGCACGCGGCACACCGCTGCGATGCCGTTCTCGGGCGCCCCGGGCACGCGGACGAGCGCGGTGCGGCGCGTGCACACCGGCGACTCGAGCCCGGCCTCGAGCAGCTTGCGACCCGCCGTGCTGCCCGGGGCGGTGAACCACGCGCCGCGCGGCAGCGTGGGGCGCTGCGAGTCGAACACCAGGCGCACGCGCTGGCGGCGCCACCTGCGACCGAGCGCAGGCGACAGCTCGACTTCCCAGTCGCCACGGGCGGCGGGGCTCATGTGGCAGCCCTCGGACTCGAGCCACCGGCCCACGAATTCGCGCCAGCCTTCGGGCAGCGCGGGCGGCGCGCCGGGGCTCGGGACCGGCGCCGCCTTCGGGCGTGTGCGCTTGCGGCGCGCGGGCGGGGCGATCACGCTCACGACTTCCCCTCCTCTTCCTCGGCCAGCGTGGGGAACAGCCAGCTCTGCTGGTCCTTCTGCTTCTGGTAGAGGCGGCGCGCGACCACCAGGTGCTGGCCCAGCTCCGCGAAGCGGCGCTTGCGCGCGCGCGTGTCGCTGGTCTCGATCCAGCGCCGGAACACTTCGTCCTCGAACGAGCCGTGGGGCTGCCAGGTGCCGAGGATCTCCTCCATCTCCCCCACCACCAGCTCGAACATCTTGATCTTGCGGTCCAGGATCTCGAGCACGTAGGCCTCGATCGTGCCGCGCGCGGCGAGGTGGATCACGCGCACCGGGTGCTCCTGCCCCAGCCGGTGCACGCGTCCGATGCGCTGCTCGACGCGCATCGGGTTCCACGGCAGGTCGTAGTTCACGACGATGCGGCAGAACTGGAGATTGCGCCCCTCGCCGCCGGCCTCTGTGCTCACCAGCACGCGCGCGCCGGTGCGGAAGCGGTCGAGCGCGTCCTCCTTCTCGCGCCACGTCAGCTCGCCATGGAACACCGCGGGCTCGATTCCGGCCGCGATCAGCGCATCGACGATCACGTCCTGCGTGGAGCGGAACTGGGTGAACACGATCGCCTTCTCTTCGCCCAGCGAGGCCAGGACCTTGAGCAGCGAGCGCACCTTGCTCGGCGAGCGGCTCGCTTCCTGGGCGCGCGTGGTGAGCAGCTTCAGGCGGCGCGCGTCGAGCCCGCCGGGCTCGCGCGCCAGCTTCTCGAGCGTGGAGGCGGCCGCGGCCCACGACGAGCCCATCTCCTTCTGCAGCACCATCAGGGTGAAGTAGTGGGGGCGGCCGGGCCCGGCGTCGCCGTGCACCGCGTCCGCGACGAAGTCGCTCACCTTGCGGTAGAGCAGGCGCTCGGCCGGGGTCTGCGGCACCCACACGGCTTCCACCTTGCGCGGCGCGAACTCGAGATCGGTGTCCGAGCGCCGCGTGCGGATCATCACCGACTCGAGCAGCGAGCGCAGGCGCGGCGTGTTGCGCGGAACGCGCTTGTCGTGGCCGCTCAGGAAGTCGCGGCGGAACTGGGAGAAGGTGCCGACCGTGCCGGGCCGCACCAGCGTGACCAGGTTGTAGAGCTCGCGCATGTCGTTCTGCACCGGCGTGGCGGTGGCGAGCAGCAGATAGCGCGGGTTCAGGTCGTTCAGGAACTTCCAGCCCAGGGTGAGGTGGTTGCGCAGCCGATGGGCCTCGTCCACCACCACCATGTCGTAGTTGGCGCCGCGCACGCGGCGGCGATGGCGCTCGTGGCGCGCGGTCTCGAGCGACGAGATCACGAGCGGGTGCCTCCCCCACTGACCGGCCGGCCCGCGCGAGACCACGAAGTCGAGCTCGAACTTCTCCCACAGCTCGGCGCGCCACTGCTCGCACAGCGACGCCGGCACCAGCACCAGCACGGTGCGCACCGCGCCGCGCAGCAGGTACTCCTTCACCACGATGCCGGCCTCGATGGTCTTGCCGAGCCCCACCTCGTCGGCCAGGATCGCGCGCCCGTTCAGGTCGCGCGTCACCTTGAGACAGGCCTTGATCTGGTGCGAGAAGCGCTCGACGCCGCGCAGCGAGTCGAGCGAGATCAGGCGGTCGGTGCCGGCCCAGCGCGCCCAGCGCTCGGCCTGCGCGCGCAGCGCGAACTGCTCCGCCGGCACGTAGTCGCCGGCGCGCCAGCGCTCGAGCGCCTTCTCTCCCTGCGGATGAATCGCGCGCGCGCGCTCCGCCGGGCCGGCGGCCGCCGACACCGGACGCGAGCCCTCGACCAGCTCCCACTCGCGCTGCGCGGAGAGCCGGCGCAGCTCGCCGCCGAACACCACCTCGAGCATCTCGCGGCCGCGATCGGTGTGCACCTCGACCACCAGCCCCTCGCCGAACTGCGGGTGCTTGAGCCGCTGGCCCACCTGGTAGCGGGTGTGCGTCAGTTCCACAGCTCGAACTCCTGGCCCAGCATGGGCACATGCACCTCCACGCCGAGCCGCTTGCGCAGCGCCGTGGCCAGGACCTCCATCGGGCCGATCTCGCCGTGCACCAGGAAGATCGTGGCCGGCCGCGGATCGAGCGCCGCGGCCCATTCCAGCAGCTCGCGCTGATCGGCGTGCGCGCTGAAGCCGTCGAGCGCAGCCACCTCGGCCCGGCGCACCACCGGCTCGCCCAGCACGTTCACGGTGGTCGCGCCCTCCTTGATCCGGCGGCCGAGCGTGCCCTCCGCCTGGAAGCCGACGAACAGGACGGTGTTGCGCGCGTCGCCCAGGCCGTGCTTCAGGTGGTGGAGGATGCGCCCGCCTTCGCACATCCCCGAGGCGGAGACGATGATGCACGGACCCCGGCGGTCGTTGAGCGCGCGCGATTCTTCTGCGCTGCCCACGTAGCGCAGCCGCGGGAATCCGAAAGGCGCGCCGTCCTGCTGTTCGAACGCGCGCCGCGTCTCGTCGTCGAAGCATTCGAAGTGGGTGCGGAACACGGCGGTCGTCTCGCGCGCCATCGGGCTGTCCACGAAGATCGGCAGGTCGGGCGCCTTCCCCGCTTCGATCAGGGCGTGGAGCGAAGCGACCAGCTCCTGGGTGCGCCCCACCGCGAACGCCGGCACCAGCAGCCGGCCGCCGCGCTCGGCGGTGCGGGTCACGATCTCGGCCAGCTCGCGCTCGGTGGCGGCGGCGTCGGGGTGGAAGCGATCGCCGTACGTGCTCTCCATCACCAGGGCGTCCACGCCGGGGTGGTGCTCGGGATCCCGCAGGATCCGGCGGTCGGCACGCCCGAGATCGCCGCTCATGGCGATCCGGAAGGCGCGGGTCTTGTTCTTGAACTCGAGCGTGGAGAGCGCGGAGCCCAGGATGTGGCCCGCGTCGTAGTAGGTGACGGCGACGTCTTCGCACAGCGGAAACGGCTCGTGGTAGCCGTGGGTCGTGAGCCGGGCCAGCGTCTGCTCGACCGCGTTCATCGCGTAGAGCGGGGCGCGCGGCGGACGGCCCTTCACGTGGCGGTTCACGTGGTCGACGTCGCGCTGCATCAGGAACGCGCTGTCCGGCAGCATGACGCGCGCGAGATCGGCCGTGGCCGGCGTGGTGTGGATCGTGCCCGCGTAGCCGCGGGCCACCAAGCTCGGCAGGTTCCCAGTGTGGTCGAGGTGCGCGTGCGAGACCACCACCCCGGTGAGCGCGGCGGGATCGAAGCGGAACGTGCGGTTCACGCGCTCGGCCTCGTCCCGGTGCCCCTGGTAGAGGCCGCAATCGAACAGCCACGAGCGCGCCCCGAAGCGCAGCCGGTGACGGGATCCCGTCACCGTGCGCGCCGCGCCCTCGAAGGAGATGCTGAGCCGTTCGCCCATCAGTCGCTCGCGTAGAAGACCAGCCCGACGCCGAACTGGATGTCGTGATTGGTGGTCTCGTGCAGGATCACCGCGTGGTAGCGGAAGCTCACGTCGACCGCCCAGCTCTGCCACACGAAGTACTCGAGCCCGCCGCCGAGGCTGACGAAGAAGCCGTCGCCCACGCCCGGACCCGCAGCCTGCGTCTCCTTGTCGTTCAGCTTCTGCGTGATCTGGGCGAGTCCCACCCCCGCGCTCAGCATCTTCGTGACCCGCGTCCGCGTGCCGAACATCTGGTAGATCTCGAGCCCGGTGGCGATCAGCGTGGTGCTCGCGGCCGCGGTGTCGGCGTCCGACTTGTTGCGCGGATCGAACCCCTGGCGCTCGAATGTGACCCCGAGCCCGCGCTCGTAGCGCATGCGGTAGCGCAGCCGCGCGCCGAAACCCGCGCCCGCGCCGAAGTCCTCGCCGATCTCACCGGTTTTCATGAGCGTTCCGTACTGCGCGAACCCGGCGAAGCCGATGTCACCGGGCTGCGGCAGGATGATCCGCGCGCCCAGGCAATGGCCCGGCAAAAGCAGCGCCACGCCGACGACGACGACCGTGAGGAACCCACTTCCCCTTCCCGTCATTCCCATCTCCTTCTCCCGTTCAGGGTCGAGGATGGAAGGTGCGATGCACCTCCCTCAGGTAGCCCCGGTCCAGATGCGTATAGATCGCGGTGGTGGTGACCGAAGCGTGGCCCAGCAGCTCCTGGACCACGCGCAGGTCGGCGCCGCCCGCGAGCAGGTGCGTGGCGAACGAATGGCGCAGCGCGTGCGGATGGACGCGGGTCGCGAGCCCGGCGGCACGCGCGTGCGCGCGCAGGATCTTCCAGAATCCCATGCGCGAGAGGTGTCCGCCGCGCGCGTTCACGAACACCAGGTCGTGGCGGGCGCGCGCGGCCAGCACCGGCCGGCCGCGCTCCAGGTACTCGCGCACGGCGCGCTCGGCGGCGCGCCCGAACGGCACGATGCGCTCGCGCCGCCCTTTGCCCGAGACCGCGACGGTGCGCGACTCGAAGTCGAGCCCGCGGCGCTCGAGGCCGCACACCTCGGAGACCCTGAGCCCGCTCGCGTACGCCAGCTCGAGCATGGCGCGGTCGCGCAGCGCGAGCGGGCGCTCGCCCGCGGGCGCCGCGAGCAGACGCTCGATGTCATCGACCGGCAGCGCGTGGGGCAGCCGCCGTTCGCTGCGCGATGCCGGCAGCCGCGCGAACGGATCCTCCCCCGAAGCACCCGTCCCCGCGAGGAAGGCGTGGAAGCCGCGCAGCGCGGACCGCCGGCGCGCCACAGTTGCGCCGGCGAGGCCGCGCTTGAGGAGCGAGACCAGATAGCCGTCCACCAGCGTGGCGCTCGCCTTGCTCCAGTCGGTGATGCCGCGTTCGTGCACGAAGCCCAGATAGTCTTGGAGGTCGCGGGCGTATGCGTCGAGCGTGTGCGGACTCAGCCGCCGCGCGGTGCGGAGCTGGTCGAGGAACGCCTCGCGCGGTCCCGCGAGCGTCGTCCGGCGGGCTGCCGTCATGCCGGCTTCCGCTCCCGCCGCGCCTCGGCCGGCGGCGCCGGGACGTCCGGGGCCGTGGCTTCGAGGTGGGCCGCGATCCGCGCCGCCAGCGCTGCGGGAACGCCCGCGCGGCGCGCGATCTCCGCGGGCGCGACGCCGCGCAGCGCAGCGGCCGATCCGAACGCCCGCAGCAGCGCCCGGCGCCGCTTGGGGCCCACGCCGGGCACGCCGTCGATCTCGCTCGCGAGCCGGGCGCGGCCGCGCACCAGGCGGTGATAGGACAGCCCGAAGCGGTGGGCCTCGTCGCGCACCCGCTGGAGCGCGCGCAGGGCACGGCTGCGGAGCGGCAGGCGCAGCGGCGGCGCATGCTCGCGCACCACGGTCTCCTCGCGCTTGGCGAGGCCCAGGAGCGCCACCGGCCGCGTGCCGGCGCCGTCGAGCGCGCGGCGCGCGGCGGAGAGCTGCCCCGGGCCGCCGTCCACCAGCACCAGGTCGGGGCGCGGCAGCTCGCCCGACTCGACCCGGGTCCAGTAGCGCGTCACCGCCTCCGCGATCATCGCGAAGTCGTCCGGCCCCTGCCGCCGGATGCGCATGCGCCGGTAGAGCCCGCGCCGCGGTCGGCCGCCCTCGCTCGCCACCACCGCCGCCACCGCGCCTTCCGCGCCGAAGTTCGAGATGTCGAAGCACACGATGCGGAAGGGCGGCGAAGGCAGCCCGAGCACGCGCTGCAGCTCGAGCATCTCGGGGGCATGGCGCGCGCGGCGTCCCGCGGCGCGCGCCGCATCGTCCTCGAGCGCGTGCGCGGCGTTGCGCTCGGCCGCCGCCACCAGGCGGCGCTCGCGCCCGCGCGTCGGCGCCGCGAGCTCGACCGGGTGCCCGGCGCGCCGCGCCAGCGCTTCCGCCAGCACATCGGCGCCCGCCGGCATCGCCCCGAGCACGATCCGCCGCGGCAGCTCGCGGCGCGGCAGGTAGTGCTGGCTCAGCGAGGATTCGAGCAGCTCGGGCTCGCCCAGCGCCTCGGCGTGGTCGAGCGTGCGCGACTCCTTCCCCACCACGCGGCCGCCGCGCAGCACCAGCACCGCGATCGCAGCGTGCCGCTCCTGGCGCGCGAGCCCCACCACGTCGGTGTCGCCGCGCCCGATCCCCACCACCTTCTGCGGCACGCGCGCACGCCGCAGCAGGTCGAGCTGGTCGCGCCGCTCGGCCGCCCGCTCGTAGCGTCGCCCGGCCGCCGCTTCCTCCATCTCGTCACGCAGGCGCCGGGTGAGCTCGTCGTCGCGCCCCGAGAGGAACAGGAGCAGCGCGTCGACGCGGCGGCGGTAGTCCTCGGGATCCACCCCCGCGCGGCGCGTGCACGGGCCGACGCAGCGGTGGATGTGGTAGTAGAGGCACGGCCGGTCGGCGCGGCGGTAGTCCTCGAAGTTGCGGCACGAGCGCAGCGGGAAGATGGGACGGATCTCGCGCAGCGTGCGCCGCAGCAGCTTCACGTCGGTGTAGGGCCCCAGGTAGCGCGCGCCGTCGTTCCGCACCTGGCGCGTCACCGAGACCCGCGGCCACTCCTCCTGAACGCTCACCCGCACGTAGGGAAAGCTCTTGTCGTCCTTGAGCAGGATGTTGTAGTGCGGGCGGTGCTGGCGCACCAGGGTGGACTCGAGCAGCAGCGCCTCGGCCTCGGTGTCGGTCAGGATGGTGTCGAGGTCGCTCGCCCGGGACATCAGCTCGCGCAGCCGGGGCTCCGCCAGGTCCCCTCCCAGGTAGTTCCGCACCCGCTGGGAAAGGCTCTTCGCCTTGCCCACGTAGAGCACCCGCCCGGCCGCGTCCTTGAACAGGTAAACGCCCGGCGTGGGCGGCAGATTGTGGGCTTTTTCGGAGAGAGTGCTCATGGGCGAGTCCTAGGCCCCCCGGGTGTACTACGGGAAGCAAACAGGCTACACCCCTCGGCCCGCCGCCCGCAACGGCCGAAGGCGCGCTGGCCCGATCGCGAAAGCGGCCTCCGTTCCTTGACTCGGGATGGGCCGGAACGTATCGTTGCACACGGTTTTCCCCTGTCCACGCCCCCCTGGAGGTATACGAATGCCCCGCCACAAGTCGGCCGCCAAGCGCGTGATCACCAACGCGAAGCGGCGTGTCCGCAACATCGCCGCCACCACGCGCATGCGCTCCGCGATCCGGCAGGTGCGATCTGCCACCACCCGCGGCGCTGCCGAGACCGCCTACCGCGCGGCCACCGCCGTGCTCGACCGCACCGCTTCCAAGGGCGTGATCAAGAAGGAGACCGCCAACCGCCACAAGGCACGCCTGGCGCGCTTCGCGAGGAGCCTGCCGGCCTGAGTCTTCCCCGTCCGTCGGCGGCCGCGATCGCGGCCCTCCTCACCTGTGCTGCGCTGCAACCGGCCGCCCGCGCCTTCGCGCAGGCGGCCAATCCGTTTCCGGAGGTCCCGCTTCCCTCGGCCCCCCGTCACTCGAATACCTGGGCGATCGTGAGCCTGGCGTCGGGCGCCGCCCTGATCGCCGGCTCCTTCGCGGTCGCAGATGCGGCGGACCGGCGCTACGCGGACTACCTGCGCGCCACCGATCCCGATCGCATCCAGGATCTCTACAACGAAGCCGTGCTCTTCGACCGGGTCTCGGCCGGCTCGATCCTGACCGGCGAGGTGCTGATCGCGACCGGCATCTATCTCGCGTTCCTCCGCCACCCGGCGCCATCGCGCCTCAGCATCGCGCTCGAGCCATCGAAGTGCGGCGTTTCGCTGCGCTTCTAGTCGCGGCGCTGGTCGCGGGCTGCAGCTCCCGCGAGCATGCGAACCCGTTCGACCCGCAGAACCCCGTCACGCAGGGGCGCCCGCCCGGCTTCGTGGCCCTGGCCGGCTCACGGCTCGTCCAATTGCGGTGGACGCGCCCCTCGCTCGGCGGCGACTTCGGATACCGGTTGTTCCGCCGCGCGGAAGGCGAAGCCGACTTCCAGCAGATCGGCTCCGATCTCGGCAGCAACGCGACCAGCTACTTCGATTTCGGGCTCGAGAACGGCACGACCTACCGCTACCGGCTGTACTTCGTGTTCAGCGGCACCGCGGGCGGCGTGCCGGCCGAAGACTTCGGCACCCCAGCGTCGCTCAGGCCGTATTGCACCGATCTGTCGCGACGCACCCTGATCGGCGTGACGCCCGACGGCCATCACATCGTGTCGGAGACCGGCGGCTTCTTCGGGCCGACGCACATCGCCGTGGACCCGAGCCGCGGGGTGGTGTGGATCTCCGACACCTACGACGGCGCGGTGTTCATCATCGATCCGCTCTCCGGCGGCCGCACCGCGATTCCCGGCCTGGCCGAACCCGTGGCGATCGCGCTCGACCCCATCGACCGGTCGGCGTGGGTGTGCGACCAGGCGCTCGGCGCGGTGTTTCACTTCGACGCGGGCGGACGCCCTGCATCGCCGGCGCAGCTCTCCCCCATCACGAAGCCGATCGGCGTCGCGACCGATCCCACCACCGGCGTGGTGTGGGTGTGCGACCGCGACGGGAACCAGGTGCGACGCTACTCTCGCACCGGAGCGGAGTTCGTTCCCACGCCGATGACCGCGCCTTCGCGGGTGGCCGTCGACTCGCTCACCTCCGACGCCTGGGTGACGTCGCTCGATGGCCAGCGCGTGGTGCGCATCTCCGCCTCCTCCGGCACCGTCGTCGGCACCGTATCGCTGTCCGGCCCGATCGGCGTCGCCGTCGACGCGCGGCGCGATCGGATCTGGGTGGCGGACGCGCGCGCCGGGCAGCTGGTGTCCGTGCTGCGCGGCAGCACGGTCGAGTTCCGGGTCGGCGGGCTGGTGGAGACGCGCGACGTCGCCGTCGATCTCGCCACCGGAGACGCGTGGGTCACATGTCCCGGAATCCGGGCGCTGGTGCGGGTCTCCGCCGCCGGGGCGATCGTGGAGCGGCTGACCGACCTATCGGATCCGTATGGCGTGGCCCTGGATCCCGGCCAGACTCGTTCCCCTTGAGGTTGTGCTCGGAAGTCTTCCGAGCACAGCTCAGAAGTTGAAGCCGACGCTGAACCGCTTGTAGGCCCGTCGTGAGTAGGTCTGGAAGTCAGGCGTGAGCCACGCCCAGTCCCAGCGCAGCGCCGGGAAGTAGCCGCCGCCGATGAACAGCGAGGTTCCTACGCTGCCGAGCTGCTGCGGAGGGCCGTAGTTCCAGGTCCAGGCTGCGTCGGCGAACACCGCGCCGTTCACGGTCGGGAACACCCACGGGCTCGGGATCGCGAGGGTCATGCCCTGGAGGATGGGGAACCGCAGCTCCTCCTGGAGCACCGCGGTGTGCAGGCCCGAGATGCTGCGCCGGTCGTAGCCGCGCAGCGAGTAGGGCCCGCCCAGGAAGTAGTGCTGCGCGTCCCGGCCGAGGCTCGACTGGCCCTGCAGCCGCGTGGCGGCGACCACGCCCGAGACGACGGTGCGGTACTGGCGGATCTCGGCGAGCAGGGTGCCGTAGTCGCCGGCGCCGGACGTGAGGTCGCGCGTGAACCCGGCGGACAGCATGAACCGCGATCCCATGTTCGGGCCGATCCAGCCCCAGCGCGTGTTGTCGTAGATCAGCGAGACGAAATTCGACACCAGATCGACGTTCTGCGAGAGCCCGTTCTGCAGCCGGTGGTCGCTGGCGTGTCGCACCAGCAGCGAGCCTTCGACGCGCATGAACTTGGAGAACGGATAGGCCGCGAGCCCGACCAGGCCCACGCGGCGCTCGCGGCGCACCACGTCGAGCTGCGCGTCGTAGATCTGCGTGAGGCGGAAGATGCCGAGCCCGTAGTTCAGGCGGCGGCCGCGGTTGTAGTAGGTGACGCCGCCCTCGAACCCGTCCCAGAAGTTGCCGTAGTGCTGCGAGTCGTTCGAGAGATAGAGGTAGACCTGTTCGTTGCCGAGCACGTCGCTGAGCGCGATCTGGCCGCCGCCACCGCTCCCCATCGCCGGGTCGTACGCGACGCCGTTCTGCACCAGGTCGAGCCCGAGCTGCCGCGTGTAGCGCTGCGGCGAACCGTCGTAGACCGTCTGCGCCGCCAGCGCCGGAGGCTCGAGCGGAGCCTCGTTCTCGATCGCGAGCGTGTCGGGGTTGAACGCGATGTCGTAGGTCTGGAACGTGATCGCGTGCTGCGCGGTGAACAGCAGCCCGTGGCTTCCGGGGAGCCAGTCGGGATCCATCGCGGGCCCGGCGAGGTGCGTGAGCCGGCGCGATTCGAGCGAGGGCTCAGCCGGCCGCACATAGAGATCGCTGGTGCCGGCGCGCGTGGAGCGGTACGCCAGCCAGCGGCCATCCGGCGAGTACACCGGCTGGCGGTCGTCGCCGGCCGGGGGATGGCTCACGGGCTCGATCGCGGCGGTCTTGAGCGAGAGCCGGAACAGCGAGTAGTTGTAGCCGTCGGTGCCGCGGTCGGAGGAGAAAGCGACCCACTGCCCGTCGGGCGAGACGTCGGGCTCGAGATCGTCGTAGTCGTCGTTGGTGAGCCGCTCGAGGCGCACTTGATGGCCGGGCCAGCTCGCGCGATAGAGGTCGGTGCGCCCGCCGAAGTCCTGCGCCGAGAACACCACGGCGCTGTCCCCGGGGACGAGACAGGGATCGTTCATCGCAACTAGGCCGGGGAAGTCCATGTGGCGCAGGACGCGGCCGCGCTTCGAATCCACGATGTAGAGCTCGTCGCGCCCGCCGTGCTTCGACGACAGCACGATCTTGCCGGAGGCCGAAGCGTCCGGACGGCTGCGGAACAGATGGAACGACTCGAACGACGGCGTCTGGCCGCCCTTCAGCAGGCGGCGATCGCGCCGCGACCCACCGTGCGGCTCGTTCAGCATCAGGTCCACGCCGGCCTCGCCCGCCGCGAAGTGGCAGAACCGGATCGTCGAGTCGCCGGGATCGCGGGCCGGCAGCACGCGCGGGCCGAGGTTGAAGCGTCCGCCCAGCGTGAGGCGCTTCGCCACGTCGCTGGGGCGCGCGGTGGAGACGACCTGGGGGTAGTAACGGCGCCGCAGTCCGCCGAACCAGGATTCGTCGGCTTCGCCGAGCGGGATCCCGAAGGTGATGCGGAAGACGGTCTCGAAGTCCTCGGCGCGCCACCAGTTGTCCATCAGATCGAACACCTTCTGGTCGCCGTAGCGCTCCGCGAGGTCGAGCAGGAACGACTGGCCTTCCTTGTACATGAGGACGGTGCCGGTGATGTCGTCGCTGCGCGTGAGCGGCCGCGCCTCGCCGGTGAGCACCGCGTCGCGCAGCATGCCCTCGGCATCCGCGTCCCAGTGCGTGCCGCAATACTCCGCCAGTCCCTCGGTGAACCACAGGGGCGGCAGGTAGTTCTGGGTGCGCTTGTGATCGTGGATCACGCGCGCCAGCTTCTCGAGCATATAGGCATGGGTGAGCTCGTGGCGCGTCACCCATTCGAGGCGCGCGCGCGATCCGGTGTGCGGGATCATCACGCGACCCTTGATCAGCTCGGTGAGACCGCCGGTCCCCTCGGAGACCAGGCCGGGCGTCGCGTTGGTCTGCTGGAACAGGTGGTGCACCGAGTAGAGCAGGATCGGGATCTTGCGCCTGAAATCGAGGCGGAAACGCCCGTCGTATTCGACACACGTGCTCTCCGCGAACGCCGCGAGGCGGCGCGCGAGGCTCTCCTCCGAAGCGTAGTAGTGCAGCCGAACGTGGGGAGTCTCGAGTACGGACCAGTCGAGTGATTCGTACTGGACCTTGTTCTTGCCGAAGCCCTGCGCATGCGCCGGGGGGGAAGCCGAAAGCAGGATCAGCGCTGAAAGCGCCGCGGCCGCGAGAAAACGAGTGCTCATCTGTACTCCAAACTGGATTTTCTCAGCGGTTGGGATTCAGGACGTCATTCATTGTATATAAACCGGGGGAAGATGTAACTAAATATCGTGCAGCAGCCAGGGCGCCGTATGCGAATGCCTGGCGATCGGATGCCACGTGACGAAGCTCGATCCATTCTCCCTCTCCCGAGAGCAGCACGGTGTGGTCGCCCACCCACGTCCCACCCCGGATCGCGTGCACCCCGATCTCGTCCGCCGGCCGCGGCCCGACCCGACCCTCGCGCCCGAAGCGCAGCGCGTCCTTCTTCAAGCCCCGGCGCGCCGCGGCGTCCCCGGCCAGCACCAGCGCCGTGCCCGAAGGGCTGTCGGCCTTGCCGCGATGGTGACGCTCCACGATTTCGATGTCCCAGGTGCCGGGAAGGGCGGCGAGAGTTTCATCCAGCGCCCGGCGCAGGGCAGCGACCCCGAGGCTGAAGTTCGCGGCGCGCAGCACCGCGACCCGCCGGGAGGCCGCTTCGATCTCCGCTTCGGTTTCGGCGTCGAGCCCGGTGGTGCCCGAGACCAGCGCGGCGCCCTGGGCGGCGCACACCCGCGCCGCGGCGCGCGTCGCCGGGCCGGCGCTGAAGTCCACCACCACGTCGCCGGCGGCGACGCTCGACTCGAGCGAGTCGCTCCAGCTCTCGCCCGGGTCACGCGCAGCGACCGCCGGGATGCACTCGGCGCGCTCGACGCGCGCCTTGAGCCGGAAGCCCTGGGACTCCGCCGCCGCCCGCGCCACGGCGCGGCCCATGCGCCCGGCCGCACCCAGCAGGACGAGCGGGATCACGCGTGCGCCGACGACCGTCCTCCCGCCGCCACGGGCGGCGTCTGCCGGAGACCGGAGGCCGTCGCGGCTTCCGCGATCGCCCGCGCGGTCGCGGGCTCGACCGGGACCAGGGGCAGGCGCAGCTCGTTTTCGATCAGCCCCATGGTCGACAGCAGGTGCTTCACCGGGCCGGGATTGGATTCGAGGAACAGCGCCTTGAAGAGCGGCAGCAGCCGCTGGTGCATGGCCTGCGCCTGTTCCATGCGCCCGGCGCGCGCGTGGTCGCACAGCGCCCGCATCTCGGCCGGCGCGACGTTGCCGGCGACCGAGATCACGCCGCTCGCCCCGACCGCGATCATCGGCAGGGTGAGCGAGTCGTCGCCCGAGAGCAGCGTGAAGCGGGTGCGGGCCCGGAGCGCGCTCGCCTGGTCCAGGCTGCCCGACGCCTCCTTGACCGCCACGATGTTGGAGACCTCCTGCACCTTCTCGAGCGTCTCGGGCAGCGTGTTGGTCGCGGTCCGGCCCGGCACGTTGTACAGCACGACCGGCAGCTTCGTGGACTTCGCCACCGTGGAGAAGTGCGCGATCTGGCCGCGCGCCGTCGGCTTGTTGTAGTAGGGCGTGACGATCATCACGCCGTCCATGCCCAGCTCCTCGGCCATGCGCGTCAGCGTGATGCTCTCGGCGGTGTTGTTGGTTCCGGTCCCGGCGATCACCGGGACGCGCGAACGCACCCGTTCGCGGGTGAAGCGCCACAGGGTGCGGCGCTCGTCCACCGAGCAGGTCGCCGCCTCGCCCGTCGAGCCCGAGACCACCAGACCCTCGACCCCGCCCTCGATCAGGAAATCGATCAGCTGGGCCATGGCCTCGAGATCGAGACCACCGTCGCGAAACGGCGTCACCATCGCCACCGTCAGCCCTTCGAACATGACTTCCTCCTCAGGACGCCCCGGCTCCGGCCGGGATGGGCGCGAACCATTCGCCCGCGAACGACACCTCGGCCGGCCCTGTCAGATATACATCCTCATACCCGTCCCGGTTCGACCGGAACTCGACTTCCAGCTCGTCGCCCCCCGCTGTCAGCACCCGCACCGGGGAGGAATCGCCCTCGGCCGCCGACCACAGCGCCGCGGCGATCGCCCCGCTGCCGCACGCCAGCGTCTCGGCCTCGACCCCGCGCTCGTATGTGCGCATCGCCAGCCGTCCGGGGCCTAAGCGCGCGACGAAGTCCACGTTGGCGCCCGCCGCCCCGAAGCGCGGGTGGTGACGCAGCGCCGTGCCCCACTCCGCGACCGGCACCCACTCGACACGCTCGACCGGGGTCACGAAGTGCGGCACCCCGGGGACCAGCAGCCGCCCGGGGAACGCGCGCCCCGCGGCCTCGACCCGCACCGGCTCGCTCGCGCCCACCCTCTCACCAAACGCAAGCCGGATGCCGCGCCCGGAAGGGTCGCGGCGTGCGCGCTGCACGCCCGCGGCCGTGCGAAACCGCACCTCTCCCCCGCGGCCCAGGCCGAGGTCCAACGCCAGCAGCGCGAGGCAGCGCGCTCCGTTCCCGCAGTAGTCCGCAGGTCGGCCGTCCGCATTGAAATAGCGCATCGCGAAGTCGAGCTCGGGGTCGCGCTCCAGCAGCAGCACGCCGTCGGCGCCGACGCCACGGCGCCGGTCACAGAGGCGCGCGAACGGCGCCTCGAGGGGCTCGGGGAGGTAGGGTGCACGGTGGTCGATGACCACGAAATCGTTGCCCGCACCGTGCATTTTGAGAAACTTGACCTTCACGCCGATCAGGGTACTCCCCGGGGGCGCTGCAATACCAGCACCACGTCCTTGATGTCATCGGCGGGCTCCACACGGATCCCGAGTGCCTCGCTGGCGGGTTCTTCGTCGCGCTTCCACAGCCGGTTGCGATCGCGGTCGCGGAACGCCCTCACCCACCACAGGCCGGGTTGGAGCTCGAGCACGAACCCACCCTGGGCCTCGACGTCGGTGATCACGCGGCGCGTGCTGTCGGTGTCCGCGACCGCGTACACGCGCACGATGCCCTCGGTGATGCCGAGCGTGTCGAGCACGGCGCCCTTCACCCGCGCCGGGGCGCGCGTGTTGATCACCTTGAGGCTCAGGCCTTCGGCGCGCGGCCGCGCGCGCTCGAGCGCGAACGTGGTGTCCACCGGGTAGAGGATGTCGCGGGCCGGCTCGTAGGAGCGGTTGCCGTCGAGATCGGCGAACGCCCACAGCCGGTAGCGGCCCGGCACCGCGAGGCCCGCCACCTGGAACGCGCCGCTCTTGTCCGCGATGCCGATCGCGTCGAAATCGCGGGCAGTGCTGTCGGGCGCGTGGCCCTTGCCCACGTCGTAGCACCACAGCGACGTTCCGCCGGCCTCGAAGCCCCGCCCTTCGACCTTGCCCGCGATCACCCCGGGCGGAAACGAGTCGGCGGTGCTGAACACGATCGTGGTCCCGGCGCCGAAGGCGTTGCCGTGCCGATCGCGCGCCTGCCCTCCGACCACCAGCGTGTAGGTGTGGTCGGGCTCGAGCGGCTTCGCGAGGTCGAGCGTCAGCGTGCGGCCGCTCCAGCGATGCCTGAGGATCTCGACCGGCGGCGCGAGCGAGACCGACTCGCCGGTCGAGCGCGGCTCCATGCCTTCGCTCCACGTGAGGGAGATCTTGGCGTCGGTCGGGACGTGCGCAGCGCCCGAATCGGGCGATGACGCCACCAGCCGCGGCGGCGTGAGATCGGGCGGCCCGCCCGAGGGCGGCCCGCGCTTGGCGCACGATGCGAGCGTAGCGGCGAGGCCCAGGAGCAGCAGCCTCACGAGCCAACCGCGCAATGGTCTTGCCAAAAGCACCTAAGCCCGGGGGTGCGCCTGGCGGTAGGCCTTGGCGAGGCGCGCGCGCGAGACGTGGGTGTAGATCTGGGTGCTGGCGAGCGAGCGATGGCCGAGCAGCTCCTGGATCGCGCGCAGGTCGGCGCCGCGATCCAGCAGGTGGCTGGCGAACGAGTGTCGCAGGGCGTGCGGCGTGACGCCGAGTCCGCCGGCTAGCCCTAAGAGCCGGCGCCGCACCACGCGCTGCACGGTGCGCCCCGAGAGGCGCTGCCCCCGCGCGTTCACGAACAGCGGCCCGTCACGGCGCGCCGCACGCCCGGCGGCGGCGAGGTGGCGGTCGAGCGCCGCCAGCGCCATGTCGCCCGCCGGAACGACGCGCTCGCGCCGGCCCTTGCCGCGCACCCGCAGCAGGCCGCTCGCGCGGTTCAGGTCGCCGAAGTCGAGTCCGGTGAGCTCCGCGAGCCGCAGGCCCGACGAGTATGCGAGCTCGAGCAGCGCGCGGTCACGCAGCGTGACCGGATCGTCCGCGCCCAGCCCGTCGAGCGCGCGGCCGAGATCGGCCGCCGGCAGCGTGCGCGGCAGGCGCCGCGGCAGACGCGGGAACCGGAGCGCGCGCGCGGGATCCTTCGCCAGGATTCCGCGGCGCACGCAGAAGCGCGAGAAGCTGCGCCACGCCGCCAGCGCGCGCGCAGCGCTCGCAGCAGCGTAGCCCTCGAGCGTGAGCTGGCGCAGCGCGCCCTCCAGCAGCTCGCGGTTCCAGCGTGCCGGCGCCACCTTCCGCCCGCGCCCGGAGGCCCGGTCCAGCACGCGCGAGATGTCGCGGCGGTAGGCGGCCAGCGTGTGGGCCGATCCGCGCGGGTGCGCCTTCAGCTCGGCCAGGAACTGCTCGAGCGCCTCACGCACGATGAGAAGGCGGAATCCGGCACGCGGCGGAGGTGCTTCCGGCAGGGGCCGAAGCCGCGACTCGGAGCCCCGCGCAGCCAGGGAAGGCGGAGCGGGGCTCCGTGTCAGCGAGGGACACAGGATGTGTCCCGAGCGGCGGCGGAGCGCCCTTGCCTGCCGCGCCACCGCCGCCGCTCACGCCGGCGCCGCCCCCACCGCTTCCGCGGCGAACGTCGACTTGCACTTGATGCAGCGCAGCGTCGAGCCCTTCTTCGTCTCCTTCTCCACCAGGAAGGGCGCCCCGCAGTTGGGACACGGCGTGAGCCGCGGCTTGTCCCACACCGCGAACTTGCAGTCCGGGTAGCGCGTGCAGCCGTAAAACGTCTTCCCGCGCTTGGTGCGGCGCTCCGCGATCTCGCCCTGGCCGCACTCCGGACACTTGAGACCGGGGATCGTGAACGGCTTGGTGAACTTGCAGTCCGGCCGCCGCGCGCAGTGGATGAAGCGCCCGTAGGGTCCGTTGCGCGCCACCAGCGTCGAGCCGCACAGCTCGCATGTGCCCGGCACCGGCACCGGCAGCTCGGAGTCCTCGACCGGGCGCGTGTACTTGCACTCCGGGTAGCCGGGGCACGCCAGGAACGGACCGCGGCGCCCGAATTTCTTCACCAGCATGCGCCCGCAGTTGGGACACGGAACGTCGGTCGCCTCCTCCACCTTCTTGCGGTGCTCCTGGCTCAGCTTCTCCGCGCTCTGGAGGTCCTTCTGGAACGGGCCCCAGAAGTCCTGCACCACGTGATGCCACTCCTGCTTGCCCTCCTCGATCCCGTCCAGCTCCTCTTCCATGGTCGCGGTGAAGCCGACGTTGAACACGTCCGGGAAGGTCGAGACCAGGAGCCGGTTCACCGCCATGCCGAGATCGGTGGGAATGAGCCGGCCCTTGTCGCGCTCCACGTACTCGCGCCCGGTGATGGTGCCGACGATGGTGGCGTAGGTGCTGGGGCGCCCGATGTTCTCCTCCTCGAGCGCCTTCACCAGGGATGCGTCGGTGTAGCGCGGCGGCGGCTGGGTGAAGTGCTGCTCCGCGCGCACCACGCGCACCGCTTCCGCCTCGGCCGGCGCCAAATCCACGCCGTCTCCCGCCTGCGCGGCGCCGTCGCCGCCCGCCTCCGAAGCGCGCGGCGCCACGATCGGCTCGCTCGCGAGCTTCAGGCGCTGGTCCTCGTGCAGCTCGGGCAGGCGCGACTCCGAAGCGTCGTCGTCCTCGTCGATGCCGTAGAGCTTCTGGAAGCCCGCGAACTTGAGGACGCGGCCGGTGGCCTTGAGCGTGAGGCGCCCGCCCTGGACCTCGACCGTGCTCGCCAGGTACTCGGCGGAGGCGGCCTGCGAAGCCACCGCGCGCTTCCAGATCAGGTCGTAGAGCCGGAACTGCTCCTCGGTGAGGAAGGGGCGCACCGATTCCGGCGTGCGCGCAACGGCGGTCGGACGGACCGCCTCGTGCGCCTCCTGCGCGCCGCGCTTGCCCTTGAACTGGCGCGGCTCCTGCGGCACGTACTCGGCGCCCAGCTCCTGGCTGAGCCAGCCGCGCATCTCGGCGATCGCCTCGCCCGCGAGCCGCGGGGAGTCGGTGCGCATGTAGGTGATGAGACCGACGCTCCCTTCCTTCCCGAGCGGAATGCCCTCGTAGAGCTTCTGCGCGATCGACATGGTGCGCTGGCTCAGGTAGCCGAGGCGGTTGAACGCGGTCTGCTGCAGCGTGCTGGTGATGAACGGCGCGCGCGGATGGACCGAGCGCGGCACCACCTCGACGCTCTTCACCGCGAGGCTCGCGCCCTCGAGCTCGAGCGCCAGCGCGCGCGCACGCTCGCCCGCACCTTCGCCGCGGATCTGGGCCTGCTCCAGCTCCTCCTCGCCCACGCGCGTAAGGCGCGCGGTGAAGCGCTCGCCCGCCTCGGTTTCGAGATCGGCCTCGAGCGTCCAGTACTCGACCGGCACGAACGCCTTGATCGCATCCTCGCGCTCGCAGATCAGGCGCAGCGCCACGCTCTGCACGCGGCCGGCGGACAGCCCGTAGCGCACCGTACGCCACACGAAGGGGCTCACCTTGTAGCCCACCAGCCGGTCGAGCACGCGCCGCGCCTGCTGGGCGTTCACCAGGTTCATGTCGAGCTCACGCGGCTGCTCGAGCGCCTGCTTCACCGCGCGCTCGGTGATCTCGTTGAACGTGAGCCGCAGCATCGTGCGCCGCGCGCCCTTCAAGGCGCCCGCCAGGTGCCACGCGATCGCCTCGCCCTCGCGGTCCGGGTCGGGCGCCAGGTAGATGCGCCCCGCCTTCTTCGCCGCCACCTTGAGCTTCGCCAGCGCCTGGTTCTTGGTGCGGATCGGCACGTACTCGGGCTCGAAGTTGTTGTCGAGGTCCACTCCGAGCTTGCTCTTCGGCAGGTCCATGATGTGGCCGTTCGACGCCATCACGGTGTAGCCGCGCCCCAGGAACTTGCTCAGCGTGCGGGACTTGGCGGGCGACTCGACGATCACGAGGCTGCCGCCGATGGCTACGGCCGGCTCTGCCTCTTCCTCGGCCGGCTTGCGCGCTGCGCGCGGCGAGGCGCTCCCGGTCTTCTTCACCGCGATCCGCACCTTCGCGGGCGACTTCTTGGTCGCGGGCTTCGGCAGCGACTCGGAAGCCCCGCGCTTCCGGCGCGCGGGCACGGTAGCACCCTCGGCCGCCGGCCCTTGCACCGCGGCGTCGGGCTGGTCGTCGGGCCGCGGCACAGCCTTGAGCTCCAATGCCGCACCGGCCCGCCGCGTGGCGCGCCGGGCCGGGGGCTGCGGCGTTTTCTCGCTCATGTGCCGGTCTCCGCGCCCTCGTCGGTGAGCATGTGACACTTC
>Ga0075433_10000999_pt1 | contig 20100 bp, 17 predicted proteins | sample RhiMethybrSRZTD2_FD_75299 | JGI IMG/M metagenome (GOLD analysis project Ga0075433, IMG submission 75299) | Populus rhizosphere microbial communities from Tennessee, USA - Rhizosphere MetaG P. TD hybrid SRZTD2 | ecosystem: Host-associated > Plants > Roots > Rhizosphere > Soil | place: USA... | reverse complement strand
GGCCCGGCGCCGATCGGCGCCTTTCTGAACTCGTCCTCGCCGACACGGGTGAGGTATTTCTTTGGCACAATAATGCCCGCCGCGCTGGCAGTGGTGCCGTAGATCGTCATGAAGTCGGGCCACGGCGCCTTGAGATGGAAGCGTACGATTTGGCTGTCGACGATCTCGATCGCGGCAACGCGCTCCTGCAGCATATTGGCGGACGCGCCTTTGTAGCGCTCGAAGCTGAACTTCACGTCCTCCGTCGTCACCGGATCGCCGTTGTGAAACTTGAGGCCAGGGCGCAGCTTGAATTCGTAGGTCTTGCCGTCTGGGCTCTCGGTCCACGATTCGGCGAGGCTGGGACCCATCTTGTGGCCGGGATAGGGTCGCACCAGCGCGTCGTGGATAGCATAGAGCACACCGAACGGGGTGATCTGCGGCGGCGCGGTGGAGGGATCAAACCAACTCGGCGAAATCGTTACGTGAAAGGCCATGACCGCACGACCTGATGGTGCCGCGGCCGCGGCCGCGATCGCAGTAGGGAGTAGCGCGACGATGGCAACGAGTAGCTTGCGAGCTAAGGTGCGAGGCAGGCGCAAGACCTGTAATGAGGTCATAGGACCCTCCGAGCGGAAAGGCATCGCAACTGGAGCGGTCGGCGGACTATGGATCGGAGCCGCACCAGCGTCAACGACTGACGCTGCGAGTTCATCCTGACCGGCTGGTCATCCTGGCGCTCCCGGTGCTATCTCCTACAAAGAGTCTCGGGAAGGCCAGATCGTCATGCCGCGCGAGAAAGTTGAGACCCCACAGAGTATTCCCGTGCTCATTGTCGGCGGCGGCCCTGTCGGCCTGACCGCCTCGATCCTCCTGTCACGGCTCGGCGTGCGCTCGCTGCTGGCCGAGCGCCATCCCGCCACCGCCGTGCATCCGAAGGCCCGCGCCATCAATGCGCGCAGCATGGAGATGTACCGCCAGTGCGGGGTCGAGGTAGCCATCCGCAAGGCCGGTCTCGGGCCCGAGCATACCGGCCTCGTCGTCTGGACGCGGACGTTGGCCGGTCAGGAGATCGAGCGCCGCGTTCCCTGGCGTGCGGGGCCAGAGAGCCTGGCCGTCAGCCCGGTGCGCAATTGCCTGTGCGCTCAGGATGACCTCGAACCCGTGTTGCGTGCCTTCGCCGAGCGCCAGGGGCATGGCGAGCTGCGTTTCGGCACCGAGGTTGGCCCCTGCGTCGAGGACGAGGGCGGCGTCACGGCGACCCTAACGCACCGCGGCGGCGGTGAGACACGCGTGCGCGCCCAGTACGTGATTGCCGCCGACGGCGCCCAGAGCGCGATCCGCCGCCGGCTCGGGGTTGACATGATTGGCCGGGAGAGAGTTTACGAGAGCGTCAACATCCTCCTCAACGCCGACCTGCGGCCATGGACCGAACACCGTCCGGCAGCGCTCTATTTTGTCGAGCACCCGCAGATCAAGGCGACCTTTCTCACCATCAATGCCCGCGACCGCTGGGGCTTCCTTGTCAACAGCCTCTCCGCCTACGGCTACACGGCCTCTAGCTTCACGCCGCAACGCTCGCTCGAACTCGTCCGCCTGGCGGTCGGCGTGCCCGACCTGGCGGTAAAGATCTTGGGCATCGTCCCCTGGACCGCCTCGGCCCACGTGGCGGAGCGGTACGGCCACGGCCGCATCTTTCTCGCCGGCGACGCCGCCCACGAGATGCCGCCGACTGGCGGCTTTGGGCTCAACACGGGCGTCCAGGACGTCCACAATCTCGCCTGGAAGTTGGCGGGCGTGTTGCGCGGTGTGGCCGGACCAGCTCTGCTCGACACCTATCACGACGAGCGCCAGCCTGTCGGCCGCGTCATCACCGAGCAGAGCCTCAACAACTCTCAGTCCATGGGAAGGCTGGGCGGACGCAGCTCGGGCACCGCTATCGCCCGGCCAGAATATTTGAACGAGCAGGGCATGATCTTCGGCGCTGTTTACACGTCGAGCGCGGTGGTGCCCGACGGTACCCCCGCACCGGCGCTCGCCAACCCCGTCACCGACTATGTTCCCTCGGCCCGGCCCGGCGCCCGCGCACCCCATGTTTGGCTCGAGCGCAACGGGGTGCGCGTCTCCACCATCGATCTCGTTGGCTTCATGCTGCTGGCGGGCCGCAGGGGCATGGCCTGGGTGCGGGCCGCGCGGCAGCTAGCATCCGACATGAAGCTCACGCTCGGCGCGCACACCATCGGTGACGGCCAGATCGAGGACGCCGATGGTGAGTGGCATACGGCCTATGGCGTGGACGAGGATGGCGCCGTCCTCGTCCGGCCCGACGGCTACGTGGCCTGGCGTAGCCCCTCCCTGACGAGGGAGCCCACCGCAACGCTGCGCGCGGCCTTATCGGCAATCCTGGCTCGGCCCTAGGCCATCTGTACTGGCCTATTGGGCCGAAGCCCGCGGCAACGACGCGCTCACCGCAATGGGGCTTAGCGGCGGCAACATGGAAGGCAAAGAGCTGCGTTTCGGCATCGTCGCTTCCGCCTTGTTTGCCGTCATCACCACCGCAGCCTCCTGCGGCGCCGTCAACGCGATGCACGACAGCTTCACGGCGCTCGGCGGTATGGTGCCGCTTATCAATATGCAACTAGGCGAGATCATCGTCGGCGGCGTTGGTGCTGGCCTCTACGGCATGCTCTTGTTCGTGGTGCTCGCGGTATTCGTCGCCGGCCTGATGGTCGGACGCACACCCGAGTATGTGGGCAAAAAGATTGAGGCCAAGGAGGTGAAGATGGCGATGCTCGCCATTTTGCTCCTCCCCCTCATGTATCTCGGCTGGACGGCGGCAGCCGTAGTACTGCCACCAGCGGTAGCCTCGATCGCCAATCCCGGTCCGCACGGCTTCACTGAAGTGCTCTATGCCTATACGTCGCAGACCGCCAACAACGGTTCGGCCTTCGCGGGGCTGACCGGGAACACGCTCTGGTACAACAGTACTGGCGCAGTGGCGATGCTGGTGGGCCGCTTCTGGATGATCATTCCAGCGATGGCGATGGCCGGCTCGCTCGCGGCGAAAAAAATCGTGCCTGCCTCGGCCGGAACCTTCCCCACGACGGGTGGCCTCTTCGTTGGCCTTCTCGTCGGCGTCATCCTGATTATCGGGGGCCTCACATTCTTCCCGGCGCTGGCGCTCGGGGCCGATCGCCGAACACCTGGCGATGACCACCGGCACCCTCTATTCGGCCAATTAGCGGCGGAGGCCAGTTCCATGCAAAGCTCGACGCCCCGTAAGGACATGGCGATTTCGGCACTGCTCGATCCCGGCATTCTCTGGCCGGCTTTTGGCGCGGCCTTCAGCAAGCTTGACCCACGCACGCTGGTGAAGAACCCGGTGATTTTCGTGCTCGAGATCGTCACCGTCCTCACCTCCATCATTCTGTTGCGTGACATGGTCGCCGGCACCGACCGCGTCGGTTTCGAGTTCCAGATCGTGCTGTGGCTGTGGTTTACCGTGCTTTTTGCCAACTTTGCCGAGGCGATCGCGGAAGGGCGCGGTAAGGCCCAGGCCGATGCCCTTAGGCGGCAACGCACCGAGACGCAGGCAAAGCTCATCACGGACGTTGCCGGCAAGGCCTACCGACTGGTGCCGGGCACTAGCCTAGTCGTTGGCGACATCGTCCTTGTCGAGGCAGGCGATTACATTCCATCCGATGGTGAGGTGGTGGAGGGTGTGGCGTCCGTCAACGAGGCGGCTATTACCGGTGAATCAGCGCCCGTGATCCGCGAGGCGGGCGGCGATCGCTCGGCCGTTACGGGCGGCACGCAGGTCCTATCGGACTGGATCCGGGTGCGTATCACGGCGGCACCCGGCTCGACCTTCCTCGATCGCATGATCAGACTGGTGGAGGGTGCCGAGCGCCAGAGGACACCCAATGAAATCGCCCTCAATATCCTCCTCGCGGGGTTGACCATTATTTTCGTGTTCGCCACGGCCACCATCCCGAGCTATGTCAGCTACGCGGGCGGTACGGCCTCGGTCATCCTCCTCTTGGCGCTGTTCGTCACGCTCATTCCCACCACCATTGGCGGCCTGTTGTCCGCCATCGGCATTGCCGGCATGGACCGGCTGGTCCGCTTCAATGTGTTGGCGATGTCGGGGCGGGCGGTTGAGGCCGCGGGCGATGTCGACACCCTGCTCTTGGATAAGACCGGCACGATCACGCTTGGCGACCGACAGGCCACTGCATTCAGGCCGCTCAGCGGCGTCACGCCGCAAGAGCTGGCCGACGCTGCGCAATTGGCCTCGCTCGCGGATGAGACCCCGGAGGGGCGCTCCATCGTCGTGCTCGCCAAGGCGAAGTACGGTATCCGCGGGCGCGACATGTCGGAGCTTAAAACCAAGTTCGTCCCATTCTCCGCGCAGACGCGCATGAGTGGCGTTGAATTTGGCAGCACCTCGATCCGCAAGGGTGCGGTCGAGGCCGTTTTGGCTTTTTTTTGCAGGGCGGAGCTGCCGCCGTGGTCGGCCGCTCCAGTGCGGCGGTGGCCCTGCGCCCGGCAGTCAGCGCCGGGCAGATGCGCGAAGTGAGGGCAATCGCGGAGGAGATCGCCAAATCGGGCGGCACGCCGTTGGCGGTGGCCCGCGATGGCAGACTGCTAGGCCTCGTTCACCTTAAGGACATCGTCAAGGGCGGCATTCGCGAACGCTTTGCCGAGCTGCGCCGCATGGGCATCCGCACCATCATGATTACCGGTGACAATCCGACCACGGCGGCTGCTATCGCCGCGGAAGCGGGCGTCGATGATTTCCTCGCCCAGGCCACGCCGGAGGATAAACTGAAGCTGATCCGGGACGAGCAGGCCAAGGGTAAGCTGGTTGCCATGTGTGGTGATGGCACCAACGACGCGCCTGCGTTGGCCCAGGCCGATGTCGGCGTTGCCATGAACACCGGCACACAAGCCGCGCGTGAGGCCGGCAATATGATAGATCTTGATTCCAATCCGACCAAGCTGATCGAGGTGGTGGAGATCGGCAAGCAGCTTCTGATGACGCGGGGCGCGCTTACCACCTTCTCGATCGCCAACGACGTGGCAAAATACTTTGCCATCATTCCCGCGCTGTTCGTGGCCTTCTATCCGCAGCTGCAAGTGCTGAACATCATGGGGCTGGCGACGCCGCAAAGCGCCATCCTGTCCGCGCTCATCTTCAACGCGCTGATCATCATCGCGCTGATCCCATTGGCACTGAGGGGTGTCGCCTTCCGACCAATTGGGGCCGGGCCGCTGCTGCGTCGCAACCTCGCGATTTATGGGCTGGGCGGGATCCTCATTGCCTTCGTCGGCATCAAAGCCATCGATCTCCTGGTCACCGCCCTGCATCTCGCCTGAGGAAAAAAGCCATGTTGAAGGAAGTTCGACCCGCGCTCGTGCTGATCCTCGCCCTTAGCCTAATCACGGGCCTCATCTATCCGCTGACGCTGACCGGGCTGGCGCAGGTGCTGTTCCCACGCCAGGCCAACGGCAGCCTGATCGAGCGCGACGGCAAAGTCGTGGGATCGGCGCTGATCGGACAAGCGTTCGCCGACGAAAACTACTTCCATGGTCGGCCGTCCGCGACCAGCAGAGTGGACCCGAGCGATGCCAGCAAGACGGTGGATGCACCCTATAACGCCGCCAACTCGGGGGGATCAAACCTGGGTCCGACCAACCGCGCCTTAATCGAGCGCGTGGCGCAGGCGCTCGACAAGCTGAAGACGGAAAATCCCACGCTGCCGGTTCCCATCGATCTTCTCACCACCTCCGGAGGTGGGCTCGACCCCCACATTTCCCCGGCGGCGGCGCTGTTTCAGGTGCCGCGTGTGGCCAAGGCCCGCAAGCTGCCGGAGGACCGCCTGCGCCAGCTGGTCGAACAGCATGTTGAAGGCCGAACCTTTGGCATTCTCGGCGAACCTCGGGTAAATGTGCTGGCGCTCAACATGGCGCTTGATCGCGCAGCGCCAAGGTAGAGAATTGTCGAGTTTCGAAGCAACGGTTCGCTGCCCATGGGAGATGAGCGAAACGGCTCGGACCATCGCCCGTCGCCCGAGGCCCTCCTTGCCGAGGCCCGTCGCGATGAGAAGGGCGGCGTTGGCCGTCTTAGGATCTTCGTCGGCGCCGCCCCAGGCGTGGGCAAGACCTACGAAATGCTGCAGACGGCACGCGCCAAGCGCAAGGAAGGCATCGACATTGTCGTCGGTGTCGTCGAGACGCATGGGCGCCAGGAGACGGAGGCTCTGCTCGAGGGCCTGGACGTTCTGCCCCGTAAGCCGGTGGTTTACGTCAATCGCATCCTGAGCGAGTTCGATCTCGACGCCGCGCTCAAGCGCCGACCGGAATTGCTCCTCGTCGACGAGCTGGCCCATACCAATATTCCCGGCAGCCGGCACCCGAAACGCTACCAGGACGTCGAGGAGTTGCTGGATGCCGGCATCGACGTCTACACCACCGTCAACATCCAGCACATCGAAAGTCTCAACGACGTGGTGGCGCAGATTACGCACGTGCGGGTGCGCGAGACCGTGCCCGATTCCATCATCGATCGGGCCGACGCCATCGAACTCATCGACCTCACGCCCGATGACCTCATCCAGCGGCTCAAGGAGGGCAAGGTCTACGTTCCCAAGCAGGCGGCCCGCGCGCTCAAGCATTACTTCTCGCCGGCCAATCTGACGGCGCTGCGCGAGCTGGCGCTGCGGCGCACCGCGGAGCGCGTCGACGAGCAGCTCCTCGAGCACATGCGCGCGCGCGCCATCCACGGGCCGTGGGCGGCCGGAGACCGGATTGTGGTCTGCGTCAGTGAGGACCCGCGTGCGGCCGGCTTGGTGCGCTACGCCAAGCGGCTGGCCGACCGCCTGCACGCACCCTGGATGGCGCTTTATGTAGAAACCGGCCGCAGCCTGCAGCTGAGCGAGGTCGAGCGGGACCAAATCAGCCAGAGCCTGCGCCTGGCGGAAAGGCTCGAGGGCGAGGCCATCACCATTCCGCTTGCCGCGCGGCGCGTCGCCGATGAGCTGTTGAGCTATGCGCAAAAGAACAACGTTACCCATATTATCGTCGGCAAATCCAGGCGCGCGCGCTGGTTTGAGATGCTGCACGGCTCGATCGTGCATGATCTGGTGCGCCGCTCCGGCAACATCAGCGTGCACGTGGTCGCTGGCGAGGACCTAGCCGCCGACGCACCGGTAGGGAAGGTCGTGTCGGTCGCCAGGGGTGGCGACGCCTTTGAACCCCTACCCTATATCGTTGCGTTGCTGGCCGTGGCCGCGGCTTTGGGCGTTGGCAAAGTGGTCCAGCCCCAGTTTGGTCTCGAGAACGTCGACCTCATGTTCCTGACGGCCATCGTCGGTGTCGCGGTCCGCTACGGGCTTTGGCCGTCGCTTGTGGCCACGGTGGCAGCGTCGCTCAGCTATAATTTCTTCTTCCTGCCGCCGGTTTACGCCTTCACGATCACGGACCCAAAGAACGTCGCGGCCTTCCTGTTATTCAGCTTGGTCGCCGTGGTTGTCTCCAATCTCGCCGGACGAGGCAGAACGCACACTGTCACCGCGCAGGAGCGGGTGCGTTCGGTGGAATCACTTTATGCGTTCAGTCGCAAGCTGGCCGGTGCCGGTACACTCGACGATGTGCTCTGGGCCACGGCATATCAGATTGCCTCGATGCTGAAGGTGCACGTGGTTTTGCTGTTGCGGGAGAATGGTTCGATCGCGTTGAGGGCGGGCTACCCGCCGGAGGACAGGCTCGAGGACGCGGATCTGGCGGCGGCCAAGTGGGCCTGGGAGAAAAACCGGGCCGCGGGTCGGGATTCGGATGCTCTGCCCGGTGCCAAGTGGTTATTCATGCCGATGCGGACCGGGCGCGGGCAGATCGGCATTCTCGGCATTTGCCGGGACGATGCGGGCCCGCTGCTGCGGGGAGAACAGGGGCGCTTGCTGGAGGCGCTTTCCGATCAGGGCGCCTTGGCCATCGAACGTGTCCACCTGGTCGAGGACATCGAGCGCGTGCGGCGCGTCACGGAAACCGATCGCCTGCGCTCGGCGCTGCTGACCTCGATTTCACATGACCTCAAGACACCCCTGGCGGCGGTGCTTGGGGCAGCCGGGGCCTTGCGAGATCTTGGTAAATCCATCGACGACAGCGCCAAGGTCGATCTCCTCGCCACCATTATCGATGAATCGGAGCGGTTGAACCGCTTTATTGCCAACCTCCTGGACATGACCAAGCTGGAGTCGGGGGCCGTGATTCCCAACGCGGCGCTGCACGACCTTGGCGAAATCGTCGGCAGCGCCTTGCAGCGAGCCGGCAAAATTCTGGCCAAGCACCGCGTCGAAGTCGAGCTGAGTTCCGACCTGCCGCTGGTCAAGGTCGACGCCGTCCTGTTCGAGCAGGTGCTGTTCAATCTGCTCGACAACGCTGCCAAGTATGCGCCGGCCGCCAGCACCGTACGCGTGCAAAGCTGGCGTGACGGCAGCAGCATCTGCCTGCAGGTTCTCGACGAGGGTGAGGGTATTCCGGAGGCGGACCTCGAGCGGGTATTTGACAAGTTTTATCGCGTGCCAAAGGGTGATCAGGTGCGCGCCGGCACCGGCCTCGGGCTCGCCATCTCTCGCGGCTTTGTCGAAGCCATGCAGGGCACGATCAGTGCGGCAAGCCGCACCGACCGCGCTGGTGCGATCTTCACCATCAAACTGCCAGCCCCCGAATCGGAACTGGAGGGAAAAAGCGCGGCATGAAGACGGCCCTGAAAGTCCTGGTCGTGGACGATGAGCCGCCCATTCGCAAGCTGCTGCGCTTAGGCCTCGGCGCGCAGGGCTATGAGGTCCTCGAGGCAGCAAACGGCAAAGCCGCCCTCGAAATGCTGGCGCGCCGACCTCAGCTGGTGGTTCTCGACCTCGGGCTGCCCGATATCGAGGGCCTCGAGCTGCTAAAGCGCATCCGCCAGCAGCAAAAAAATCTCCCCGTAATCGTCCTCTCCAGTCGGGACGATGAAGGGGGCAAGGTTGCCGCGCTCGATCTTGGTGCCGACGACTACGTCACCAAACCGTTCGGGATGGATGAGCTTTTCGCTCGCATGCGGGCGGCCATGCGCCACCAGCTGCAGGAGCAGGGCGAGCATCCCTTGTTCCAAGTCGGTGAGCTGAGCGTCGACCTCGTGCGTCGCATCGTCAAGCTGCGGGAGCAGGAAATCAAGCTCTCGCCCAAGGAGTACGATTTGTTGCGCCTGCTGATTGCGCATGCCGGCAAGGTGCTGACCCACAGATTTCTGATCCAGCAGCTGTGGGCGGAGCCCACCGATCCACAATACTTGCGCGTCTATGTGCGTCAGCTGCGGCAGAAGCTGGAGGTCAATCCGGAACGACCCCAGTACATCAGGACCGAGATCGGCGTCGGCTACCGGTTTCGCGCGCCGGACTAGGGAACCTTCATTTTGCAGCGGAGTTTGACGCCGCGCTTGCGGGTCAACGGACCACACCATGAAGATCAAGGAGTTCCTTGCCGAGGCCGAAGTGGCGATCGATCAGCCCGCCGTGAACAAGAGCGGCTTGCTGAAAGACCTGGCGGCTCGAGCGGCAGCAGCTCTCAAGCTGCCACCGGCAGCGGTGGCCCGCGAGATCGAGAAAAGGGATGAGCTTGGCTCCACGGGTATCGGCGCTGGTGTGTCCATTCCCCATGCAAGGTTCCGCGAACTGAAGCGACCGTTCGGGCTCCTGGTACGCCTAAAGCAGCCCATCGATTTTAATGCCATCGATGGCGAGCCAGTCGACCTTGTCTTTCTGCTGATGCTGCCCGCGCTGCGCCAGTTGGATCAACTGAACGCCCTGGCCGCGGTCGCGCGCAAGTTGCGCGACCGCGAGGTGCTGCGGCGATTGCGGTGCGCGCATAGCGCAAGCGAGCTCTACCAGGTCGCGAGCGAATAGCCGCGCCCGCCAAGTTCTACCATGCGAGTTAAGACGAGCCGCGCGGCTGCTCTCGAGCCGCCCTCCGCAAACTTGTTGGCGGCCGGCAAATGGCCCAGAGCTAAAAGCCTGAGGAGGCCTGGTCATCTTCGCTGCGGCTGCCGGCACGCAAGCGCCGGGCGGCATTGACAATCTCGCCGGGGCGATCCTCGGCGTCGGGCTTCGCGGTGGCGAGTTTCAGAACCCGCGCGTAACCCTGCTGCACCTCCATACGGCGAGCGTAAGGGCCGCGCATAAGGATCGCATGCAGCTTGGGCAGATTGTAACAGGGCACATAGAACAACAGATGATGCTCGAGGTGGTAATTGACGAAATAGGGGGCGATAAAGATCCGCTCCAGGAGATTGGCTTTTGTGGTGCGCGTGTTGCGCAAGGGATCATCTGCATCCAGGACAACCGCATGCTCGGCTATGTTGCGGATGCGCGTGATGACCATCATCCAGGTCAGCAGCGGCACCAACCACAACAGGGGATAGGCCCACCAGAGGCCCGCGAGGGAGAGGCCTGCCAAGAGCAGCACGTTGAGGGCGATCTGCGGGCCCAACCTGTCGGCGAAATGCCGGGCACGGCGCGCAAACGGCCAGGAGGGGTCGCCCAGCGCGTTGAGGAGCTGGGCCTTGCGCTGCTGATAGCCGGTCCGCCCGGTGATGTCGCGCCAGAACTTGCGTCGATAGCTCGCCTTGGTGATGGGGAAGGGTGCGGAGAGCGCAAGATCGGGATCGTCCGGCTGTTGGGTCCGGGCGTGATGGGCCAGATGATAGCGTCGATAGGCGACGGTATCTGCGAAAATGGGATAGGCACACAGCCACTGGCTCAACGCCATATTGCGCCTTTCGTTGCGGGAAAAGCAGCGATGCGCACCCTCGTGCATGAGGATCGCGAGGCCGAGCTGGCGCGAGCCGATCAGCATGACGGCAAGCATGTAGGTGACGACGTTGGGGAAGAGCGCCACGAGGGCAATGGCTGCGAAAATGACGGCCCAGGCGTGGGCGATCAGCGCAATCCCTCGCCATTCCCGCCGCTGCCGCAAACTGATGAGCTGATCCGGTGAGACAAGCTCACGCGCACCAATGCGCAGACAAGCGGCAGCTGGGGTTGCAGACATGGCGCGCGCACTTTGCCTCGTTCATAACAAGACGGCCAAAACTCGTCCGCGGATCTCCGTCCGAGCCCGGTGCGCGGGCTCGCGTCGGGAAAAAAGCGACCTTGGCCCACGGCGGCGATAAAGGCAAAGCCCTTTGTCGCCAGCCGAGAGGGCGCACCGCCCGCGCAGGCGGGACCCGATCAGGCGGGCTTTGCGGGCATCGGCTTGCGGATCGGGGCTATGGCCGGGCACAAGTGCCAGCCGTCAGGCGTAGGCGTGAGGCGATAGGGGACGGCGTGGAGGGCCTCCTCCCCCGAACGCGGGCCGATGGGATGCTGATGCAAGGCGTCGAAGACGCCGCTGTGGGCAACGAAGCGCAGGAGTTCGTCGGGCAGCGCGCAAGCCGCACCAATGCCGCACGTCTTCGGCGGCTCGTCGAAGCGGTGCGGCCGGGCGCTTTGTTTGCGAGCAAGGCTGGGGCATGATCACGGCGTGACCCAGAACATTTATGACGATCCGGCTTTCTTTGCCGGCTATGCCCAGCTTCGGCGTTCGCGGGACGGCTTGGATGGGGCAGCCGAATGGCCGGTGCTCAGAGGGCTCTTGCCGCCCGTGCGTGGACTTCGGCTTGTCGATCTTGGCTGTGGCTACGGCTGGTTCTGTCGCTGGGCCAGCGATGCCGGGGCCCTGCGCGTGTTGGGGCTTGATGTTTCAGAGCGGATGCTCGAGCGCGCGCGCGCCGCCAACAGCGGGTTGGGGATCGCCTATGAACGTGCCGACCTGGAACACTTGAGCCTGCCAGAAGCGTCATTCGACCTCGCCTACAGCTCGCTGGCCTTGCACTACATCGCCGATTTTCAGGGTGTGGCGCGCTGCGTGCACGCCAGCCTGGTCGAGGCTGGGCGCTTTGTCTTCTCCATCGAACACCCTATCTACATGGCCTCGCGCGCGCCCGATTGGGTCATGGACGGCTCGGGTCGAGCCAGCTGGCCGGTCGATGGTTATTGCCGCGAAGGGCCTCGTACAACCGACTGGCTTGCCGCTGGTGTCCGCAAGCAGCATCGCACCATCGCCAGCACGCTCAACACCCTGATTGCGGCTGGTTTTGTGATCAGGCAGGTGCACGAATTTGGCCCATCAGAGGACCAGATTGCCGCGCTGCCCGAGCTGGAGCTCGAACGCGAACGCCCAATGTTTCTGATCGTTTCGGCTGAACGGTAGCTGGTTCTGCGCCGGGCGGCGCGCGCAGCGGCGGCGTTGAAAGGTTGACGTCCTCCGCCGCCAGGACCCGCTGAGGAGACCGTTTGCCCAGCCCATTGGCGGCTGCGGCTGTTATCAGTGTCGCTGTGACAACCCAGTCATGGCGCCGGTGCACGGGCTCGCGCCGCAAGCGCAGGCCGCGTCTGGCTGCCCTCCCAGAGGTCTGCATGAAGACCGCTGAGTTGATTGCCATCGACGTCCACACCCATGCTGAGGTCTCCTGTCGCCAACCGCATGATGAGGTCTGGCAAGCCTATGACGAGGCCGCCAGCACGTATTTCAAGGCTGGCAAGCGCCCCAGTTGGTGCAGTACGCCAATGGCCAGCTGAAGCACAAAATGCTGTTTGGCAGTGACTTTCCCTGATTGCGCCGGATCGCTGGCTGCGGGATTTCCAGACGGCAGGCTTAAGCCCGAGGTTCACGACCTCATCTTGAAGGAGAATGCCATCCGTGCCCTCAAGCTTGCTGCCTCGGCCTGACCGGTGTCATAAGGGCGAGAACCAGGGGCGGGCGGCGACGGGGTCGTCGACCCCAACGCTATAAACAAGGGAAGCATCGATACGGCAGGCCTTGGCCGCAGCGACGCGCCGGTATCGGCGCGCTCTCAAGGGTCGCAAGCCCCTGTCTTCTCTTAGCAGGTTATGGCACGCCCTGTGACACAGCTCACGACCGAGCCGCCCCGGCCTTTCTAGGGATACCTCCCACATGCTCCAAGAGCTCACGCAGGCCTTGCGAACGCGAAAAGTGTCTGCCGCGGAGCTCGTGGCGCAGGCGATCGAGCGCATTGAAACCCTCGACACGGCGCTGAATGCCGTGGTGGTGCGCAATTTTGCCGGCGCGCGCGAGGCGGCGAAGGCAGCAGATGCCGCACTCGCGCGCGGCGAACAGCAGCCCTTGCTCGGCATTCCCATTACGATCAAGGAGGCCTTCAACCTCGCGGGACTGCCGACAACCTGGGGCATTCCGCAGTTCAAGGATTTCGTACCGCGCGAAGATGCCGTCGCGGTCGCCCGGCTGAAGCGCGCTGGTGCCATCATCGTCGGCAAAACCAATGTGCCGTTCCAACTTGCCGATATTCAGAGCTACAACGAGGTCTACGGCACCACCAACAATCCCTGGGACGTCGCCCGCACGCCAGGGGGATCGTCGGGTGGATCGGCGGCCGCGCTGGCGGCTGGCTTTACTCCGCTCTCGCTGGGTTCCGACCTTGGGGGCTCGTTACGCATCCCGGCACATTTTTGCGGGGTGTTCGCGCACAAGCCGAGCCTAGGTCTTGTACCCGAGCGCGGCCACACGCCGCCGGGGGTGACCCCCATCGTTCGCGATCCGGATCTCGTGGTCATCGGACCGATGGCCAGAACGGCGCGGGATCTTGCGCTGGCGCTCGATGTGCTGGCGGGGCCGGACGAGGCGCGGGCTGGCATCGGCTATCGGTTGGCATTGCGCCCACCTCGACATGATGACCTCAAGAGCTTCCGCGTGCTTGTGCTCGAGACCCACCCCCTTATGCCCACAGGCGCGCTGGTCAGAACGGCGCTGGTGGCTTTGTCCGAATGGCTTGCCCGCTCCGGCGTCAGGCTCAGCCATTCGAGCCCTCTCCTGCCAGACCTGGCGGCGTCGGCACGGACCTTTATGCGGCTTTGGTCGTCTTTCCGGGGAGCGTTCGCACCAGCAAGCCTCTACGAGGACATGCGACGTGTGGCCCAGGCGCTGGCCGCAAACGATGATCGGCTCCTTGCCGAGCGGGCCCGGGGTGCCGTCATGAGCTATCGGGACTGGGTTGCGGCGGATGCGGCGCGCGCGCGGCTGCGTCAGCAATGGGGGCAGCTGTTTCAAGAATGGGACGTTGTGATCTGCCCCGTGATGGCAACGGCCGCCACGCCGCATGACCACTCGCAGCCCATTGAAGCGCGAATGCTTGAGATCGACGGCAAGGTCTATCCTTTCCGCGACACCTATCTGGTCTGGTCGGAGCTTGCGACTTCTGCGGGTTTGCCCGCCACCACGGTGCCGATCGCCGGCGCTGAACGCTCTCTGCCGGTGGGGGTACAGATCGTCGGGCCCTATCTGGAAGACCGCACGACGCTGCGTTTTGCCGAGCTGATGGAGCGGGAATTCGGGGGCTTCGTGGCACCGCCGGGGTATGCTGCATAGCTTCGCGGACATTTGGCACGCGTGGCGCACCGCCTTGCCGGTCGTGGATCTTGCCGTGGCTCGAAGGGCGGCGCTGTCGGCCGTCGACTGAGCGTCATTCGGCCAATGCCCGCATGACCTTGATCAGATCCGACTTACCCTCAAAGCCGATGCCAGGCAGCTCGGGCATGACGACGTGGCCGTTCTCGACCCTGACGCTGTCGGGAAACCCGCCATAGGGTTGGAAGAGATCGGGATAGCTCTCGTTGCCACCGAGACCCAAGCCCGCGGCGATGTTGAGGGACATCTGGTGCCCGCCGTGTGGAATGCAGCGCGCCGGTGACCAGCCAAACTCGCTCAAGGCGTCGAGGGTGCGTAGGTACTCGACGAGCCCGTAAGAGAGGGCGCAGTCGAACTGCAGCCAGTCGCGGTCCGGCCGCATACCGCCATAGCGCAAGAGGTTGCGGGCATCCTGATGCGAAAAGAGGTTTTCCCCCGTCGCCATCGGACCTGGATAGAATTGAGCCATGGCCGCTTGCAGCGCGTAATCGAGCGGGTCGCCGACTTCCTCGAACCAGAAGAGCGGATAGGCGCGGAGCATTTTGGCGTAGCCGATGGCGGTTTCCAGATCAAAGCGGCCGTTGGCGTCGACGGCCAGTTTTGCCTGCGCGCCGATTTCGCCGAGCACGGCCTCGACGCGGCGCTGGTCCTCCGCCAACGGTGCCCCGCCGATTTTCATTTTGACGACCGTGTAGCCGCGCTCGAGATAGCTACGCATTTCGGCGCGCAGAGCCGTGTCGTCCTTGCCGGGGTAATAGTAGCCGCCGGCCGCATACACGAACACCTTGGGGTTTGCGGCCACGCCCTTGCTCTGTGCGAGCAGCCGGAACAAAGGCTTACCCGCGATTTTCGCGGTCGCGTCCCAAATGGCCATGTCGAGGGTACCGACGGCGACGGAGCGTTCGCCATGGCCGCCGGGCTTCTCGTTGCTCATCATGGCCGCCCAGATTTTGTGCGGGTCGAGATTGTCGCCGGTTTCGTTGCGAAGGCTTGCCGGCTCGGCCTCAAGAATGCGGCTTCGGAAGCGCTCGCGGATGAGACCACCCTGGCCGTAGCGCCCGTTGGAGTTGAACCCATAGCCGATCACCCGCCGCCCCTCACGGACGACATCGGTCACCACCGCCACCAGGCTGGTCGTCATCTGCGAGAAATCGATGTAGGCGTTGCGAATAGGCGAAGCGATCGGCTTGGTGACCTCGCAGACCTCGAGGATGCGCATGATGATCTCCCTGAAAACCCAACTCTTCGGTTGGGTCAAGGTTTAGCGCTCGGCGTTGGGGAAATCACCGTCTTACCGCATCGACGCGGCTTCGCATTGGGAGGACCCGCCTGGCGCACCCAAGGCGGGGACCCGCGGCTTCGCTAACGCGAGGCTAATGTTTGAGCTCGGCGAACAGCCACCCTAAACGCCTGTCTCGCGTGACGGCCCCAAGCTCAGCCCCCAAAGCGATTGCCCCAGGCCACGATGGTCCGCCGGGATAGGCCTGGGGAGTTCGCTGGGACGGTGGCCCGGCGGATCCTTGATCCCGCCCGACCGCGCAACGACTAACCAGGAGGCGAGCCTGGAGGTGAGGGATCCTTCGGCGTCCAATAGGTTGGGGGGCCGACGCTAGGGTCGTAGGCGCTGGCCGGCGCCGCAATTCCCGCAAGCAGCGACAAGGCGAGGATGGCTGGAATGATGATGTTCATGATCATTCTCCATTAGGGCGAACGTGGTCGCCTGCCACATGTCGCCCTGCTACGGCCTGGTGAGAAGACGGTGTCACACATCGGTGACGGCATGTGATGGACTTAACGTACAATTCAGGCTCACGCGCCCGCGATCGATGCAAGAGGCGGTGTCCGTCACGGTGGGCCTGCACCCTGCAGCAACGCCAGGCCTGGCCACAGCCTGGAGAGCCCAAGTTCGGGGAATACCTGGGGATGCGCCGGCGGAGTGTCGGACGGCTCCGGCCCGTGCGCCACAAAGCGCAGGTGGGCCCTCATGGTGCTGCAGGAGCGACCGCCAATGACGGCGGCGACCAATGGGGACCCTGACGTGACATCTCCAATCCGGCATAGGCAAGCGCAGCCGTGGATCCGCACCCGTTCGCTAACCATTCCGCGCGAAGCAGGAGCTTTGCTAGGTCAGCAGCGCGGCGAAATGCCAGGGTTAAAAAAAATCGGCGCTTTTGCCAGGGTTCGTGCGAGCATCGATCCGGTCGGCGTCAAATGAGCAAATTTTGGATAGGAGATGAGTGGGCTTCTCGCGCTCTTGGATGACGTCGTCGCGTTGATGAAGCTTGCGGCCGCGACAATCGACGACGCGGCTTCTCAGGCGGCAACCGCCAGCAGCAAGGCAGCCGGCGTGGTGATCGACGACGCTGCGGTAACCCCGCGCTTTGTTGCGGGCCTAGCCGCGCACCGCGAGTTACCGATCGTGGGCCGTATCGCCGTCGGGTCACTCAAGAATAAACTCCTGATCCTGTTACCGGTGGCGCTCGCCCTTAGTTATTGGTGGCCGCAGGCCATCACGCCGCTGTTAATGGTGGGTGGCTTGTATCTTTGCCTCGAAGGCCAAGAAAAGCTGGAGCATATGCTGACCGGCGCGGCGCACGGGGCGGCCCACGCGGTGGCGGAGCCCGTTCTGGACGCCGCCGAGTTGGAAGAGGTCAAGGTGGCCGGCGCCATCCGCACCGATTTCGTGCTCTCGGCCGAGATCATGGCGATTGCCCTGGCCAGCATTGAGGTCCCCGACCTGGTGACGCGCGCGCTGGCGTTGGCAACCGTTGCCGTCCTGGTCACCGCGGGCGTCTATGGAACCGTGGCGCTGATCGTCAAGGCCGATGATTTCGGCGTCCGCCTGGCGCTACGCAATGGAGCGCTGTCGGGTCCGATCGGTCGCGGTTTAGTGCACATCATGCCAACGCTGCTCTCGGTGCTCAGCTTTGTTGGCATGTTGGCCATGTTATGGGTGGGTGGCGGCATTCTCTTGCACGGCCTCGCAGAATTCGGCATTGCCGGGCCAGAGCATCTGATCGAGAGCGCCGCTGAAGCGATCGGCGATTTTGCCCCCGTGGGTGGCGCGGTGCTGTCCTGGCTTGTCACCGCGGCGGCGGCGGGCGTGATCGGCTTGGCTGCCGGCGCCCTGACCCAGATGGTGGTGAGCCTCAGCACGGCGTTGTTCCGGCGCCGCTAGGTCGGCTTCGCCCCGCGGGGCGTACAAAGTTTCGTCTGGATCGTGAGCTGCTAGGCGACGCCAAACGGTTGCATTCGTCAACGGCCGTCGCGGAGCGCCCTGGGAAGAATGGGTTCGAGGGCGGCCTCGAGCTGAGCGAGGGTTGCCTCGGGCCTGAGCGCAATTTTGAGGGTCGAGCCATTTTTGCTGAGCCCGGCCATTTGGCCCAGCAGCTTCGCATCGACGGCACGCGCCAGCTCCTCCCCGAGCCACAGGCTAGGGGCCAGGACCCGCAGGCGCCGAGCGCTCCAGGCACGGCTGGTCAGCATGCCGTTGAGGCCGCTGCGGAACCAGTCGATATCGCAAGCAGCTTCATAGAGCGTCTCGTTATACTGTTCGTCGCGATCGAATTCGGGAATCCAAGCAGAGTTGGAAATGCAGGCTTGCAGCGGAGCGACCGTGCTCATCCAGCCCTCAAACAGGGAGGCGATGTCGTCGGCCGCGATCGAGAGCTGCTCGAACACAGCCGGCGCGTTCAAGATCCATAGAGCGAAGCTCAGCGTGGGCCCATTGTTTGGGGAAATGGGGGCGGCCTCTAGCGGCAGGTGATTTGCGAGGGTTACCCGCAGGTGGGCGGCGCGGGCGGCGTCGTCCCGCAGACCGTCGCGCAATGCCGATTGCCAGGAAAGGCCGGCCACGGGCCAACCCAAGCCGGGCGGTGTGATACCGAATTCGAAGAGCCGCGGCCATTGCTTGTCGCTTGGCGCACTCGACAGGGCAAGCGCCTTGCTGGTTTTGGCCACACGAAAGCTGACCGGGCTCATATGCTTTTGCGTCTCAACCACGAGCTGGGTTCCCGCGGGCGCGGCAAGCCGGGCGAGAAAGGTTTGGCACAAGTCCCGGATGCTGCGGCGGACGACCTCACCATCGTCATTGAGAATGGCCAGCAGCGACAGCACCGCCGGTTCGTTGCGGCGGAGAATGGCCTGCTGGTGGCGGGGCGAATGGGGCTCGGCGATTGCCGGCAAAACTGGGTCGGCACGGGTGCAGTTTCAGGGGGGGCAGGGCTAGGGCCGCGGTGGCCGGCGCGCGCGCCGCAAGCCTGGGACGCAGGGTGAAGGCGCGGTCGTCGCTCGCGGCGAGCTCGAGGCCCACCAGCAAAATGGATCTGCTTGCGCGCTTCTCGGTCAACCCCTGCGATTTCGAGCGGCTCGATGGCGAACCGGAGCGCCCCGTCTTGCGGGTCTCGCGGCGGCGTTGTCATCCAGGTCGCGAGCGGCGTCGGCGAGGTGATTTGACCGTTGTAGAAGGGATAGGCGTGAACCGAGATCTTGCCAATTGAAAGGGCGGTGGGGCCGTCGATCTCGAGCTCCAAGCTCAGGCCCGAGAAACCGGCGCCCTGGCTCAGCACCAGCCATTTGACGCGCTGTGTCTCACCAACCGGGATGGGCCAGGCCGCGGGATAGTATCTGAGGTAGGGACAGTCGTCGTCCGAGTGGTAGACGACAAGCTTGACAGGCTCGCCCGGTGCGGCGCCCGCCGCGGGTGTTTCGGTCTCTGTGGCGGCCGTTTTGCGCAACACCAATGCCGTGGGCGCGGGCTCGTCATGGCGCAGCACTTCCTCGAAGCCGGCCAGGGCCTGCGAAACTTCGAGACCCGCAATCTCGCACCAGGCGCCCAGCAGGTCCTCGGCAAAGGCTCCGACCTTTTGCGCCGCATCGGCCAAGCGCTGCTTGAAGTCGTGATGCCGCTCCGCCAGGGCGGCCAGGCGTGCCGGGTCGAGCAATACGGGTGGGTGCGTCGCCAAGCTGCGCAGGAGATCCGGCCCTAGGAACAGGTCGCTCCAGGTGGCCGTCCGCCGCTTCTGGGATAGGCTCTTGAGCCGACCGCTGTGGTCATCGGCCGGACTGACGACGGCGTCGACCTGCTTGCCCTTGTGGAAAACGATGAACTCGAAACGATCGCTATCATAGACACTGGTGAGCACGGCAACCGACTTCAGGCGCTTCGAGAGGGCGACCGCCAGCTCCTTGAGCTCACCGCTATCGATCAGCGCATTGTCACTGTCATGGATCGACAGGAACTTGCTTTGCCCGTCATCGCTCACGAGCACGCGCTTATGGGCGCCATCGCCGGCATCCTCCGCGGCCACAAAGCCGATCTTTTCGTAAGCTTTGCTGAGATCGGCGAGGAACGGCTGCGCGCCTGTGCGCAGCACATGCAGGCTGGTGCACGTCGTCCCCATTCAACGCTCCCGAGCTGCCGAGCCAAGGCCGGTTCTCACCCGAGAAGACTAGCAAGTCCAGCTTGCAAGATCGGTGCATTGGCCTCGCTCTGCCACAAAGCTGTGGCAGGCCCGCGCTCCTGCGGCCGAGGCTGCACAAGCCCTCGTCCCTCGCTGTCATGCAATATTTGCTTTTTCGCAGCCCAGCGGGGTCGGATCG
>Ga0075433_10000997_pt1 | contig 20114 bp, 14 predicted proteins | sample RhiMethybrSRZTD2_FD_75299 | JGI IMG/M metagenome (GOLD analysis project Ga0075433, IMG submission 75299) | Populus rhizosphere microbial communities from Tennessee, USA - Rhizosphere MetaG P. TD hybrid SRZTD2 | ecosystem: Host-associated > Plants > Roots > Rhizosphere > Soil | place: USA... | reverse complement strand
TCGGGCCGAGTCGAACGGGCACGTCGACGGCGAAACGCTCGCCGCTTGGAGCGAGGGACAGCTGCGCCCGGACGAGTTCGCGCGCATCGAGCAGCACCTGAGCGACTGCGCGCGTTGTCAGCATCTGCTCGCGACGTTCGCGCATGCAGCGCCGCCTCCAACCGTGACCGAGCCGCTGTGGCGGCGATGGCATCTGCAGTGGCTCGTGCCGATCGCGACGGCTGCGACGGTCGCTGCGATCTGGGTAGCGATCCCTCGTCATGAGCAGACGCGCGCCCTCGTGCCGTTCGCCGACCAGAGGGACGTTCCCGCGGCGGAGCCGACGGCACCTGCCGCCGCCACACAGGCACCGCGTGAAGAGGCCACGGCGCGCGTGCAGCAGTCGGCCCCGCCTGCGCCCGCTGAGAGCGCTCGGCAGAATCAATCACCGCGGCCGCTCGCGAAATCGACGGCGTCGTCACCCACCGCGAAGCGGGAGGAATTCGAGCGGCGCGACACAAACGATCAACTCGCTCGTCAGGCTGAACCGGCTGCGCCGGCCGAGCGCGAGCCGGTCGCATCTCAGGCCGGCACGCGCGAGAAAGACAGCGACAAGCTGCGAGCGGCGCAAGAATCCGGCGCGGCCCCTGCCGCCCCGACGCCGGCGACACCTGCTCCCGCACCGGCTGCTCCACCCCCTGCGTCAACGGTCGCGGGCGCGACCGCCGCCGAGTCGGCAATTCGCGGGCGGGCGTTTGGCGACACGCGCGCCCTCGCGGCTCGCGTCACGGCTCCGCCGACGTCCGACATTCGATCGCCCGACGGCGCGACGCGCTGGCGCATCGTCGGCGGTGGACGGCAGATCGAGAGAACGACCAATAGCGGCGCGCAGTGGGAGACAGCCACGCTGTCGTCGGATGGCGTGGTGACCACGGGCGTATCGCCATCACCGTCGGTGTGCTGGATTGTCGGCCGCGCCGGCGCCATCTACGTGACCACCGACGGCCTCCGCTTCGTCCGGGTGATGTTCCCCGAATCGATCGACCTCATTGCAGTGACCGCCGCCGACGCTCGTCACGCCACTGTCATGTCAGCAGACCGACGGTCGTTCCGCACCGACGACGGCGGAATGAGCTGGACTCGATAGGCAGTCCTTCGTTCTTGGTCCCTGGTCCGTGGTCCAAGCGGGAAGGACCACGCACGAAGGACTTGGGACGGACCAACCCGCCTGATGTAGTCTTAAGGGCTCATCGCATACGGGGGACGCATGGCCCAGGTCTCGATTACTGTCAATGGCAAGGTGCGCAAAGCCACTGTGGAGCCGCGCGTGCTCCTCGCGCACTTCTTGCGCGATCAACTGAATTTGACCGGCACGCACATCGGCTGCGACACCAGTCAGTGCGGCGCGTGCACGGTGCTCGTCGACGGCCGCAGCGTGAAGTCCTGCACGGTGTTCGCCGTTCAGGCCGACGGATCGCAGGTGACCACGGTCGAAGGTCTCGCTCGTGACGGTCAACTGCATCCGCTGCAGGAAGGCTTCTGGGAAGAGCACGGACTGCAGTGCGGCTACTGCACGCCGGGCATGATCATGTCCGCGGTCAATCTGCTCAACGAGCATCCGCAGCCCACCGAGCAGCAGATCCGCGAGGGCATCTCCGGCAATTTCTGCCGCTGCACCGGCTATCAGCACATCGTCAACGCCGTGCAGCACGCGGCCAAGGCGGGGAGGTAATCATGTCGACCCCCGTATTGCCCAAGCTCGTTGGCACACGCGTCAAGCGGCGCGAAGATCCGCGGCTCATTCAAGGCCTCGGCACCTATGTCGACGACATCAAGATCGCCGGCATGCAGGTCCTCGCCTTCAAGCGCGCCGACATCGCACACGGCCGCATCACCTCGATCGATACCAGCGCCGCCGCCGCGATGGATGGCGTCGAAGCCGTGTTTACCGGCAAGCAGATCGCCGAGTTCCTGGCACCGATGCCGATCGGCACACCGTTTCCGTCACCCGACCATCGTGCGGTCGCCGTCGACAAAGTGTGCTTCGTCGGTGAGCCTGTTGCCGTCGTCGTCGCCTCCGATCGCTATCTGGCGCGCGATGCGGCCGATGCGATCACCGTCACCTACGATCAGTTGCCAGCGGTGGTCGATACCGAGCTGGCCATGACCGGCAAGCCGACCGTCATCCACGACAAGTTCCCCAACAATCTCGCGCTGCCGCTCCTGCCCAGCGGGACCGGCGTGGCACCCGACGGCAGCAAGATGGACGATACGGCGATCAACAAGGCGTTTGCCGACGCCGACGTCGTGATCTCGCAGCGCATGGTCAACCATCGTCTCGCGCCATCAGCGATGGAGCCGCGCGGAGTGCTTGCGCACTACGAACCGGGCCGCGGCACGATGACGATCTGGTCGTCGACGCAGAACCCGCACATCCTGCGGTCGATGATCGCGGCGATGAACAAGATGGGCGAGGACCAGGTGCGCGCGGTCGCGCCGGAGGTCGGCGGCGGCTTCGGCGCCAAGATCAACATCTACGCCGAAGAGTACGTCGCGGCGGCGATCTCGAAGCGTCTCGGTCTTCCGATCAAGTGGATCGAAGAACGATCCGAAGCATTCGTCGCGACCATCCACGGGCGCGACATCATCGGCTACGTCGATCTCGCGGCCAAACGCGACGGCAAAGTGCTCGGCCTGAAGCTTCGGCTCATCGCCGACATCGGCGCCTACAACATGCTGCTCACGGCCGCGATTCCCACGCTCACGATGCTGATGGCGAACGCGACCTACGACATCCCCGCGGTTCGCGCCACGCTCACCGAGGTCTTCACCAACAAGACGCCAACCGACGCCTATCGCGGTGCGGGACGACCCGAGGCCACCTACTTCGTCGAACGCGCGATGGACATGCTGGCGCGCGAACTGAAGATGGATCCGGCCGAGGTGCGACGCAGGAACTTCATCCCGAAGGACAAGTTCCCCTTCCATACGCAGATGGGCGCCGTCTACGACTCCGGCGACTACGAGAAGGCGCTCGATCAGGCGCTGAAAAATGCCGACTGGAAGGGCCTGCTCAGCCAGCGCGACAAGATGCGCGCCGAAGGCCGACTCGTTGGAATTGGCTTGGCGATGTACGTCGAGGTGTGCGGCATCGGACCGTCGGCCTCGCTGCCGACCGGTGGCTGGGAGCATTCACAAGTCACCGTGGAGCGCGATGGTCACATCAGCGCAACGACCGGAGCGTCCCCGCACGGGCAGGGCAACGAGACGACGTTCGCGCAGATGCTCGCCGATCAGTTCAGCGTCCCGTTCGAGCACGTCACCATTCTTCACGGCGACACCAGCGTGGTGAAACAGGGCATCGGTACGTTCGGCAGCCGATCGCAAGCAGTTGGAGGCACCGCGCTGCTGATGGCCGGCACCAAGGCCAAAACGAAGATGGCGAAGTTCGCCGCAGCGATGCTCGAAGCCAGCGAAGACGACATCGCGTTCGAGAACGGGCGGGTGTTCGTGAAGGGGGCTCCCGCCAAAGGCAAATCGTTCGCCGAGGTCGCGGGGTTCGCTTACATCCCGGTGCCGCTGCCCAAAGGACTCGAGCCTGGGTTGAGCGAGGAAGCGTTCTTCGAGCCGAGCAACAACACCTATCCGTTCGGCTGTCACATCTCGATGCTCGAAATCGATCGCGATACCGGCGAGCCGAAGCTGCTGCGCCTCGTCGCGGTGGACGACGCCGGACATCTGATCAATCCGCTGATCGTCGAAGGGCAGATTCATGGCGGGCTCGCGCAGGGCATCGGGCAGGCCATGATCGAAGAGGTGGTCTACAACTCGGACGGCCAGCTGGTCACCGGCTCGTTCATGGACTACGCGCTGCCGCGCGCCATCGACTTTCCGCGCTTCGAGCTCGATAGCACCGTGACGCCGACACCGGTGAACCCACTTGGCGCCAAGGGCGTCGGCGAAGCGGGCACGCTCGGCTCGACGCCGAGCATCGTCTCGGCTGCGGTCGACGCGTTGAGTCAATTCGGCGTGAAGCACATCGACATGATGTTGCGGCCTGAGAAGCTGTGGCGAATCATCCACGGCCACGGAGGGCAGGCATGATCCCCACTGCATTCGAATACCAGCGAGCGACGTCGGTTGACGACGCGATTGCGAAGCTGAAGGCTGGGGGCAAGATCCTCGCCGGCGGGCACAGCCTCGTGCCGCTGATGAAGCTGCGCCTGAGCGAACCGGGCGTGCTCATCGACATCGCGCGCATTCCCGGCCTTGCCGGTGTGAGCGAGAAGGACGGCACGATCGAGATCGGCGCCGCCACCGTGCACCACGACGTGGCGACGTCGCAGCTGCTGCGCGACAAGAGTCCGTTCGTCGCCGAGGCCGCGTCCGACATCGGCGATCAGCAGGTGCGCAATCGCGGCACGCTGGGTGGCAGCCTCGCGCATGCCGATCCGGCCGCCGACTATCCGGCCGTGATGCTCGCGCTCGAGGCCGACATCCTCGTCAAGGGACCGAAGGGGCCGCGGAGCGTCAAGGCGAGCGCGTTCTTTCAGGGTCTCTTCACCGTCGATCTCGCCGGCGATGAGATCATTACCGGCGTGCGGTTCGCGCCGGTCAAGACGGCGGCGTACGCCAAGCTGCATCAGCGCGCCTCGCACTTTGCGATCGTCGGCGTAGCGGCGGCGCTCGATGTGAAGGGGGGCACGATTCAATCGGCGCGCCTCGGCCTCACCGGCGCGAGCACGTATGCGACGCGGCTCTCGAAGGTCGAAGCCGCGCTCGCCGGAAAGCCGCTATCGAAGGCGACGATCGAGGCGGCGTCCAAGGATGCCGGTGCCGACATCGCTGATATCAACTCCGACATCCACGCGAGCGAGGCGTACCGTCGAGCGATGATCCCCGTGTTCACGCGGCGCGCGCTCGAAGCGGCGATGGAACGGACGTAGCATTACACGGGGCCACCGCCAGGTGGCCCCTCAACGCAAGGCCGGCTCTTCCCCCTACGCCGCATCTGCCTTCGCTTGTTAAACGAATCGCACATGAACGACGACACGAACCTCGCTGGGCGCCGGTCGCAAGAGATCGACCGGTATCAAGCTTTCTTCAATCACAGTTCGGAGGGTATTTGGCGGCTCGAGTTCGACCCTCCGATCGACACATCGTTACCTGCCGACGCACAGGTCGACCTCGCATATCAGAACGGACGTTTTGCGGAATGCAACCCCGCGATGGCCCGGATGTACGCGCTGCAACGTCCTGACGACCTGATCGGAAAAACGCTCGACTTCATGTTGCCCTCGGCGGATGCCGCCGCTCGTGCGTATCTTCGGTCGATTATCGACGCCGGCTACCGCGTCACCGACGTCGAATCCGCCGAACGAGACGCACACGGCGACATCCGGTTCTTTTTGAATTCGATGATGGGAGTCGTCGAGCATGGCCGGCTCGTAAGCGTCTGGGGCACGCAACGGGAGATCAGCGACCGCAAACGTGCCGAGGCCGTCCAAGGCTATCTCGCTGCGATCGTGGAATCCTCGGATGACGCGATCCTGTCGAAGAACCTCGACGGAATCATTCAGTCGTGCAATCGAGCCGCCGAGCGGATGTTCGGGTATCCGGCCGACGAGTTGATCGGGAAATCGGTTCGAATCCTGCTCCCGCCCGACCGACAAGCCGAGGAGGATTTCATCCTCGACCGCATCCGAGCCGGTGAACGCGTCGATCACTTTGAAACCGTACGTGTCACCAAAGACGGCCGTCCGATCGATATCTCGCTGACGGTGTCGCCGGTCCTCGACGCCTCCGGCGCCATCATCGGCATCTCGAAAACGGCGCGCGAGATCACCGAGCAGAAACGAATCGCGGCGGCGTTTGCCGCGCAACAGGAATGGTTCCGGGTCACGCTTGGCAGCATCGGGGATGGCGTGATTGCGTCCAACGCGGACGGCACAGTGAGATTCATGAATGCCACCGCCGAACGGCTCACCGGATGGCGCGCTGACGAGGCACACGGTCGAGCGCTTGAAGACGTGTTCCACATCGTCAATGAGAAGACGCGCGAGGTCATCGACAATCCGGCCGCTCTGGTGATGCGCCTCGGCGAGACCGTCGGACTCGCGAACCACAGCGTGCTGATCAGCCGACACGGAGTGGAGCGTCCGATCGCGGACAGCGGCGCACCGATCCGCGCCGACGATGGGCGGATGCTGGGCGTGGTGCTGGTGTTTCGTGATGTCTCGGAGGACCGTCGCGCCGAAGAGGCCATCGCCGAACAGCGCGAGTGGTTTGAGACGACGCTGGAGAGCATCGGCGACGCCGTCATTGCGACGGACGTACGAGGCCGCGTGGCATTCATGAATCCGGTTGCCGAACACCTCACCGGATGGCGCCTCGACGCTGCAATCGGCTCACCCTGCAGCGACATTTTCCGGATCCTCAATGAACAGAGTCGCCGTCCTGTCGAGAACCCGGTCACGCGCGTGCTGGCGGATGGCGTGGTCGTCGGACTCGCCAATCACACGGTGCTCATCGCCGCCGATGGCACAGAGCGCCCGATCGACGACAGTGGTGCGCCAATCCGGAATCGCGAGGGGCGCATCGTTGGCGTCGTTCTGGTCTTCCGCGACGTCACCGATCGCCGGCGCGCGGAGTTCGAACGCCAGACTGCATCGGTGGAGCGAGAACGATTGTTGGAGGCCGAGCGCGCAGCCCGCACCGAGGCGGAACGTGCAAGTCGCGTCAAGGACGAATTCGTCGCCATGGTGTCGCACGAGCTCCGAACGCCGCTGAATGCGATCCAGGGATGGACACAGCTGATGTCACGACGGGAAACGGATCCCTCGGTGCTCGATCGCGGCTTGGAGGTGATTGCTCGAAATACGCGGGTCCAGGTGCAGCTGCTCTCGGATCTGATGGACATCAGTCGCATCGTCTCCGGCAAATTGCACCTCGAGGTCCAACCAGTCAATCTGGCTGCGGTCATCGTCGGGGCAGTGGAGACCGTGCAGCAACAGGCCGACGCCAAAGCCGTGATGGTGCGTCAGCAGCTCGACGCGAAGATCGGGCCGATCGCGGGTGATCCGGCACGTCTCGAGCAGGTGATGTCGAATCTTCTTTCGAACGCCATCAAGTTCACGCCGCCTGGTGGTCGCGTCTCGGTCACGCTGCGGGCCGTCGACGGGCATGCAGAGGTCCGCGTCGCCGACAACGGCATCGGCATTCGACGCGAGGTGCTGCCGCATGTCTTCGATCGGTTTCAGCAGGCGAACAGCTCGATCACGCGAAGACACGGCGGGCTGGGCCTTGGTCTCGCGATCGTCAAGTACCTTGTCGACCAGCACGGCGGAATCGTGCAAGCGGATAGTGCGGGGGAAGGCGAAGGCGCGACCTTCACCGTTCTGCTGCCAGCCGGCCTGCCTGCAACGACGGAGACGGTAAGACCGGAGTCCCAGCGAGGCGAGAGTTATGTTCCAGTGTCCCTCGACGGTGTTCGGGTGTTGGTCGTCGAGGACGAGCCCGATACGCGCGAGTTCCTCCACCGCCTGTTGCAGACGAACGGAGCGATCGTGATCGTGGCCTCGTCGGCTGCCGAGGCATGGGCAGCGTTGGAGATGACTCCGATCGACGTGCTGATCAGCGATATCGGACTGCCGGACGTGGATGGCTACGACCTGCTGCAACGGGTTCGACGTGAAGGCCCTGAGTCTGCGAAAGGTGTTCCGGCCATCGCGGTGACGGCCTATGCGCGAACCGAGGATCGCACGCGCGCGCTGCTGGCCGGCTACCAGGCTCACATTGCCAAGCCGGTCGAGTCGACGGGGTTGCTGGCGACCATCGCCAGCTTTGCCGGACTGATCGAGACGAGACGAAAGGGGGAGTAGCGCTCTCCCCCTTCGCCGCCGCTCACGCTACCTCCAGCCGGTGATGTCGAGAATCACGCCGTGTCCAGTGGCGTTGTGCTGGACGCTCACATAGAAGTGGTTTCCGAAGGCATCGAAGATCCCACCCGTCCACTCCGCGGTCAGATCGTTCAGCGTGCCGATGCGCACGCAGCCATCCGACAGCGTATCGGCATCGTCTCCGTCGTCAAGGCACGACCACAGATCGTTATTGCGTCCGACCTCCGGACCATCGCCGTCCTCGTGGATGATCCAGTTGCCGCGGCCCGGTTGATAGGCGATGTTGTCCATCATCGCGAAATCGTGCGAACCGATGACCAAGAACTGGACTTCCGGCACTGCCGTGTTCGCCGCCGCTTGCGCGATCGTGCCATCGGTGATGCAGATGGTCTGGCCCCAGTTGTGGTTCTGGCTCTCGTTCCCGGTGTTGTTGCCGCAGAACCGGACGTTTCCCGCCGCGAGTGCGACGCCATCGAGATCGAGGTCCTCGGGCCGGTAGTACCCGGTCAGCTTCAACGTCGCGGCCACCGCGCGCAGGCCGGCGTTGTTCGCGTTGACGACTTCGATCCAGGTGCCGAGGCCGGTCTCGGAAGCCTGACCGTAATCGGTGTTGTTGCTGCGCTTGCCGAGGCGGAGACCGTAGACCTTGCCGCTCACCAGCGGTGATTGGCTCAGGCTCGTGATCGGCGCGCCGCCGTTCCACAAGGTAGTGGGAATGAACTTGAAGAACGCGCCGCCAGGCGTTCCGTTCAACGGCCGATTCTCGTCGCCGTAGTACATGACGCCGGTCGGATAGAGCGCGATGCCTTCGAACGCCAGGTGACCAAGGGCGGTGCGGCCAATGACGTTCGCGGCGCCGGTGCCGCCTGAGGCGGTGCCAGTTGCACGACTGAATGTGACGCCGGTTGTCTGCAGCGGATTGATGATCTCAATCACCCAGCCGTCAGTGGCTTCTTCACCGACCAGGATGGTGCCCCACGGAGTACGGCGAACGGGATCACATGACGTCGTGCCGGTAAGAATCGTTTCGACCGCACCATCCGACAGGCGGATCCGCTGCACGCCGGGTTCGGCGGTCCCCTGCTCGTTGCAGGCGATCAAGTGCGTGGGGTTCGTGGCATTCGGCCAGAACGCCATCATGTCGATGTTGGCGCCCAGATCGGGCCGTGCGGAAAGCACGCGCGCGTGCAGTCCTTTCGCCAGCGTCGCGAGCTCGGTGGGATCCTGCTCGGCCAGCACAGCGCCGATGCTCTCGGTTGACGATGCCTCGACAGGCTCGACGATACCGAACAACTGTTCCGAGTGCGCGTCCATGTGGTGATCGCGAAACAGCCCGAAATCGAAACCGCCGAAGGCGGCGGCGCTCGTCGCAAGCCCTACGACTCCGAGCGCAATCAACCCTTTCCGTGTGAACATCTCGACCCTCCTCGAATTGGATGAAGCCGTCGAGGAGGTTAGCGAGCCGATATTGCCGCGCTATGACGGCGAGGCGACGTTTGTGATCCGAGGGGCAACGGAGGAGACGGAGAGAAGATCACACGTGTGAATCTATTCCCGCTCCCGCCGTCTTCCCCGATCGCTCCTTCACCGAAAGTGATACGCCGACAATCGAATGCCGGCGAACGTGTCGTTGAAGGCGATCTCAGCGCGATCGTCTCCGGCGGCGCCCGATGCGACCATCAGCGGCAGCAGATGCTCTTCGCGCGGATGCGCGGCGCGTGCGGCGGGCGCGCTGGTCCACTGCTCGAGCCCGCGGTTCCGCGACTCGGCATCGAGCGTCATCGTGTGGCGCAGCCACTCGTCGAACATCTCCGACACCGGCGCTGCTCGCGGATCGCGAAACGCTCGCAGGTTGTGGAAGGTCATGCCGCTCGCGATGATGAAGATACCTTCGTCTCGAAGCGGCTGCAGCGCTCGCCCGATTGCGATGTGCTCGGCGGGATCCAGGCCCTGCCTCAGCGAAAGCTGGATCGCCGGAATGTCCGCCTCGGGATACGTCAATTTCAGCGGAATGAACGTGCCGTGATCGAATCCTCGCTCATCATCGGCACCGCTGGGTATGCCGACCGCCTCGAGACGCTCGCGCACCCGCGCAGCCAGATCGGGCGCGCCCGGAGCGGGCCAGGCGATTTCGTAGGATTCCGGTGGAAAGCCGTAGTAGTCGTAGAGGATGGGCGGTCGATCCGACGTCATCACCGTCGGCACCGGCTCTTCCCAGTGCGCTGAGATCACGAGCAGCGCACGCGGCGGCGACGAAGGCACCTCACGAACCGAGCGCAGGTAGTTCGCCAGACGATCGACGTCGGCCTTCGGCATCCCCATGTCGACGAACGGCCACGGACCGCCGCCGTGGGGGACGAAGACGACGGGCAGGCGGGAGCGGCTCATAGCAAGTGGAAGAAGTGGAAAAGTGGAAGAAGTGGAAAAAGTGAAGTTCTAAAGTACGAAAGTGGAAAAGTAAGTGAAAAGTAAGTGGAAAGTGGCTCAACGTGTCTCAATCAGCTTGCTGCACTTGCCGACTTAAGAACTTCTCAACTTTCACTTCTTCCACTTCTTCCACTTCTTCCACTTGTTCCACTTGTTCCACTTATGTCGCGTATCCCAGCGCCTTGAACATCACCAACCGCTGCTCGCGTATCGGATCGTTCTCCACCCGGCTCTCGTTGTTGAACACCATCGTCGGCCGATCGGTGGCGTTGTACGGCGTCCAGCGCGGCAGCTTCGGGGTGTTGGGCACGCCGCTGCGTGCGAACGCAATCCACGTGTCGCTCACCTTGTCGGCCAGCGCCATCGCCTCGGCGCCTCCGCCGGTGAGACGCGTGGCCGCTTTGATGTTGTCGAACGCGAACGGAATCTCGATCGTGTGCGGCGACTTGAGTCGGCCGCCATCGACGGGCGTCTCCCAGCGGAAGTAGTAGAGATACACCGGTCCGCCACGCAGCGCCGCACGCCGCTCGGCGATCTTGATCACCGGCCCGCTGTAACGATGGTCGCTGGCGATGAGGAAGTAGAGATCCGACGGCGATGCGCCTGGATTGGCCTTCGAGTAGATCTGCAGCGCCTCGTCCGCGTGCCCACCCAGCAACGTCCGAATGCGGGTGCGCATCGCCGAGTCGGTCAGCGAGAAATCCTCCGGCCGCGCGCTCGAGGTGAGCTCGGTGCGCGTGGAGCCGACCATCACTGGCACGTCTCGCGAGACGGGCGACGCGGGGTCGAATGGATGCTGCGGGATGACGCTGCCGTCGACGAGCGGCGAGAATCCCTGTGTCATCTGATCGACGTTCATCTTGCGCACGACCTCGAAGTACGCCGACATGAGGCGATCGAGCGGGATCGTCTGCAGCTCGCGCGCCTGCGTCTTCGAGAGCCCGAGCGTCGACATCAGCTCGCGCGCCACCTTGGTGCCCTGGTTCGGCTCGACGAGACGCAGCGATGCGCCGCTTTCGATCGTGGCGCGATGGAACAGGCCCTTGGCCGACGGCATCGCCAGCAGCGTCGCCACCTTTCGACCGCCGCCCGACTGGCCGAAGATCATCACCGTATTCGGATCGCCGCCGAATTCGGCGATGTTGTCGTGCACCCAATGAAGCGCGGCAACGATGTCCATCATGCCGACGTCGCCCGAGGCCGCGAACTCTGGACCGCCGACTTCCTCCAGCGAGGTGAAGCCGAGCACGTTGAGGCGATGATTGATCGTCACCACGACCACATCGCCGCGGCGCGCGAGGTTGGCACCTTCGGTGACCGGCGACGAGCCCGAGCCGCTGCTGAAGCCGCCGCCGTGGCACCAGAACATCACCGGCCGCTTGCGTCCGTCCTTGATCGCCGGCGTCCAGATGTTGAGCACCAGGCAATCTTCACTCTCTGAGGGAAGACCGGCAGCGGCAACGGCAAGCGGCGACACCGATCGGTTCGCGCCCGGCTGCGACTGTGGCGCGCTCGGCCCGTACGCGATCGCATCGCGCACGCCGGCCCATTTCGCGGGAGCGGCGGGCGGCATGAACCGGTTCTTCCCGAACGTGTTTGCACCGTACGGAATGCCTTTGAAGACTTTGATGCCGCTCGCATCGACGCCGCGAACGCGTCCATATGTAGTCTCGGCGACGACCGAGTCGCCGTCGGCGGCGAACGCGTTCGTGAATCCCGTCTGTGACGCGGCGATCAGGAATCCGGAGTATCGGAGAAATTCGCGGCGTGATGTCGTCATACCTTCCCCTGGAGACAGGCGAAGAATCGATCCTGCATCATCTTCGAGACGTTGCCGATGAGTCGTTGGCCAAGGCGCGCGATCATGCCGCCGGTCTGGACGGTGCCGCCCACATCGACGATCGTGTTCGCGCCGTCGGAGCGCAGCGTAATCGTGGCGTTGCCCTTCACGAAGCCGGGCTTCCCCTGCCCTTCAACCGTGAGGCGGTACGAGGTGGGCGCGGTTTTCTCCGACAGCGTCACCATGCCCTCATAACTGCCGGTGATCGCTGAGAGCGCGACATTCAGCTTGGCGCGATAGCGATCTTCGCCTTCTGGTTCGAGGCTCTCGCATCCAGGAATGCAGGATGCGATCACCGCGGGATCCATCAAGAGATCCCAGACGCGTTGCGGTGGGGCGTTGAACGGGTAGGAACCGGTGATGTCCATGGTCGGGCGCCTGGCCCGCCGAAGCGCTGTGCGCGAAGGCGGCTGGCAAGAGTGTTCAAGTGTACTGCCAGGTCGGCGAGGTTCGACAACGTTCGCACTGGCAAGAAGTCGTCTACAAACGGCAGCGCCGCCTGCAGTCCGCGCGTCAGCGGCGCGTAGCCCACCGTGCCGATCAACGGGTTCAGCCAGATCAGGCGATGGCTGCTGCGCTGCAGCCACGCCACCTGATCGCGGAGCTCGATGGGATCGCCGCGATCCCAGCCGTCGGAAATCAGCAGAACAACCGGACCACCGCGCAGCACCCGCCGCGCCCATTGACGATGAAATTCGGCGATCGCCCCGCCGATGCGCGTGCCGCCCGACCAGTCGGGCACCGCGCGCGACACGTCGGCAGCGGCCTGGTCGAGCCAACGCGTGCGCAGCTCCCTGGTGATGCGCGTCAGCCCGGTCGAGAACAGAAACGTCTCGACGCGGCGATGACGACGAGACAGCGCGTGGACGAAGTGGAGGAGCATACGCGAGTAGCGCTCCATCGATCCGCTCACGTCGCACAGCAGCACGAGCGATCGCGGACGTGTGGTTCGCGTGCGTCGCGGCAGCGAGAGCACATCGCCGCCGGTGCGGAGGCTCTTGGCGAGTGCCCGTCTCAAATCAACGCGCGAGCCATGTCCGCGCACCCATCGTCGAGTCCGCCGCTCGCCCGGCGTCCACACCAGCCGCTCGAGCGCCAGTCGCGCCGTCGCTATCTCATCGACCGTGAACTCTGCGAAGTCCTTGTCGGCCAGCGCCGCCGCATCGCTCCACGTTGGCATCGCAACATCGTCGATTGAATCTCCCGCCGTGGGATTCTGATTCGGGGCGGTGTCGTAGGCCGGGTCTTGCCCTCCAGACCCGGCCTCCGCGTCGTTGCGCGCCAGCTCATCGTCTTGTCGATCGTCCAATGCCGCGCCACGAACTGGCACGCCGCGTCCCATCCAGAAGGCCTCGAACGCGCGATCGAAGATCGGCAAGTCCTCGTGGTGGTACACGAGCAGCGCGCGGCAGGTGTGGTAGACCTCGTCGCGCGATCCGAGATCGACGTGCTGCAATGCCTCAAGCACGTCGAGCAGACGCCCAGTGTGCACGTCGATCCCGAGCCGTCGCAGGAGCCGTCCGAAGACGAGCAGATTGCGCGGCAGGTGCGAGGTCTGCACACCCTCACTGTATACCGGCAAGAAACCACAAATTCCCAAGGAACCGCCAAGGACAATCGCTCCCCTTTCGGCGAATACTCCGGCCGACCAGGAGGCGACCATGAAGAAGCTCCTTACGATTTCAGCAATCGCGCTCGCGATATCGGGCGCGGGCACCAACCCGGCGTGGGCAGATGAAGTGACCGACTGGAACCAGACGCTGTTCCGATCGGCCGTGATCGCCGGCACCTCGCCGCTCAACATGGGCCGCGTGGGAGCACTTGTGCAGGCGGCGGTGTTCGACGCCGTCAACGGCATCGATCGCCGCTACACTCCGATTCACGTTCCGCCGGCCGCGCCGGCAGGCGCATCACGCCGCGCCGCCGCCGTGCAGGCCGCCTACGTGATGATCGGCAAACACTACGGAACGGGAGGCCTGTTCACCACCACGCAGCAGGGCATCCTGAACGCACGGCGCGACGTCGCGCTTGCGCTCATCACTGACGAAGAGTCGAGTGCGGCGGTCGCCAGCGGCGTCGCCTGGGGACAGCAGGTGGCCGATGCGATCTGGGCCTGGCGCTTGAGCGATGGATTCAGTCTCGCCCCGCCATCGTTCGTTGGCGGTACGGCGATCGGCCAATGGCGCCCGACGCCAAACGCGCCCGCAGCTGGCACCTCGACACCGGGCGCTGGCTATCCGCAGTACTTCAACATGCCGACGTGGTCGGGCGCCTCGCCTTCGCAGTTCGACCCGGGTCCGCCGCCCGATCTCTCGAGCGCACGCTACCTCGCCGACTACAACGAGGTGAAGACGATGGGCAGCCAGAACAGTGCGCTACGCACGACGGACCAGACCGTGGGCGCTCTGTTCTGGAACTCGAGCACCGCAGGTTATCTCTGGAATCACCTGGCGCTCTCGCTGCTCGACGCCAGGAATCGTAACCGGACCGATGCCGCACCGGGAAAAGGCCACAATACGCTGCTCCAAAACGCGCGCCTGCTGGCCGCACTCAATCTCGCGATGGCGGATGCCGCGATCGGCTGCTGGACCGCGAAGTACACCTATACGTACTGGCGCCCGATCACGGCGATTCGCGAGGACGACAACAATCCAAACACGGCTCAGGATCCCGCGTGGGCGCCGTTGTTCGCGACGCCCGCCCACCCGGAATACCCATCGGGGCATTCGTGCGTCAGCGGTGCGGCAGCTGCGGTCCTCAAAGCCGAGTTCGGCCGCCACGTTCCGATCTCAATAGAATCGGACACCATGATCGGCGTGACGCGTCAGTTCCACGGATTCACGGAGGCGCTCGAAGACGTGAAGAACGCGCGCATCTTTGCCGGCATTCATTTCAGGACGGCAACGGAGGCGGGCACGACGCTTGGAGCTGACGCTGCGAACTATGTGCTCGAGCATCTGTTTCAGCGAGTGGACTGACGTAGGGGCCGCCTCTAGGCGGCCCTTCTTACGTTAAGCACGCTCGGCAAGCGCGGCAAGTTTCAGCACGGTATTCCAGTTGCGACCGGTGCCGCGCGTGCCGAGCGTCTTTTCGATCAGTGCGCTCGTCAGCTTCGATCGGCCGATGCCATCGGGATACACGATGTAGGCACAGCGCCCCTTTGCGCGTACGACCTCGCGGCCTTTGATGGCCTCTTGCAGTGCCTTCACCATGGCCGCCGTCGGGGCCGTCTTCAATACCCCTGCGATCAGGTGCGAGGGATCGGCCTTCGCCTCTTGTGGAAACGGATTGGCGGCGATCATCGCTTTCCATTCAGCCGCCGTGCGGACGAAGAACTCGATGCGCGCGCCGAATTGCTTTTCCGACGCGCGTTCGAGCTGCTGCTCGAGACTCTCGGCAGTCTTGTTGCTTCGGAAGACCGCGTTTCCGCTTTGCAGCAGCGTCGTCACATCCTCGAGTCCGAGCGAGCTCATGAACTCGCGCAGGTCGGACATGCCGACTCTGTTCAGGCCAGCAAGATTGATGGCACGAAGCAGCGCAATGCAGGGCGTCGATGCCATGAATGGGGTCGGGACTCATTTTACGAAAAACAAGAATGAGTCCGACCCCATTTCAGCTAGTGCCGTGTCGGATAGGCCTGGTTACCCTTCAAGCCTTTCCACAACACGCGGTTGAACAGCATCGTCGGAACCTGATCGGCTTCCGAGAAGTCCATTCCGGTGGTCACGCGTTCCCAGTACGCCGCGTCGTGAGTCGGCGCCTTCACTGGTCCCTTGGCGAATCGGACGCCTGCGGCGTTGGCTGGGAACAGTTGCGCCGCCAGCGGTGACAGATATGAAGACGCCTCTGCGGTGAACGTCCACTCTCCCGACGAGTGGATGTCGAACACGTCGGTCATCGGGCTCTGATACGCGGTGTTCAGATTGACGTGCTCCGTGCCCAGGATGTCTTCGATCGTCCGCAGCGCATTGACCTGGCTGTAGCGCGTGTTGATCACGACACCACCCTTCTTCACGTACGGTCCAACAACGAACGCGGTGCCGCGATGAGAGTCCACGTGGTCTGGACCGTCCTGCACGTCGTCTTCGGTGACGATGATCAGCGTGTCGGCGGCGTAGCGGCTGGTCGAAACTGCCTCGATAATCTTGCCGAGCGCGAAGTCGCAGTCGGCCTGTTGCCGTTCCGGTGTGTTCACACCGCCCAGCGCCGAACCGAAGCTGCCCATGTGATCGTGGCTGATGCGAACAAGCGAGAGATCCGGCAGGTTGCCGTTGGCGACGTACTGATCGAATTCGCGTTTCCACTCGTTGTAGCGCCAGATGTCGGGATACACCTGATCGTAGCCGCGGAAATAGACATCCGTGAACGGCGCGAGATCCGGATCGAGCGGCGCCACCTGAATGATGCCGGCCGCGAATGGATCTTTGACTGGCGCCGCAATCGTGCCGACGCTGCCGATGTTGTTCACCAGGAACCCGTAGTTGCGAACGGTGCCTCCCGCATTCAACACCGCGTTGAAGATGTAGCCGTCCTGAACGCCGAACGGCGCATCGGTGGACGCGTGATTGCCAACGCCGGCCAGCACATTTGCGGTGCCGCCGAGCACTCCTGCCGTGGCGGAGCTGTAGTTCGTCGTCCCCGCTGGTCCGGCCGCTGCGTCACGCTGTGCGACGGTCGCCCAATTGACCGGCACATTGCGGTTCGCGCCCTCGGATTCGTACGACAACCCGCGGTTCACCGCCGCGTAGTTGATCTGCTGCGTGATCGTTTCTGTCGTCGTCACACGCCCCTGCATCGACCACGACCAGCCGTCCATGCTGCCGTCGCCGGGATGCATGAAGTTGTCGAGCGTCACGAAGTTGGTGGCCAGCTTGTGGTAGTTCGGCGTGACGGCCAGTTCGAACTGCGTCAGCGACGGATCGACGTCGGCGCCGTTGGTCAGATCGCCGAGCATCTGATCGAACGTGCGATTCTCCTTCACCACGTAGATCACGTGCTTGATGCGGCGGCGCAGGAAGTTCATCACCTGCTTGTCGTGTCCGTCGACCGCGGGCGAATAGAAGTTGTTCTTCGCCGCCCGTTCCGTCAGCTCCTGCAGATGGCCCTTGTTTGGTACCGGGGCGCTGACGAGCGACGCTTGCTCGAGCTGAAACTGATACTGATTCGACGCCCTCGCCGCCGCAGCCGCCGCGGCGTTGCCGCCGGGATAGGTGATGTGGGTGATGTTGGCGGTGTTCCCTGCCAGGTGGCCGGGATTGGGACCGGTCACGCTCTTGCCGTTGATGATGTACATCGATTGGCCGTCGGCGCTGAACGTGATGTCATGCGGCTCGAACGCGGTCGGGATCAGGTACCGCACGTTGCGCGCGTTCTTACCCGTCAGCGGAATGACCGCAATCGTGTTGGCGCCGGCGTTGACCGCGTACAACGTCTCGCCGTCGGGCGATAGCGTCACCGCTGATGTCGCCGCGCCGGTGTATTTCGGTCCCTTGAGCAGGTGTTCCGGTGCGCGCGCATCGATGCGGGCGGTCACGCGGTTCGTCGCCGTGTCGATCACCGCAACCTGATCGGCGTTGTCCTGTGCAACGTAGAGCTTCTCCTGCGACGCATCGAGCGTCATCCCGAGTGCGTTTCCATCCAGCTTGATGCGGCGAACGAGGTGACCTGCGGTCGCCGACGACACATCGACCACCACCACTTCTCGGTCGCGATCCGACGAGACGTAGGCGGTGCCGTTCCCCTTCACCACCACCGCGAATGGAAACGTGCCGCCCGGTGCGCCGCTGATCCCTTCGTTGTTGGCGAAGTACGGCCGGAGATCGTGCTCATAGCGAACGGCCCGCGTCGTCGTATCGATGACGCTGATCGAGTCGTTGTAGTTGTTCACGACCACCAGCGTCCTGCCATCGGCCGAGATGCCGAGCCCGCCGGCGTTCGGCGCCACGCCAAGGCCGATCCCAGCCGCGTGGCCGAGCGCGATCGTCCCAGACGGCGCGAAACTACCGCCGCTCTTCGCGTAGAGGTACACCCTGTCGTCGCGGCCGCCCGCGGCGTACAGCGTGTTGCCGTCTGGCGAAAACACCAATCCGACATGCGAGTTCGTCTGCCTGATCACTTGTTTCAGCAGCGGATCGGCCTGATGGTCGCCGGTGACATCGTAGAGAAAGATGTATTGCGTCGAGTTCGCGGCATCCACGGTGCCGTCCGGCTTGTAGAGTGAGTTTTGACCGGCGGTGATGACGGCCAGCGTCGTACCGTCTGGACTGAGCTGCGATCGCACGGCCATGCCGGCGACAAAATCCGGGTATGCGGCCAAACCCGGATTGAGAAACTGCTGATTCGAATCCTTGATAGCCGTCGGCGTGATCAGCTGGCCGCTCGGTATCTGGGCGATGTCGTGCCGTTCGAAGAAGCGTTGCCCGTTGGCATCGGGGCGTTCGTGCGAGCCGGCACGTGCCGACAGCACCAGACGAGTCGCCGAGGTGACGGCGACACATACGATCAGCACACACGCTAACCTGATGGGGGTCTTCATGAGATCTCCTGTAGTCGCTAGAACTCGACGCTGAGCGCGGCGCGAACGGCGTAGCCGTTGTCGCCGCCTGACATCGCGAGGCCGCGAGTGGCGTCGCTCACGAGGCCACTACGCGAGGCATGGATCATCGGGCCGCCTGCCACGCTCACCTGCCAACGCTTGTTGGGAGGCGAGACGCGAATCGAAGGGCCAATCAGGATGCGGGCGCCGCCTTCGGCTTCGTCGGCTTCCCAGAAGCCTTCGAGGTCCTCACCGATGAACTCGACGCCGGCGTAGAGAGCCGGCGCAAGCCGGCGCGAGACACCGATCGTGGTGATGAGGTCGATCGCATCTCGGCCGGTGGCGTACGGCTTTTCGAACACTGCGTTCCCATCGAGCCGCCAGGCATTGAACGATCGCCCGGCAACGACGCGGCCGAGCAGCACGTTCACGCCTGACGGCTCGTGCCGAATGCCCATGCCGACGGCGAGACTGCCCTCGATCCTTGGCGCGTGCACGACGCCGAACAACAACTCGCCTTGCTGCGACGAGCGCAGATCGCGCGCGTCGCTCGACACGCCAACCTTGCCAAGGAATGTGAGTCGGCGTCCGAGAAACGCCTGCACGCTGAGCCGCTGTTCAGGCCGATCGCTGTCGGTGACATCGAACGCGCGCTCGCCGAATCCTGAATCGACCTGCACCGTCGCCCGCGGCCGATCGGTCGGCATTGTGGATACCGAGAACAGAAACCGACGATCGTGAACGGGCGATGACGGCGAGGCTTGATCTTGTGCGGAGGCATGTGATGCGCACAGTGCGATCAGGGCGATCGCCCATGCAAGTGTCGTGGCAACGTTCATCGTGACCCCCCGAAGTCACGAGCACAGTAGCCGTGCGATGTGACAAAGATCAGATCGCGAGTACACCGCCACGCAAACTCTGCGTGACCCAGCCATAGCGGATTAGAGGCGCGGACCGATGATCGCTTGCGCGTCGGGGGACGTGATCACGGGGATGACGTCGAAGTCGACGAGATCCTGCCATCGCTGCAGCCATTGATCGAGCCGCGCGCGATCGGGCGCGTCCATCACCTGATAGCAGGTCGTCAGATCGCTGGTCACCCAGCTGTTGACGTAACACACGTCGTCTGGAGCCAGGCGGCCGCGATCGCGGAAGCGTCGATAGACCGGAATCGGATCTCCGCCCTTGAAATGCTCGATGATCATGAACAGCATCGCTACTCCGTCAGTGCGCGGCCAATCGGCCCGAGGTGCGTTGTCTGGAATGCGGTCGGGAGCTTGAGGCCATAGCCGAGCATGCGATCCAGCCCGATGTGCGCACTCCAGATCAGCGCGATCGCAAAGAATGGCCCGAGCCACAACACACCGGCGATGCCGAGCACGGCCGGTACGACGTAGGTATGCGCGAGATTGTAGACCGCCGCGCCGACCCGCGG
>Ga0075433_10000996_pt1 | contig 20118 bp, 21 predicted proteins | sample RhiMethybrSRZTD2_FD_75299 | JGI IMG/M metagenome (GOLD analysis project Ga0075433, IMG submission 75299) | Populus rhizosphere microbial communities from Tennessee, USA - Rhizosphere MetaG P. TD hybrid SRZTD2 | ecosystem: Host-associated > Plants > Roots > Rhizosphere > Soil | place: USA... | reverse complement strand
CGCATGTCGGGGGTGCCGTTGTCTTGCCGGAGCACGTAGCCCCGCAGGCCCCAGGCGACGGCCAGGGCGAGGACAGAGAGCCCGAGGACGAGAACCATCAGCATAGTAGGTTGTGGCTCCTTGGAGCCCGCGCTAGCGGCGGGCTAGTTACCGATTCGAAGGGGGACCGTTACGACATAGGTCACGTTCCGCCCGTCCCGGGTGTGGGCCGGGTAGAACTGGTACGCCATCATGCGCTGCTGGAACTCCCGGCTGTACGCCGCATCGGCGATCGGCGGCACCACGTCCACCCGCGTGACGCGGCCCTCCACCGAGACCCAGAACCTCACGTGATACGTGCGACCGGCCACGGAGCCGGGAACCCTGGCCAGCGGCGGCAGAATCGCCGTCCGCGGCGAGGCGGGGAAAATGTAACCCGCTTCGTCCCCCGTTCCAGACCCCAGGCCGACCCCGGCCGCCGACCCGGGACCCGTCCCCCGCCCAGCGGCCCCCCCGCCCACGTTGCCGCCCCCGCCCCCCAGCGCGACCGTGGGCACGGGCAGGGTGGCCTGCGGCAGCTCGAGCGGCGGCAGCTCGACGTGGATGCGGCGCAACGCTGATAGATCGGAAAGGGCGAGGCGCGGCGGCAGGGCCATTTCGACGGCCGCGGGGGCACCCGCCGGAATGGCGAAGAAGTTCACTCTCGCCTCCCCCGCTGCCCGCGACGCACCTTGTCCTCGCCGCAGGATGTCCCGTCCGTGGACCACCAACGCGCCGATGACCGCCGCGTGTACGCACATCGCCACGGCGGCGCCGGGGCCGAGCCGACGGCGGCCGAGCGGCAAGCGGAGCCCGGGGAGCGGTGGGCGGTCGGGGGTCGGTGGGTTCACGGTGTCTGTGGTATACCCCGACAACGAACTTAGGGGCGCGGCATGCCGCGCCCCTTTGGTCGATTCGTGCGCCCGCCGGCGCCGTTATTTCTTGGCCTGTTCCGGGGGCGTGAAGCCGATGACCTGGACTCCCGCGCCGTGCGCGATGTCCATCGCCTGCATCACGTCGAGGTACTTGCGGTTCGGCGCCGCCTTGATGAACAGCAGCTTGGCCGGGCGCGGGTCATAGATCTGGTGAAACGCCTGGTCGAGCTGACTCACCTCGTACGGTTGGCCGTTGATCGCATACGAGCCATCGGGTCGCAGCTCGAGTACGATCTGGGCCTGGGGCGGCGTCTTGCTCTTGGTCTGCTGTTTGGGCGGCACCTGCACGTCGAACGCCTTGCGCGACATGGGCTGGGTGATCATGAAGATGATCAGCAGCACCAGCAGCACGTCGATCAGCGGTGTGACGTTAATCTCGGAGCTGAGCCCCTCGCCGCCGCCGGTGGACCCCATCGCCATGGGTCAGCCCTCCCCCTTCTTTTTCGTGAGCGTCTGCTTCTGCTCGGTGATGGCCCCAACCACACGCACCCCGGCCTGCCGAGCGATCTCGATCGCCTGCTGCACGCGGCCGAACTCGATGTTCTGGTCGGCCTTGAGAAACAGGATTTTGTCCTGCGTGCGGGTCTCGTAAATCGTCCGCAGCCGCTCCGCCAGCTCGTCGTCCGGGACTTGCCTCGGCCCCGACCCCAGGTCGAGCCAGAACTTGCCGTCCTTGTCGATCCCGAGCCGGACCTCGTCGCTTCCTTCCGGACGGTTCTCGGGATTCTGCGAGCGCGGGATCGTGGCCTGGAAGCCCGCCGCGATGAGCGGTGTGACGATCATGAAGATGATCAGCAACACCAGCATCACATCGATCAGCGGCGTGACGTTGATGTCGGCCTTGACGGCCGCCCGGGCGCTAGTGGCTGACAGGGCCACTGGTCTGCGACGCCTTCTGCGTCTGGAACTCCTTCGTGAAGATCGAGCGGCCGAACTCCGAGCCGACACTCTTGATCAGGTAGTCGATCAGCTCCTTCGAGGTGTAGGTCATCTCGACGGAGAGGAAGTCGATCTTGGTGGTGAAGTAGTTGTAGAGCCACACCGCCGGAATGGCCACGATGAGCCCGAACGCCGTCGTGATCAACGCTTCCGCGATACCGGCGGACACGGCCCCGAGCGAGCCGCCGCCGCCCGATGCCGCCATGCCGGTGAACGCGTTTACGATACCCATCACGGTGCCCAGCAGGCCGACAAACGGTGCCGTGGAGCCCGTCGTCGCCAGGATGCCGAGGCCGCGCTTCAGCTCGGCCGAGACGATGAGGATCTCGCGTTCCACCGCGCGCTCCACCGAGTTGATGTCGGCCGCGGTGATCGTGGCGCGGTCCCGCAGCAGCGGCTTCACCTCGGACAGCGCCTCACCGACCACGCGCGCCACGTGGCTCCGCTTCTGTTTCTCGGCGAGCTTGATCGCGCCGTCGAGCTGCTCTTCCTTTAGGAAGCGGGAGAATTCGGGCGCGAACCGCCGCGTCTCTCCCTGCGACCGCAGGATCTGGTACAGCTTCTGGAAGGCGCTCGTCCACGAGAAGATGGACATCGCCGCCAGGATGAGGACGATGGACTTCGCGAACAAGCCCATCGACATGAAGAGATCGTAAAGCGAGAGGCTCATGGGGCGAAGGCTCCTTTGGGGTCCCTACTGTTTCAGCCGGAAGTCGATCGGAATCTGAATCAGCACCCGAACCGCCCGGCCGTGCACCCGCGCGGGCCGGAACAGCGCTTTGAGAACGTAGCTCTTGGCCGACTGATCGAAGCCGGGGTTGGGGCTCTGCAACACCTTGACGGACGGCGGCTCGGCCCGCCCGAGCGTATCGATGATCGCCTGCACCAGCACGCGGCCCTGGATCTGCGCTTGCCGCAACAGCTCCGGGAATTGCAGCGTCGGGCCGGACAAGACCGCAGGTTTCTCTTCGACGATCGCTTCCATGAACACTTCGTTGCCGGTCGGCACCATCCCGCTCGCGAGGCCGCCCTCGACCCCTGAACCGGAGTAATCCTTCGGATCGAAGTGCTCCTGGAGGTTCACCGGGGGGATGTTCGTGGGAATCACGTCGGGCGCGACCACCGTCTGGAAGCCCTTGAGCGGTACGTCCAGCTGCACGGGCTGCTGCTCCGGCGGCTTCTCCTGCTTCGGCTGGTCCACGAACACCATCGCGGTGTCCACCTTGACGCTGTTGTCGGTCTCGCCGGCGCTCAACGTGGCGTACACGGCCCCCGCGATCACCACGGTGTGAATCACCAGCGACACCGCGCCCACGCCGAAGAGCCGCTTGGCGTCCTTCTTGGGCCTGGACTCGATGAGTTTGTCAAACACGGGTTTACGTCCTCCAGTGGACGATCGGGTAACTGCTTATGAAATACCGCCGATTGGCCTCCGCCCGCTAGTGGAGCCCCCATTACAAAACGATGACAGCCGGGTGAGGCGTCGGCTTCACGGGCTGCGCAGGGTGAGGCGCCATTGCACCATCACCCGCACCGCGCGACGCTGCACCCGGCCCGGGGCGAACCGTGCCGGGCGCACGTGCTCCACCAGGGTTTCCCGCAGCGCCGGGCTGGGCGACGACACGACCGCAATGGAGGCCGGCTCGACCCTCCCGGCGCTGTCCACCACGAACCGTACGACCGCTACCCCCCCCATGATCGTGCTCGCGCCCCCACTCCGCAGGGTGACCACGTCGGACTCCCCAGGGAGCGGCCGCGGCGGCTGGTCGAGTCCGCGACACTCCGGGACGCAGCTGTACAAGGTGTCGAGCGGAGGGCCGCCGGCGAGGCGACCGAGTGCTGCCGAGGGATGCGCAGCGGTGGGCGGCGGCCGGATCGACAGACGCACGGCCTCGAACTCGGCGGCGAGGAGCGAGTCGATCTGCGCCAGGCCGGCCACTTCGAGCCGCGGATCGATCGTCAGCGCGTCGCGAAACGACTCGTGCGCGAGACTGTCTCGGCCCTTGTAGAACTGGAGGACGCCCCGCCACACGAGCGCGTTCACCCGGTCGCGGCTCGTCGCGAGGGTGCTCGAATCGAGCGCGAGTCCGACGAGCACGAGTCCCGAGTCTACGTTGCCGGCGCGGAGCTGCGCGCGCGCCGCCGCCACGAGGTCGGCGGCCCGGGTCTGTGTCTCCATGACCCGCGCCGCGGCGACCTGTATCGCCAGCGCCAGCCCCAGCGCCATCGCCGCCGCTCTCATTGAGCGACTAACCTATGCATCCGTTCGCCGGTCAGCGAGCGCGCGTGAGCGTGAAGCCAATCGGCAGGCGCACCAGTACCCGCACCGCCCGCCCGTGGGTGCGCCCCGGCCGGAACACCGCTCCCAGGATATACGCCCGCGCGGCCGGCTCGAAGCCGACGTGGGAGCCCTCGAGCACGACCGAGCCCGGCTCTACCCGACCGAGCGTGTCGACCACAGCCTGCACCACGACCGTTCCCTCGATCCCCGCGCGGCGCAGGACATCCGGGTACGCGAGCGGCGGACCGGAAAGCAGCGCTGGCGGCTCGTCGAGCGCGGTCGGGCTCCACGCACCCTCCGCCACGCCGCCTCCGCGAGCATCGGCGTCGCCAGCGCGCAGCAGCAACCTCGGATCAAAGGGCGGTCGGTCGTCGATCGAGGGAAGACCGATGGGCGGTAGCGGCGGGACATCCCACAGCGGCTCCGTCGGTCCGGGTATGCCGTCGAACCGGTCACGGGACGAGCGGTCCTCCGCCGGCTGCGGCCACGAAATGACGATAGGCGGGCGGGCGACGCCGGCGACCCGGTGTTGGTGCAGCGTCGCCCATACCGCCGCGACGCAGATGCCCGCGTGCGCCAGCACGGACGCCGTGCCGCTCGGCGCCAGTGGTCGATCCGGGAAATAATTGCTGGATGCGATCAGTCGGTCGAACATGGAGATCTCTCGGATGAGGTCTCCATCAGAATGGCATCGCTCGTTTTCGGTGGAGTGGCTTGCGCGTGAAGAAGTGATGTCAGCGGCGTTAGGACTTCGTCCCCGGTGGGTCCCGCGGCAGCGTGACCGTGAACGTCGTCCCCCGCCCCGGGCGGCTCACGACATCGATGCGCCCGCCGTGCGCCTCGGCGATCCACTTCGAGATGGCGAGCCCCAGCCCCGCGCCCGGACGCTCACCGGTGCGCGTGCGCGCGGAGTCGGCGCGCCAGAAGCGATCGAAGATGTGCGGGAGATCCCCCGGCGCGATGCCGATGCCCGAGTCAGCCACGCTGAGGGTGACCCGGCCGTTGGCGGCGCCCAGCTGCATGCGCACCGTTCCGCCCGGGGGGGTGTACTTCACGGCATTGGTGAGCAGGTTCAGGATCAGCTGGCGGATCCGCGTCGCGTCGACCGATACGACCATCGGCTCGGGCGGCGTCGCGACCTCCACTCGCACCCCCGACTCCTCGGCGAGGAGCTCGCCCGTCTCGCGCACCTCTTCGACGATTTCGCGCAGGTCCACGGGCTCGCGGTGCAGCGGCGCGATGCCCTCGTCGGCGCGGGCCAGGGTGAGCAACGCGTCCACCAGCTCCGTCATACGCTTGATCTCCTGGAGCGTCTCCTCCAGCGTGGCGAGCGTGTCCTGGGGCAGATTGGGCGTGGTGATCGCGCGCTCCACCCCGGCGCGGAGCACGGTGAGCGGCGTCTTCAGCTCGTGGCTCGCATCCGCCGTGAAGCGCCGCAGGGCGACAAAACTGCGCTCGAGCCGGGTCATCATCTGGTTCAGCGTTTCGGCGAGCCGGCCGAGCTCGTCCTTCATCAGCGGCTCGGCGAGGCGACGGTGCAGGCTGCGTCCGTCGGTGATCTCGCGAACCTCGGTGATGATCTGATCCACCGCGGCGAGGGCGCGCCGGGAAATCCACGACCCCATCAGGAGCGCGAGCGCGACCCCGAGCGGCAGTACCAGGGCGAAGGTGGAGAGCAGCTCGTCGGGTCCGAGCTCGGCCGTGCGCACGTCCGCCCCGGCGAGAATCGCCCCGAACTGCGGGCCGGCACCGGTCACGTAATGGACCACGTAGTGGATATTCGGGCCGTTGGGCTCGAGGTGCAGCGTGCCGCTGGTCCGTCCGGAGAGCGGGGCGCTCGCCAGGCTGCGCAGCTGCTCCACCTGCTGGAACGTCAGGGCCCGCGCGTCGGACGACGCGAACAGCAGGCTGCCATCGCGCGCGGTGACGACGAGGAAGTCCGGCACCGCCTCGAGCAACGCGGCCAGGTCGGTGATGAGCACGGGGTGCTGCGCCGAGTCGGCCCGCACCAGCGTCCCACGGGCGCGGTAGCTCTCGGCGAGAATGCCCGCCGTCAGCGCCGCCTCGGACTGAATCCGCTGATCGAGATCCTGGTAGGAGGCGCTGCGGCGGTCCAGGTACAGCACCCCGGCGAACGCCGCGAGGGTGAGGGCGAGCGCGCCCGAGTACCAGGCGGTGAGCCGCCCGCGCAACGTCTGCACGTCACGCCTTCACGACGTAACCGACCCCGCGCACCGTGTGAATCAGCTTGGGTTCGCGCCCGTGGTCGATCTTCTTGCGCAACCGCGTGATCACGACATCCACGATGTTCGTGCCGGGGTCGAAGTGGTAGTCCCAGGCGTACTCGGTGATCAGGGTCCGCGACATGACGCGGCCCTGGTGGCGCATGAGGTACTCGAGCACCGCGTATTCTTTGGGGGTGAGCTCGATGACCTTCCCGCCGCGCCGCACCTCGCGGCTCCCCGTGTCGAGCGTCAGGTCCGCCACCTTGAGCACCGGTGGCGCAATCGCCTTGGGGCGCCGCCCGAGCGCCTCCACCCGGGCGAGCAGCTCCTCCAGGGAGAACGGCTTGGTCACGTAGTCGTCGGCGCCCATTTTGAGCGCCTGCACCTTGAAGTCCACGGCGTCCTGCGCGGTGAGCACCAGCACCGGCATCCCCTCGCCGCGATCGCGCAGCGTGCGCAGCACCTCGAGGCCCGACAGCGCGGGCAGGCGCAGGTCGAGCACGAGCATGTCGTAGTGGCCGCCGGTCGAGAGGCGCAGGCCTTCGGCGCCGTCCCCGACCAGGTCCGCGTGAAAGCCCGCCTCAGTCAGACCGCGCTTCACGTATTGGCCGACCGTCTTGTCATCTTCGACGACGAGGATTTTCATCCCGTGGGAAGGTACACCTTGAAATTCGATCCGACGCCGACGTGCGACTCGACGTCGATGCGGCCGCGGTGCTCGGCGATGATGCCGTAGCAGATGGAGAGACCGAGGCCGGTGCCGCGCCCTTGCGGCTTCGTCGTGAAGAACGGCTCGAAGATCTTGGGCAGATCCTCGCGCTTGATCCCGGTGCCCGTGTCGATGAACTCGAGCAGGATCTCGTCCGTCCGATCGGGGTTGATGCGGCTGCGGACCGTCAACGTGCCCCGCGAGTCCATCGCGTCCATCGCGTTGAGCATCAGCGCCATGAAGCTCTGAATCAACCGCTCGTGGTCCCCGAGCACCGGCGGCAGGTCGGTCGCCAGCTCCCGCACGACGGTCACCCGCTTGAACCGCGCATGGTGCTTGAGGAGAAACAGCGTGCGCTCCACCACGCCGTTCACGTCGGTCGGCTTTTTGTCCACGCCCTTCGGCCGCGAAAAGTCGAGCAGGCTCTCCACGATCCGCCGGCAGCGCTGCACCTCGGCATCGATGATCTTCAGGTACTCGTCGTTGCCTTGACGGTCCCCGGGGGGCAAATCCCCACTCCGCAGGGCCATGGCCTCGCAGCAGGCCAGGATGGTCGCGAGCGGGTTGTTGATCTCGTGCATGACGCCCGCCGCGAGCTGCCCCACGGCCGCCAGCTTCTCCGTTTCGGTGAGGCGCTGCTGCGCCTGGCGCCATTCGGTGATGTCTTCGCCGATGGTGATGACGTGCGAAATGTCGTGCCCGTCCTGCCGCATCGGGATCTTCGTGATGCGGTAGTAACGCGCCTCGCCGCTCGCCTGCGACTCCATTTCCACCTGCTGCAGCTCGCCAGTGTCGAACACGCGATCGAACTCGCGTTTCAACAGATCGCGCGGTTGGCGGTCGAGGACGTCGAAAATCTCGCGCCCCACGGCGTCCTCACGCGACACACCCTGCGTGCCGGTCTCGCGCTTGCGGTTCCAGGCGCGGATGCGGTAGCCACGGTCGATCACGTACAACCCGACCGGAAGCGAGTCGATGATCTGGGCGGCGAAGCTGCGCTGCGCTTCCATCTCGTGCGTGCGCAGCGCCACCTCGGAGGCGAGGTCCTGCGACAGCTCGGTGGCGGCGATCATGGGAGCGAGGATACGGGCCACCACCACCACAACGTCGTGGGCGATGCCTTCGTAGCGCCCCGTGGGAATGACGACCTCGAGCACGCCGAGCGGCTCGTCCTCGTGGACCAGCGGCAACCGGACGATCGCGCCCCCGGGTACGCCCTCGCGCTGGGGCCCGAGCCGCATCCACTCGGCCACCGGCGGCGCATATCCCGGCTGCTCGGCTTCGTCACCGGGCGTGGTGACCGGCGTGAAGCGACTGCCGTCGGGGGTGCGGAGCCAGATGCGGCAGCGACGGAGGTTGAGACCGCGCCGCAGCGCTCCCACCACTCCGTGCAGGGCCTCTCCGGACGCGAGGCCCGCCTGCAGCACCGACGCCACCTCGGCTATGACCCGGATACCGGGGTGTTCGGTATCGAGGGAGGGGACCGCCATCGGTGCCAAGCTAGGGATGACGCTCCCGCCGCGCCAGCGGCGCCTCGAACCGGACGCCGAGGAACGCCCGGACGTCCGTTACCGTGCCAAAGAACACCGTGGGACCGAACAGCAACCCGAGGCTCGCGCCGTGCGGATCCCCGAACCGCAAGCCGGGGAGCACCGAGAGGGCGCCCCATGGCGACCCCACGGCCAGCGGCGAGCGCGATCCCACGTATCCCGTCCCTTCGAGCGTGAGATCAAACCCGATCCGGCTGGCGCTCGTATCGGCGCCGAGCTCGGCGATGGTGGCCGTGGGGGTGCGAGCGGCGAGACTCGCGCCGAACACGAAGCCGCGCGCCCCGCCGATGATCGCGCCCTCGTCGATGAACGAGCCGACCCGGCCGGTGAGCGACAGCGCGGCGATCGGGCCCGCGTGCACGGCGCGCGCGATCCCAAAGTCCAATCCTTCGACTTGCCACCCGTTGCCGACCGTGTACGCGAGCCCGAGGGTAATCCCCCCGCCCTGCCCCACGAGCGGCGTGGACAAACCCACCAGGGCCGTCAACATTGTGAGCATGGACCGACGCACGTTCGTACTCCTCACAGGCGCCACTTCGGGGGCGCTCATCCGTCCGCCCTTCCCGCCGTCCGTGAGTCCGAGCGGGGCGGACCGGCGGTCGGGCGGATCGGCGGTCGGGCGGCTCCGTTTCGAGCTCGACGATCATCACCGCTGGTCGCTGTGGTACTATGGCGAAGGCTCACCCGTTCCGCTCGTCCGCGGCGCCGAGATCGTGGCGTGGGTGGGGGACCAGCCGCTCACCCTCGCGGAGCTGGAAGATAGCACCGTGGGAAACCGCCGCCCTCCCGGCGGCGACGCCGTCGTCGTGCGCGGCCGGGCCGCGGGCGTGTGGGTCGAAGCGGAGCTCCTCGCCGCAGGCGGCGCCACCACGCCCCAGGCGTCGGTCACGGTCACCGTCTTTCCGGATCGCTTCCTGCCGACGGTGAGGGGCGTGCGCTTCCTGCAGCTGCCGCATGCGGAGGTGCTCGTGGGAGACGGACCCCTCGTGGCACTCGTGAACGGAGCGCACTCGGCCGATCCGAGCCGGGTGGTGACCGTGGGGGCACCGGAGGCAGAAGGACTCGCGAGCCATGCCGTCACGGGGCTCACCCGGGGTCGCCGCGGGCTGGCGCTGGCATTCGACGGGGGCGAGCCGGGGGAAGCCCGCGTGCAGCTGTCTCGGGACGGGCTCGAGGCGGTGAGCGACTGGCTCCCGGCACGGCCGCTCCGCCCCGAAGGCGACGTCTCGCGCATGCGCCTGTGCTTCCATCCGGAGGGCGACGGCCTGGAGGCGCTGCGCGCCCTGTTCGTGCCCTCCTCGCCCGTCGATCGGGAGCGCCTCGCCGGGGCCGTGGCGCCGGCGGGGTGGTGCACCCGGGCCGAGTGGCCGGGCACAGTCGCCGAAACGGACGTGATCGCGAATCTGGACTTCAGCGCGGCGAATTTCGACCGCCGCTTCTTCCGGCACATCGAGCTCGATGACGGCTACCAGCGAGCCGTGGGAGCGTGGGATGCGAACGAGCGGTTCCCGCACGGTCACGCCTGGCTCACCGACCAGATCCACGCCCGCGGCTTGAAGGCGGGACTATGGCTGGCGCCATTTGGCGTGGCCGACGCCTCCGGTGTCCCTGGTGCGCAGCCCGATTGGCTGCTGCGCGATGGGGGCGGGCCCGTTGTGTGCGAAACGCGCGAGGCCTGGGGCGGCAAGATCTACGCGCTCGACGGCGCGCACCCCAAGGCCCAGCAGTGGCTGTTCGATCTGGCACGCCGCGCCGTCCGCGAGTGGGGCTACGACTATCTCCGTATCGACCGGTTGCGCTGGGCGACGGTCGGTACGGCACACTATGGCGGCCTGACCCACGCGGAAGCGTACCGCGCCGGGCTGGGGGCGATTCGCGATGGCCTCGGCACCGAGGCGTTCCTGCTCGCGAGCGGCGCGCCGCTGCAGCACGCCGTCGGGCTCGTCAACGGCATGCGGATCGGACCGGACGTCGAGGCCAGCTGGCCGGGCATCCAACCGGCGGCGCGCGCTGCGGGCCTGCGGAGCTTCTATCACCGATCGACCTGGCTGAATGATCCCGACTGCCTCGTGGTGCGCCCACCGCTCTCGCGCGCCGCCGCCGAGGTGTGGGCGTCCGTCGTGACGGTCACCGGGGGACTCACGCTGTTTGCCGACAACCTGCCCAAGCTCCCACCCGATCGCGTCACCCTGTTGCAGCGCACGCTCCCCGTCGCCCCCGTGACGGGCCGCGCCATCGAGATGGGCGTCGCCGAGCGCGACACGGCGCCCGCGATCGTCGCCGGCGACGATGTCTACCCGATCAGCGGGCCGTGGCGCTTCCGCACGGGGGACGATCCCGGCTACGGCGCCCGCGGGTTCGATGAAGAAGCGTGGGAGACGATCCGCGTGCCGCAACGGTGGGACGAGGCGGGCGGGGCGCATCCGCAATACGCGGGATTTGCCTGGTATCGCACCCGGTTTCGACTCCCGAATCAAGGCACCGGAAACACGCAACGTCGGAACGTGTACCTCGAGCTCGGCAAGATCGCGGACGCCGACGAGACCTTCGTGAACGGCGCGAAAGTCGGCCAGACCGGCGAGCTATCCCAGGGCGGACGGGGTGAGACACAGGCCTACCGCCGGTATCGCGTGCCCCCTGAGACCCTCAATTGGGGAGGAGAAAACGTACTCGCCGTGCGCGTGCTGGGGAGCGGCGGCATCTGGAGCGTGCGCCGCAACCGCCCGCCGCGTGCCTGGGTGGCCGAAGGCGCACCCCGGTGGTGGACCGTCGCGGTGCTGAACTGGGAGGACGAGCCCCTGGATGTGTCCCTCCCCCTCACCGCGCTCGACATCACAGGAGCGCGGTTCGACGCCTACGATGTGTGGCGCGACGCACCCATCGCGGACCTCAAGGACACCCTCACGCTCAACCTCGAACCGCGCAGCGCACGCACGGTGGCGCTCCGCCCCGCGGTCGCCCGGCCGCAGGTGATCGGCACCACGCGTCACGTCGTGCAAGGAGCGGTGGACGTCGCCGACGAGACCTGGGACCCGACCACTCGCACGCTCAAGGCGAAGTCCACGAATCTCGATGCCCGGGCCTACGCTGTCACGATTGCGGTTCCGAAAGGACTACGGCCGGGTGCCTGCAAGGCGGACGTCCCGTGCACGGTCCGGAGGCTGCCGTCAGGGCACGCGGTGCTGGAGTGGCCGGCGGGGGGCGACGGGCGGGACATCACATGGGCACTGAGCTTCCGGTCGCCGTCATCTCGATCCCGCGAATGAAGTACGTCTGCGCCACGAAATAGAGCACCATCAGCGGTATCACGGCTGCCAGCGCGGTCGCCAGCTGATACGACCAGCTCAGGTCGTAGATGCCGTGCAGGTTCGCGATACCGACCTCGAGCGGCTGCATCCCGCTCGACCGCGTGGCCACGAGCGGCCACAGGAAGCTCCTCCACTGATCGGCGAACCCCAGCACGGCGACTGTAGCGAGCGCGGGCCGTGACTGGGGCACGATCACCCGCCAGAAGATCGTCCACTCCCCCGCACCCTCCAGTCGGGCGGCGTCCTCGAGATCGCGCGGGATCGCGCGGAACAACTGGCGCAGCAGAAATATCCCGGTGACCGACACCAGCTCGGTCGAGATCAGGCCCTGGTAACTATCCACCCAGCCGAGCGCGTCGATCAGCAGAAAGCGCGGGATCGCGAGCACGATCGCGGGCGCCGTCAGCGCACCCAGGTACGCGAGGAACACGCGGTCGCGACCGGGGAAGCGGAGCCGCGCGAAGGCGTACGCCGCGGTCGCGCTCGTCACCACCTGCCCGGCGACCACCGCGAGCGCGAGGATTACGCTGTTCAACAGGTAGCGCCCGAACGGCAGCGCCACGAGCGCGGCCGCGAAGTTCTCGGGGACCAGGTGGCGCAGCGAGTCGGGCTCGCGCATCAAGGCCGCGGCGACCATATAGAGGAAGGGGATGATCATGACGACCGCGAGCGGCAGCCCGACCGCGTACGCGATCCACCCGCCCCGGCGTCCTTTGGGGTGTCGTTTACGCATGTTCCACCCGCCGGTCGAGCAGCTTGAGGTGTGCCCACGTCACCCCGACAAGCACCGCGCTGAGGAGCAGCGCCAGCGCGCTGGCATCACCGAATTGCAGCAGCTCCCACGCGGTCCGGTAGATGCGGTACACGATTAGATCGGTGGCGCCGAGCGGCCCGCCGCCCGTCAACACCATCACGAGCGCCAACACCTGGAAGGCGCCGAGGATGCCGGTCACCAGGACGAACAGCGTCACGGGCGAAAGGAGCGGGAACGTCACCCGCCAGAAGCGCTGCCAGGCGTTCGCGCCGTCTACGCGGGCGGCGTCCAGGTATGTCTGGGGGATCGCCCGCAGTCCCGCGAGGAACACCGTCAGCTGGTAGCCCAGCTGTATCCACACCGACACGAGCATCACCGCGAAGAGCGCGGTCTTGGGATCCCCGAGCCAGTTCACCGGCCCGAGACCGGCGCGTGCCAGCAACTGATTGATCAAGCCGAAGTCGGGGTGGTACATCCACTGCCACACGAGTGCGACCGCGACCACGGAGGAGGCGTAGGGCAGCAGGAACAGCGCGCGCAAGGCGGGCGTCACCGCACCTGACCTCCGTCGTCCGCCGATCATGACCGCCAGAGCCAGGGCGAGCGCCATCGACACCGGCACGTACAGCGCGTACAGCAGCGTGCGGCCCAGCGCCGACCACACCAGGGGATCGCGGACGATGTGCCCGTAGTTCGCGAGCCCGACGAACGCCCGCGTCGGCTCGATCGGGCTCCAGCGGTGCACCGAGGCATACAACGCCAGCAGCAGTGGTACGAAGGAAAACGCGGCGAGGTGCAGCGCCGATGGCGCCAGGAATCCCCAGGCGGCCACCGTTTCGCGCCGCGGATGCGGAGCACTCGCGGCGCTCCAGGCTGCGAACAGGGCCGCAAGGGGGCCGAGCCCCGCGAGACCGAGCATGACGGGGAGCCAGCCCGCCGTGCCCGCTTCCCCGGGGCGCGCGCGCAGCTCGACCCAGCGCCCCGGCGCAAGGCGCACGGCCACGGCCGCTCTCGCCACGCCGCCGACGGCGCGGCGCCACGCCGTGGTGGGCCCAGAGTCTCCCGGCACGATCTCGGCCCCCCGAGCGAGGGGCGTGAGGGCCGCGGGTGCGCTGCGAATCTCCGGGATCCGCGCCGCAGCCTCCTGCATCAGCAGCCGTGTGTCGTACAACCAGCGATCGGTCGCGTCGCCGGCCGCGCCCCGCAGGTCGGCGAACACCGCCACGCCGAACAGCACGGCGACGATGCCGTACGGCCCGAAGGTGTGGCGCCAGGCGTGACGCGGCCGGCCGATCGCCCTCAGGCCTTGTGCCCCCGCGACCAGGAGCAGCAACACCGCGCCGAGCGACCAGGACGAAATCGACCAGGTTCGCTCGGCGGGCCGGGCGGCGACCGCCCCCACGACGTCCCAGCCATCGCGATCGAGCAACGGGGCGAGCGCAGCGTCGCCGGTCCAGCGGACGGCGACTTCGCGGCGGAGCCGTTGCAGCATCGCCGCGGGCAACGGAGGCGCGGTGGCGTGCACCAGCGGCGCGGTCGCGTGGTAGATCTCGAACCGTCCCGCGAACCCCGGCAGCTCCTCGAGCGCCCGGGCACGGATGAGGAGCTGCGGCAGATCGAACCCAGCGCCGCGCCCGGTGGGGGAAGGGGGCGTCACGATCGTGAGGTACGCAGCCGCTGCAGTGGCATCATGCGCCGCGCGGGCGCGCTCGTAACCGTCGCGCGCTTGCTGGGCCAGGGCGAGCGGCAGGAGGGCACCGGCGGCCATCGCCAGGACCGCACCCGCGCGCCACCGCGCCAGCGCGCTCATCGCGTGGTTCCCAGCAGTCGGTCGAGCTCGCGTGCCGTCGCGCGGGCCGCCCGCCTGGTATCCGCGCCGCCCACGGTCACGCGGTCCACCAAGTCGGCGAGCTCGGCCTCCACCTCACGCCACTGGGCCACCCGTGCTCCCCACCCCGGACGGCCGTGCGCGGCAGCGCGCAGGAAGGCCGCCTCCCAGCCGAGCGTGTCGGCTGCCGCCACCTCCAGCGCGGCCGCGGTCACGGCCGGTAGCTCGAGCCCGGCGGCGCCGCGCGCCGCATCGGGGAGCGAGTCGGTCAGATCGGCCGCGAGCTCCACGCCGGCCTTGCGGCGCAGCGCGTGCGCCGGAACCGCATACGCCGTGGCGTACAGCACCGTGGCGGGCGGCACCCCGACGCGGTGCGGGATGGGTGCGAATCCCACCCGCAGCCGGCCCGCCGCGACCGCGGCGCGGAGACCGCGGACCGCGTCGTGGCCCACCGTCATGAACGCTATGCGGCCCGCCGCGAACAACCGGGCGATCTCGACGCCCGCGTCGCTCGGGTCATGAGGGCGCGGCGCGATGCCCCACTGCCGGACCCAGCCGCCGTACCACCGCAGCGCCGCCACGGTGGCGGGCGCATCGAGACAGCCCGAGGCGCGGCGGCCGTCGGGACACAACACGTCGCCCCCGCCCGCCCAGATCCACGGCAGCCAGGACGAGGGCCGCCGGTCGAAGGCGACCCCCCACTGGTCGATCCGCCCGTCGCCATCGCGGTCGCGCGTGAGCAGCTGCGCCGTCCGCAGGAAGTCGTCCCAGGTCCAGTCGTCGGTCGGATAGGCGATCGCGGCGCGGTCCAACAGGTCGCGATTGTACACCACCATCAGTGGCGAATACCCTCGGGGTAGGCCGTACAGCGCCGTGCCGCGACGGAAAATCGCCAGGACCTCCGGGTCATAGCGGGCGAGGTCGACGCCAACGCGCGACAGGTAAGGTGCGAGGTCGAGCGCTCGTCCCCGGTCGACAAGCGCGGGGAGGTCGACGTCGTCGAGCTGGAACACATCGGGGAGCGCATCGCCCGCCGTCGCCGTCAACAGGAACCGGCGGTAGTCCGCGGCGGAGAGCGCGATGTTGTGCTGCGCCACCTGCAGCCCTGGGTGCCGGGCCCGATAGGGTGTGAGGATCTGCTCTTCGAGCTGCGCCGCGTCGTAGTCGGCCCGGTGGAGCAGCTCGACGCCCCCGCTGGGCGCGACCCCGCAACCCCAACACAAGAGCCAACACACGAGACGGCAAGCCAGCCCGCGCCTCACGGCAGCCGCGCCCCCGCCGCGTCGAACAGGTGCAGCTGTCGGCGGTCGAGCTTCACGCCCACGCGGTCACCGGGACGAAGGTCGGGAATGCCGTGCACACGCGCGACGAGCGGCTGGGCGCCCGCGTCGAGTCGGACGAGCGTGTCGGGGCCGAGCGGCTCGACGCCGCGCACCTCGGCTGCGCCGACGCCCTGGTCGGGGGCGACGAGGCTCACATGCTCCGGCCGGACGCCGAGGTAGATCTCGCCTTCGTAGCGCTCGAGTGCTACCGGAACGGACCACGTGCCGCAGTCCACCACCCCGCCCTCGTCCCCCGTCCCTCGTCCCCTGCCAGTGAGGATGTTCATCCCCGGGCTTCCGAGGAAACGCGCGACGAAGACGTCGGCCGGCCGGCCGTACAGCTCGGCGGGAGTGCCCACCTGGCGAAGGCGCCCTGCCTCGAGGACTCCGATCCGCTGCGCCATGGTCATGGCCTCGGTCTGATCGTGGGTTACGTACACGACGGTCGTGCCGAGGGTGCGGTGCAGCTCGAGCAGCGCCGCGCGCAGCTCGCCGCGCAGCGCGGGCTCGAGGCTCGAGAGGGGTTCGTCGAACAGGAAGACCTGCGGCTCGCGCACCAAGGCCCGGCCCAGCGCCACGCGCTGTCGCTCCCCTCCGGAGAGCTCTCCCGGCCGGCGGTCGAGCAGGGTGCCGAGCCCCAACCGCTCGGCGGCCTGCTGCACGCGACGGGCGATATCGGCGGCCGGGACGCGCCGCACTTCCAGCCCGAAGGCGATGTTGCGTCGTACGGTGAGGTGGGGGTACAGGGCCTGCGTTTGGAACACCATCGCCACGTCGCGCACGGCGGGATCGAGGCGGGTGACGTCGCGCTCGCCGATCAGGATCTCCCCGGTACTGGGGTCCTCGAGCCCGGCGATGCAGCGGAGCGCGGTCGTCTTCCCGCTGCCGGACGGTCCGAGCAGGACGAAGAACTCGCCGTCGTGCACCTCGAGCGACAGCCCCTCGAGCGCCGGCCGGCCCTCGGGATCATACCGCTTCGCGAGGCGGCGGAGGGTCACCGACGCCACGAGGTTTAGTCCCGAGTCGGCAGCTTGAACTCGACCGGCATCTCGAACCGCACGCGCACCGCGCGACCCGCAATGCGCCCGGGGGTGAACCGCGCCGCCCGGACGTAGTCTTTCGCCGCCTGATTGAACCGTGCGTCGCTGCTCTCGATCACGCGCACCGTGGCGTCCTCGATCCGGCCGGTCGTGTCGATCACGGCCTCGATGATGACTCGGCCGCTGATCCGGGAGAGCAGCAACGGCGCAGGGTACGTGAGCGTCGGGCCCGAAGTCAGGTGAGGTCGCTCCTGCACCTCGGCTTCGCCGTACACATCGCCGGCGATATGCAGCGTGATGGCGGGCTGCGAAGCGGCGGAAAATTCCACGGGCACCTCGATCAGCGCCTGCACCACCCGCCCCCGCACGCGGGCCGGTCTGTACAGCGTCTTCAGTACCAGCGTGCGGGCGGCCGCGACGAGCACCGAGTCGGAGCCTTGCACGACCAGGGCCGTCGCCGGCTCGGGGTTCCCGGCGCTGTCGATCACCACGCGGACCACGATCACGCCGTCGCTGCCTCCGGTGGGATAGCGCAGGGGCGGCGTCAGCACGATCTCGGGCCGCTCGTCCACCTCGCTCACGCCGTAGACGCGCTGCGGCGAGGGGGGCGGCGGCACGAACGGCGTCGGCCCGCACGCCCCCAGGACCACCACACCGCTGAGCACCGCGTGTCTCATAGGGCGACTCCGCTCAGAGCGCCGCGATCTGCCGGAGCAGCTCGGCGTCGTCGCGCCGGGCCCCGAGCTCCGCCTCGATGTGGCGCCAGCGCAGGATGCCCTGTTGGTCGATCAGGAAGTACGCGCGCTTCGAAAAGAACCGATCCTCGAGCAGGACCCCGTAGGCGCGGCTCACCTCCCGCCGGAAGTCGCTCAACAGATCCTGCCGCATCCCGTACCTCGCTTTGTACTCCTTGAGCGTCGGCACCGAATCCACGCTGATCGGCAGCACGATGGTCCCGGCCCGCTCGAACGCGTCATAGTCCTCACTGAAGGCGCAGTTTTCGGCGGTACACGTGTTCGTGAACGCGAGCGGGAAGAACGCGAGCAGCACGTGCTTCCGCCCGCGGAACGAGGACAGCGTGACGTCGGTCCCCGCGGTGGACGGCAGCACGAAATCGGACGCCACGGCCCCGACGGGCAGGGTCGTCGACGCCCCAGCCGTCAAGGTCAGGTCCCCTGCGGGCTCAGCACGGCCAGGGCGACGTAGTAGACGAGGGCGGCCGTCACCACTCCCGTGATGATCACGCCGCGGATCGTCTCGATCGGCTTTTTCGTCGGTCCCGTCGTTCCCACCAACGCGTTCAGCTCGAGCAGCGCGATGATCACGAGCAGCAGCACTCCCCAAAGCCCGCGGTTCCCACTCGCCGGGAGGGTGAAGTGGGACGCGGCGCCCATGAAGAACAGCATGGGGAACGAGAACACGACGTTCGTGCGGGACGCGAGGAACGCCCGCCGCGCCGCCCCCGCCGCCGCTGGGTTCGCCTGGCCGCCGCCCGCGACCGCCACCGCATTGGCGATCACCACCTTCTGATTGGGCCAGATCACCCGCCACACGTTGGCGAGCATCACGGTGCCGAACGCCGCACCGGTGAGAATCGTGAGGCCCCAGGGATCACTCCAGCTGGCGCGCCGCAGGCCCAGGATGGTGGCGCCCGACAGGAAGGTGACGGCCGCGCTCCACCGGAACCACCACAGCGCGCGCGGCACGAGCTTCTGGGTCGCGCCGCTCTTGGTCGCCGCGTCCGCCTCGGCCATGAACGGGCCTTGGACGAAGTTGAAATAGTAGAGCAGACCGATCCATGTGATGCCCGAGAGGAAGTGCAGCCAGCGGAGCAGGAACTGGATTCCCGCGTCGGAGAACAGCGCCATCGTGCGCCTCGCAGGTGAGGGGACCGCGACGGAGACGTGAGCTGCCGGTTCGGGAAGATATCGGCGCTTCAAACGGAATCAAGCGGGAACCTTCGTCGGCGGTCGCGGGTTCACATCAACGCGGAGCCATATCACTGAGGAGAGCGACAATGACCCAAACAACCGCACCCACCGAGAGAGTGCACAGGCATACGCTGCCGCCCCTGCCCTACGATTCCGCCGCGCTCGAGCCACACATCGATGCCCAGACAATGCAGATCCACCACGGCAAACACCATCAGGCGTACGTGACCAACCTGAATGCGGCGCTCGACAAGCATCCCGAGCTGAACGGGAAGAGCCTCGACGAGCTGCTTCGCGGCCTCGCGAGCCTCCCGGAGGACATCCGCACCGCCGTCCGGAACAACGGTGGCGGTCACCACAATCACTCGTTGTTCTGGACCATCATGGCACCGGCCGGCAAAGGTGTGGGTGGCGAGCCCAGCGGCGCACTCGCCGACGCGATCACGACAGCGTTCGGCGGCTTCACACCGTTCAAGGAGCAGCTGTCCACCGCCGGCACCACCCGGTTCGGAAGCGGCTGGGCCTGGCTTGCCCTCGCAAGCGGCAAGCTCGAGGTGTTCAGCACCCCGAATCAGGATAGCCCGCTCATGGATGGGAAGGTCCCCGTGCTCGGACTCGATGTGTGGGAGCACGCATATTACCTCAAGTATCAGAACCGACGGGCGGACTACGTGGCCGCATGGTGGAACGTGGTCAACTGGACCGAAGTCGCGCGGAGATACGAGGCGGCGAGGAAATAGGCGCGGCCAAATCGTCCCGGCCCCCGTTGCTTTTCAGCCGTCCAGCGGCTCCGTGAACACCTCGGCGCTGCCGTCCTGGGCGTAGCGGACGGTTACCCGCCAGGGCCGGCAGCACACCTGGCAGTCTTCCACGTATTCCTGGTGCGGGCCGCCGCCCGGGTCGAGGCCGAGCTCGTTCGCCTCGCCACAATGCGGACAGACGACGACCACCTCGGTCTCGGTGGTTCCGTCACCGAGAGGAAAGTCGTCTTCGTCCAACGGGTCGGGCTCGGGCGGCTCGGCGATCATGATGTGAAGTTAGTCCTGGGTCGATGGTCGAAGGCGCTTCAGTGCTTCGTCGTGCAACGGCCCGTTCGAGGTCAGGAGGCTCGAGGCATAAATGGAGCGCTCGCCACCAAGGCTCGTCGCCCGGCCCCCAGCTTCCTCCACGATCACTTGCAGGGCCGCGATGTCCCATGGCTGCATCACGGGATCGAGGGCGATCTCCCCCGCCCCTTCCGCCACCAGCATGTGCTGATAGAAGTCCCCGAAGCCGCGG
>Ga0075433_10000994_pt1 | contig 20132 bp, 14 predicted proteins | sample RhiMethybrSRZTD2_FD_75299 | JGI IMG/M metagenome (GOLD analysis project Ga0075433, IMG submission 75299) | Populus rhizosphere microbial communities from Tennessee, USA - Rhizosphere MetaG P. TD hybrid SRZTD2 | ecosystem: Host-associated > Plants > Roots > Rhizosphere > Soil | place: USA... | reverse complement strand
ACTATTGACGCGCCTCCCGAAAGCGTCTGGCCTTGGTTGGTGCAGATGGGCTGGCACCGTGGCGGCTGGTACACCGCGCGGTGGGTGGACAAGCTGCTGTTTCCGGCAAACCGAGCAAGCGCGGATCACACCATCGAAGAGCTTCAAGATCCTCAGGTCGGTGACTTCATCCTGGACAGGACACCAGAAACCGAGTGCGGATTCGTCGTGGAGCAGCTTGAGCCGCCTCGACTTCTTGGTTTGCACTCAACCTCTCACCTGCCACTGGCGTGGCGCCGGAGCGGTAGGGCTTCCGTCGATTGGACCTGGGTCTTCAGCGTCCTGCCGCTCGACTCTGGTGGCCGTGCCAGGTTGATCTTCCGCTGGCGGGCGGCGACCAGGCCCTGCTGGCTCACTCTCAGTGCGTGGGCAGTGATCTTGCCGGCCGACTTCCTGATGTCCAGAGACATGTTGCGCGGGGTGAAGCGCCGCGCGGAGCTGCTATTGCCTTAGTGATTCACCACCCGTCTTGAGGCGGCTAGCGAGTGTCTGATAGGCGGATTCGACACGCGTTTGCCGTCTCTAGGCGGCAAATGTTGGCCGCACCGGTCGAGGCGGTCATCGGACTGGACTCGATGAGGGAATCTATACAGGATCGAAGGACAGGGCCGCGTGATCAAGTCAACGCAGGTCGAGACGCGAAAGGAACATCATGGGCAGAAGCGGAACCGTCGCAGCAGGGTTGCCTGAGGCGAGAGTCAAACGTGCCTCGGTCGGGGGTCTTGCTTTGGGGGCGATGGCTGTCGGGGCTCTCGCTGCCGGGAGCGCGGCGGTCGGCGCACTCGCCGTCGGTGCCATGCTCATAGGACGACTCAAGGTTGGCCAGGCGGAAGCCAAGAAGCTGACTGTTGGCCGCCTCGAGGTTGAGGAACTCCTGATCGGAGGCGAGCAGGTCAACGCCGGAGACATCTCACGCAGCACCGGGTCGTGATCTTGATGGCTATGTGGTGATCCGAGTCGCTGTGGGATGATCATCATCGTGGCCACGTCGGCTAATGATCTGATCGCGGATGGCCGGGCGGCGCTTCGCGTGGGGGATGCAGCTACCGCACGCACTTCATTCGAGGCTGCGCTGGCACTGGGCCCGAACAGCGCCGCCCTCGAGGGTCTGGGTTTTGCCGACTATCTCGCGATGGACTTTGACGAGGCGATCGACCTCTGGCAGCAGTCGTACGCGGGCTATCGCGCGGATGGTAACGGTGCAGGTGCCGTCCGGGTCGCGCGCATGCTCGGCTACATGTACGGCATCGTCGTTGGAGACTGGGCAATTGGATCCGGGTGGATTGCCCGTGCTCAGCACCTGCTCGACCTTGCCGTGCATTCTTCCGAAAAGGGTTGGATCGCCCTGACCTTGGGCATGTTCGAGCGCGACCGGTCGATGAAACATCGACGCTTCGAGGAGGCTATCGAGGTCGGTACTGCGACCCAGGACGACGACCTGGCTTTTGCCGCATTGGCCTATCTCGGGGCGAGTCTGGTGCACGCCGACCGTGTTGAGGAAGGAATGGTGCGGCTAGATGAGTCGTTAGCAGCCGTGGTCGGCGGTGAGGTGGATGATCTCTTCGTCATCGAAGAAATCTTCTGTCAAATGTTCTCCGCCTGCGAGCGTGCGCATGACGTGGCTCGCGCCGAACAATGGCTCAGAGTCGGTGAGGCGGTGGCGGCCCAGCGAAATCTGCCTGCAGTGGTCGCGTACTGCCACACGCACTTTGGCGGCGTGATGACCGCCGCCGGCCGGTGGCCGGAGGCGGACGCGGCCTTGACTGATGGGATTCGCCTTTGGGCTCTAGGCCGGCGCGCCTTGAAGGCTGGTGCCCTGGCCCGTTTGGCGGATCTACGGATCCGGCAGGGCCGGCTCGAGGAGGCCGAACAGCTCCTCGACGGTCTGTCGCTCGATGAGGACTGCGCCCGGCCGCTCGCAACGCTGTTACTTGGACAAGGCCAGGTGCAACGCGCACGTGAGGTCCTGGAGCGCACGCTCGGGAGAATCGAGCCAACCAGCACAAGCACGGTCCCGCTGCTTGCGCTGCTTGTTGACGTGCACTTGGCAACAGGAAATGTTGATCAAGCCGAGCAGACCGTGGCCACTTTGGAGGCTTGTACAGCCGGTCATGATGCCTTGTACCTGACAGCGGTCCGGGCGTTCACACGCGGCCGCTTGGCGGCGGCCTCCGGTGACCCAGCCGCTCGTGGGTGGTTTCGGGTCGCTGTCGACGGATACGCAGACGCTCAGTTGCCGCTGGAATCGGCGTACTCCCAGCTCGAGCTAGCCGAAGTCCTTGCAAACGATTTACCGGATGTCGCCAGGGCCGAAGCCAAGGCTGCGCTCGACTGTTTTCTCCGGCTGCAAGCCACTAGGTACATCGATTCGGCGGCCGCACTACTGCGCTCGCTGGGACTCCGAGTCGCACCAACCAGGACCGTCGGGGTGGCGGCATTGACCTCACGGGAAACCGAAGTGCTCGAGCTGCTCGGGCATGGGCTGAGCAATCCGGAGATCGCTGAGCGCTTGTTCATCAGCCGAAAGACGGTCGAGCATCACGTCGCCAACGTGCTCTCGAAGCTAGGGCTCCGCAGCCGGAGTGAGGCCGCGGCGTACGCGGTGCGCACGAACCTAGGCGCCAAATAGGGGAGTTCACCGATCCCCCGGGAGTCAAAGCGGCCCATGATCGAGGCGCTAGCAGAGACCCTGGGAGGCTTCCGATGAATGATCAATATGACGCGATCGTGGTGGGCGCGCGATGCGCAGGCGCCGTCACAGCGATGCTTCTGGCGCGGCAAGGCCACCGGGTCCTGGTCGTCGACCGCGCGAAGTTCCCAAGCGACACCTTGTCCACCCATGTCATCCATGCCCCCGGCGTGGCCGCACTCGACCGGTGGGGGTTGCTCGATCAGGTGCTGGCAACGGGCTGCCCGCCGATCGAGCGTTACAGCTTCGATTTCGGCCCGGTCGTCATTGCTGGCACAGCCCAGCCTCTCGACGGTCACACCACGGCGTACGCACCAAGACGCAGGGTTCTCGATGCGATCTTGGTCAACGCGGCCGCTCATGCCGGTGCGACCGTCCGGCAAGAGTTCAACGTCGACGACCTGATCTTCTCCGACGGCAAGGTCTGCGGCATCCGTGGACACGTCCGCGAAGCAGACCAGGAGAGCCTTACCGCACGAATTGTGATCGGCGCCGACGGTCGCGGCGGCCACATCGCCAAGGCGGTCCGAGCCAGCTCCTACCACGAGAAGCCGCGACTGCAATGGGCTTTCTATACCTACTTCCGTGATCTTCCGGTGGATGGCTTCGAAACCTACATCCGGCCGTTCCGTGGATTCGCCGCCGCACCTACCAACGATGGGCTCACGATGGTCGTGGCGGGCTGGCCATACGCCGAAGCGCGCTCCTACAAAGCCGATGTTGAGGGGAACTATCACCGCACGCTAGAACTCGTCCCCGAGTTTGGGGCCCGCGTCAGGAGGGCTACCCGCGAAGAACAGTTCCTGGGAGGGGCGGTACCCAACTACTTCCGAACGCCTTTCGGCCCGGGTTGGGCGCTGGTCGGTGACGCCGGCTACAACAAGGACCCGATCACCGCACAAGGGATCTCCGACGCTTTCCGCGACGCCGAACAGTGCTCTGCCGCAGTTCACCAGTGGCTCAGCGGTCAGATGTCGTTCGACGACGCATTTCGCTCATGGCATCAGGAGCGGGACCATAAGGTGCTTGCGATGTACGAGTTCACCACGCAGCTCGCCACGCTCGAGCCTCCACCGCCGGAAATGCAGCAGCTGCTCGGTGCCATTCACGGCAATCAAGCGGCGATGGACGATTTCGTCAGCGTCAACGCCGGGACGCTCTCACCAGAGGCGTTCTTCTCGCCGGAGAGAATAGGCCGAGCCTTTGAACATGCGCTTGCGTGATGATCAGTAGGCCGCGACCGAGTCGTCGGTCCCACCGCCTCCGTCTTGACGCCTGTGATCGAAAACGTACCGATGAGCAGCTCAGGAACGTCCCGTTTCGACGGCTGTGATGGAAAACGCACCCGCCGCCGGCCGAGCGGCTGAATCGAGCGCCAGGTTCTGCCGCGCCCAGAGCAGTAGCCCGAGATAGGCAAGATCAAAGACGCTGCACAGGATGCCGAGGCCCAGGATGAACGTGGATCCGGCAATAGCACCGAACGCAATGGTCGGAGCAAGCGTGCCAATCCATTTCGCCGCCGCGATCACAATGCTCTGACCACGCATACCCTGGCGAGCAACGAACATGGCGATGAACAAGCCGGACATGAGCAGGTTTTGCAGGAACGCCGAGTACCGAGACGCTTCGGTCCAGCCGAACTCCACGATGAAGAGCCACTGGATGATGTACGCCGCGGCGAAGATCAGAATGCTCCATGCCACGAACATCGGCCGGCTCACAAAGCCCGGCAGTTCCTTGCGGCCGAAGCGGAGGAACGTGTAGACGATCACCACATCGGCCAGGCCCCACGCGACGTTGACGAAGGTCTGCACCGAGAGATTGGTGGCGAGACCGCGGACCGCGTAGATCGACTCCCACGCAATGTTCAGCGCGAGCGCAGCCGCGGGGATCGCGTATGTCCGCTGCTGAAACCCGATACGGATCGCGAATGCGTAAACCACCGTCCACGCAACACCGCTCAACAATGTCAAGACCAAGAGCATGGCGGACTCCCAAGATCCTCAGCGAGCGGCAGCCCCCGTTGGTGCAGCATTGCGGCGGGCGATCAGCTTGCCCAGCTCCCAGAGGAACAGGAATACAACGGCGGCGAGCAACGCCCACCCCCACTGCGCGAAGTTCAGACTCACTGTGCCCAGCAGCTTGTTCATGAAATCTGCTTGGGTGATCAGGTAGGCCAGGGCGATTTCGACGAGCGCGGTCTTGTTCATCCTTGGACTGTTGAAAGTCTCGGCGCTGAACACCGATCCCCTCTCTCGGCGAGACTCGAACGCTGCAACGATCAGCATCAGGGAGAAGGCAACCAGGCCGATCGACTGGCCAATCTGAATGCTCCCGTAGTAGTTCTTGCCGATCACGATCAGCAAGAGGTTGGCGACGGCGACAAAAAGGCCGCCGAGGCCACAGGTGATGATCATGGGTTTTGTCAGAATCGACTCGCCTCGCGGACGGGGCCTACGAGACATCAGGCCAGGTGTCTCCTCGTCGAAGCCGAGTGCGATACCGAATGGCGCATTGACAAGGAAGTTGATCCAGAGGATCTGTGCCGGGGTGAAAGGCTGCCCGGCCGCGAGATTGAACAGCGTGGCGCCGAGAAAGGTTAGGACGAACGCGACGAGCTCGAGCAGCACGAAGCGAATGAACTTGTTGAGGTTGTCGTAGAGTTTGCGCCCCTGCTCGACCGCGTAGACGATGGTCGCGAAGTTGTCATCGGAGAGGATCATCCGGCCGGCATTCTTGGCGACCTCGGTGCCGCTACCCATCGCGACGCCGATGTCTGCAGCCTTGATCGCCGGCGCGTCGTTGACACCGTCGCCGGTCATCGCCACGACATGGCCCTTGTCTTTAAGAGTCTGTGCAAGCAGCACCTTGTGTTCGGGGGCGACGCGCCCGACGACACCGATGGAGTCGATCCGGTCTTTCCGTTCCTGATCCGAGAGCGCGGCGAAATCTGCGCCGAGGATCGCATCCCCGTCGATGCCGAGCTGCTTGGCGATGGCGGCACCGGTGACCACGTCGTCACCCGTGATCATCCGAACCCGGATGTGCGCTCGCTGCGCATCCGCCACAGCCGCCTTCGACTCCTCGCGCGGCGGATCGACCATGGCAACAAGGCTGGTGATTTCAAGATCGTGAACGTGCCCGAGGAGATCACCGTTCGGATCAAACTGCGCAGGGTCTAGGTCCCGGAAGGCGCTAGCCATCACGCGCAGACCGGCTTCGCCCATCCGAGCGATGTTCGCCTGGGCTCGCTGACTCAAGTCGTCGGTCGCCGGGATGCTTTTCCCGCCCGACAGGGCGGTACTTACTCGGCCCATGACCGCAGGCGCAGCGCCCTTGACGAAGCAGCGGACGACCGGCTTTCCCGATGCGTCTGTGGCCTGGTTGAAGGTCGCCATCAGTTTGTAGGTGGGATCGAACGGTAGCGTCGCCAGACGCGGAAACTCTTCCCGGGTCTCATCGATGTCCATCCCGGACTTGTGCGCGAGCACGAGCAGCGCGCCCTCGGTCGGGTCGCCAACGACTTTGCCGTCGACAAGCTTGGCGTCGTTGGCGATGACGTACGGGAGGATGGCTTCATCGAGCGTGTCCGTCTTGCCGGCGGGGTGACTGATCCTTCCTTCGAGGCTGTAACCGCTGCCGGTGATGGTGTAGCGATCGGTCGGATCCAACACCTCGACGGCGGTCATCTGGTTCATCGTCAGGGTTCCGGTCTTGTCTGAGTTGATCGCCGACGTAAAGCCCAGCGTCTCGACGGACGGCAGGTCCTTGACGATGGCCTTCTGTTTAGCTAGCTCAACACTGCCGAGTGAGAGCACCACTTGGACCACTGTCGGAAGAGCCAGCGGGATCGCCGCGATGGCAAGCGCTACGGCAGTGGTGAAGAGCATGGTCCACGACTGGCCGCGATAGATCCCGAGTGCGAACATGATGATCATGGTTATGCCGGCCGCCCCGACGATCCACAGCGTCAGGGTGTTCATCTGCTTGGTGAGAGGGGTCTCCTCTACCGCCGTCGCCGACAGCATCCCGGCGATCTTGCCTACCTCTGTTTGGCCGCCAACGCTGGTCACGATCATGACGCCACTGCCGTGGGTCACTGGCGTATGCATGAACGCCATGTTCTCTTGATCGCCAGCGCCAAGATCATCATCGGATAAGGTGTCGGCGTCCTTGGCGGCCGGAACGCTCTCGCCGGTGAGGGCAGACTCATCGATCTGCAATGAGCTTGCGGAGACGATCCGTCCATCAGCAGGGACCTCGTCCCCCGCCGCGATCAAAACGACGTCGCCGACCACCAGCTGCTCTGCGGGGATCTCTGCTTCAACTCCGTCGCGACGTACCCGGGCAGTAGCCTCCATCATCGATTTGAGCGCATTCATGGCGCTCTCGGCTTTGCCCTGCTGTCGCAGACCCCCAATCGCATTGATCAAGCTCAGCACGAACAGCACAATGGCGGTGCTCCACTGCTTGATCACCAGCGAAACCACAGATGCCGCGACGAGGATGATCTGCATATAGCTGGTGTACTGGGCGAACAGACGACGAAGGCTGGATGGTGGCTTCTCCTCGGGAAGCGCATTCGGGCCGTCGCGTTTCAGACGCTCGGCGGCCTCCGCCGCGGAAAGGCCCGAATCCACGTTGACACCGAGCCTGCTGGCAACATCTGCCGGCTCGAGCGCGTACCAGCGCTGCTCCGCAGGCACTGGCCGAGTGCTTGCACTGTCTGTCGTCGTCATCAGGACTTCTCGCTCTCGCTGTCAGTGTCAGCAAAGGGATCCGCTGCCGCGCCGGGTGGCGCCTGGGCCTCAAGGGTCTTCTTGATCTCCTTGAGGTTGGCTCGAGCCTCCTCGTCGATCGTCGGATAGCGCGGATCGATGTCGATCAAGGTATTGGCGATCACCGCGCCGGCTGCGATGCGCGCAAACCACTTTCGATCGGCGGGAATCACATACCACGGAGCCCACTCGGTGCTGGTATGCGTCAGCATCTCCGAGAAGGCCTGCTGGTAATCGTCCCAATACTCACGCTCCCGCACATCCGCCGATGAGAACTTCCAATTGTGGTCAGGAAGATCAATGCGCCGCAGAAAGCGGGTCCGCTGCTCCTCCCTCGACAGGTTCAAGAACAACTTCACGATCTTGATCCCGTTGTCGCTGAGGTTGCGTTCCCAGCCGTTGATCTCTCGGAAGCGGCGCTTCCAAACATCTGGCCCGCGGCTGTCCTTTGGCAACTTCTGGTTCTCCAGTAGCTCTGGGTGTACGCGTACGACGAGTACCTCCTCGTAGTACGACCGATTGAAGATCCCGATCTCGCCACGTCCCGGCAACCGTTGTGCAAACCGCCAGAAGTAGTCGTGATCAAGTTCCTCACTCGACGGAACCTTGAAGCTGTGCACCGACACACCCTGAGGATTGACGCCGCTCATCACATGCCGAATCGTTCCGTCCTTCCCGGCAGCATCGAGCGCTTGGAGCACGATGAGGACGCCATGAGTGTCCTCGGCGTAAAGCCGGGACTGATACTCGGCCAGCAAGTCAATGCCGCGCGCCAGCAACTCTTGACCCTGCTTCTTCGAGCCGACCTTGAACGCTGGGTCGAAATCCTTCTCCAGCGACACGTCCGACCCCGGCTTGACCCGGAATGGCTTGACGAAGTCGGCGATCCGCTCCTCGCGATCTGATGGCATGAACTGCTCCTTTCCGCAAGAGCCGTCAGCCGACCACGACTGCCTCGGGGCGGCCTCCACAGCGGAGCCTAGCGGGGTGGTCTGCGGCTGCGGCGCCGTGACCCATGCTGCCGCCCGACCACAGTCGAGGTCGCCCGTCCAAGCATGGCGCCGACGGCCGCACCAACGACGATGTCGCCGGGGTAATGGACGCCGGTGTAGACGCGCGAGAACGCCACAACTGCGGCGGCCAGCCGCAGCGGCAGCCGGAGTTTGGGCAGCAGGTCCCCGACCGAGACAGCGAACGCCGCAGCAGACGCCGAATGGCCGGAGGGGAATGAGGTCGACGACGGCATCGGCACCCAACGGCTCTCAGGGACGCCAAGCTCTGGCCGGTCCGGTCGGCGACGCTCGCCTGCCAGCTTCAGTGGTTGGTTGACCACGAACGAGGTAACCCCGATCGCGGCCACCCCGGTCACGGCAGCGCGGCGGCCTCGGGGTCCGCCGACAAGAGCGAGCGTTGCCGCGATGAGGATCCACGGCTTGGAGAAATTGGCGAAATCAGACACGCGACGAAGTGGACGGTCCAGCAGCGGTGTGGACATCTCCGCCACATTGCGATAGACAGCGCGGTCGAGGCGGCCGAGCCGTCGGAGAATCCGTACCGTACGTGATGGGGGGGTGCGCAGCCGGGTGCTGAGCCGGTCGGCGAGGCGCTCCTCGACCGGTTCCGCAGGGGTCGGGCTGGTCATCTGGTCACCGCCGGGCGGCCGAGGACCGTACGCCACAGCGCAAGCACTGTGGGCTTGGCGATGACTCGAACGGCACGCGCGGCAGGCGAACGTCTTGGTGCGGTGCGCGGCAGTCGGACCGTCAGCGCGCGGGGCCGGATAACGAACCGCAGTGGTGGCTCGAGGTTCAGGGCCTCCCCATCGACCCCGACCTCCACCGGCCCACCGGAACGCACCTCGAACTCCGCGGCTGTCCACTCGCTCCACCTAGCAAAGCGCTGGACCTGGCCGGTGAGCTCCAAATCAGCGAGCCTTTCGGCGTCGGCCGCCGTGTCGACCCGTACATAGGCGATCCCCAACGCGCCGCCATCGATGCGCTCGCGAGTGCCGCCGCCGCGGAGGCGCGCCAGCTGGTAGGGGTTGTTGGACACGAGCAGCAGCTGGGCGCTTGCGGCTTCCTGGCCGGACGGCAGAGTGAAGCGTAGGTCGAGTGGTGTCGCTGCCGGCCCTAGCAGGTCGGGCAACATGGCGGCAGCCGTCTGCATCTTCGCGTCCCGATAGTCCTGCGACTGGACGATCTTCGCATACACACCCATCGACGCATTGTTGACGAAGACGCGACCGTTGACCTCGGCAAGGTCGACCTGGGCGTCGACACCATCCTCGTACGCGTTCAGCGACCCAGGAACGTCGGCGCGGTCAAGACCGAGATCGAGCGCGAAATGGTTACGGGTTCCCGCCGGCACGACAACGAAGGGAATGCCGTGCTGGCTCGCAACCGAGGCAACGAGCGCCTGGGAGCCGTCGCCGCCCGCCATGCCCAGCAGGTCGGCACCACGCCGAACTGCGTCTTCGGCCAGCTGGCGCAGGTCATCGCCCGGATGCAACACAATTGGCTCGATGCCCCGATCGCGGCACAGGTCGACAAGCTTGAACCGCTCAGCCTTGCCCCCACCGGACTTCAGGTTCATCAGCAGGACTGGGTGGCGCGCACGTGGAGCGCGCTTGTCATTGTCAGCCGACCGGACTGGGCTCAGCGCGTAGCTAGCCGCACTGATCGACACCGCGGCCAGCCCAAGCCCGACCCCCAGCACGATGAGGCTCTCGGTGGCGAGCACCAACACGGCAAATGCGGCTAGGGCGACCGCCGTTACAACACTGGCAACGGCACGGGCGACGCCGCGTCGGGACAGGATGTACCACGCGGCGATCACCGCGACCCCGAGCGTGACCACGCTGGCAAGCAGGACGTACCAGTTATGGATCGCGGATATTGCGAGATAGACCAGAGCCGCGACCAGAGCCGCCAGTGCAACCGCGGCCGCGAGCCGGCGCAGCATACTGGGCTTGGGTCCTGTGATGTTTCCGGTCATACCGTTGTCCCCGGAGTCCGCCAGGTGGCCCCGGTCTGTCGTACGTATTCGGCGACTGCCTCGTCGAGCGTCCGGAAGAAGTGTGCCGGGTCGATGGTGCGGGTGAGCTCGTACCGCTCGATCTTTTCGCGTACAGGATCCTTCATCTCCGCGAAGACCAGCGACACATCACGGTCGTTGAGCCAGAGATCCAGCTCATTCAGCATGTCGGAGGCAGTGGTATCGACGTCGGTGATGGGTTCAGCGGCGATGATGAGCCAGCGGAGATCCCTGCGCTGCTCGGCAATCTCTCGCATTGCCTCACCGAACTTCCGCGCGTTGGCGAAGATGAGCGGCGCGTCAAAGCGGTAGACGACCAAGCCGGGCAACAGCTCAGCGTTGGGATACCTCTGGATGTCGTGCAAACCCTCGATGCCCTCGACACGGCCGAGCACGGCATGGTGCGGCCACCACGCACGGCGGAAGACATTGAGAATGGACATGCCCACGGCGATGAGGATGCCGGGCAGCACCCCGAGCAAGGCAACACCCAGCAGCGCGATGATCGACAGCCAGAACTCCGTCCGCCGCTGCCGCCACAGCCTCCGAGTACCTGCGATGTCGGCCAGTGAGAGTGCGGCGGCGATGACGATAGCGCCCAACGTCGGCTGCGGTACGTACTGCATAGCCCCGGTGGCGAAGACCAGGACCAAGGTGATTACGGCCGCTCCAACGATTCCCGTGATCTGGGACCGCGAGCCGGCCTGCTCCGCGACCGCCGTACGCGATCCGCTGGTGCTGACCGGAAAGCCCTGAAAGAAGCCGGCGGCGATGTTGGCCGCGCCGATGCCGATCATCTCTTGATTGCCGCGCACCTGCTCGCCACGCCGGGCAGCGAACGCCGATGCGGTGGACATGGTGTCCGCGAGCGCGACTACCGCGATCGCAATCGCTCCCAGAAGAAGCGGCGGCACATCGCTCCAGCCGACGTTCGGGACCGTGAAGGGCGGAAAGCCCTGGGGGATCAGGCCGACCGTGTCTACACCGTGCTCCTCCAGGTCGAAGGCGTTGACCGCGAGCGCGGCCAGCACCACGACGATGAGGACGCTCGGGACTTTGGGCAGCAGCCTGTTCAGCAGGAGGATGCCGGCGAGCGAGGCGACTCCGAGGATGGCAGCCGTAGCATTCGCCTCGCCCTGCACGAGGCCTGACACGAAGGCGCGCGCCTCGGCCAGAAACCCGTCGGCATCCACCGAGAAACCGAGGAGCTTGGGCAACTGGCCGACGATGATGGTCAGCGCTAACCCGTTCATATAGCCGATCTGCGTTGGTTTGGACAGCAGGTCCGCCACGAACCCGAATTTGGCCAGCCCAGCGGCGACCATGATCACGCCCACCAGCACCGCGAGCAGCGACGCGAGTGCGACGGCCCGCGCAGGGTCACCGCCCGCGAGCATGAGCGGGAGGATCGTCGCCGCGATCATCGGACCGAGGGACGAGTCGGGACCGAGCACCAAGATCCGGGACGGCCCGAAGACGGCGTAGCCGAGCAGGCAGAGGATTGAGGTGTAGAGCCCGGTCACCGGCGGCAGCCCGGCCAGCTGGGCGTACGCCATCCCCTGTGGCACCAACAGCGCCGAGAGGACGAGGCCCGCGACGATGTCCTTGGGCAACCATTTCCGCTGATAGGACTTGATCAGTGCGAGGCCAGGCACGTACGCCCGCCACCGCTGCGGTGCGACATCGAGCTGGGCCTCAGTCATCAGCGCGAAGCCTAGTGCTCGGTGACTCAGGACTGCGCATCATGCCGCGACTCCAGAGCGAAGAGGATCGCGAAGACGAGCACCAGCGTTGCGACCTGGGCCGCGGCCGCCCAGAGTCCCACGGCGACCGTGCCGAGTGCCGGAAGTGCGGCTAGGACTCGCGGCCCAGAACGTCCGATACGCAGTCGTTGCCGAAACCACGCATCGCTGGCGAGGTAGAGCGCCGCCCCGCCACCAAGCGCGACGGCGTACCCAATGCCGAGTGAATGGAAGGGGTCGTGGGCACCGGCCTCGAGCCCGGCGGCGATCGCGATGATGCCGAGTAGCAGCCCGAGGTAGGCGTGGCCGAACGCCTCGAGTGCTAGCCGGGGCCGACCCTCTCGCGGTGCGGCCGAAAGCGCCCGCTCGGCCGAGGTGTCCTCGCCGCCGAAGTAGGTCCACCACAGGCAAGCCGACAGGGCCAGCCCGAGCACGGCGACCGCGGCCACCGACGGCCCGAGCTCGAGCTCGCTGAGCCCGAGGGCGAGCTCGACCAGCGACTCGCCGATGGCGATGATCAATACCAGCCCGTGCCGTTCCACGAAGTGCGCGGCACCGACATCGAAGCCGCCGGAGAGCTTCCGGTACGGCGACACCAGCCACCAGACCAGCGGAACCAGGATCCACAGCACAAGCTGACTAGCACCGCCGAGTGCTCCACCGACCAAGATCAACACGGTGCCGGCGACGTTGAGCAGCCCTACCCGAACCAGATCGCTCGCCGAACGGACCCGCTGGGTGCGGCTGAACAGTCCGATATGGACCAGCACAACGACGGCGTAGGCGAGGCCAAACGCCAGGCCGCCGCCATCGAAGGCTTCGGGCACGGTCAGTGCAACCAGGAGGAACCCCGCCATCCCACCGAGCAGCACAAGCCGCCGCGCAGCGGTGTTGGCGGCGACGGCGTTAGTGAGCCACGCGTAGCCGCCATACATCCAGAAGATGATCGCGAGTAGTACCGCTACCCGTAGCAGGTGCAGCAGGTCGGGGTCATGTACCAGCAGTCGCGTGAGCTGGGTGAACGTAAAGACGAAGACCAGATCGAAGAACAGCTCTAGGGTCGAGACCCGCTCGATCTGGTCTGTTGTGGTCGCTGTCTCTTCCGTGAGCGTGCCCCTCTCGTGCCAGTCCGCACGAGATCCTGAGCCTACTGCTGCACTTCGCCGCCCGCAGCCCCGCCGAACCGGTCCGATCCGGTGGACGGTACCCCTCCGGCACCGGGCCGCCAGGACCGCAGGGAGCCACCCGTCAGTGGGATGACGTTCACCATCCCGTTCGGGAATTCCACGTCGTCCGGTACCCCGACCAGGATGGAGCGCTCGGAGACGCCGGCCGCGAAGCCGAGCCCGTCACCGAAATGATCATTGGCTGCCGCCGTGCCATCGATTCCGGTGGAGTTCTGGTCGTACGTCGTTTCGGCGCCAAGATCATCAAGCGGGAAGACCTGCACCAGCCCACTGTCAGTTGCCGCAGCATCCTCGAACGGCGCGGCCACAGCCAGTCGAGTCTTGGTGTCACTCAATCCCGGCGGTGCGAGCACGATGCGGCGCCCGAATTGATCACCCGCCTCGGATACATCTGAGACATTCGTGATGTCCTGAGTCAGCCCAACGCCCGGCGTAAGGGTGACGCCGTTGGAGGTGAAGAGCTGCACGCTGCCGGCGTCGGCCGCGCTTCCGATGTCCTCGGCGGGAATTCCGACCGCCAGGTGCGTCGTACTTCCGGCCCGCACGCTGTCCATGACCTGGCCGAACGCGTCATTGTTCTCCGGAGTGCCAGGAACTCCTGAACTGTCCTGGTCGTAGGCCTGCCCGGCGACGACGCCCGTGTAGAGATCATTGAGAACGGTGAACGCGCCGCCGTTGGTGATCGCGCTGGTACCGGAGCCCAAATCTTCCCCTGGGGTACCGACCGCGGCATCGACCCGGCTGGAGGTTCCGGCGATCAGGCCGAGCGTGATCGCTTCGCCGAACCGATCGCTCGCTTCAGCTGCTCCAGGAATGCCAGCAGAGTCTTGATCAACGGCCCTCGGGTCGTTGAGGCCGGCGGTTAGGAATCCGACCCATCCAGCGTCGTTCTGCCCCGAGACATTGCCGCCCGGAACGCCGACGGCCACCATGGGCAGGTCAGAGCCCAACTCGTTGGTTGCGTCTATCGCGAACCCAAGTTGATCACCGGCTGCGGCCGTCCGTCCAAAGGAGCTCTGTGTCAGCTCCGTCGATGCTCTGCCCTTGCCGAGCCCGCCTGAAGACCCCCAGATGACCTGTGCCAGCCCGGAATCGGTCTGGCCGCTGATGTCCTCGAATGGTGTTCCGACGAGCAGGTCGGTGTTGCCATCGTTATCAAGATCCGCAGCTGCCAAGGTCGTCCCGAATCGGTCTCCTGCCGAGGCTGTGTTGCCCACTGTGCCCGAACCCTGAACAAGGGTGTCGACTGACCCGCCGCCGATCGTGCCGCTGTTGCCGTACATGACGGTCACCTGACCAGCGTCGCTGACACCGCTCGGGTCTGCGTAGGGATCGGCAACCACGGCATCGGAGAAGCCATCGCCATTGAAGTCTGATGAAGCGCCCTTGACCGCCGCCTTCTGCTGCAGCTTGATCATTTTGGCTACCGAGGGGACACCGGCGTTATCGGTGATGAAGAGCATGTAGTACCCCGCGGGAGCAATGTTTGAGGTTGCTGGCGCCGTCGCTGTGATGGTGCTACCTGAGGGCGTGAAGGCCAGCGGAACGTAGCGCTGTCCTTGATCTTGGCTGTGAGTTGCTGCGCCCAGGCGTACCAGGCCAACCTTGGCGATCGATCCGGCCTGGGTGGAGCTGATGCTGAAGTTTTGGCCGTAGGTAGCGGAGTCGGGCGCGGAGTTGATCACCGGCCGAGTCGCCTTCTGGCCGCTGGCATCCTTCTTGTAAAGGTAGGGCGGCTCGAAATACTCGATGTTCTTCTCCAGATATCCCTGGGTGACGCACGTAGCGCAGACTCCGCCGCCGCCGGTGAGTACCCGGCCGTCGGGCAGCAGCGTGGCACTGGAGTGGTATTGGCGGACGCGGTTCGCGCTGGACAAGACCGTCCATGTACCCGTCGACGGATCCCATCGCTCTGCGGCGAATACCGGGTCGCTGAGATCGACGTTCGCATTTGTCGCCCGGCTCATTCCGCCAGTGGCGAGCACGCTGCCGTCCGCCAGAATGGTGAGGTTGTTTTGGCGCCGCCCAACCGACATGGAGGCTGTGGGAGTCACCGTGGTGGTACTGCCATTGACGTTGACGACGACCGCAGTCTTGGTCGGGACGTCGCTTTGTCCGCCCTCGGTTATATCTCCGCCGCCAGCCACCAGCACCTTGCCGATGTCATAGGTGGCGAAGCCGCCATACGTGCGAGCGATGCCATCCCGTGCCTTTGTGGCTGTGATCGCTCCCGTGCCGCTGGTGTTGATGGTGTTCAACTGAGTGGAAGGACCCATGAGCTCGACTTGCCCGTTCGGACGGGTTGTCAGGAACGCGTAGAGCCGGTCGCTGTATCCGCTGGCGTTGCTCAGCCGCCGAAGTGTCTTGTCTGTCTGGTAAACCTCAGGGACGGCCGGGCCGCCGCCAACGATCACCGCTTCATTGTTGCCTAGAGCCTGCACCGCGGGATACCAGCGCGCAGCCGCCATGTCAGGTCCACGGCTCCACGTCTCCGTCTGCCAGTTGAAGAGGTGGGTCTGCACGATGCCGTCGAGCGCAGAATTCTTGTTTCCACCCACCACCAACACGTTGCCATCGGCCAGCTGGGTGTATCCGGCACAGAAGATGTTGTAGTTCGGGACGTCCCTGCGGTTATAAGTGTTGTTGCTGGGATCCCAAACCAGGGCGCGAGTGAAGTTATTGGTTGGCATCTGCTCTGGCGCGCTCTGACCAACGGAATCCCACATCAGCACCTTGCCGTTCGGCAACACCGCCTGGAAGATCGGCACGACTCCGACTTTGGATCCTTGGTCGGTGTTGATCACCGAGCTCCAGGATCCGCCCTGGCCCGGGTCCTGGGCGGCGGCAGCTGAGACTCTCGCGTTGGGCACGTTTTGATCTTCGGTACGCCGGCCGGGAGTCTGCCCGGTGGCCTTCTTGATCTTGGCCGCGCTTGCCAGGGTTTGTTTCTCGATCTTTTCGATCGAGGTGCCGGCAAGATCCTCCTTGGCGTGCTCAGCGTCAGTGTGCTCACCCTCGCCTGGATGGGCGGCCGCCAGGTCGACTCCAATGCCGGCACTGATGATCAAGCCGAACAGTCCCGCCAACGCACTTGCACGCCAATACCTGCGACGCATCTACATCCCCCGAAGGCCTCCAGAGCACATGTTGAACGTCAGTATGTATTGATCAAGCCGGTTGGGGTTGGAGGCTGGGCCCGAATTGCATCGAGTCGTGTTCTAAATGGTCATGCCCCGGTCACCAGAAGCCTGCGGGGGACCGAGGAAGACCGCCTAGCCGCCGCGCTGCGGCGCCAGGCCGGCGGGTACTCAGCGGTTGCCGCTCGCGTCTACCTCGGCCGCCCACCTCGCCTACATCGCAAACGACGGAACACACGGGTCATTCCGGTCGGCTTTTCTGGACAGGCGACCAGGTGGTGATCTCCTCGGCCACGACATCATCGAAGGTCACCCGAACGTCGGCGAATGAAGCTGGAGCAGTACCTCGCTTGGCAGGCTTTGACTTGTGAGAGGAGAGTCCAAGGGGGCGTCATCGCTTCTAGGAGGTCTGGGCATGGCTCGCGGATGGCGGAGTCGTTCGACCACAAAGGGGCTGCTCATCTGCGGGTTTGCGGCCGCGGGCCTATACATCGTCGGGGATATCGTCGCGGGGTTCGCTTACAAGTCGTCCAGGCCATACAGCTTCCAAGATCAATGGATCAGCGAGCTAACGGCCACGGGCTCACCGGTGCGGCCGGGGATGGTGACCGTCGTCACGATCCACGACCTGTTGCTGATCGCCTTCGGGATCGGGGTTTGGCGGGCGGGGGCTGATGCGCATAACAGGAGCCTGCGCTGGTCGGGCGTGGCCCTGATCGCAACGCACGCCTTCGGCCTGGTAATCCACCCCTTCTTCCCGATGACGTCACGATGGCTCGAACCAACCTCCTCCGATTCGATGCACGCGGCGACAAGCGCGGTGTGGGGCATCGGCATCAGCGTGGCGATCGTGCTCGCGGCCGTTGCGATCCGAGGATGGTTTCGGTGGTTCTCGATCGCGAGTCTCGTCGTCATCCTTGGCTTCACAGCGCTCTCGAGCGTCGCTATTCAGGGCATCGAAGAGAACGACACAGCCTGGGCCGGGGCGTTTGAACGCGTTTCCGCCTACGGGGTCATGGTTTGGTTGGTTGTGCTCGCCTGGATCGCGCTGCGTCCCTACAGCGCGAGCCGAACCGGAAGCGCCCGGCGCGGACCGGCGCTAGCTGGTTGAAGCATTAGGCGCGCTACCGCTGATTTTGGCGGCGGCCATCCGATGCGTCGAACGCTTGCGCTCGCCTCCTATCGGCGGAGTCTCGCCTTGGGGAAGACCTCCGACCTCCCTCTCTGAAGTTGATTGAAACGACCGGCTCTAGCGTCTCCGGCCGCCCACGACGGCGCGAGGTCGACTTTGGCGCTGGCCGAATGCCGCGATTCCTGCAGGGGTGGGCCGTCGACCCGGGCCGCCACGGCCTCGGAGTCACCGCCATCGGCAACACCCTCTACGCCGTCGCAGGCGCCACCAAAGCCGGATACACCTCATCCACCGACCTCGTCGAAGCACTCACCTTCTCGTAACGGCGCGCCCTTACCATGGCGACGGTCATGGACAACGAGGACCGCGAGTCGCCGTCGAGTTGGAGACCCTTGCGTGCACCGTGCTAGCCGAGCCGGAGGAATGCACGGGGTCAGAAGTGGTTGCGGTTCGATAGGCCGAATTGCACAGCAACCAAGAGGGCAGTGCTGATTGTGGGGCAGCTAGCTACGCGCACCGTGACGAGTGACGATTTACATCGCCACTTGTCCGTCCGGTCGGCGATTCCACCAAGGTGTCGCAAGCGGACCGTTCAGCGGGCACCTAGCCGCCTGCCAGACCGCTGAGCCGGGCAACCGCGGAGGACCTCGATCTCGATCGAGGGTTCACTGCATCTGTCACTTGAATTGAAGAAGGCTTGTCAACGAGGCCGAGAGGCGTGCGGACGCCATTGGCGAATGAGGCGCTCTCCGCGAGCGGACCGCGGTGCGATCAGGATAGGCCGACGACCTCGAACAGGCCCCACTCGCCTGGGACGCCCCTTAGTGGGTGAGACCCGCGGTCGGCAAACCGAATGGGCGAACCGACCACCAGATCCTTCACCGTGCTCGACACCAGCACCCGACCCTCGCCCGCAAGTGCCATGACGCGCGCGGCGATGTGGACCGCGATCCCTGCGATCTGGCCGTCCTGGAACTCGACTTCGCCGCTGTGTAACCCGGCCCGAATCTCGATCCCCAAAGATCGGACCGCCGCGGCGATCGCCAGGGCGCACCGCACCGCGCGAGCCGGGCCATCGAAGGTTGCCAGGAATCCATCTCCCGTCGTGGCGATGTCCTTCCCGCGGTAACGGTCGAGATGCGTCCGCACCAGGCCGTCATGGGAGGCCTTGAGGTCGAGCCAGCGCCGATCACCAAGCCTGGCGGCCAGATCGGTCGAACCGACAATATCTGTGAACAGGACGGTGGCCAGAATGCGGTCCTCTGCCGGCGCAGGACGAGCGCCGGTTAAGAACTCCTCGATCTCGTCGAGAACCGGCTCGGCGTTCACGAAGGGCGGGTACCAGTCAGCTCCAGGGAGCTCCACGTATTTCGCGCCCGGGATGTGCTCGCCGAGATACCGGCCCATCGGCGCCCGATAATGCCGATTGTCGGCCCGGTGCAGGATCAACGTTGGAGCCTGGATGCTCGGCAGCACCGACCGTACGTCCACCTGAAGTACCCACCTGTACATCCGGGTGGACGCCGCGGGCGGCGCCGAGAGTCGCATGTACCGGCCAGTCCAGCGCTGAATCTGTGGGTCGCTGGCCACGCTGGGAGCCGAGAGCTCGAGTACGATTCCCGTTCCCCACGCGCGCTCCCAAATCTGGAGAAACCGCTCAGCGGCCTCTTCGGGCATCCCGATCGGATAGTCGGCTGACCGAAGCATCCTGGCGAACGTGTTCACCAGCACCAAAGCCCGAGTACGTTGCGGGTAAGTGGCGGCGAACATCATGGCCATCGGCCCACCTTCGGCATCCCCAATAAGGGCGGCCTCCTTGGAATGTGCAGCATCCAAGACGATGCGAGCATCGTCCATCCAGTGCTCCAGCGTCGGCAGCGCGCCCAGGGCCACGGGGTCTGAGAGGCCAGCACCCCGCTTGTCGAAGCAGATCACCCGAGCGAACTGACCCAGACGATCCAGGTAGCGCGCCATGGACGGGTGCTCCCACATCACCTCGACATTGCTCGCCCAATTGCCGATGAACAGCAGGTCGAATGGGCCACGGCCGACGACCTGATAGGCGACGTACCCGTCTTCGCTCCTGGCGTACCGGGTCTCAGGGACGCCCGATGCCCACATAAACGCAGGATGACCGCCGGCGTGGCCGACTGGCGTGCTGGCACCAGCTCGGCCCTGGGCTCCCGCCCCGTTCATCGCTCCCCTTCCCGGCGCCAGGTCAATCAACGAGACCGTCTCGGTCCGGGCCTCGTAGCCCGGAGTGACGGTCCCCAGGGCGCCGATTCATCTAATGTGGGGCTTCTCCGTACCCGTCTCTGTCGTACCGCTTCAGCGCTCGAGGTGACGATGCCACAGTCCTACGGTCACCGCTAGATACGCTCCTTCGAACCGCAGC
>Ga0075433_10000992_pt1 | contig 20158 bp, 16 predicted proteins | sample RhiMethybrSRZTD2_FD_75299 | JGI IMG/M metagenome (GOLD analysis project Ga0075433, IMG submission 75299) | Populus rhizosphere microbial communities from Tennessee, USA - Rhizosphere MetaG P. TD hybrid SRZTD2 | ecosystem: Host-associated > Plants > Roots > Rhizosphere > Soil | place: USA... | reverse complement strand
CGCTGAACGCCTACGCCATGTACCTCATGGCCACCCTCTCGCTGGACGCGAGCTACTGGCAGATCATGCTGCCGCGCCTCGTCCAGGGCTTCGGCATCGGCTTCACCTTCGTGCCGATGTCGACGGTAGCGCTCGGCGCCGTGCCGGCGCGTGAGCTCGGCCACGCGTCGGGGCTGTTCAACTTCACGCGCACCATCGCGGGCAGCATCGGCATCGCGGCGATGTCGACCCTGCTGGCGCGCGGCAGCCAGGTGCACCAGGTGCGGCTGGCGGCGCACATGAGCCCCTACGATCCGGACGTGTGGGAGCGCGTGCAGAAGTTGACGGAGATGTTCGTGGCACGCGGCGCCGACGCCGTCACCGCCGAGCAGCAGGCGTGGGCGCAGCTCTACGCGATCGTCCGGCGCGAGGCGATGGCGCTGTCCTTCATCGACAACTTCTGGCGGCTGGCGTGGATCTTCGTGGCGGTCATCCCGTTCGTCCTGTTCCTCGGACGGCGGGCGCAGCGGGCCCAGGCGCCGGCCGACGTCGAGCGAGCGGCGACGCTAGTCGAGTCGTGAGTCCACCCGGTGGGCGTTACCGTCACGTGCGAGCCAGGCGAGCGACGATCGGCGCGACCTTCTCCATCGCGGTGTCCAGCACGACGTAGTACGACACTCCGTAGCGCTCCCGGCGCGCGCCCACCTGGTCGACGATCTGATCGACCGAGCCGATGAAGATCGACGGCATCTCGAGAACCTGCTCGACGGATATTCCCTGCCATCGTCGCTCACGCGCGAATCGCTCGGCCGCCTGTCGCCGGTCGTCCGCGACGACGGCGGTCATCACCATGCTCAGCTCGATGTCCGCGAACCGCACCCCGGCCGCCTGACGAATCAGCTCGATCTTCTGGCTGACTACCGGGGCCAGGCGGTTGGCCGGATCGTCCGTCATCGTGCCGTGCGTCGTGGTCACGGTCTGAAGCCCGATGATGTCAGCCTCGCGGGCGGCGATCGCGAGCATGCGCTTGCCCGAGGCACCGATCAGGATCGGCGGATGCGGTCGCTGCATGGGCTTGGGAAATGCGTCGAGCCCGGTCACCGTGTAGTGCTTGCCGGCGAAGGTGAACCGGCCTGCGCCGAACAGTCCCTTGAGCACGTCCAGCGACTCTTCCAGGCGGTCGACCCTGACGCCCGGCGGATCGAACGCCATTCCGGCGCTGTCGTACTCGGCCTTCGAGAATCCGGCGCCGAGCCCCAGCTCGACGCGGCCGGCCGAGAGCACGTCGAGCGTCGCGATCTCCTTCGCGAGCACGACTGGATGCCGGTAATCGTTCGAGAGAACGAGGCTTCCGACGCGCAGCCGCCTGGTCACTGCGGCGACCGTCGCCAGCACGGTCAGCGGTGCGAGCTGGTCTCCGAATGGCTCCTCGATGAAGTGATCGCGGATCAGAAACGTGGAGTAGCCCGCGTCCTCGGCCCGCTGCGCGGTCTCGAGCACGGCGTCGCGCGACCTCGCATGCTCCCCGAACACCCCGAACCTGAACGGGCGTACGCGCGCCATCGTGTGATCTCGTGTGCTTGTCGAGCCGTCCGGCGACCGACCGGCGGCGAGCCGCCGCCCTAGCGCTCGCGGAAGCGGTTGACGATCGGCGGGCGCCAGTCGCGGCCGAAGGCGCGCGGGGTGATCTTGACCCCGATCGGGGCCTGGCGACGCTTGTACTCGTTGGCGTCCACCATGGAGACGACGCGTCGGACCGTCTCGGCCGGGAATCCGCGAGCGATGAGGTCGTTCACACTCTGGTCCTGCTCGACGTAGCCCGCGAGGATGCGATCGAGCTCGTCGTAGGGCGGCAAGGTGTCCTGGTCGGTCTGGTTGGGTCTGAGCTCGGCGGACGGCGCGCGCGTGAACACGGTCTCCGGGATGACCGGCCGGCCGGCGCGCGTGTTCACGTGGCGGGCGACCTCGTAGACCAGCATCTTTGGAACGTCCTTGATGACCGCGAAGCCGCCGGCCATGTCGCCGTAGAGCGTCGTGTAGCCCACGCTGTACTCGCTCTTGTTGCCGGTGGTCAGCACGAGCCAGCCGAACTTGTTCGAAAGCGCCATGAGGAGATTGCCCCGGATACGGGCCTGGATGTTTTCCTCGGTCACGTCCTCCTTCATCCCCTTGAACGCCTTGGCCAGGGTGCGCTTGTAGGCGTTCAGCAGCGGCGTGATCGGGATCGTCAGGAACTCGATGCCCAGGTGTTTGGCCAGCCGCTGGGCGTCGCGGCGGGTGCCGGCCGACGAGTACGCCGAGGGCATCCCGACGCCGGCCACGTTTTCCTTGCCGAGCGCTTCGACGGCCACCGCGGCGACCAGCGACGAGTCGATACCACCGGAGAGACCGACCACGACGCGCTTGAACCCGTTCTTCCGCACGTAGTCGCCCGTGCCGAGCACCAGCGCTTCGAACACCTCCTCGACCGGCTCGAGCACGCGGGCCTGGCTGGGCGGAACCGGCGGCGCCTCGGGGGCGGCAAGCGCGGGCAGGCTGATCCGGGTCGCGCTCTCGCGCGCCTCGAGCTTCTCCTTGCGCCGCCGCGAGTCGTGCAGCCGCGCGCGGAAGACGGCGTCGAGGTCGAGGTCGGCAACGACCAGATCCTCCTCGAACATGCGGCCGCGCGCGACGCACTCGCCGTGCTCGTTCACGATCAGGCTCGCGCCGTCGAAGACGAGCTCGTCCTGGCCGCCCACCGCGTTGACGTAGGCGACGCAGACCAGATCGTCCACCGCGCGCGTGGACACGAGCTGCTCGCGGAAGCGGGCCTTGCCGGCGTGGTAGGGCGAGCCGTTGATGTTGACGATGAGCTCTGCGCCGGCAAGTGCCTGTACGGCAGTCGGTCCAGCGGGGTACCAGATGTCCTCACAGACGTTCACGGCAAACGTCGTCTCGCCCGCCACGAAAACCGGCGTCTCGGTCCCGGCCTGGAAGTAGCGGTTCTCGTCGAAGACACCGTAGTTCGGCAGGTACCGCTTGTGGTAGACCCCGGCGCGAACGCCGTCGTGCAGCACCGCGGCCGCGTTGAAGATGTCGTCGCGCTTGTCGACGAATCCGACGACGACGGAGAGCCCACGCGAGGCGCGCCGCACTTCATCCAGCGCCTTGAGATTGGCCTCGATGAATGCGGGCTTGAACAGGAGATCCTCGGGCGGATAGCCCGTGATCGCGAGCTCGGGGAACGCCACGACCGAGCAGCCGAGAGCGCGTGACCGCTCGATCGCCTCGACGATGATCCGAACGTTGCGATCGAAGTCGCCGACCGTGGGATTGATCTGCCCCAGGGCGACACGCAGACGCCTCATGGCCCCTATTGTACTGGGACGGCGGGTCACCTGTTATGATCGGGTCCGATGCCCGCCAAGATCCCCTGGCTCCCGTCGCACTTGCCGCCCAACGCCAAGCCGGAGCGCTGCCCGAACTGCCATCGCCTCGCTCTGATTCCCTGGACCCTACGCCGCGACGACCGAACGAAGGTCGTCCTCCGCACGTGGGTCTGCACCGAGTGCCAGGTCACCCAGGAGCGACCGGAGCCCGAGTAGCATCTCGGAGCTGACGCCCTCGCCCCGACGCCCGAAGCGATCGAGCGAGGCCACGAAGTAGTTCCGGTCTTCGAAGTAAGCGTATCTGCCCGTGTAGCGGGCGAGGCCGGTTGCCTGCGGATCGATGCCGAGACGCTCGACCGCGGAATCAGTGAACAGCACGTAGGTCCTCGGCTCGACGTCGTTTTTCAAGAACCGATGCGCCAGGATGATGTCGGGGCCCGCCAGGCGCGATTTACCGCGCACGACCTGCCGCATGAAGCTTCCGTGGTGGACGATCAGCTTGAGGCTCAGGCCGAGCACGCCACGGCACGCCCGGCACGAGCAGCTCATGTCCAGCGCGATCTCACGCTGGCGCTCGCTGAACACCGCGAAGGCGCGGTCGAAAGCGTCGAGGAGCGCCCGGTCAGCCGACGAGTGGGAACCGTCCGAGGCGAGTGCGAAGACAGCGTCACCTTCGAGCTCCTGGATCTCGAGCGGGGGCGCCAGTGCTTCCATTACCCCATCCAGCAGCACGCCCGTGACCTCGGCGCCGTGCTCGAGCTCTGTCGCAGTGACGAACGCCGTAAAGCCTGAAATATCTGCGAGAACGAGGAATCCGGACTCGGACCGCTGCGTCATATGTGCCTCCCTCGTGACTGAGACACCGCAGGCTACGGGTCGTGAAAACCCGGAGAGAGAGGGCTAGAGCTGGTTGACGAAGTCGATCAGCTGGCGCAGGCGGCCGAAGGAGCGGTGGTCAAAGGGCAGGATCAGCCGCGACAGATCGGGGAACTCGTTGAGCTCCTGCGGTACCGGTCCTGGCTCGAGTCTCGCCGGCCCCTTCAGGATGTCGGCGAACTTGTCCTGGAGCTCGGTGAGGTGCCCGGGATGGATCGGGCGAGTGAGTCGAAAGACCAGATCGTCGCCGACGATGCGCGAGGAGTGGTAGATCCGGTAGAAGCTCGTGATCTCGCCGACGGCCTCGTCCGGCGTATCCACGATCCGGAACAGCGAGGTGTCCTCCGGATCGATGAGCCCGCGCTCCACCAGGGTCCCCGCGATCCACCGATGCCAGATGCGCCAGTACGGCTTGGGTCCGGCTTCGACCAGCACCACCGGCACCAGCGCCGACTTGCCCGTCTGCATCAGGGTGAGGAGCTCGAAGGTCTCGTCCATCGTGCCGAAGCCGCCGGGGAAGAGCGCCACACCGCTGGCTTCTTTGACGAGAAAGAGCTTACGGGTGAAGAAATACTTGAAGGTGATCAGCTTGGGGTCGGAGGCGATCCACGGGTTCGCCTCCTGCTCGAACGGCAGCCGAATGTTCAGGCCGAAGCTCCGCTCGCCGCCCGCGCCTTCCTGCGCCGCGCCCATGATGCCGGCGCCCGCGCCCGTGACGACCATCCAGCCTTCGTCGGTCATCCGCTTGCCGAAGAGGCGCGCGCTGGCAATGGCGTCCTCGCTCGAGGACGCCCGGGCCGATCCGAACACCGTCACCTTGCGGACGGCGGCGTACGGGGCGAAGACCTTGTAGGCGTAGCGCAGCTCTTTGAAGGCCGTGTTCGTGATCTTGAGGTCGCCCGTCCCCGCCCCGTCCTCGTGGAGCTTGAGCGCGGTGGTCAGGAGCTGCTGGAAGTACCCCCGGCGATCGGCCGCGACTTCCTCTGCGTCGAGCAGGTCGGCGATCAGGCGGTTGGCGGCGTCCTTCTGGAGCTGATAACGGCGGGGCTCGGCCATCGGAATCGAGTATACCGTCACCGGGCTCCCGGCCAGAACGCCACCGCGAGGCCGGTCACCACCAGGACCCCACCCAGGGCCGTGAAGATCGTGAACGCCTCCCCGAGGAGCATCGGGCCCAGGAGGGCTCCGACGATCGGCTGGACGTTGAGGAAGATCGCGGCTCGCGGAGCCGGCACCCGCGCGAGAGCCCAGTTCCAGACGACATAGCCGAGCGCCGTGATCATGACGGCGAGATAGAGCGTTCCAACGACGGCGGTGGCGGTCCAGACCGGCCGCGCCCCGGACGCCCATTCGACCGCGGCGATGGGTAAGAGGGCCGCCGCGCCCCACACGAGCGACCGGGTAGTGACGCCGAGCGGCGCATGGCGCTCGAGAATGCGGCGCCCGAGGAGCGAGTACGACGCATAGGCGATCCCGGCGAGTACCAGCACCAGGTCGCCCGACCAGTGCGGCACGAGCCGCTCGGTGAGGCCCGGGATGCCGTTGACGACGAGCACCACGGTGCCGGCGATCGTGAGCGCGGCGCCGATCGCCCCGCGTCGCGACAGGCGCTCGCCGAGATACCAGGGACTCAGGAGGATCATCGCGATCGGCTCGACGGTGATCAGGAGCGCCCCATTGGTCGCCGTCGAGTGTGCGATGCCCCAGTTCGAGCAGATGTACGCTCCCGCGAAGCCGAGGATTCCCATCCACGCGATGGCCCGCCGGTCGGCGGGTGAGAACGACTCGGTCGGCTGATTCCGGGAGAACAGCGTGAGGACCAGCGCCGCGAGCCCGAGTCGCAGGAGCGCCAAGGTCGCGGGCGGCACGCTGTCGAGCGTCACTCGCGCCACGACGTACGACGTGCCGTAGACGACGTTAGCGCCGAGCATCACGAGCTCGGCGGCGGTCGAGGTCTTCGCGACGCTCACGCGAGCGAGGGCCGGCCGGTCACGGCGTCGGGCGCCAACGCCGGGAGTCAGGCGCGCCGGGCACGCGCATTCTCGATCAGTGCGCGCAGCCGATCGGGATCGAGCGGCATCTCGCGCACGCGCACGCCGAGCGGCGCGAGCGCGTCGTCGATGGCCTCGGCGACGAGCGCCGGCACCGGGATCGCGCCGGCCTCGCCGACCCCCTTGATCCCGAGCGCGTTCAGCGGCGACGGCGTCTCGATGTGGCCGATCTCGATCGGCGGGACCTCGAGCGCAGTCGGCATCAGGAAGTCCATGAACGTGACCGTGAGCGGTTGCCCGGTGTCATCGTAGACGATGCGCTCGTAGAACGAGCCGCCGATACCCTGCGCGACCCCGCCGCGGATCTGTCCCTCGACGATCATCGGGTTCACCAGGGTGCCGCAATCGTGCTGCACGACGTAGCGCAAGATCGTCAGGTTGCCGGTGTCGATGTCGACCTCGACGATCGCCGCGTGGCAGCCGCTGGCGAACGTCGACTGCGGTGGCGCGTAGTAGCCATGCGCCTCGAGCCCCGGCTCTTCACCCTCGGCGAGCACGGCGCCCTCGCGCGGCTTCACGAGTCGCAATGCGGCCTCGGCCGCGCCCTTGCCGTACGCGTAACGGATGGGGTTCGCGACGGTGGCGAGGGCGCCGAGCGTGAGCTCCTTGCCCGGTACGCCCTTGACACGCGCGCGACCGTTCTCGAGCTCGAGGTCATGCGGCGAGACTTCGAGCAGGCTCGCCGCCAGACGCAATATCTTCTCGCGCACCGTCATCGCCGCTCGATGGATGGCGTTGCCGCTGGTCACCAGGCCGCGGCTCGCGTAGGTGCCAGCCCCCCAGTTGAACCTCGTCGTGTCGCCGGTGATAACCGAGACATCGGCAGGGCTGCAGCCGATCGCGTCCGCGGCGATCTGCGCGAACGTCGTGTAGTGCCCCTGGCCCTGCGTGGTCAGGCCGGTCGCGACGAGCACCTTACCGCTCGGCTCGACGCGGACGTGCGCGCCCTCATATGGCCCGATCCCCGTGCCTTCGACGTAGCACGCGAGGCCCAGGCCGAGATAGCGCCCGTCGCGGCGCGCCTCGGCCTGGCGCCGGCGAAAGTCCGCGGCGCCGATCATCTCGACCGCCATCTCGAGTCCGGCAGGATAGTTGCCGCTGTCGTACCGCGTCGGCGCGCCGTCCTGGAACGTGAGCCCGACGTCCCACGGAAACTCGTCGGGCTGGACGAAGTTGCGCCGGCGCACTTCCGCCGGCTCGAGGCCGAGCTCGCGCGCGATCAGCCCGATCGTGCGCTCCATGACGAAGGCGCCGTGCGGCCGCCCGGCACCGCGATAGGGCGAGACCGCCGCCTTGTTCGTGTACGCGACCTCGAAGTCGACCGTGTAGTTCACGAGCCGATAGGGCCCGGGCAGCTGGGTCGAGGTGATGATCGGCACGACGATGCCGTACGGGGTGTAGGCGCCGGTGTCGTGCACGAAGCGATCGCGCAGCGCCAGGATCCGTCCGCGGTCGTCGAAGCCGACCTCGACGTCGTGGATCTGGCCGCGCTCCTGGTTGGCCGCGATCAGGTGCTCGCGCCGATCCTCGGTCCACTTCACCGCCCGACCCAGCGTGATCGCCGCGTGCGGGACCAGGATTTCCTCAGGATAGAACAGCATGATCTTCGTGCCGAACCCGCCGCCCACGTCGGGCGCCACCACCTCCACGTTGAACTCGGGCAGGCCGAAGAGGCCGGCGAGCCCGTTCTTGATCGGCAGCGGCGCCTGGGTCGAATCCCAGACCTTGAGGATTCGGCGGCGCGCGTCCCACTCGGCCACCACGCCGCGCGCCTCGATCGGGCTACCGCAGCTCCGCTCGATCGTGAGCCGCTCGCGCAGCACGCGCGGCGCACGCGCCATGGCTCCGTCGGCGTCGCCGACGGTCTGGCGAAAGCGCGCGGCGCGATTGTCGGGCACGTCGGCGTGCACGCGGGGCGCCGCGGCCGAAAGGGCGGTCGCCAGGTCGGTGACGACCGGGAGCGGCTCGTAGTCCACGTCGATGAGGCCCAAGGCGTCCTCGGCGATATAGCGGCTGTCGGCGACGACGAAGGCCACCACCTCGCCGACGTAGCGCACTTCGTCGGTGGCCAGCGGCCGCTGGGTGCGCCCGTGGGTCAAGGTCGGGTGCGGGATCAGGAGCGGTGTGGGCTGGTTCAGCTCGCCGAGGTCCACGGCCGTCAGCACGAGATGCACACCGGGCACGCGGCGGGCGGCGCTCGCGTCGATCCGCGTGATGCTGGCGTGCGCGTGCGGGCTCCGGAGCGAGGCGGCGTGCAGCACGCCCGGCGGATTCACATCGTCGACGAAGCAGCCGAGTCCCCGCAGCAGCCGTGGATCCTCGTTGCGCGCGATGCGCGCGCCGATACTGCGCGTGGTCATCGGACTAGGCGCGGCGCGAGGGCGAGCCGGCGGCGGCGCGCGCGCTCACGAGCGCCTCGAACGCGCCGTCGAAGCATTCGCGCGGCGGCTTGACCAGGCCCGCGCCGACCTGCCCGACGCCGGGCTCCCGATGCGCCATGCCCGTGTCGATCTGCGGCAGGATGCCGGTCTGGACCACGAGACGCACGTCGATGCCGGTCGGCGTCCCGCGGAAGTCGAGCGCGGGCAAGCGATAGGCCGAGCTCTCGCCGAGGGTGATCTCGTACATGAGGCGCGTGTACTCGAGCGCATCGGCCGGCGTACCGCCGACGAACTGAACGACCGCCGGCGCGCCGCCCATCGCGAAGCCGCCCAGCCCCGCCGTCTCCGTGATCGCGCTGTCGCCGATGTCCGGGTTGGCGTCGCCGGCGCCGAAACCCGGGAAGTACAGTCCCTGGGGCAGCTGCGCCGGCCCTGTGAACCAGCGGTCGCCGAGACCACCGACCCGGATTCCGAAGTCGGTGCCGTTGCGCGCCATCGCGGTGACGATCGTCGAGTCGGCTACACCGTGAGCGGCGTCGAGCGCGGCCTTGCACGCGGCCATCCCGACGTTGAGGAACAGGTGTTCGTTCGAGGCCGCGAACGCCAGCACGCGGCTGCGCTCCTTCGCGGGCAGCTCCAGCGCCGCGATCTCCGGGGCGAGCGCCTTGATGAGCAGCGCGGAGGCGGCGCGATTGCGGTTGTGGCATTCGTCGCCCATCTGCACCGCTTGCCCGATGAGCGCGCGCAGGTCGACGCCGCCCGCGCGACGGATCGCCTCGCCGAACGCCGGACCGAGGACGTCCCTGAACCAGCGCAGCCGGTCGACGACATCCGACGAGTAGGCGCCGTAGCGCAGGACTTTGCCGAGCCCCTCGTTGATCGTCGAGTAGGCGCGATTGCCCGCAGTCCGGTTCTCGACCACGAGCACCGGCATCGAGGCCGTCGTGGCGCCGGCCATCGGCCCGACCGTCGCGTGATGATGGCAAGGATCGAATCGCACGGCGCCGCGGGCGACGAGCCGCTCGGCGTCTTCCCACGACGTGGCGCGGCCCTCGTAGATCAGCGCCCCGACGATCGCGCCGCGCATCGGCCCGCTCATCCGCTCCCACCCGATCGGCGGCCCGGCGTGGAGCACGGTCTCCGGCGTCATGCCGGGAACCACCTCGATCGCCGGTCGTACGTCGACCAGAACCTGATGGGCGGCCAGGATGCGCTCGAGCGTGGCGCGATTGGCGGCGTCGACCTCGTCGCACCACAGCGCGCCGAGCGCCGCCGCCGACGGCGAGGGCCGCCAGTCGACCCGTCGCACGGCCACGCCTTGAGCGGCCAGAGCCGAGGCGAAGGTCTCGGGGCCGGCCACGACGGCCCCGAGCGGGTCCCGGAGCAGCTCGACCTCAGACGACATCGCGCCCCTCGGCCAGCGCCCGCGCGGTCTCGGCGGCCATTCGGTTGCTCGCGCAAACGATCGCGCCGAGCTTCAGGAGCTCTTGTTCCTGGCGCTCGAGACCTTGCGGGTCCTGGTCCGTGCCGACGACGTGGGCCACCACCGCCAGATCGCTTGCCCGCCGCCGGGCGCGTGCCTCGGCGAGCGCGGAGCGCAGCGCGGTGACTGGATCAGCGTGCGCACAGTCGCCGAGCACCACATCGAGCAGGAGTACGGTCACCGCGGGGTCGGCACCCGCGCCGGCGATCGCCGCGTTCCGCTGGCTCGGATCGATGATCGGGTGAGGACGCCCGCGCGTGAACTCCTCGGATCCGAAGTCGATGAACCGGTGCCGTGCGTTGCCACCAACGATCCGGCGGGCTTCATCGCACAGCGTGCCGCCCGAGTAGAGGCCGAAGATCGCACCGGGTGCGCGAGAGGTGGGCGTCGCCGGCCTCGGCAGGGCGTGAACCCGGCCGCCGGCAAGGGTGACCGCGAGCGTGGCCGCTTCTTCGAGTGTCGATGCCGTGCGGACGCCAGGGGGGATCGCGCCGTCGTATCCGAGCAGGCAGGCGACGACCGCCTTGCCCGTCGCGACCGAAGCCCGGAGCACCGCGTCGGCGGCTGCCGGCGAAGGCGGCTTCGAGACGACGAGCAGGAGCCGTGTGTCGGGATCGGCGCCGAGCGCGGCGACCGCCTGCAGGGTGGTCAGGCCGCCCACCGCCGCGTGGAGGTCGCGGCCGCCGGTGCCGATCGCGTGAGAGATCCCCGATCCGAGCCGGTGGATCAGGCTCGTCAGCTCCTGGATTCCCGTTCCCGAGGCGCCAACGACGCCGATCGGCCCGCGGCGCACCCGGTTCGCGAAGCCGAGGCCCACTCCGTTGATAATCGCCGTGCCGCATTCGGGTCCCATGACCAGAAGCCGCCGCGCGCGCGCGCGCCGCTTGAGGGCCGCCTCGTCTTCCAGGGAGACGCCATCGCTGAAGAGAAACACATGGAGGCCCGCCGAGATCGCCTGATGCGCATCGACCGTCGCGTAGGCCCCCGGAACCGCGACGAGGGCCAGGTTCGTCGCGCCGCCGCGACGGGCTGCGCCAGCGGTCGTGCGTGGGGAGATTTCTCCGCGTGTTTCAGCGCTTCCGCGGCTGGCGTTGAGAAGCTCGTCAACGTGGGCAAGGGCGCGCGTGGCGACCGCCTCGGTGCCCGCGCGAACCGAGACCAGGAGGTCGGAGGCTCCGGATTCCGGAGCCTCCGAGGGCCACAGGCCGGCTTCCGCGAGCATCGCGCGGCCTGCCGGCGTACCCATCACGACCGCGACCTCGATGACGCCGGCCAGTTGCCTCGCCTGCTCGGCGACGCGCATGAGATCGATCGAATCGAAGTACGAGTTCCGCCGAACCGCCCAAGCCTGATGCATCCGCCCTCCGGTCGTCGCATTATAGCGAGTCGGCCTCGGGCAGGTCAGCGCGACGGGCTGGGCGCGGGCAGGCTCAGCCCAGGCGGATCATCACGAAGCCCCGCTGCTGGAGCTCGTCGTAGATGTCGCGGCGCTCCTGCTGGCCCGGGTTGCCGCCGGCCCCCGCGTTGGCGCCCGGCGGCAGGATGCGCCGGTCGAGGAGCACCTTGATATCCGGCATGCCCGCAAAGACTCGCTCGAAGTAGCTCAAGAGCTCGGGGCGGTCGCGGGCGACCACCACGATCACCTTCGGCATCGCACGCCCCCGTCGAGAAATCTTCCGAATCGAGCGCGCCCGGCGTGTTGCCGTCGAGAAAGCGCGCCAAAACTCAAGCTCTTCGTGAATGGCATTCCACGTGCTCCCACCCGGTTTCCGTGAGGAAAAAATGACCTGCCATGCACAGCGCCGACAGACAATAGACAAGCACATGGCTAGACATCTGTTTCTCGTCTCACGCCGCGAGGCGCGTCTCTACGAGTACCTTCTGGAGCGGTTCCGTGACGATGGGAACGTCGCGGTGATTCTCGATCGGCGCCGCGGCGAGCGGCGGCGAGTAACCACGAATCAGGTTCCCGAGCGCCGGCGCTCAGACCGGCGAACCCGACGAGAGGTGGATCTGGAGCTCCAGGTCCGATCGCACGCGATCCTGACCCTCCCCGAGGACGTAGGTTAGCACTGTCCGCTCGGTGAGCTTCGCGCTCCCGCGCGTGTTTCGTGTTCAGCTTTTGATCACTCCTCCCAGGTATTCCTCGAGACCTCGATCTAGCTGATTTTCAAGGCGCAGCCGGCGTTTCCTCTCGGTCCAGTGGTGGGAGCTGATCAAGTCTCTTCCACCCGCGCCCGGGCGCAACATTTACGGGTGCGCAAAATATGCAAGCGATCCGGAAGGTTGCGCCCCAGATACAGAGTGGTATTGGCTTTGCTGATTTCTCGCCTTCGTGGACGAGACGCTCCGGAAACCCGCGCTCGACGTCCAGGACATCGACTCCCGCGATCGGGCTCGACGGTCGCCGATCGCGCGCGCTCTGAGCCGGCTCGGGTTCTTCCCCGCCGAATGGTCCGGGCGCCCAGCACGAGTCGTTCGCGACGATCACAGCCGCGACGGCATCAGGACCTCGAGTCAGCCTTTCCGGCAGAGCGCCTCGCGCGATAAGCGCGCGTCGAACGATCGGCCGACCCCGCGGATGAGCCTGGTCGAGATCGGCCGACAGCCGGCGCGCGCCGCGCAGCGAGCGGCGCTGCGCGACGCGCTCGCGCTCGTCGATCGCATCCCGGCCGCCGGCGCGCGGCTGCGCCAGGCGAATTACCGGACGCCGCTGCAGAAACTCCGCGAAGCCGAGCGCGCGCGTCGCTCGGGCTCTGGACCTATTGCTTGACGACGGGCACCCTGTCAGAATTGCCGGACTGCGGAGGCGAGACGTGCGCGTGGTGATCGTCGACGAGAGCGTGATACTGGGCGAAGCTGCACGTCGCGTGCTGTCCTCGATGGGAATCACGACCGCGTCCGCCGGTCCGCTACACGAACTTTCGCTCGCGTTCGAGACGGATCGCGTCCCTGACCTTTTGATCGTGAACGTCACGCACGATCTCACGGGCTGGGAGGTCGCCGCGCGCCTGGAGCGCGCGGGCTATCGCAGCCGCGTGCTCGCCTTCGTCGACGCGCTCGACGATCCGAAGATCCAGTTCCTGGCCCAGCTGCCGCACGTCGAGTGCGTCGCGCGGCCGACGTCGAGCGCGCTGCTCGAGCAGGTACTCAAGCAGGCGCTGCGCGGCGCGCGCGGCGCCGGCGAGTCCTCGCCCTCGGCGCCGATCCGTCCCGCGTATCACGGCATCATCGGCGAGTCGGCACAGATGGCCGACATCTTCTCGCGCATCGCGAAGGTCGCGGTCGGCGACGTGAACGTCTGCATCCACGGCGAAAGTGGCACCGGCAAGGAGCTGATCGCCCGCGCGATCCACTACGCGAGCCCGCGCCGCGATCGCCCGCTGATCACGCTCGACTGCACCACGATCCCCGAGGGCTTGATGGAAAGCCACCTCTTCGGCCACGTGAAGGGAGCGTTCACCGGCGCCACGGAGCACCGCGAAGGCGTGTTCGCGCTGGCGCACACCGGGACCCTCTTCATCGACGAGCTCGGCGAGCTGAGCCCGAACCTGCAAGCCAAGCTCCTGCGGGTCATCCAGTCGCGCGAGTTCTCCAAGGTAGGTGGATCGAAGCCGATCCGCACGGACATCCGACTCATCACTGCTACCAACAAGGATCTGAAGGCGGCCGTCGAGCGGGGCACCTTCCGCGAGGATCTCTACTATCGGGTCGCGGTGTTCATGATCAAGGTGCCCGCGCTCCGCGAGCGGACCGAGGACATCCCACGGCTGGTCGATCACTTCCTGCAGCGGTTCGCGAGCCTGTACGGCAAGCGCGTCACCCAGGTGGCGCCCGCGACGCTCAAGCGCATGATGGCCCTGCCCTGGCCGGGCAACGTCCGGCAGCTCGAGAACTTCCTGGAGCAGGCGGTCGTGCTGGCCGAGGGCGACATCCTGACCGACCGCGATCTTTTCGCCGGCGATCTGTCGAACGGGGTCGCCGCGCCGTCACCTATGCTGTCGGGCTTGTTCGAGGCCGGGCTGCCACTCAGCGAGGTGGAGCGCCGCCACATCCTGCGAACGCTCCACAAGGTCCACGGCAACCGCACCGAGGCCGCGCGGCTCTTGCAGATCAGCGTCCGCTGCCTGCAGTACAAGCTCAAGGCCTACGGTCGCGACGTCGACGCGTCCACCGGCTCCGGCCTCGTCTCCAGCGGCTCCTAGCGGACCCTTCCCGTTCGGCGCGCGCAAACTTTGCGCGGGCGACGCGCAAACTTTTAGGGGACCGCCGCGTTCACGACCATTCCGGCTTTCCAGAACGTCGACTCCGCCGAGACTTACGACGTTGGCCCCGATCGTGCTCTCTCAACACGCCGCATTGAAACTGACGCCACGGATCAATCGCAGCGAGGTGACGCCGGCGCTTCGCGAGCTGCTCGGCCGCGATGCGGTGTGCCGCGAGATCGTGCAGTACCTGATGCGCCACAACGAGGCGGCCGATACTGCGCGCGGCATCGCGGAGTGGTGGATCAATCGGGACGTGCCGTCCACCCGTCAGGCCCTGCAGAGGCTCCAGGAATGTGGCGTCGTGCAGTCCTATTTCGTTCAGGGCGACACGTTCGTGTATGCCTACACGAAGAGAGCCGTCCTGCGGCAGTCGCTCGCGCGCTTTCTCGACCAAACGGTCCCTCCCTCTGCAGCGAAGGAGCTCTAGGCTATGGCAGAAGTCTCGGTCGTCACGACCGTCGGCACGGCGTCCCGCGGCAATGGGGCTGAAGAGGCAGGGCTTTCGGATCTTCGGGTGGTGGCGCTCGGCGGAGGGACCGGGTTGCCGACGGTGCTCCGGGGCCTTCGGGCCGGATTGTTCGAGTCGTGCCCCTGGGACCCCGAGCGCGACCAGACTCGGCTCACTGCGGTCGCGACGGTGGCCGACGACGGGGGAAGCTCCGGCAAGCTGCGCGCGACCTACCAGCTGCCCTCTCCCGGCGACGTGCGCAACTGCCTGCTCGCCCTCGCCGGCGGCGACCAAGCGCTGTCCGACGTGTTCGCGTTCCGCTTCGCCGGCGGCAGCGAGGTCTCGGGGCACAGCCTTGGCAACCTCATCCTGACCGCGCTGACGGAGATCGAGCGGGACTTCGCCAAGGCCGTCGCCCAGGTCGGCCGGCTGCTGTCGATCCGAGGCCTGGTGCTGCCCGCCACCGGTCAGAACGTCACGCTCCAGGCCGAGCTGTCGGACGGCACGGTCATCGAGGGCGAATCGCGGATCGCGAGCGCCCGCAGCCCGATCCGCCAGATGCGGCTCCATCCGGCCGACGCGGTCGCGCTGCCCGAGGCGGTCGACGCGCTCGAGCGCGCTCACCTGATCGTGATCGGCCCCGGCAGCCTCTACTCGAGCCTGGTCGCCGCGCTCCTTCCGTGCGGCATCGCCGAGGCCGTCTCGCGCTCACGCGCGCGCGTGGTGTACGTCACGAACCTCATGACCGAGCCGGCCGAGACCGACGGGCATACCGCGGTCGACCACCTCATGGCGATTCGCCGGCACGCGCCGACGATGCCGATCCACGACATCCTCGTGAACACCACGCCCTTCGCGCCCGAGCAGATCGCACGCTACGGTGCGCAGGGCGCGGTTCCGGTCCGCGCGGACCTGCCGCTCCTGAAAGCCCTCGGTCACGCCGTCCACGAATGCGACCTGCTGGCGGACGGCGACGAGGTGCGCCACGACCCGACGAAGCTCTCCCGCGCGCTCCTGACGCTCGCCTATCGAAGCGGCTCGCGCGCGGGCGCCTGACCATGGCGCTTCGTGGCGTCCCGGTGCTGCAGTACGACGGGCTCGGGGTTTCGCTTCCCGCCGACGTCGACGAGCGCCTGGCCAGCCACTGGATCACGCCCGTCGCGATGGGCCGCCAGCTCGGCTCGATCCGCGAGCTCGGGCATCGAGTCGTGCGGCTGTACGACGCGTGGACCCGGGCCCAGGACGAGTGGCCCACGCGCGCCCCGGTGGTGCTGACCTTCGACGACGGCCGCGCCGCCGACTACGAGGTGGCGTTTCCGCTGCTGCTCGCCGCCGGCATGCGCGCCGAGTTCTTCATCAACACCGCCAAAGTCGGGCACAAAGGTTATCTCACCTGGAGCCGCATCGCCGAAATGCATGGCGCTGGCATGTCGTTTCAATCGCATTCGCACGATCATTTGGTGCTGCCGGCCCTGTCGGCCCGCGTGCTGAGAAACGAGCTGCAGACCTCGAAGCGTCTCATCGAGGACCGGGTCGGGCGGGCCGTCGACTTCCTGGCTGCGCCCCACGGCCTGCTCGATCGCCGCGTCGTCGACGCCGCGCAGGAGGCCGGCTATCAAGCGGTCTGCGCCTCGCGCGGCTGGCCCGCGCAACCCGGCAATCTCATCGTCAATCGGGTCACGGTGCTCCGCGACATGACCGAGGCGCAGTTCGGCGCAATCCTCGCACGACAGCCGCGGGCCTACGTCCCGGCTATCGCTCGCGCCATGCTCGTACGCCTCCAACACCGGATCGCGCTCAAGCTCCATCCCCCCTATCTCGATGGCGATCTCTCGCCGCGCGGCGCGTGATGGAGGCGTACCGCCGATGATCAGCGGGCGTGCCGGCGGCACCGGCTCCGGGAAGCCCGCCGTCGTCAGCGGCGTGATCGTCCGCGCCGGCGGATGAACGCCCGTGCCCGGCGGCTCTCGCGCGACGTCCACGACTACCGCGCCCGGTGGCGCGGATTCACGCGCCGGCTGGGCGCGTGCGTGACGCTCGACGAGCTGGCCCCCAAGCTGGCCGAGGCGGTCGCGGAGAGCGTTAGGGCGACTGGCGTGCTCGTCTATCTGTCGCACGCGGCCGACGGGGAGCTGCGTGCCGCCGCGGCGGTCGGCACTGGCTACCCGGCGCCGACGTTTCCCGACGACGACCGCTCGCTGACGGCCTCGCTGCTGGCGCGCCGGACTCCGCTCGTCCTGGAAAACGGCTCTACAGCGGCCTGGCGCGGGTCGACGGGGGCGCGCGTGGCTGAGGGATCCGTGATCGTCGCGCTGCGCTGGCACGACGAGCTGGTCGGGCTGCTGGCCATCGGCGGCGAGCGCGACGGTGAGCCGTACACGAGCGACGATCTCGAGCTGATGGAGGCGCTCGGCGAACACGCCGCGGGCGCGATCGCGACCGCGCGTCTGTCCGAGAGCCGTGCGCGCTCGCGCGAGCTCGGCGCGTTTCACCGGCTCAGCGCCGTGGTGGGCCACGATCTCAAGAGCGCGATCACGGGGCTCGGCATGCTGAGCGAGAACGCGCTGAAGAACTTTGACGACCGCGAGTTCCAGCGCGTGGTGCTCGGCACGATCACCCAGACGGTCGAGCGCCTGAAGTCGCTGGCCGGGCGGCTGCGCGAGGCGCCCCCGGCGACGCGGCTTCGCTTCGAGCCGGTCGACCTGGCGACGCTCGCGCGCGAGGCGGCGGCATCGATGATTCGGAGCGACCGGATCCGGCTCGTCACGGAGCTGGCGCCGCTGTCGATCTCGGCCGACGGCGAGGCGCTCGCGCGCGTCATCCAGAACCTCGTCACCAACGCGGTGCAGGCGATCGACGGCTACGGCACCGTGGTCCTGAAGACCTACGTTGAAGGCGGCCGGGCGGTCGTCTCGGTGAGCGACACCGGCTGCGGTATGTCGGACGAGTTCGTACGCACGTCCTTGTTCGCGCCGTCCAGCTCGGCGAAACGGAGCGGCTGGGGGATGGGGCTCTACCACGCCAAGGGGCTCATCGAGGCTCACGGCGGCACCATCGACGTGTCGAGCAAGAAAGGGAACGGGACCACGTTCGCCGTGAGGCTCCCCATCGGAGGGCGCACATGAAGCCCAAGCTGCTCATCGTCGAGGACGAGGAAACGATCCGCACCCAGCTCACGTCGGCGCTGCGCGACGACTTCACCTTGCTGTTCGCCGAAGACCGCGCCGAGGCGCTCACGGCGGTCGCGTGCGAGCGCCCGGCGGTCGTGAGCCTCGACCTCGGGCTGCCGCCACATCCCGAGAGCTCGCAGTGCGGACTGGAAGCCCTGGACCAGATCATGAAGACGGCGCCGGCAACCAAGGTGGTCGTGCTCACCGCCGACAGCGGCCGCGAGAGCGCCATCCGATGCATGCAGCTCGGCGCGTTCGACTATCACCAGAAGCCGATCCAGCTCCCGGACCTCAAAGTCGTCCTGCAGCGTGCCGCCTATCTGCAGACCCTCGAGGCCGAGGCCGAGAAGCGTGGCAGCGAGACCCTGATCCGTTTCGCGGAAATGCTCGGCCACACGCCCGCCATGCGCGAGATCTTCGCCGTCGTGAGCCGCATCGCGCGCACCGACGTGACGGTCTTGATCCAGGGCGAGAGCGGCACCGGCAAGGAGCTCCTGGCGCGCGCCGTTCACGCCAACAGCGCTCGCAGCGGCCGCCCGTTCGTGGCGATCAACTGCGGGGCGATTCCCGACACCCTGCTCGAATCCGAGCTGTTCGGTCACGAGCGCGGCGCGTACACCGGCGCGCACACGCAGCGCAAGGGCAAGCTCGAGCTGGCCGACGGCGGCACGCTCTTCCTCGACGAGGTCGGCGAGATGAGCGCGCCGTTGCAGGTGAAGCTCCTGCGCTTTCTCCAGGAGCGCGAGCTCGAGCGCGTGGGCGGCCGCGAGGTGCTCCGCGTCGACGCCCGGGTGGTGGCCGCGACCAACAAGGACCTCAAGGCCGAGCTGCAGGCGCGCCGCTTCCGCGAGGACCTCTACTACCGGCTTTCGGTCGTGAACCTGACCCTGCCGCCGCTGCGCGAGCGCGGCGAGGACGTGGTGCTGATCGCCAGCGCACTCCTGCAGCGGGCGTGCAAGACCCACCGGCGAAAGCTCCGCTTCGGCGCCTCGGCGCTCGAGGCCATCGCCCACCACCCATGGCCGGGCAACGTCCGTGAGCTCGAGAATGCGGTCGAGCGGGCCGTCCTCATGGCCGGCGGCAAGCTGGTCGAGGCCCGCGATCTGGGCATCGAGCTCAAGGAGCGTCCCACCGCCTCGCTCCGCGACGCGCGGGATCGAGCGGAGCGAAGCGCTCTGGTGGAAACGCTCGTCAAGACGCGCGGAAACATCACGCAGGCCTCCAGGCTCCTCGCCGTCAGCCGTCCGACTTTGCACGGATTGATCGCGCGTTACGGGGTGAGCGCTCGCGACTTCCGCTGAGAGGGCGCCGGGCCTCTACCGCTCCGGGCGTACAATTCCGGATATTTCGGGCGCGGACGTGTCAGAATCGTCCGGAGATTCAGGGAGCGCGCCGCCGGCGCCCCAGTAGAGGAGGACATGCCGTGAAGATCTTCATCACCTGGTCCCTCGCCCTCGTCCTGGTGTTCGCCTGGGCGGGTCAGTCCGCGGCCGTCGAGGACATGGGGCTGATCACCGGAAGCGACAAGGGGACGTACTACCAGTTCGGCCTCGATCTCCAGAAGCTCGTCAAGCCCGCGGGCATCAACCTGACCGTGCACACTTCGAAGGGCTCGATCGAGAACGTGTACGCGGTCTACCAGCGTCCGGGCGTGCCGTTGGGCATCGTGCAGTCCGACGTGCTGGCGTTCGTGTCGCGCGTACAGACGGACCAGACGCTCCAGCGGATCGCCAAGAAGACGAAGATGGTGTTCCCGCTGTACAACGAGGAGATCCACCTGCTCGGCAAGAAGGGCATCGCCGACTTCGACGATCTGGCGGGTCGTCGGGTCGCGGTCGGTCGCGACGGTAGCGGCACGTACCTCACGGCGCGCCTCCTGTTCAAGCTGTCGGAAGTGAACCCGGCCGAGATGGTGCCGATCGACACGACCGAGGCGCTCACCGAGCTCAAGGCCGGGCGCATCGATGCGATGTTCTACGTGGCGGGCTACCCGGTGAAGCTTCTCAAGGAAGACGTCACGGACAAGGACAACCTGGTCCTGATCCCGATCACCAACAAGAGCGTCCTCGAGTTCTACCCGCAGGCGGAGATTCCGGCCGGCGTCTATCCGTGGCAGACGACCGCGGTCAACACC
>Ga0075433_10000988_pt1 | contig 20202 bp, 12 predicted proteins | sample RhiMethybrSRZTD2_FD_75299 | JGI IMG/M metagenome (GOLD analysis project Ga0075433, IMG submission 75299) | Populus rhizosphere microbial communities from Tennessee, USA - Rhizosphere MetaG P. TD hybrid SRZTD2 | ecosystem: Host-associated > Plants > Roots > Rhizosphere > Soil | place: USA... | reverse complement strand
AGTCGCAGGGCACTGGCTTCGCGGCAAATTACAATCCGGTGGTGATCTCTACCGATACGCGGACCTGGAACGATCTGAACCGTGACGACATCGCCCAGGAGAACGAGATCGGACCCACAAGCAACGTGAACTTCGGCATCCGGCAGAACCAGAATCCGTCGTCTGACATCAGCCGGCCGTATCAATGGGTCTACGACCTCGCCGTCCAGCATGAGGTGGCTCGGGGCGTCAGCCTGTCGGTGAGCTACAACCGTCGCAACTTCAAGGAGATCATCTGGACGGAGAACCTCCTGGCACCGATCTCGGCCTACACGCTGACCTCGGTACCCAACCCGATGGTTGCCGGTGAGACCATCCCTGTGTACAACCTGAGGCCTTCCGCACTGGGTCTTGTCGATCTTCTCGACGACAACTCTCCGAACAATCGCATGTATTACCAGGGTGTGGACGTGACGGCGGCCGTGAGGTGGCGAGGTGCCTCGCTGAACGGCGGCACATCCACAGGGCGGACAATCTCCGCCACGTGTGACGTACAAGATCCGAACAACCTCTTGTACTGCGACCAGACAACGTACGACGTGCCGTTCCGGACGCTCTTCCGCGTCTCTGGTACGTACGAACTGCTATGGGGAATCCGTGCGAGCGGCGTGTTTCAGAGCGTGCCGGGCGCTGCACGCCAGTTGACCTATTTGGTGACGAGGGCCGTCCTCCCGACGCTGACGCAGCCGTCGGTCACCGTGCGGCTCAACCAGCCGAACACGTTGTTTCTCGACACCGTCAATCAACTGGATGTGAGTTTCTCGAAGACCATTCGTTCGTCTGGTCTGGAGTTCCGGCCAGAACTCAGCATCTTCAACGCGCTGAACGCCAACCCGGTGACCGGGCAGACCAACGCGTACGGCCCGAATCTCGATCGCGTGACAGCGATCCTCCCGGCGCGGCTTATCCGCATCGGGCTCACGGTGAGATACTGACGGCATGGGGATGGGCCGAAGGTCGGTTGTCTGCGTCCTGCTCCTCGTATGCCTCTGTCGTGCGGAGGCGCGGGACGCGTCTCCGCTCCAGGAGGCAGTCAAAGCTTCGGACGTCGCCGCGGTCCGGACGCTGCTGAAGTCCGGCGCGGACGTCAACGCTGCCGGCATTGACGGAACCACGCCTCTGCACTGGGCGGTGCGTCGCGACGCCGCCGATATAGCGGACCTCCTGCTTCGGGCAGGCGCGCACCCGGATCGTCCCAATCGTTACGGTGTCACGCCGCTCGCGCTCGCCGCCGCAAATGGCAACGGCGAGATGATCAAGCGTCTGCTCGATGCTGGCGCCAGCGCGAAGGCCGTCTCGGCGGACGGCGAGACGCTGCTCATGACAGCCGCACGCAGCGGCACCCCAGCCGGGGTGAAGTATTTGCTGGCTGGCGGTGCGAACGTCAACGCCCGGGAAAACCGGCGCGGCACCACCGCGCTGATGTGGGCGGCGGAAGCGAAACAGGCCGAAGTGGCTTCCCTGCTCATCGAGGCTGGTGCAAACGCGGCGGATCGCTCGCGCGGCGACTACAGCGCCCTGCTCATCGCCGTTCGGGCCGGGAGCCTTGAAACCGTTCAAGTGCTGCTCGCCGCCGGCGGCGATATCAACGACAGCGCGCCGGCTGGCGATCCCAATGAGCAGATCACGATCGGTTTTGCCTCGAAGCGGCCACCGGCCTTCGGTCCGAACGACACGGGCGCGGTGCGTACATCGGCGCTGGTCCTCGCGATGCTGAATGGCCACTTCACATTGGCAACGTGGATGGTCAACCACGGTGCGGATCCGAATGCTCCGGATCCACGCGGGTCTGCGCTGCACGTCCTCGCCTGGTTGCGCAAGCCGGGTCTCCCGCTGGATAGCGGCGCGGTACTCGTCCCCTTTGGGAATCCGGATACGCTCGAACTGGCGCGCGCGCTACTCGACAAAGGCGCCAATCCGAACGCACGGATCGCGTGGACGGAGATCCCGTTCGATCACGTCGGAGGGCAAGCCCGCCTTCCGCCCACGATCCGCATGGGCCGTTCGTGGCTCAGTCACATCGGTGCCACGCCGTTCTGGCTCGCCGCCAAGAGCAGCGACGTCCCCCTGATGCGTCTCCTGCTCGAGCACGGCGCCGACCCCAAGATCCCCGCGGTCCAGAATGTGACGCCACTGATGGCGGCAGCGGGTTTGGGGTTCTGGGATGCGGAGAGTCCGGCGCCGCAGAACGGAACGCCTGAGGCCGACACGCTGGAGGCCGTCAAGCTGTGTGTGGAGCTCGGCGCCAACGTGAATGAGGCGACGACGTACGGTGCAGTGGCCTTGCACGACGACCGCGGCGATATCCGGTCGCGATATCTCTTCCCTGACGAGCTCCCGGCCGTCGCATATGGAGACATGAGATGGGGAGGGGCGACACCGTTGCACGGCGCTGCTCTTCGTGGTGTCAACACGGTCGTGAAGTATTTGGTGGATCACGGTGCCCGGCTTGATGCTCGAACGACGCTGGGGTGGACTCCGTACATGGTCGCCAATCACGTGTTCGCGTCGAACGTCGAGCGCAGTTGGCCGGAGACCGCCGCGTACATTCGCCAGCTCGCCGAAGAGCGCGGCATTCGCACTGACGACGTTCCCGTGGATCTCAAAGTGACGGCTTCTTCGTCAGGCAGGTAGCAGCAAGGCATGGGTAGAGGACGGGCGCTATCGATCGCGGGCGGACTAATCTGGCTGTCTGTGATCGCCCCCGCCATCGAGGCGGAGGCTCCGCGGGAACCCGTGTCGGTTGCGCAGCGTCCGACATCAGCCCAGTCATCGCCCCGCGTATTTCTCGATACTTACTGCGTCACGTGCCACAACCAGCGGCTCAAGACGGCGGATCTCACGCTCGACGTCCTTGATCCATCGAAACCGAGCGATCACGCCGCAGTGTGGGAGACGGTGCTCCGGAAGGTGCGGACGAAAACGATGCCGCCACAAGCGGCGCGTCAGCCCGACGGCCCCGCCGCCGCCTCGTTCGTAGCCGCGATCGAGACCGCTCTCGATGACGCATCGAGAGTGTCGCCGGATCCTGGACGCACGCCAGCGGTACGTCGGCTCAACCGGACCGAGTACAAGAACGTGGTCCGGGATCTGCTGGCGCTCGACGACTTACCGAAAGAGATGGACATCTCGTTGTTGTTGCCCCCCGACGATATCGGCGAGGGTTTCGACAACATGGCGGACGCGCTCTTCGTCTCGCCGACTCTAATCGAGCGCTATCTCGGCGCTGCCCGAAAGATCAGCCGCCTCGCCATCGCGGATGCATCTATCCCGCGGATGATCGACACCTATCAGTTGTCGGGACAGCTTCCACAGGACGGCCACTTCGACGAGCTGCCGTTCGGCACTCGTGGCGGTGTTCTCATCCACCGCACCTTCCCGGTCGATGGCCTCTACACCTTCGTCCTGGAGGTTGCCAGGGGAGGCGTTTACGACCCAAGTACGTCGTCCGAACAGTTCGAACTCGAGTTGACCATCGACGGTGAGCGGGTGCACCTCTTCACCGAGGAGAAGAGAGCAGCCGGTACGGGACAGCGGCAGGGTCGTCGCGGTGGCGCGAGCAATGGGCTGCAGATACAGCTTCCAGTGTCGGCCGGTCCACACGAAATCGGGGCGACTTTCCTGGCAAGGGCCGACGCCCCCCTCGAGTCTCTGGTTGTGCCGTATCGACGCGGCCGCGGCACAGAGTCTGCGGCGTTGGCGAAGGTCACGATCAGCGGTCCAGACGAGATCACGGGAATAGGCGAGACGCCAAGCCGACGCCGCATCTTCATCTGTCACCCCGCAGGCTCAAGCAGCGGCAGCTCCGCTCGAGCCGAGGCGCCCAGTGCCGACGACGCGGCCTGCGCAGAACGAATCCTCTCTGCGCTGGCTCGCCGCGCGTTCAGGCGTCCGGTGACGCGCGCGGATGTTGCGCCGCTCCTGGGCTTCTACGAACGAGGCCGCGCCGAAGCTGGGTTCGATGTCGGTATACGGCAGGCGATCGAACGGCTGCTCGTCAGCCCCGAGTTCCTGTTCCGCATCGAGTTCGATCCCCCGAGTGCCGGATCCAACGCGTATCGGCTCACCGATCTGCAGCTGGCCTCGCGGTTGTCGTTCTTTCTGTGGAGCAGCATTCCGGACGACGAGCTTCTCGATCTCGCAACGCGCGGACAGCTGGCCAGCCCAGAAACACTGCGGGCGCAGGTTCACCGGATGCTGGCCGACGCCCGGTCGCAGGCGTTCGCCGAAAACTTCGCCGGCCAGTGGCTGTATCTTCGCGACCTCCTGGCAGTCAAACGTCCCGACGATCGACTCTTCCCGGACTTCGACGAAGGGTTGCGCCGCGCAATGGCGACGGAAACGGAACTCTTTTTCGGCGCGATGATTCGAGAGAACCGGAGCGTCTTCGACCTCATACGGGCGGACTTCACGTTCCTGAACGATCGCCTGGCGCAGCATTACGGCATCGCGAACATCAACGGATCGCAGTTCCGCCGCGTTACGCTGCCGGCCGACAGCCCAAGGCGCGGCCTGCTCGGCAAAGGAAGCATCCTCACGGTCACGTCCTACGCCAACCGGACGTCACCGGTCAATCGCGGCAAGTTCATCCTCGAGAGCCTGCTGTCGATGCCGCCGCCACCTCCGCCGCCCGACGTTCCGTCGCTCAAAGACACTACGACGGAGGGCCGCGTGTTCTCAATGCGCACGCGCATGGAGGAACACCGCAACAATCCATCGTGCGCGAGCTGTCACGCGCAGATGGATCCCCTTGGTTTCGCGCTCGAGAACTTCGACGCGATCGGCCATTGGCGGAGCCGCAGCGAATCGCACGAGGACATCGACAACGCAGCTGTGCTGCCCGACGGAACCCGCGTCGACGGCGTCGTCGGTCTGCGTGAGGTGCTGTCCAAGCCCCCGTTCGATCGGGAGTTCGTCCGAACCGTCATCGCAAAGCTGATGACGTACGGGGTTGGCCGCGGTGTGGGCGCCTCCGACGAGCCGTTCATCCGAGCGATCATGCGCGATACTGCTCCGAGCGGCTACTCGTTCGAGTCGCTGATCGTCGGTATCGTCAACAGCGTGCCGTTTTCGATGCGACGACCGAGCGTGGTTGGTGCGACCGTTGCCGCAGCGCCGTAGCCACACGAAGGAGAATCCATGTTCATCGCGAAGCTGGCCCTTCCCCGTCGAACCTTTCTTCGTGGACTGGGAGCAACAATCGGGTTACCGCTGCTCGAGGCGATGGTGCCAGCGATGACGGCGGTTGCCAGGACGGCGGCGGCGCCCGTTCCCCGGCTCGGCTTCATCTATCACCCGATGGGCACGATCTACGACCAGTGGACACCCTCGCGTGAAGGCACGCAGTTCGACATCCCCCGCATCCTTGCGCCGCTGACACCGCACCGCGATCGGTTGATGGTCGTTACCGGCCTGGCCCACAAAGAAGGGGCATCGAAAGGCGACGGCAGCTTTCCGCACCCGCGCGCGGGCGCGGTGTGGTTGAGCGGTGTTCACGCCACGGCAGTGACCACCGTCGGGGCCGAGGTGCGTCTCGGGCCGACAGCCGATCAGATCGCGGCCCGAACGATAGGAAAACAGACGCTGGTTCCATCCCTGGAGATGGCGCTCGAACAGCCGAGCGCCTTCGCATGCGATGGCAGCACCTGTCTCTTCACGAGCACCTTCTGCTGGAAGGACGAGAAGACACCGGTGCCGATGGAATCACATCCACGGATCGTGTTCGAGCGGCTGTTCGGATCGGGTGGGAGTGTCGAGCAGCGACGCGCCGATCAGCGGACCGACGCCAGCATCCTGGATTCGGTGGCCGACGATGCCGCTCGCCTGCAGCAGCGTTTGGGTGCGTCGGACCGGATCAGGCTGACCGAGTATCTCGACGGGGTTCGCGAGATCGAGCAGCGTATCTCACGCAGCGAGGGGCAGGCGGAGTCGGTCGTGGAACTGCCCGACCGACCTTCCGAGATTCCCACCGACTGGGAAGAGCACGCGAAGTTGATGTTCGATCTCCAGGTGCTGGCCTTCAAGTCGGATACGACCCGCGTCTTCTCTCTGATGATGGGGCGCGAGCTGAGTGGCCAGGTCTTCAGGAAACTCGGGCAATCGGAGCAGCACCACATCATCACGCATCATCGTAACGACCAGAAGCTCGTCGAGCAGAAGGTGCAGATCGACGTCTATCACATGCAGGTGCTCCGATATTTTCTCGACAAGCTCCAGGAAACGAACGATGGCGATCAGTCGCTGCTCGATTCTTCGCTGATCGTCTACGGTTCAGCGATGGGAGACGGGAACCAGCATGCGTTCCACGACATTCCGACCCTGATCCTTGGCAAAGGGGCTGGCCGCATCAATTCCGGCCGCCACATCACGCGTCAGGACGTCCCGATGACGAATCTGCTGTTGTCTGTGCTGGACAGAGTTGGCGTGTCGGTGGAGAAACTGGGCGACAGCACGGGAAAGCTCGACCTCGCATCGGTTTGAGACGTGCGGCACGTGATGCAGACGGGGCGTCGATCGCGGCGGCCTGGGATCGCGGTGCTTCGATGCTCGTTGATCGTTGTTCTGATTGCTTGCGGCGAGTGGCAACACACAACGGCCCGCGCCCAAGAACCAGTGGTCCCGCCGGCCGACGTAGAAGACGGACAGCGCTTGTACCTGGGAGCCTGCACGAATTGTCATGGCCCGGATGGCAACGCCGTGCCCGGTGTGGATCTCGGCCACGGGCAGTTCCGCCGCGCATCGTCGGACGCTGAACTTGCCGACATCATTCGTCGCGGCATACCTGGAACGGCGATGCCACCGGGTAACTACTCCGGCCGGCAGGCGTCGCTGATCGTGGCCTACCTCCGGTCGATGGCAACCACGGGCTCAAAGGCGACGGCAACTGGCGACCCCACCCGAGGCAAGGCGCTCTTCGAGGGCCGTGGTCAATGCCTGGCCTGTCATCAGGTCCAGGGAAACGGCTCGCGACTGGGTCCAGACCTTACTGAAATCGGACGCCTGCGCCGCGTGTCCGAGCTCGAACAGGCGCTGGTCGATCCGCCCCCCCAGGTGCGACCGCAGAACCGAACGGCGCGCGTCGTCACTCGCGATGGCGCAACGATCACCGGCCGTTTGCTGCATCACGATACGTTCACTCTCCTGATCCTGGACTCGCAAGAGCAGTTGCGCGCATTCAACAAGACTGACGTTCGAGAGATGACCATTATCACGAGCAATCCGAAGACGTCATATCGCGGCCGGCTCACGGCGCAGGAACTCGCCGATCTGGTCGGCTATCTCGTGACGCTCAAGGGCACTGGAGCGAGCAGGCCATGATGAAACGCATTCTGGTGCTGGTAGTCCTCCTGAGTGCAGGCGTGCACGCGCAGGTGTCCTACGATCGGCTGCTGCGCTCCGGTGCCGAACCGCATAACTGGCTGACGTACTCCGGGACTTACGCAGGCCATCGTTACAGCACGCTGACGCAGATCACGCCGCAGAACGTCCGGGATCTCGAGCTGAAGTGGGTCTTCCAGGCTCGCTCGCTCGAGAAGTTCGAGGCGACTCCCCTTGTCGTGGACGGTGTTATGTACACCGTCCAGCCTCCCAACGATATCGTTGCGATCGACGCAGGGACCGGACGAATTTTCTGGGTGTACTCCCATCAGCCGTCACAGCTGGCGAGGCTGTGCTGCGGCCGCGTGAACCGCGGCCTGGCGATTCTCGGCAACACCCTGTTCATGGGAACGATCGATGGCCATCTCGTGGCCGTCGACTCGAAGAGCGGACGTCTCGTCTGGGACGTTGCGCTCGCGCGGCCGGAGGCTGGCTACAGCCTGACGCTCGCTCCCCTGGTCGTGAAGGACAAGGTCATCGTCGGGCCGGCGGGCGGCGAATACGGAATACGAGGGTTCGTGGCTGCCTTCGATGCCAGGACGGGAAAGCAGATCTGGCGCTTCAACACCGTGGCGGGACCGGGCGAACGCGGTGGTGAGACCTGGGGCGGAGACTCCTGGAAGACGGGCGGCGGCTCGATCTGGGTGACTGGCTCATACGACCCCGAACTGAACCTGACGTACTGGGGCATCGGCAACGCGGGCCCCGATCGAAATGGCGACTCGCGCCCCGGCGACAATCTCTACACCGCATCGGTTGTTGCGCTCGACGCCGACACCGGTCAGTTGAAATGGCACTACCAGTTCTCGCCGCACGACGAGTTCGATCAGGACGCCACGCAGATCGCGATGCTGGCAGATCTCCCGTGGCAGGGCAAGCCGCGGAAGCTGATGTTGTGGGCAAATCGGAACGGTTTCTTCTACGTCCTCGATCGCGGCACAGGCCAGTTCCTCTCCGGCAAGCCATTCGTCCGCGTGACCTGGGCCGATGGCTTCGATGAACATGGTCGACCGCAGCGCGTACCCGGTCAGGAGCCGACGCCGAAAGGCACCATTGTTTATCCCGGTAATCAGGGCGCCACGAACTGGTACAACCCGTCGTACAGCCCGCGTACCGGACTTCTCTACGTACCGGCCTGGGTGAACTACGCGTCGCTGTTCATCAAGCGACCGCAGACGTATGTCGAGGGACAGTACTTCGGTGGCGGAGAGGGACGGGCGACCGATGCGCAAGGGCTGCGCACGGCCACGAACAATCTGCGCACCGAAGACGAGGGCTACGGCGCGATTCTCGCTCTCGATCCACTCACGGGTGAGCGACGCTGGGAATACAAGATGGTCGACTTCACCGATGCGGGCATTTTGACCACTGCGTCAGACTTGCTGTTCAGCGGCGGGCGCGAGGGCGACTTCTATGCGCTCGACGCGCGCACTGGTGCGTTGCTGTGGAAATTCGCCGCCGGCGGCCAGGTGCAGTCAGGCCCGATGACATACGCCATCGGCGGACGTCAGTACGTCACGGTGAACGCCGGCAACGCGTTGTATGCGTTCGCACTGAGGGCTAGCGAGGCTGCGCCTCGGACCGACGAGCGCACGGCTCCGCCTCGCTAGGAGCCCTCGGCATCGCGTCACCTCGAGCGCACCGCGGGCCAATCGCGACGGGCGCGAAGGTAGGCGTCACGGGCGCGGTGCAGTCAGGGCATCGAGACCGTTGCGGAAGTTCGAATCCATTGCGGCAAGGTCGGCGCGATAAGAAACGGAATTCGCTGTCGGGAACGTCGCAGGGACCTTCTGCGTTACGTGGCCGGTGGCCGCCCATTCCGTACCGCGTTGCAGCGTGACCACGAAATCCACCGAGCTCAAGGCATTGATGTCGTGCCCCAGGGTCGTATGGAACACGCGACCCTTGCCGAAGGAGAGTGTCATCAGCATGGGTTCATCGCGTCCGGTACCGTTGTTCTCCGGGTCGGAGTACGCGGTGGCCAGCACGGTCATGTTGCGGCCGGGACCTCTGAGCCGTGCGTACAGCTCGTCTCCCTGATGCATCCAGAGGCTTGGCAAACCTTCGGTGATCGGATGGGCGGTGTCGCGCAGGGTAATCTGAAACGGCACGCGCCGGCCGTGGCTACCGGTGACGCCTGGGGCCGCATCAGACGTCAGCTTGCCGGCACGGACAAACCAATAGGGCCCGGCCCCGACTGTTCGGCCCCGCCAGCCACCGACGCCAATCATCTCGTTATAGGCGGCCCAGCCGGGGAACGCATTGTCGGCCGCATGCACGGCCACTACCCCGCCGCCGTCGCCAACGTACTTCTCGAAGGACGCCTTCAGCGCCGAGGGCCAACGCTCGTCGGGCGCATCGTAATTCATGACGACCGCCCCGAATTCCGTCCATACCGGCGCGAACGTCGAAAAGTCGGTGGTGGCGGACGCAGTGACGACGGTCGTCGTGAAGAGCCCGGTCTCGTCGAGCATCTTCTTCAGCACCGGCGTTACCTGCCGCCAATCGTGATACGGACCGCCGCTCTCGCCGTCGAGAATCATGATCGGAATCGGCGTGGCCGCGCTGGACAAGAGTACGGCGAACGCCGAGACTGCAATCGTCGTCGCCACGAGCCTTCCGATCATTGCTCTTCGCTCCGCTCAGCCTTTATACACGTCCGGTCCACACCGCGCAGATAATACTCGCCTTCCGCTTTTTGCCTTGCACCGCGCCAGACGGATGTGAAATGTAGAGGCGACCGATGTGGAGGAGCTTTCGCTGTTGAGAAACGGGCTCGTCTCGACGTTATGCCTCGCGCTCCTCGGGATGTGCACCGCCGCGCTGGTCGCACAGCGCGGTGCGGGACCAGCTCCAGTCCCACCCGTCCAGACACCTGCGGGCCGCGGCGAGGCCAGTCCCGCTTCGCAACGACCGCCGCAGACCAAGACGCCGCAGTCGTTTCCACGCGATCAGGTCGAGGCCGGACGGACGCAATTCGTATCGCAGTGTGGTTTCTGTCACGGCCGCGATGCCGCTGGCGGCGCTGGCGGCCCCGACTTGACGAGGTCGGTTCTCGTAGCGGAGGACGTGCGAGGCGATCGGCTCGGTCCGTTCATTCGAGCGGGGCGGCCGGACCAGGGCATGCCCGCCTTTCCGCTGTCGGACAGCGATCTCGCCGCCGTTGTCGCATTCATCCACGATCAGAAGTTGCAGGCGGACCTCTCTGTTGGCGGTCGTCGCAGTGTCGACGCCACTGACCTGGAGTCGGGTAATACGGCACTGGGCCAGCGTTACTTTGAAGCAGCGTGTGTGAGGTGTCATTCGGCGACTGGTGATCTCGCCGGAGTCGCTACGCGCCATCAGGGCCTGACGCTGCTGCAGCGGATGCTTTACCCGAGCGCCGCCGGTCGTGGCAGCTCGGGCCGCGCCCCGCAAACGGTCACAGTGACGCTGCCGTCGGGGCAAACGATCACCGGGCGGCTGGCCTATCGTGACGAGTTCATGATTTCCGTCACTGACGCCGCAGGGTGGTTGCGATCGTGGCCTGCCTCACAAGTGAGGTTCACTCTTGACGATCCGCTCCAGGCGCACGTCGAACAGCTCGGAAAGTACAGCGACGATGACATGCATAACGTGCTGGCGTACTTGCAGACGCTTCGCTGAGTCGCTCGCGTTGGTGACGCTGCTGGCGTCATCGCCTTCGGCGCAGGAGGTACCTGTCGAAGCCTTGCTGCACCCGAATACCGACAGCTGGCCGACCTACCACGGTGACTACTCCGGCCGGCATCACAGCCGTCTGACACAGATCGCACCGGCGAACGTGAAGCAGTTGACGCTGGCGTGGGCATTCCAGACCAACCTCACTCAATCGATCAAGGCGACGCCCATCGTCGTGAACGGCATGATCTATCTGTCGGCGCCGGACAACGTATGGGCGATCGACGCACGATCAGGGCGTCAGATCTGGCGATACAGCCATCCCGCCAACGAGGGGTTCAAGATCGGGCATCGCGGCGTCGCAGTGCTCGGCGATCTGGTCTACCTGACGACACCAGATGCGCGCTTGATCGCACTCGACGCCCGCACCGGAACCGTGCGTTGGGACGTCGAGATCGCCGACTCGCGCCGGGGCTACTGGTCGACCAACGCTCCACTGATCATTCGCAACCACCTCATTGTTGGAGTCTCGGGCGACTTCGACAACCTGCCCGGCATTCTCAGATCGTTCGATCCGGCAACCGGCGCGGCGCAGTGGACCTTCTACAGCACGCCACCACCCGGCACGTCCGACTCGCCCAGCGGCGGCGCAACGGGCGGGCAGATGTGGATGACGGGGACACACGACCCGGAGTTGAACCTGTTGTACGTCGGGACCGGGAATCCGACGCCGGTGCTCAACGGCGCGGCTCGCCCCGGCGACAACAAGTGGACCGGAAGCATCCTCGCGCTGAACCCGGACACGGGAACCCTGGCGTGGGGATTTCAGGCCGTGCCGCACGACACGCACGACTGGGATGCCGCGGAAGTGCCGGTCCTCGTCGACGCCGACTTTCGCGGCGAGAGAAGGAAATTGCTGCTGCAGGCGTCCAGGAATGGCTACTACTTCGTGCTCGATCGCAGCACCGGCAAGAACCTGCTGACCGCCCCGTTTGCAACGGTGAACTGGGCAAAAGGCGTCGACACAGACGGACGGCCCGTTCCCGATCCAGAGAAGGAGCCGGCGCGTAACGGCCGGCTCGTCGCGCCCGACGAAGCCGGTGGCACGAACTACCGGTCGCCGTCGTTCGATCCCGCCAGAGGCCTGCTGATCGTGAGCGCGCACGATGCCTACGGCATCTACTTCTTCAAGCCCGAGCACGGAACGGTCGGATGGGCCGGTGCCGATTACACCGTTCATGGCAACGGGGTGCTTCGTGCCATCGACTATCAGACCGGCACGATCAAGTGGAGCCATGACCTGAGTGGCGGCGCCGGCGCCGCCGGCGTGCTGACCACGGCGAGCGGGCTGACATTCACCGGCGATTCCGCGATGAGCGCGCTCGCGCTGCGCACCAGCGATGGCGCCACGCTGTGGCACTCGGGTATCGGGCGGGTTAGCAACTCGCCGGTCACGTACGAGATCGATGGCCGCCAATACGTCCTCTTCGGCGGCGGCAGCGCGCTCTACGCATTCGTGCTGCCGCAGTGATCGTGCGAGGCCACTCACTAATGCCTCGCCCATCGCGTCATGATCCGGCGGCGGTCATCCAAGGTCGACGTGCGAGACCGTGTGTCCGGAGCGAGACCGTAGGGAGTGTATTGGCATAGCTCGTTGGGCGGCGGCGAACGCTGAGGTGTGTGGATCGAGGTCGGTCTTGCGGAGCGACACATGGTTTCGCACGGCGTCCACGCCCGGTTGACGGTCGCCGGACTTCGGACGGCTATGATGTCGTGCAGAGCGGAACCAGTACGCCGCGGCCTGTTGGCGGGCTACTCTCTTTGACGCGACATCCCTGATTCGACGGTTGACGCATATGGCCTATTCGCCCACGCGCAACGACAAATTCACCTTCGGCCTCTGGACGGTCGGCAACCGCGGCCGCGACCCCTTCGGTGAATTCGTCCGGCCCCCGCTCGATCCAGTTGCCGCCGTACATCGTCTTGCGGAGCTCGGCGCCTGGGGCGTCAACTTCCACGACAACGACCTGGTGCCAATCGACGCAACAGCGGCGGAGCGCGATCGCATCGTAGGCGGATTCCGCCGCGCGCTGGAGTCGACCGGCATGGCGTGCCCCATGGCGACGACGAACCTGTTCACCGACCCGGTGTTCAAGGACGGCGCCTTCACGTCGCACGATTCGCGCGTCAGGGCGTATGCGCTGCAGAAGACGATGCGCGCGATGGATCTGGGCGTCGAGCTCGGTGCGCGCACGTACGTGTTCTGGGGTGGGCGCGAAGGCGCCGAGGTCGATGCGGCCAAGGACCCCATCGAGGCGATCAAGCGCTTTCGAGAGGCGATCGACTTCTTGTGCGAGTACGCCCTCGATCAGAAATATTCGTTGCGGTTTGCGCTGGAAGCCAAGCCGAACGAGCCGCGTGGCGACATCTACTTTCCGACCACGGCGTCGTATCTGGCGCTGATCCCCACGCTGGCCCGTCCTGAGATGGTCGGCGTGAACCCTGAAGTGGCGCACGAGCACATGGCAGGCCTGAACGTCTTTCATGCGGTAGCCCAGGCGATCGAGGCCGGCAAGTTGTTCCACATCGATCTCAACGATCAGAAGCCGGGCCGCTTCGACCAGGATCTGCGCTTCGCGTCCGAGTCGATGAAGCCCCTCTTCTTCCTCGTCAAGCTGCTCGAGGAATCCGGCTACGACGGACCGCGACACTTCGACGCGCACGCCTATCGCACCGAGGACGAAGAAGGCGTCTGGGACTTCGCACTCGGCTGCATGCGCTCCTATCTGATCCTCAAGGAGAAGGCGCAGCAGTTCTGTCAGCACGCGGGCATTCAGGCACTGCTCGCCGAGATCCGCGACACCGGCGACACCGTTGACGCCGGGCCTTATACGCGCGAGCGAGCCGACGAGTTGAAAGCGCAGACCGTCGATCGCGCGGCGCTGACGCGCCGGCGGCTGCCGTACGAACGCCTCGATCAGCTGGTCGTCGAACTGCTGCTGGGAGTGTAGGCGTTTGTCACTCTATCTGGGACTCGATTCGAGCACACAGAGTCTTACGGCGGTAGTCATTGAGATCGATGGCGACCGCCGGCGTCTCGTCTTCGAAACGACGCTGGGCTTCGACGGGGCGCTGCCAGAGTACGGGACTCGGCACGGAGTGCTGCCACATCCGGACCCCGCTGTCGGCGTCTCACCACCACTGATGTGGTGCGACGCGCTCGATCTGATGATGGGGCGCGTCGCGTGCAGCGGCATTGATGTTGGGGCGATTGCCGCCATCTCGGGATCCGCTCAACAGCATGGAAGCGTGTACCTCAACGCGAGCGCGGAGGCGGTCCTCGCCTCGCTCGACGCCAGGACGCCGCTGGTCGATCAACTGCGAAACACGTTCTCGCGCGAGACCGGCCCGATCTGGATGGACTCGACGACAACGGACGAATGTAAAGAGATCACCGCTCGAGTCGGAAGCGAGCTGCTGCTCGCACGGCGTACTGGTTCGCGCGCGTTCGAGCGCTTCACCGGACCGCAGATCCGGAAATTCTTCAAATGCTCGCCATCGGCCTACGAGAACACCGACCGCATTCACCTCGTGAGCTCGTTTCTCGCGTCAGTGCTTGCAGGTCGGCACGCACCAGTCGAGCCTGGCGACGCATCAGGCATGAACCTCATGGATCTCGGCGCGCGGAACTGGTGGCCTCAGGCGCTCGAGGCGACCGCGCCGGAGCTGCTGCGCAGGCTCCCGGCCATCGTGAAGCCATGGAGCCCGGTCGGCACTCTCGCCCCATACTGGCAGATTCGTTACGGCTTTCCCGCCGCGCCAGTCATTGCGTGGACGGGAGACAACCCCAGCACTCTCATCGGTGCTGGTTTAGCAGAAGAGGGCCGCATCGCGATTTCCCTGGGCACGAGCGATACCGTCTTCGGACCGATGTCCGAGCCGCGCGTCGACGATTCAGGCACGGGTCATGTGTTTGGCGCTCCAACCGGGGCGTATATGGGGTTGACCTGCTTCCAGAACGGATCACTCGCGCGCGAGCGCGTGCGAGAGGACCACGCGCTGACCTGGTCCGAGTTCTCGCAAGCCCTCGCATCCACACCGGCGGGGAATGGCGGCCGCATCATGCTTCCGTGGTTCTCGCCGGAGATCACGCCGCCCGTGAGCGCTGCCGGCGTTCACAGATACGGGCGGGCTGCCTGTGGCGCCAGCGATGTTCGCGCCGTCGTCGAGGGACAGATGCTCTCAATGGCACTCCACTCGCGATGGATGGTGAGCAGAGTGGAAACGATTCGTGCTACCGGCGGCGCCGCAATCAATCGAGAGATCCTGCAAGTCATGGCGGATGTTTTCGGCGCGCGCGTGTTTCAGATGCCGGTCGGCAATTCCGCGGCGCTCGGTGCCGCCTTACGCGCCGCTCACGCGCACATGCTCGCGCAGAATGGATCGACGAGCTGGGCTGATGTCATCGCAGGCCTCGCGGAACCGCTGGACCACTCGCGGGTCGATCCGGACCCGGCTCAGCATTCTCTGTACCGCGACATGGTGTCTGTCTATGCGGCTTGCGAAGCGCATGCACTCGGCCGCGGTCCGGATCCGCGCCAGTGGCTCGAGCGCTTTCGCTACAGGGACCTCTGAACGCAACCGGGCGTGTAGAGCGATTGATCATCGTTTCTGTCCGCCGGCCGCGCCCACGCACTCGTACGAACTTGCACTGCCAGCTGCACCGCCCTTGTATCGGGGATATGTCGGATACCAACAGAGCGGCAGACTCTTCTCCGCTGCGGTCACCGTGACAGACATGCCGGGCGCGACGTTGTTCTCGACCCAATCCAACAACAAGCCGGTCTGGTCGTAGCGATTCGGGATCGGCGCAGCCGCAACAGCCTTACCGTCGCCAGCCACGTTGTAGCTACTGCCGCTCAGCCCATGACCGGTTTGCGGCATGACCCAGAAGCGGGCAAATCGATCGACAGTTGCCCGCCCCATCTTGTCGAGTACTGACTGAAAATAGTCCAGCTGCGCACCCGGCGACGCCAACGTATCGTTCGTGCCGATCGTCACGAGCATCTTGCCGCCGCGCTTCTGGAACGCTGACAGGTCCGGGTTCGTCGCGTCGAGAATCGCCGACAGTTCCTGACGTCGATGGTTGAACGCGCCGCCTTCCATGTAGTCCAAGGGGTTCGCCGACAGGTTCTTCATCAAAAAGCCGGTCACACCCAGGATGCCGAGGTGCGAGTGCGTCGCCGCGTCTGCTGCCGCGCCTTCTTGCCCTTTGAACCGCGCGTCGAGAATGAGCCCGCTTCCGGATGGATCGGTATTCGGTACCCACATGCCGAACGACTGCGTGCCGTGCGCGAGCGGCGTGGCAAAGCGGTACCGGGAGTACATGAACTCCAGCGTCGCAATCTGTCCATCGGTCAGGCACGCATCAGCGCCGGGGTCGCTGGGGTTCGGATCAACGTTGTTCGCGCAGCGCCTCGATGACCAGGGATGGCGATTACGTGCTCCCTGCGACACGTCGAAGATCGCGCGGCAGGCCATGTAGTTGTTGATGATGCCGTCGGCAAGCCCGTCGAGCGCGTCGCACTGGCGCATGAACTCGCCGCGGATCGCGTTGATCTTTGCCGGCGTGACCCAGTTGGCTGACGGCTTCTCGTGGATGCGAATCAACTCCGGCGCCAGCATCAGCGTCGAGAAGCTCACGATCGGCACGTTCGCGGCCACACCGTCGTAGTCGGCGGGATAGCGCTGCGCTACGGTCAGCGCCTCGCGGCCACCTTGCGATGTCCCGATGTAGTAGTTGAATCGCGGCCGTGCGCCGTACGCGCGCTCGATGATCACCATCGCGGCATCGTGCGTCTTCTTCATCTGCATGTAGCCGAGATTGCTGATCGCCTCGTCGTTGAGCGCCCAGTCATCCGAGAGGTTGACCCCTGGCGGTCCGCCGCCTCGAGGCGCGCCGCCGCGTGGTCCGCCAAACGCCGCCTGATGCCCCGAGTCGCTCCCGTACGTGGCGAAACCGCGTTCGAGCAGAGACGGTCCCGATGCGCCGGGCCCACCGCCGGTCAGATTTGGCACGAAGCCGTTCATGCCTCCGCCGCCCAGTTGTGCGGCGCGGCGACTCCACGCGGCTGGGAGCACGACGCTGAAATTGATCGGCCGCGCCGTGCTGCTGGTGTCGATCGGGGCCACCGAGCCGTTGACGCGGCAGTGCGCCGGCACGCCGCTGCTGGCGTCAACCCATTGCGGAGCCGCCAGTGTCACACCGCGAACCGGCTCGCCGATAGCGGAAGTGGCAACCGAACTCCCAAGACGATCGGCGGTGCATTCAGCCGCCGAGATCGTGACACTGGCCGCGGGATGAACAGCCTGGGCGGCCGGGCTCGACGCGAGCCCAACCAGCATCATTACAGTCACAGACGCAGCAGCAGGTCTTTCCATGCACTCCACCCTTAGTGCGCCGCTCGGGCGCCGTCGATGAGCGTCAGGATGCCGTTGACGATGGACGATTCCGCGCACCCGGGCTGCAGCCGTGAGGACAACACTTCGAAGGTGTACTTGCCGAACGATTCGTCATCCGGGATGTAGCCGGACCGCGCTGCCCCATTGGTCAATGTCGCCATCATCGTCGCCTTGAATGGCGACTCGCGTTTCAGGCGTTGTGCGATCGGATTGAAGACTTCGGCGTTCACCGCGCCGATCATGACGTCGCCCACGCGCAGCAGCCCGAGCCTGATCTCCACCGGGCTCGCGTCCTTGTAAATGCCTTCGAAGCCGGCGCGCCCTTCGTTCGTGCGCTCGCGGCCAGGGCATCGAATGGTCGTGAAGCTTCCGTAGAGTGGAACAGGCGTCACGATGCGGTCGATCCCGCGCATTACGTGCATCACTTCCTCGCCGAGGAACTGCCCCATCGACGACACCATCTGCCGCTGCTGATTCATCAACCGGGCCACTGTTGGATTGCTTCGATCGAGACCCTCCCCGCCAGGCGGCATCGCGTTGCTGATATCGACGCCACGCGTCGCGTAGTCCTTGATCCGAATCTCGCGCAGGTCGTAGGTCTGCTGATAGTAGATGGGATTCTGATCGCCGGCGGCGCCGGACGACCACAGCGCGACGATGCGATCGTCGAACGAATCCTCGACATACCGCGAGACCGCACCGGGGATGTCGGCGCTGATCTGATCCAGCTGCCCGGCGACGACGGCGTGCACGGCGTAGTTGTAGTAGACCGCGATCGGCGATCCATCGAGGCCTTCGACCTTGAGCACGGCGACCGTCTTGTCCGAAGGGCCATCGTAATTGGCGCCCTCCCACCATCGCCCGGTTTTCGGATCGATGATTTGACGGTTGACGTTGATGAACGAGAGGCCCGTGCCGTAACCGATACGCGCGGGCGCCAGGTTCTGCTTCGCCAGCCGGACCGCCTGGACGATGTTTTGACTGTAATTTGATCCGCGCGGTCCGCCGGCGCTGTGCGTGTGAGTGGCCGTCAGGAGGACCCGCGCCGGAGGGATTCCAAGTTCTTTCTCGATCTGTCCTGACACGGTCTGCCAGAGCACATCAGGGATCGAACCCGCATCCACGGTGATCAGCGCGACGCTCGTGGTGCCGTTTTCCAGAACCATGGCTCTTGCGTAGAGACGGTCCAGCACGCCGAGGTTGTTCTTGGGGAGTTCGCCGGCCGAAGGAGTGACGTCGATTTTCGCCGCTCCCGCGCGCAAGGTCGTCTGAGCGAGAGCGGCGTTGGAAATCGCCAGGATCAGGCTCGCCACAACGACTGCGTAACAGCGCTTCATGCCAGGCCTCCGTCCGGCCCTGGATGATACCCTTTCGCGACCGATGAAGAACCAGGCGCAGCTGATCGCGTACGTCGATCGTGTACCGGGCGGGACGTTCCGCGACCTGCAGCACCTGCTCGACGGCCCTCTTCGCGGTGCCTTTGGCGGCGTGCACGTGCTCCCGTTTTTTCATCCGATCGATGGCGCCGACGCCGGCTTCGATCCGATCGATCACACTCGCGTCGATGCGCGCCTCGGCACGTGGGGCGATGTGGCGGCACTCGCGGCACGGACGGATGTCATGGCAGATGTGATCGTGAATCACGTGTCGCGCCATTCGCCGCAGTTCATCGACTACGACCAGCGAGGTGCGGACTCTCCCTTCGCCGGGATGTTTCTGACCTACGAGCGCGTGTTTCCGAACGGAGCGAGCCAGTCGGACCTCCTCGCGCTGAACACCCCACGCCCGGATCTTCCTTTCACTGCACACGAGACTGCGCGCGGGGAGACGCTTCTCCTGTGGACCACCTTCACGAGCGATCAGATCGACATCGACGTGTCGCATCCCGAAGCGCAGCGGTACCTCACCAGCATCCTCGATCGGCTGCACGGCGCCGGCATCCGCGCGATTCGGCTCGATGCAGTCGGCTTCGCCGTCAAGAAGGCGGGCACGAGCGGCTTCATGATTCCGGAGACGTTCGCATGCATCGCCGGCCTCACTGCACAGGCGCACGCGCTCGGCATGGAGGTGCTCGTCGAAGTTCACGGGCACTACCAGGATCAGCTCGAGGTGGCGCGCCAGGTTGATTGGGTATACGACTTCGCACTCCCGCCGCTGACCCTCCACACGATCTACACGCGTTCTGCCGCTGTCCTGAAGCATTGGCTCCAAATCCGTCCGCGGAACGCCATCACCGTCCTCGACACGCACGACGGCATCGGGGTCGTGGACGTGGACGCCGCACGTGGCAAAACGGGAGCGCCGGGCTTGCTGACGCGAGACGAGATCGACATGGTCGTGAAGACCATCCATCAGCGCAGCCGCGGCGAGAGCCGGATCGCAAGCGGTCGTGCGGCGAGCAATGTCGATTCGTCGCAGATCAACTGCACGTTCTACGATGCGCTCGGCCGCCAGGACGTCGAGTACCTCATCGCGCGAGCGATTCAGTGCTTCGTGCCGGGAATCCCGCAGATCTACTACGTCGGTCTGCTCGCAGGCCGCAACGACCTGGAGTTGCTCCGCCGCACTCGCGTCGGGCGCGACATCAATCGGCACCATTACGAGGCCGATGAGCTGCGCCAGGAATTGACGCGTCCGGTCGTTCAATCGCTGCTCGCGCTGCTGCGGATCCGGAATACGCATCCG
>Ga0075433_10000984_pt1 | contig 20246 bp, 21 predicted proteins | sample RhiMethybrSRZTD2_FD_75299 | JGI IMG/M metagenome (GOLD analysis project Ga0075433, IMG submission 75299) | Populus rhizosphere microbial communities from Tennessee, USA - Rhizosphere MetaG P. TD hybrid SRZTD2 | ecosystem: Host-associated > Plants > Roots > Rhizosphere > Soil | place: USA... | reverse complement strand
GACAGCTCTTCAGCGAAAATTCTGCCGGTGACGTCGGCAAAACCGCCGGCAGGAAATGCGACGACCATCTCGATCGGCCGTGAAGGATACTTTTCCTGCGACCAGGATAGCGCTGGTGCCGAACAGAGGGCGATCGCCTGAACCCAGGCAAACGCCGCCGGCAGAAGTTTTTTGTGCAATTGAATCATCTTTTTCCTCCCTTCGAATCAGAAACGGAAGATGCCTTTGGGGAGCCTGATCTTGAGCCACAGCTCAAATATCGCAAAACTAGCCAGCGCGGCCGCACTGGCCACCCCGAGGGATCGGACCCAGTTTGTGCCTTCGATGCAGCTCAGTAAAAAACTCACAAGCACAAATGTCGTCAAAACAAAACCGAGCCTTTCTAAAAAGAACGCGTACAACAGGAGAGAGAGAAGAACCAGAGCAATCTTTGCCCAGTTCAACTCCTGCATTTCGCGGACTGTGTCCTCGGAGCTGCGAACGGAATCGGCGAGAACGACGAGCGATAAGATCACCAGGATCAGTCCTGACCAGAAAAAGATGAAACCGGCGCCGGGCTCCGTGACGTTCCCCAAGCCGAGTCGGGTCGCTCCATAACATGCCAGGATTCCCACGACGATCCAGAAAAGCGCGCTGGCGCCGACGGTAGTTATCTTAGTCTTCTTCACTGAGTCCACGCCCCAATCTTATTTGGCTGAACAGCGGCGTTACGAGTACGACGATGGAAAATATAATGAACGCCGCTGATATTGGCCGCTGCAAGAAGATCAATAGGCTGCCATCGGAGAGAATCAGCGAGCGCCTTAAAGCGGTCTCGAGCAGAGGACCTAAAACGAACGCCAGCACTAGTGGCGCCGGCTCGAATGCGAATTTTTTCATGAGCAGCCCGACCAGGCTGAAAGTGACCGCGATGTAGATGTCGATGGTGCTGTTGTTGAGGCTATAGGCGCCGATCAGGCAAAACAGGATGATGAAGCAAGAAAGATAAGAGTAAGGAATTTTCAATACCCGCACCCAGAGGGGAATCAACGGCAGGTTGAGGATTAAGAGCATGACGTTGCCGATGTACATGCTCGCGATCACCCCCCAAAAGAGGTCCGGGGAATTCTTGATTAGCAATGGCCCGGGAGTGAGGCCGTAAATCATCAGCGCGCCGAGCAGGATCGCCGTCATCGCAGTGGAGGGGATCCCTAAGCTCAGAAGCGGGATGAAAGTTCCACCAACTGCGGCGTTGTTGCAGGCCTCCGGCGAAGCGACCCCTTCGATCGCCCCGTTGCCAAATCGTTCCGGATGGCGCGAGAGTTTCTTTTCGAGGGCATAGCTCAAAAATTGCGGCACGATGGCGCCCACTCCCGGTAAGAGTCCGAGGAAAAATCCTAACAGGGAGCCGCGCGCTATCGGGCCTAGAGATCGTCTCCAGTCTTCACGGTCGGGGAAAAGTCCCTCGATTTTTCCGGCAAAGACTTCGGTCTTGTTCAATACGCCGAGGTTCTCCAGAACTTCGGATATGCCGAATAGCCCCATGACCACGGGCGCTATGCCGATGCCGTCCGCGAGTTCCAGTATGCCGAAAGTGAACCGCGGCGTTGCCGTGATGGGATCCAGGCCGACGCATCCCAGAAGAATGCCGACGACCGCCATCATCAGAGCTTTGGCCATCGACCTTCTCGCTAGATAGGCGACCACGGTCAAACCCATGACCATGAGGGCGAAGTACTCCGGTGGGCCGAATTTGAGCGCGAAATCGGCGAGCGTCGGCGCGAGCAGGATAAGACCGAAGATACTGGCGGTGCCGGCAATGAAGGAGCCGAACGCGGAGATCCCGAGAGCTGCGCCTGCTCGGCCTTGGCGGGCCATCTGATAGCCATCGAAACAAGTCACGACCGAAGAAGCCTCGCCGGGAATATTCAGCAAGATCGAAGTCGTCGAGCCGCCGTACATAGCGCCATAGCAGATGCCGGAGAGCATGATGATGGCGGAGATTGGATTCAGCGTGAAGGTAGCCGGCAAGAGCAGTGCAATGGTCGCCGTCGGACCGATCCCGGGAAGGACGCCGACCAAGGTTCCCATCGTGACGCCGACGAGGCAGTAGAGAAGGTTCTGCGGCTGCAGCGCGATGTTAAAGCCGTGAACCAGGCTCGCTAGAGACTCAAGCATGCTTACGCGAAGATCCTCTCGGGATGGAAGAAAAGCAAATTTATCACACATTCAGGGCCGCGTTTTTTTTGCACGTGACCGCCGCCGTGCCGCAGCCTATGCCAGGCCGGGATTACTGTATAGGCGTCGAACCGATTTGTCCGGCGAATTTAGCTCGCGGGTCGAAAAGAAGTCAATTGCGCTGGGTTATTTTTGGCTGTAGTTTCTGGCGATGACAAAGCTTATTTCAGCACCAACCGTTTCCCGCGGCCGGTCGGCCAGCGAAGATCATCGAGGAGTTTTTCGGGCGGGTGAACTCGCAAACATCTGTGATCAGCATCGCCAAAATGACCAGCCCTGCGGGCTGGTCGGAGCCGGGGCAGACGCCCGAGTTTGATGAGTATACCGTCGTATTGCGCGGTGAGCTGCAAGTTGAGACTGGCCAGGGAATTCACAAAGTAACGGCAGGTCAAGCGATCTTGGTCAAGTCCGGGGAGTGGGTGCGCTACGGTACACCCGAACCCGCGGGCGCGGAATATATCGCGGTGTGTCTGCCAGCGTTTTCGCCGCAAACCGTTCACCGCGACGAATAGCGCGCCACCCGCGTTATTTCTTAATGATTCGATAGCCAGAGTTGTCCAAGGCATTAAAGATTTGAATGACTTCATTTGTCGGTTGGTAACCGGCATTGCCCATAATCGAGCGCACATATGAATCCTTCCATTTGGGATGACCGGTGGTATCCAGGTATTCCTTGTTGACCAAAATCGATAGCACCAATTTTTGCAGTGCTGAAGCGTAGTCGTTTTCAGCGCGGTTTCTCGTCATGATGACCGACGGCACGGCGTGAGTCTCGCTTGCGTCCGCCCAGGAATAAACCGCCTTTTCGATTTTCTTTTTTGGATAGATCTGTTCCAAGCCGCTGTCCGCAGGTAACGTGACGAAATGAAAGCTCTTGTCAAGGTTCTGAAATGCCGGAACCGGCGCGCCGCCGACGAAAATGAGCGCGTCGATGTCACCTGTGCGGAGCTTTTGGACAGCATCCTCCGGCGCGTCGAAGACCGCGTCGATTTTCAAGCCAAAGCCCGCCAGCAAAACTTCTGCTGTCAGCGCTGAGCCGCTTTTTTCCGGCCCCACAGAAACTTTCTTGCCTTCGAGTTGGCTCAGCGTGCGAATGTTTTCGTTCTTTGCGATGACATGGATTTCCTCTAGATAGAGATTGAGGACGACTTTTGTTTCTTGCAGGACGTTGATGCCGGTTTCCTTGAGCATGATCTCGGCGACAAAGCGCAAGACATCCAGTTGCATGATTGCCAGGTCGACTTTCCCTGCGCCGAGTAAATTAATGTTGTCGAAGGAGCCATTGGTCTGAATGATTTCAATCGGAATACCGTCTTTCTCGGCAATTTGTTTGATGTCCTGGGCGATTTTGAAGTAAGTGCCTTCGGCGGAGCCGGTGGCAATCGTTAAAGCAGAAGCATGTCCATAATAAACCAGAACGAAGACAACTGTGAGTATCATTTTCATTTTTATCCTCCGGGTCGAGGTGCGGTTAATTAAAAATCGACCATCTGGCGCCGTCAAGCTTGCTCGTCAAATCCCCAATCAGCGATCAGCTTAGAAAACGCGCCACGACAAAAACTCCGATCATCGCCAAAGCGATCGAAAGCTTGAGCGCCGCGCCAAGGACGAGACCGATGGTTGCGCCGATACCGGCGCGCGTTGCCTGGCGTAAATTTTTTTGGGCAAGGAGTTCTCCGATCACGGCGCCGATGAACGGGCCGAAAATGACGGCCGGAAATCCGAGAAAGATGCCGACGATGGAGCCGATGATCGCGCCGATTACGGCCTTTCTAGACGCACCAAACTTTTTGGCACCAAACATGGTCGCCCAGAGATCGAGACCGTAGGTGAGCAGGGCGAGTACGGCGAGGGCTACAATCGTCCACAGCCCTACGTGAGCAAAGTCTTCGGCCCATGCCGCCAGCAGGAGTCCGGCAAAGATCAGCGGCGCGCCGGGGATTGCCGGGAGAACCAATCCCACCAGGCCGGCTCCGACAAGGGCGGCGGCAAGGATCCAAAAGACAATAGCGGCATCCATCCAAGCGGCTCGATAAACCCAGCGTTAGCCGGGATTATTTATAATGGATCAACATCTCGGGAGCGAGCGCCCGCGGGGGCGACAATGCTTTTGCTTCGAGCAGAATAGCCAACAGCTCGCCAAAGCGCTGGACAGGTCATGAAAGGAATGTTTTTCTACGCCGATTCCCGTTATGGCTCTCTCCTCGGCTCACGCTCCGGTTGGTCGTGTTACGGTTTTTTCTGGAGGGGAGAATAATCCACGCTGGCATTGAGCGTCGCCGGTGACGGCTGAAGTTGAAGATCGGCAACAGCCGCGGTTTCGCTTGGATCGGCCAATTGAGCCGGGCCGCGGGCAGGCGCCAGCCTGCGAGCGATTATCTTGTATACGTCAGGAGAAAAACCAAAACCGAGATGAGTTGTGCGAACTTCGACATGTTCGACATTCGGCGTAATCCGGTCGATGCATGCTTCCCAGGCCACGACCGCATCCGTGCGCGAATAGATCGCGATCACCGGCGCGGTCAGCGAAACTTGGTTGCGCATCTCGACCTCTGCGGCGATGGCGTCGACATCGATACCGCGACGGCGAAACAACTCGGCGACGATGGTATATTTGGGTCCGCCGATGACCGGGGTGCCCAGGGTAATGACGTGACCGACGAGATCGGCGCGCTCGCGGGCAAATTCGCGCGCCAGATAGCCTCCGAAGCTCCAACCGATGAGGTGAACTTTCTGCTGGCTTCTTCGAGCGAAGGACGCGACCCGCTTCAATATTTTGGGCAGCAACTCTGACGCATTACCGGTGTTTCGGCCCAAGCCCCAGCCGCGCGCGCGATAACCAAGTAAGCGAAGATAACTCTTCAGGATGACGGTTGAGCCATCGCCGGCACCATAGCCAGGCAGGATGAGTACCGGTTGGCCCTCTCCGCGCGGTTGCCGGGCCAACTCAGGGAAGCGAAGCAACAATCGTGGCAACTCCATCAAGCCACGAGCTTCACGAATCACACGGGAAGTGTCGGGTGCCTGCAAGTGATCAGTCATGCGTCAGTTGAACGGCTTTTCCATCATCCGAAGTAGTCTACTGCGGTTGCGCTCATGAAACAACGGTCGGGCCTAACAAAGGCGCCCATGGCCGGAGCGATTGGCAGTCACACGATGGTTAAGCCTTGGTCAATGGTGGGATAGGCGAGCTCGGGCATGAGCTCTTGCTTCATCCGAGCGGTGTCGGCGACAACCGAGGTCATTGCCATGTCGACAATGTCGCGAGTCAGTGGCGTGCTGGTATGCAAGAAGATCGCACCGGTTTCGCAGAGCGCGGCTGTCCAATAGAAAGCAAAAGCGGGCAGGCGCCAGGGTTTTCCATACCCCCAATGAGCCGCAAGTCGGTCCAAAAATTCTTGTATCAGGAGCGGGCGGTCGTCGCATAAATTGTAGATACCGGACAGATGGTCTCTTTCAATACTACGCTCGACCAACTTGAGAAAGTCTGGCAGCGCGAGCAGGTGTACCCACGTTGGTTTAGACCAAATAGCGAGGATCCGCTTGCGCATCAGCCAGCGCGCCGCCTCGGTTAATTTCACGTCTCGTCCGTAAACGACACCCGCGCGCAGCACCAGCGGCTGCATGATTTGGTTTTCGCAGGCAGTGAAGAGATATTTCTCGGCTTCGAGCCGCGTGCGCGCGTGGATCGATTTGGGTTCGACATCCAATCTGCCCGTTGCCCGGGCTTCGGGTGTCGTGGCTTCCTCGACGTGAGGAAAACTCACCAAAATGAATTTTCGGACTTGCGTAGACACAGCCACATCTACGAGATTTCGCACGTAAGCGGTATTAGTTCGATGAAGAAACGTTTCCGGGCGTGGCTGAAACAAAACTCCGGCGAGGTAGACGATGCAATCAACACCTTCACAGGCTGAGTGAAGCGAACTTGGTTCATTCAGATCCGCTTGAATGATTTCTGCGTTGACGCCCTGCGGCAAATCGAAAGGAAGCGCTCGATTGTGTGTCAGCAAACGCAGCCGATGAGGACTTCCGAGCAAGTGCTTTGACAGATGGGAGCCGAGATTACCCGAGGCGCCAACGATGAGGACGTTCACGTTATAAGCGCCAGGCTATTTCGTTTTCTGGGGATATGGGCACAGGTCTTTGACCGTGCACTCGGGGCACCTGGGCTTCTTTGCCACGCAGACGCGCCGGCCGTGATACTGCATCAAATGACAAAAACGCACGCGCTGTCTCTCAGGAACGATTTCCATTAAGTCAGCTTCGATCTTATCCGGATCGGTTTTTGTGGTAAAACCCAGGCGTTGTGACAGGCGCATCACGTGGGTATCAACTCCAATGGTTAGTTTGCCGAAGGCGTTGCCGAGCACAATATTCGCGGTCTTGCGCCCGACGCCAGGGAGGCTGACGAGATCTTCCAAGTTATCGGGCACGTTGCCGGCGAAGCGCTCGACGAGTTGTTTGCAGCAATTGTGAATTGATTTGGCTTTGTTACGATAGAAATTGATCTTGCCGATTTGGCTTTGGAGTCTGGGCAGCGGGGTGCTGGCGTAAGCAGCAGCGGTGCGATTGGTTTTGAACAATTCGATGGTCACCTTGTTGACCAGATCATCGCGCGCCTGGGCAGCGAGGATTAGCGCGATCAAGAGTTCGAGCGGGTTGGTGAAGTCGAGATCGAGCTTGGCGTCGGGATGGACCTTTTCAAGACGGCCAATGGTCTTTTTGACTCGCGCTTTTTGTCTGCCGATTTTTGATTGTCTTGTTGAATCCGCCATTTTGGTTTAGACAAAAGATATGTTAGCAGAAAGCAGGTTGTCAAAGGGAGGAATTATTCAATGGACGTAAAAGAACTGAGAAAGTTGCCGATGCCGAAGCTCAGGGATTTGGCGAAGCAGGAAACGGATCTCACGGGCGTCGGAGGCATGGAAAAAGAGCAGCTGATAAAAGCCATCGCCGCCGCCAAGAATATTCCTTACGACGAGACCCACAAGGACTTGAACGCGATTCATGCGGTAAAGCAGGACATTCGGGTACTGCAAAAGCAGAAGCTCGAGCTGCTCGGATCGAACGGCGACCGTAAGAAGATCAAACGCGTGAGGCGCAAGGTCAAATTACTCAAGCGGGTCACGCGCCACTTAGCCCATGACGCTAAATTGGCAGCAAAGGAGGCAGAAGCGAAGTCCGCCGCGGAAAAGGCCGCGACGACGGCCAAACCTGCGGCCCCCGCCGAATCACCCCCGGCTGCCTAAGGAAAACGCCATGACCTCATTGTCTTCTCTGCGCGGCCGCGGATCGGCAAGCAATCCGAAAAACCGCTTCGAGGCTATTGAACGAGTGCCCGAACCGCCGGAGCATAGCGACGATGTCCCATCGCCCGACACGCAGTTTTATCCGGACCATTCCAAATCGATTATCGCCTATAACGACAGCCCCGACGTCGGCTTCGACGCCAGCATCAACCCGTACCGCGGCTGCGAGCATGGCTGCGTTTACTGCTACGCCCGCCCGACGCATGAATATCTCGGCTTCTCTGCAGGCCTGGATTTTGAAACCAAGATCATGGTCAAGGAGGACGCGCCGGAGCTTTTGCGCAGAGAGTTATCGAGTCCCAAGTGGAAACCGCAACTGGTTGCGCTCAGCGGAAACACCGATTGCTACCAGCCGGTGGAAAAGCAAAAACGACTGACGCGGCGCTGTCTCGAGGTATTGCTGGAATTTCGCAATCCGGTGGTGATCGTCACGAAAAACTATCTGGTGACGCGGGACATCGATATTCTCGCCGAGCTGGCGCGCTATGACTGCATCGCTGTAACGCTTTCATTGACGACCCTCGATTTCAAGCTGTCCTCCCTATTGGAGCCGCGCGCTTCGCGTCCGGCGCGGCGGCTGGCGGCGATTGAAAGGCTCGCTGGTGCCGGAGTTCCGGTCGGCTATCTCCAGGCGCCGATGATTCCCGGCCTTACCGATGCTGAAGCCCCGACAATTGGGGTTGCCGCCGCGAAAGCAGGCGCGACGTTTTCCGGTTACGTCGCCTTACGTTTGCCCTTTGCCGTGAAGGCGCTGTTCGAGCAGTGGCTCGATCAGCACTATCCCGAGAAGAAAAACAAGATTCTCAACCGCGTGCGCGAAATTCGCGGCGGCAAACTCAACGATCCAAATTTCAAGACGCGCATGCGCGGCGAAGGGATCTACGCCGAGCAAATGGCAAACTTGTTTCAGCTAGCACAGAAGAGATCAGGCATTATTAAAAGGTGGCCAAAGCTGACGACCGAGCACTTTCGCAGGACAGAAAAAAATCAGTTGAGTTTTTTCTAAGTCGATTCATCTCAGCTCGTCGATGCGATTCTAGCCAAAATTCCGTGTCGCTCTAGTCGCAGTAGTATTCGATCTGATAGCCATTGGGGTCAGTAAAATAGATTGCGTCCTTACCGCGGCGCCCGTCGATTTTGACGCCGCGCGCTTCGAGGCTTTTTTCGAGCTGTTTAAGCCGCGCCGCCGTCACCCTGAATCCGATGTGCTCTAGCCCCTGAGATCCTTTGGTGCGCACGGTGCTGCGCACAAAGTTCAAAAGATCGTCGCTGCCAGGTGTCGTCAGAAAAAGCATATTCGGTGGATGGCGAAAGGCGACCTTGAGTCCCAAAACACTCGTGTAGAAGTCCTCGGTTTGTTTTAAATCGCGGGCTTTGAGGGCGATGTGGCTTAAACCTTTCTGCGCCATGGTTCCAACTCCCGTGTTAGTGAAACGTGTTCGTGTTCTTAAGTTAACTATTCTATATCCTCTGGCAGCATTGGCAATCAACCGAAACCCTTCGCTTTTAAAGCTCGTGCATCCTTGCTAGTTTAAGAACTCGCGCTCCTCGATGGCTCTACTTTGGATTTCTATAAATCAACTTTCCGATTAACTCAAAATCGAAAACTCTTCTACGGCTGGTACTATCGCGGCGGGATTTCTGTCTCATGTTGCATGGGTATTTCATATGGCGAGCACCTTGAGCGTGTTTCTCAATGCGCTGACGGAGAACTTGGCAGTGTCGCGCATTTATTTTCGCTCTTACGTTCGGGCGAGATTCTGATCGGCGCGGCGATGACGCCGCCGGTGGGCCCGGTCGTGGACCGCTATGGCGGCCGCTGGCTGATGGCCGGTGGCGCGATGGTGGCGGGCATCGGATTCATGCTGATGAGTCAGGTCGGCGCGTTCGTGAGTTTGGGATGGTGGGTGCCCCACGAAAAACATATCGCGGCGTTAGGTTGACCGTGTCGAGAGACCAAGCATAATAGGACTAGCTCGATCCACTCTGACAGATGGCTCTACCCGCTCACACGGCAGTCGACCTGCGCTCGGAAGGGCCGCAGGACGGTGTGCTTAAGTTAACCATCACCGGTCGTCTCGACGCGACCACCACAGGAAGGATATGGCGCCGTGCCACAACGGCCGTTGCCGGGGCAAAAGCGAAAGGCGTCGTCGTCAATGCATCGGGGATCGACTACTGCGATGGCGCGGGGATCGCCTTGATGGTTTACCTCCGCAATTTGCAAAGCAAAGCGGGCAGGAGTTTTGAGATTGATGGGCTTCGGCCCGAGTTCGCCGAGTTGCTGAATGATGAAGGCGCGGACTTCCCAGCCGAACCAAACGGTGATCGCCGGCGGTCCCAGGGGCTCGCCGAAGAAATTGGCGAAGCTACCGTCGATGTGTGGCGTGACATTCAGATTCTCGTGAGCTTTGTCGGCGAACTGAGTGTGGCACTCGTAGGCGCGGCGATCCATCCGCGCAGCGTGCGCTGGCGGGACGCTGTGCGAGTCGCGGAAGTAGCGGGTGTCAACGCTTTGCCCATCGTGGCCCTCATCAGTTTCCTGATGGGACTGATTATGGCCTTCCAGGCCGCCATTCCACTGCGTCAATTCGGCGCGCAGCTTTTTATCGCCAATCTGATCGGGCTGTCGATATTGCGTGAATTAGGTCCGTTGATGACGGCGATTATTTTGGCTGGCCGCTCAGGCTCTGCCTTTGCTGCCGAGCTCGGCACTATGAAGGTTCGCGAGGAAATCGACGCACTCAAAACCATGGGACTCGATCCAGTGCGTTTTTTGATCGTAACGCGAGTGGTCGCCGCCGTTTGTATGACCCCTCTCCTGACGGTATTCGCGGATCTGATAGGTTTGATAGGTGGTGCTGTGGTGATGCTATCGTTGGGATTTCCGTTAGTCACTTATTTTCACCAAGTTCAGTACGCGGTGACCTACGGCTCGCTGGTCGGCGGCCTCTTAAAAGCGTTCGTTTTCGGCATTCTCGTTGCCGGCATTGGGTGTTTGCGCGGCTTGCAAACGAAAACCGGCGCAACCGCGGTTGGGGAATCGACCACCAGCGCCGTCGTAAGCGGCATCATTCTGATTGCGATCACCGATGGAATCTTCTCGGTGGTTTATTATTATCTGGGAGTGTAGATGGCCGTCGAGTCGAAGAAACAGGAGGCGATTATCCAGGTCGAGAACCTCACCGCGGCCTATGACGGACAAGTTGTCCTCGACCATCTCGAATTTGAAGTCTACGCCGGTGAGGTGTTCTGCATCCTTGGCGGGTCGGGCTCCGGCAAGAGCACTCTGCTCAAACACATGATCGGTCTTTACAAGCCTGCATCGGGCCGGATCCTGATCGACGGTGAAGACATTACCGCGGCACAAGGCGAGGCGCACCGTCAAATCCTCAAAAAGTTCGGTGTGATGTACCAAAGCGGCGCCCTTTTCGGATCGATGACGTTGCTCGAAAATGTCGCTCTTCCTCTAGAAGAGTTTACCGAGCTGCCGGCCGAGGCGATTCGTTTGATCGCCACGATGAAGCTGCACCGAGTCGGACTGGAAGGCGTGGCGGACCGCATGCCGGCGGAGCTCAGCGGCGGCATGCAGAAGCGAGGCGCCATTGCCCGGGCCATGGCGCTCGATCCGCGGCTGCTATTTCTTGACGAGTTGTCCGCCGGTCTGGATCCCGTCACCTCCGCCGAATTAGACGAACTGGTTTTGAGTCTTAAGCGTGGTTTGAAAATAACGTTTGTCGTGGTTACCCACGAGCTGCCGAGCATCTTCACGATTGCGGATCGCGTGATTATGTTGGATAAACAGGAGAAGGGCATTATCGCTATGGGAAATCCCCAGGAGCTACGAGATCACAGCGATGATCCTCGGGTTCGTCGATTCTTTACCAGGCAAGTGCCGGCGGAAAAATAAGCTCGCATGCCGCGCTATGGCCAGGTAACCTACCTACTCAGGAAATGGGAAAACTGAGTTATTTCAAGATCGGAGTCTTTGTCATCAGCGCGATCGTCATCGGCGTCATTGGCGTCGTCGTGCTCGGCGCGGGAGCGATATTTCAGAAAAGGAGTCTAATCGAAACGTATATCGACGAATCCGTCCAGGGATTGGACGTCGGCTCGCCGGTAAAATTTCGCGGCGTGCCCGTAGGCAGGGTCGAACAAATTTCATTGACCAGCGCGGAATATTCAACCCGTCGTCAGTACGTCCTGGTGCGCGTGGCCATATCGTCCAATATGTTTCAATTCCCCGTCAACGATCCCAACAGTCCGGCGCTCAAAAAGGAGCTCGATCGCGGATTTCGTATTCGATTGGCGCCGCAAGGATTGACCGGAGTCGCCTATTTGGAGGCGGACTACCTCGATCCGGAACGCAACCCGCCGTTGGAAATCGACTGGCAACCTTATTATCCATACATCCCCTCGACAAGAAGCCGGATCACTCAACTGAGTGAAGCGGTAGAGCGCATTTTGCAAAATTTTGGCGACATCAATCTTGCTGAGCTCACAGGAAGTATCGAGAAGTCGCTGGCCGCCATGACGAAGCTCGCAGATAGTGCCCAGTTGGATAAGATCGGGACGCAGGCCAACGCTCTTTTGACCGAACTGCGAGAAACCAACAAGCAGGTGAATACGCTCGTGAGTAGCCCGGACCTCAAATCCGCAATGGCAGACGCTTCCGTAACCGCGGGCCGGGCGCGCCAGCTCCTCGAGCGCGCCGAAAAACCGGTCAATCAAATGTTGGCCGATCTACCGCAGGCCGCAGAAAGTATGAACCGCTTGGTGAAGCGGTTGGATGCGGTTTCCAACGATCTCCCCGAGACCAGCGCGCAGCTGCGCCAGACCCTGCAGCGTTTGAATCGCCTGGTTGCCACTCAGCAGCGGGATATCGAGAAGACGATGGAGAATCTACGCGGCATCTCGGACAACATGAAAGAGATCACCGACAATTCGAAAAAATATCCCTCGCAAGTTCTCTTCGGCGCGCCGCCGCCGCCTTCCAAGGTCATGCAAAAATGAACCGATATTACGGCCCCATCGCGCGCGCTGCTTTGCTGCTGTTTGCCTTCTCCGCCAGCTGCGTCAGTCTGGAGCGGAGTTATCCCGAAAAGCGTTTTTTCGTTGTCGAGTTGGGTGACACCGCGCAGCGGTCGAACCCAGCCGGCGACCAGACTCTGCTCGTTTCAGGCTTGCGCGTCTCGCCGCGCTACGCCGACAAAAGCTTCGTCTACCGTACCTCTGAATCCGGCTACGAAAGCGATTTCTACAATCAATTTCTCACTTCGCCGGACACCATGCTCAGCGAAGAAGTGCGTAAAGGCCTCGGCGCATCGCCGGCCTTCAAATACGTCATCGGACCGTCGAGCCAATTGCAGCCGAATTATGTTTTGGAGGGCTCGGTCAATGCGCTCTACGGCGACTTTCGAAATCTAAATAAGCCTGCCGCTGTGCTCGAGATCGAATTCTTTTTGCACAACGAAGATAGCGCCAATCCCGGCATCGTCCTGCAAAAACGTTATATAAAAACAGTACCACTAAGCGGCCGGTCACCGGAGGCTTTGATAAAGGGCTGGAGCCAGGCGCTCGAATCCATCCTGGCGGATCTGAACACCGACCTGCAAAACGCTAAATCCTAGGCTCGGTCGATTTTACTCTGCAGGCTTCACGCGGCAAAGATAGGAGCGGTGTGGCAGCGAGCCGCTCACCGGATCGGCGAGGTCGGTGCCGATCAGCATGGCGGGATTGGCGCCGTCTGATTCATACGGATTGTAGCCCGGCATTTCCAATTCCTTGCAGTCTTGCCACCAGCCATGCTGGCAACAAACAATGCCAGGAACAATGTTGGTCGTCACGCGCGCCTTCACTTTAATCGCGCCGCGCGGACTTTCGACGATCATCCATTGCTTGTTTTTCACGCCGTAGCGCACAGCCGTGTCGGGATGAATGTCGGCGCTCGGTTCCGGCGACGCTTTGCGCAGGCTCGGTAGCGCTCGCTGCTGGCTGTGCACATAAGTGGTGAACTTGGCGTTGGTCAGCACAAGCGGAAAATCGGCGGCGATCTCCGGCTTGCTGATCGGGCTCACGGCTGGCTCTACGTATTCCGGTAGCGGCGGGTAGCCGTGGGCGGCGAACCTGTGGCAGTAAAGCTCAACTTTTTTTGTCGGTGTGGCAAAGCCGCGGGGCACACCGTCGTTGTTTGCCTGCCGGTGCTTTTCGTAGATCGGCGCGGACGGCTTGGAGATTCCTCCAGGAGAATTTTTGAGCTGCTCGAGCGTAATTCCCGACGGCGCCAACTCATGGGCATAACCGGCCTCGATGTCGCCGTGCCAAAACTGATCGCCTAGACCAAGGCGCTCGGCCAATTGAAAAATGATCCAGGTGTCTGAGCGCCGCTCGGCAACGGGCTCCACCACGGCGGCGCGATATTGGACATGGGTCTTGCCCTCTGCCCGGTGCTCGAAGCTGGTGGCGAGGTTGGCCATTTCGAGAAAACTGGCGGCGGGCAAGACATAGTCGCATAGTTCCGCGGTCGGCGTCATGAACAGTTCCACGGCGACGCCGAATTCCAAAGCGCAGAGCGCCTTGCGGCCGGCACGCGAGTCGCCGGAGGACATTACAGTGTTGGAACCGAAATTCAAAAGCGCCTTGATCGGATAGGGGCGCTCCTCCAGGATCGCGGTATAGATGTCGTAGGCGGCGCAGTTGCCGGGCGAGGCCGGCGGTCCCAAGGGCTTACGCTCGCGTCCGATGCGCAGCGCCGCGATCTCCTTGGGCAAAAATTCCTTGCCGTCGACGTCGTTGAGCGGCACCTTGGGGAAAATCACATTGCCGCCTTGGCGGTCGAAATCGCCGATCAGCGCGTAGAGAGACGCGATGGCGCGGCTGGTCTGGGTGGCGTTGGTGTGCTGGCCGATGCCGTTCCACATATACATGTTCACCGGCCGGTTATGCGCGAGCAGCAGGGCGGTCTGCCATACTTTGCCCGCCGCTACCCAGGTGATCTTTTCGGACTTTTCCGGCGCGTATTCGGCAGCGATCTCGCCCAAGCGCTCGAACACCGGCTTGCAGGAAATTTCCTTGCCGTTTTTTCTCTTCAACGGCCGAATACCGAAGAGGGCGGGCTCAACGCCGTCGGCGTCATATTGGCCCGCCACCGGATCCCAAAACACGACTTGGCCTTTGCTTTCATCCCACACGGCAAAACGGTTCGAACTTCCGTCCGTCATCAGATCGGCTTCCGTGACGATTTGTCCGCTCGCGCAGTTCAGCAGAAAGGTTCCATTGGTCCATTGACGAGCGAAGGCAGGGTCGTACCAGCTCTCTTCCATCAAGCAATGAATCAGCGCAAGCGCCAAAGCACCGTCGGCGCCAGGCCGCACTTGCAGCAGCATGTCCGCGTTGGCGCCGATGCCGACCCGACGCGGATCGACGACGACGGTTTTCATACCGTGGGCCCTGGCCGCGACGATATCGTGGGCCGCGATCAATGACGTGGCGCTTGGGTTGTGGCCCCAGAGCAGAAAGGTCTTGCTGTGGGCGAAATCCGGCCTGGGAAGGACCGTTCCGAAGGTGTAGCTAAAACCAGTGTCTCTGTGCCAATTGCAAACATGGGTGGTCGACACCCAGTTGGGGCTGCCGATCAGGTAAAGCAGCCGCCCGAGCCAGCGCTCGGCATCGTCGACCGAGGTGCCGCTTTTGGTGCCTTTGGCGAGGGCGATGGATTTGGCACCGTGGCGATCGCGAATGTCAAGCATTCGCCGCGCGATATCATCGAGCGCTTCGTCCCAACCGACCCTCTGCCAACCCGGTTCCGGGTCGCCTTTTGGGCGCGTGCGTTTCAGCGGATAATCGAGGCGATCGGAATTGTATACGAGCTCCGGCGCGGCTTTGCCTTTAATGCACATCACGCCGCCGTTAGGGTGGTCGTGATCGGGATCGAGCCGCGTGACGCGACCGCTTTCCACCGTGGCGATCGTGGCGCAATGCGCGGTGCACAATGCGCAATAGCCGCGAACGGTTGTTACCTCGGTGTTATTCTTGGCGGGTGTCGACATGATTTACTGCGATTGCAACATTTTCGCTGCCGTTCAAAGTTCAAACGTTCAAGGTTCAATGTCGGAGTTCGGACCTTGAACGGCTTTGGAATTCTAATCTAGCTCCGGACGATTCGGTTTACCGACGAAGCCCGGGCCGAAGCCGGCGTCGTTGGCCGCCCAGGCACCGGCGACCCGGCCGCTGAAGACCGATGGCCCAAGCATAGTCCCTTCCAAACCGGCTTTGCCGTTGATATGACCGCCGGCCATACCAGCGACTTCGCCGGCTGCATAGAGTCCGGGAATCGGTTCGAAGTATTTGTTTAGCACGCGGCAGTGAAGGTCGGTTTTCACACCGCCAAAGTTCTTTCGCGCCAGCGGAAAAATCTGAACCGCATAGTAGGGCGGCGTATCGAACTTCTTCGAACCTTGGAGGGACTTGCCAAACTTCGGTTCCTTGTCGAGCCCCGCGTCGAAGCATTTGTTGTATTCTGCTATCTCCGCGACAAAGTTTTTGACGTCTTCCACGCCGGATTTCTCGCCTAACTCTTCAAGTGTGTTGCCTTGTTTGATGTACGGCGAATTTTCCAATAGCTCTTGAACCTTGGCTCTGTCGATGACATCGCCTCGACGGTAATAAGGATCGGCGACATCGATCTTTGCCAACATCGGCGCGTCGGCGATCGCCCAAGCGTGCGGCGGGTTTTGTGCGAGCAGCGCAGGCGTCGCCGAAGCACCGCCCGTCATCGATTCGTTATGAAAGCGTCGACCCTGTTGGTTGAACCAGAGGTAGCCAGGAACCTGGCGGAACACCAAGCCACGTCGCTGTTGCGGATCGCGGTAATCCGGCGTGGCGTAGACGTAAAACCAGATATGCTCCATGTGGGTGAAATAGCCGCCCAGCTCCTTGATCATTTTATGGCCGGTTCCTTTGGCGCCGAGACCTGAGCCTTCCATCACTTTGAATTTTTTAAACTCCGGGCGGTTTTCGAGAACCATATCGAGATTGGAATTGAAACCACCCGTGGCGACGACGACGTTTTTGCTGCGAATCTCGATTGTGTCGCTGTTCCGCTTCGCTGTGACCCCGGCGACTCGGTCGTTCTCGACGATGAGTTTTTCCGCGTTCGTCGAGGTCATGATCGTGATGTTCGGCAGCGACTGGACAGTCTTGATCAGTGCAGTCATCAGACCGAGACCATTATTGTCGGGTCGGTGCCAGCGTTGCGCCCGGTTACCTTCCTGAAATTTCATGTCGACCCATTTTGCCCCGCAACTTTCAGCCCAGTGGTAGAGATCGTGCAGCGTGTGTTCGAGGTAGAATCTCGCCCACACTTCATCGGCAGCGCCGCCACCCCACTTCACCCAATCTTCGAAGGCCATATCCGGCGTGTCTTCGATCCCCAGGGACTTCTGCAGCGGCGTACCGACGATGCAGCAACCGCCCCCGGAGATCGCCGCTGTGCCGCCGCACTCGGCCGCTTGCTCCAGGACGATCGCCTTGCCGCCCGCACGAGCGACTTCGATGGCGGCGGGAATCCCAGCGCCGCCCCCGCCTATGATCGCAACATCGGTTTGAAAGCTTGAATCGGCCATCTGACGCTCCTTGGCTCGCCAATTTTATATAGACGACTATCATCGTTGTCGTGATTCGGTCAAACCGACTCGTGATAGCTTGGATTGTTTGCAGGAGATCAGGCAACATGACTAATTCAGCGTGGCAAAATTTTTCCATCAAAGGCAAGTTTTTACAACCGATTACCACACAGTTTGCCTTCTGGGTCGTGGAAGGTGCCCGTCAGTTACCCCATGCGCTTTCATCAACGAACTCGAATGAGTGGCGAGCGGCATTTTGAAGTTTCTTAGCTTATTAGCCCCAGCACTCATCGTTTTTGGATTACAATCTCACCGAGATTTGGTAAAATCATTGAGCCCAGATCTCGCTTCCACGCTCCTAACCGATCTGGGCGTTTTCATGACACAGGGTTTAGAAATTTGAATAGTAGTCTGTGCGCGCATGGCGGACATTTTCATAAGCTACGCGAACGAAGATAAAGAAACCGCGGCCCGGCTCGCGGGGTTTCTTGAATCTGTCGGCTGGAGCGTCTGGTGGGATCGGCGCATTCCTGCGGGGCGTTCCTGGCGTTCTGTACTCCAGGAGGCCCTCAAGGACATGCGTTGCATGATCGCCCTCTGGTCGCGAGATTCAGTGGAAAGTCCCTGGGTGGCCGAGGAGGCCGAGGAAGCGCGCAAGTTAGGCAAAACCCTTGTGCCGATCCTCATTCAACGGGTCGAACCGCCCATCGGCTTTCGCACGATTCAAGCCGCCGATCTCGTAAACTGGGACGGATCACGCGATGATCCGGCCGCAAAGATGTTGATCGCCGATCTAGAATCTCTGCTCGGCAAACCAGCTGCGCAAACTGCCGAGCGAAATAGAATTGTCGAAACGCGAGATGTCGAATCTCCGCGTCCACCGCCATTTCAGGGATCTAAAAGCGGTTGGCTGATAGCTGCCATTGCCGGCATCGTCATCGTGTCGCTTCTGGCTGGGTGGCAAAAATGGATGGGTCCCAAGCCAGTAGATCGTGCACAACTTCCGCCGGCACAAGTCGATAACTTGCGGAAAGTTCCAGCGCCGCGACTCATCGGTCTGGTCCTCAGTGGGGAACGAAGTGAGATCAAGCCATCTGAAATGCTTAAACTAAGATTGCTGGCGAACTACTCGGATGGAAAACAAGACGATGTCAAAGATAAGATCGAATGGACGAGCAGCAACTCGAACGTCGCAACCGTCAATGAACGGGGAGAAGTGAAGGGCCTGCGCGTCGGCTCCGTAAATATCACCGCGAAATCCGGAGACGTCGTGAGTTCCGCATGGACACTAAGCGTCAAAGCGGCCGAACCGGCGGTCGAACCCGTTGCTGCGCCAAAGTTGGTTGCCGTGGACATCAGCTCGAGCAGAAATGAATTAATCGCCAACGAGAAAATTTTGGTTCGCGCAAAAGGCAGGTACTCGGACAATAGCGAGAAATTTCTCTCGACTTCGGTTGACTGGGAGACGAGCGATCGAACGATTGCATCGATTAGCGAAAAGGGACAACTCGAAACGCTACGTCCGGGAAGGGTGCAGGTTCTGGCGCGGTCCGGTCATCTGCGAAGTAAGCCACTTACTATTGTCGTGAGAGAAGCCGAAGTGAAAGAACGGCCTCAAGCCAAGTCGCCCAGACCTTTGGAACCGCGCCCGGTCACGCCACCGCTCTTATCGGAACAGTCGAGAGCGCAAATCTCGGCATTCACTACCCGAGCCAAAAATTTTCGCGAGCAGGGAAACTACGCCGCCGCGCTGGCGGAGCTGGACAAGGCCAAAGCCATCGACGCTTCGAATGAGGATGTTCGAACGGAAATAGAACAGACGAAAAGAGCTTGTAACGCTGAAAAAATCTTGGGTAATAAGCTAACTTGTTGATCCCTGGCGAAGCGACCCGGAAACCGAGCGCTAACGTCTTTGTTCCCGTTGGCGCTCTAAGAACTCATCGCGTCGTGCTTTATCATTCTCTTCTTCAACATTGTAACCAAGCCATTCTGCGTTTGAAATGAGGGCATTCCAGTCTGTTGGGCCCGCGGCAAGTTGCTTCAGGCAGAGCTGAATCTGATTGCGGATTTGCTGAGCGGGGTCCCAAAATCTTCCCTGGGTCGTATAGGTCACGGTGTAGTCCAACCATTCGCGCAGTCCGTTCAGCGCTAAGGTGAGCTCTTTGCTTGCTTGATTTCTCTGATTTTCACTTGCCTTGATTTGTTTGGCGCCTTCGCTTCGGATATTTTTGAGCTCGTTAAGGAGAAAAGCGTCAGCGCCTGCATTTTGCAATTGGCTTTCGGTTTCTTTGGTCAAATCGAAGACAACGCCACGCTCCCGCGCCAACGTCGCGACTCTTTTAGACTCGACGCCTTCGCGTAGCGCGTAGGTGACTTCCTGTAAGCTGAACGCATTGGTTGGCGCTCGCGCGCCCGACGGTCGAAGCAATGTGAGGGCAAAATACAACCTTGCGACATGGTCGTCGCTTAAATGGGACAGAGCTTTTTCGAATGCGGACCTGGCTTCGGTGTATCTACCGGAATTATATTGGGCCCGCCCGACGTAAGTCCAAATGCTTTTTCGCGGCGATACCGAATCGCTGACAAAAGTCGCATTACTCCGGGTGACACGTTCGAAATAGGACAGCGCGTTATCGGGCTCGCCTCTCAAGAGCGCGCGTCTCCCGGTCAAAAAGTCGGTTTGCGATTCCAACGACACACAAGCCACGGTCCATAGAAGCGCAATTGCGGCAGTCAGGCGTGTAAGTCTCATAGTAAACCCCCATAGGATAAGCGCCGGCCGGTAAAAACACAAGTTTCAAGTTTGTCGTGATTCGCTGTTCTGAAAAAAACGCCCAGTGGAATATTGATTCCAAGCCCATCGAGCTCCATGGCTTGTAATCTATTTTTTTTTGCGGCGGCTTGTGAGCCACCGATGTCTCTGCTAAGGAAAGCTCTGATTTTTTCATCATGCATTGTTCTCCTACGCCGTGGTTAGTCGCCTGCGTCGCTTCTGTTGTTCTCGGGCTTTCTTGGGGAATTCATTCATCCTTTGGCGTGTTTAATGTAGCGTTGCTGGATACATTCGGCTGGAGCCGCGGGGCGACCGCGGGAA
>Ga0075433_10000977_pt1 | contig 20308 bp, 10 predicted proteins | sample RhiMethybrSRZTD2_FD_75299 | JGI IMG/M metagenome (GOLD analysis project Ga0075433, IMG submission 75299) | Populus rhizosphere microbial communities from Tennessee, USA - Rhizosphere MetaG P. TD hybrid SRZTD2 | ecosystem: Host-associated > Plants > Roots > Rhizosphere > Soil | place: USA... | reverse complement strand
AACCTGCTCCGCCTCCTGCGGGACCAGTCGCTGCGCCTGGGGGACGTTGTGGACATCGGGATCCAGGTCGCCGACGCGCTGGACTACAGCCACTCCCGCGGCGTGGTGCACCGGGACATCAAGCCCGCCAACATCATGGTCACGCGGGAGGACGGCGCCGCCGTGCGCGTCCGCGTCATGGACTTCGGCCTCGCGCACGCGACGACGGAGTCGCGGCTGACGAAGACCGGGACGCTCGTGGGGACCGTCGCATATCTTTCGCCGGAGCAGGTCTCCTCGCGCGCGTTCGACGGACGCTCCGATATCTATTCGATGGGCGTTGTCCTCTACGAGTGCCTCGTCGGCGAGCCCCCCTTCACCGGCGAGGTCCAGTCGATCCTCTATCGGATCGTGCACGAGATCCCCCAGCCGCCGAGAAATCTCGGCGCGGAGATCCGCGAGGAGCTCCAGGACATCGTGCTGCGCTGCCTGGAGAAGGATCCCGCCCGTCGTCCGGTGAAAGCGGGGCACGTTTCGGAGGCGCTGCGGCGGCACCGCTCGAGCCTCCACAGCGACGAGTTCCGGATGTCGATCGTCTCGTCCGCCAGCCGCACGCTGGCACGGCCGGCGCTCTCGGCGTTCATCGGCCGCGAGAAGGAATTCGCCGAGCTGCAACGGCGCTTGAACGCCGCGATCGCCGGCGACTGCCAGTTCGCCGTCGTGGCCGGCGAGCCCGGAATCGGAAAGACCCGCCTGCTCGAAGAGCTGAAGAACCTGGCATCCGTCCGGAAGATCCCGGTCCTCTACGGCCGCTTCGTCGAGCAGGACCGCTCATTCTCCTACCAGGGCTTTTGCGAGCTCATCCAGGACTATTTCCGAAGCCGTGATGCGATCTCCTCGTCCGGCGGCCGCGCCGACTTCTCGGACATCGCCGCGGATCTGATCGGGCTTTTCCCGCAGCTTTCCGAGATCTCGGAGCTGCGCGCGGCTGTCAGCGGCGATTCGCGCATCGCCGCCGCGCCCGACGAGCGCAAGGCCGAAGATCGGATTCAGATCTTCGAGCTGCTGGCCCGGACGCTGACGCGCCTGGCGGCGGGCAAGCCCCTCGTCCTGATCCTCGAGAACCTCCATGGGGCCGAGGCCTCAATCGAGGCGCTCCAGTACATCGTGCGCCGTCTCGGGCCCACGCCCACGCTCATCGTGGGCAGCTACCGCCAGACGGAGACCGACAAGCGGCATCCACTGACGAAAATGCTGGATTCCTTCGCCGACGATCCGCGATTCGTCACGGTGACGCTGGGCCCCTTCTCGCCGTCGGAGCACCGGGCCCTGGTCGAATCGCTCGTCGGCGCGCCGAAGGTCGCCGAGGAGCTCGCCCACCGGCTCCACGACGCGACCGAAGGAAATCCCTTCTTCACCAAGGAGCTCCTCCGGTCGCTGATCGACTCCGGCGGCATCGCACGCGACGACACGGGGGCGTGGACCTTTTCGAAGGAGGCGGCGATCTCCGCCGACAACCTGCCGGCCACGATCCAGCAGGCCGTCGAGAAACGCGTCGAGCGGCTGCCCGAGGACCTGCGCAACCTTCTCTCGGTCGCCTCGGTCCTGGGAAAGACGTTCGACTCGCGCGACCTCGAGACCCTGGCCGAGGACGCGAAGAACCTCGACGACGACATCGAGAAGCTCCTGCGCGAGGGCATCATCGAGGAAGAGCGCGAGTCCCGCGGCGACCGGCTGACCTTCGCCAGCGGAATCGTGCGCGACGTCCTCTACGCCGACCTTTCGCGACGGAAACGCCGGTCGCTCCACCGCAAGTACGCGGAGCTGATCGAGCAGCGCTACGCCGGGCGCCTCGAGCGCATCTATCCCGAGCTCGTCCACCACTTTTCGCAGGCGGACGTGCCCGACAAGACCGTCGAGTACGGACTGAAGCTGGCGCAGAAGTCGCTCGAGACCTTCAGCCCCGAAGACGCGATCCGCACTACCAAGATCGCGCTCGAGTTCCTGGAAGACGAGGAATGGGAGGGCGACCCCGCGCTCGAAGGCGATGCCCGCATGATGCTGGCACGCGGCCATCGCATGACCGGCAACGTCGACGGCACCCTTCGCGAGGCCGAAGCGGCGGCCCGGATCTTCGAAGAGAACAAGGCTCCGCGCCGGGCGGTCGCCGCGATGCTCGCGGCCGCCGAAACCGCGTGGCAGGCGCGGCGCGTCGATGACGCCCGGCGCTGGATCGAACGGGGCGTGGACGCCGCCCGCGCCGGGAACGAGACGGAGAACCTGCCGCGTCTTCTCGCGCTCGCGGCGAGCGTCGCGAACCTGCGAGGTGAATACGCGAAGGCAGCAGCCTATCAGGCCGAGATGGAGAAGCTCGCGCCCGCCGAGAAGGCCGCCGAAGCCGAGATCGCCGCCGGGGGAACGCTCGTGGTGGCGATGGCCAATCCGATCGCGGCCCAGGAGCCGGTGAACTACCAGACCACGGAAGAGCACGAGGTCCTCGCCAACGTCTTCGAGACGCTCGTGACGACGGACGCCGGCGGAAACCTGTCTCCCCTGCTGTGCGACCGCTGGGCGCTGGAGGACGGGGCGAAGACGCTGCGCGTGTACCTCAGGCCCGGCATCGTCTTCTCGGACGGCTCTCCCCTGACTGCCCAAGCCGTCAAGGCGTTCCTGGAGCGGTCGGCCCGCGTCGCGTCCAACGAGGTGCCGGCCGCCTTCGAGGCGATCGAGGGAGTCGAGGAGTTCCGCGCCGGAAGAGCCGGTGAGGTTTCCGGAATCCAGGCGCGCTCGGGCCTCGAGATCGAGATCCGCCTCCACGACGCTCTCCCGATCCTCCCCTCGCTCCTGACCGACGGACGGACGTCGATCGGCGCCGTGGATGCCGAGGGCCGCACCATCGGCACGGGGCCGTACATTCGGCGCGAGCACACGGCCGATCGCGCGGTTCTCGATCGCAATCCGCGCTACTGGCGCGAGCCGGTCGCGCGCCTCGACCGGATCGAGTTCCGGGCGTCGCTGCCGGCCTCGGAGATCGGCAAGGAATTCCGCGCCGGCCAGCTCGACATTGCCCGAGACCTCCTTCCGCAGGATCTCGAAGCCGTGCTGCGCGATCCCCGGTATCGCGGCGGCGTGGTCGAGACGCCCAAGAAGAACACTTACTTCGCGATGTTCCACTCGGCGAGCCCGGCGGGCTCGAACGCCTCGTTCCGCCGCGCGCTCGCGGGCGTCGTGCGTAGCCAGGAGTTCGTCTGGGGAGCGCTGGGGCGGTTCGCCATGCCGGCGACCGGCCTCATCCCCCCGGGTGTCCTTGGACACGACCCGGGACGGAGACAGCACCACCTCTCGCGGGATAAGGCGCTCGAGATGATTCGCGAATCCGGCCTGCCGGCGCCGATCAGCCTGCGAGCGGCGATCCACCCGATCCTGCTCGACCAGTACGCGGCGCTGACGCAGGAGCTCCGGCGCATTTGGGAAGACCTCGGCGTCGAAGTGCAGGTCGCGACCAAGAACATGCACGAATACCTCGAGCGCTGGCATACGAAAGAGGGAATCGACCTGATCATCGGCCGCTGGATCGCGGACTACGACGACCCGGACAACTTCACGTTCGGGCTGATCCACTCCAGCACCGGACGCCTGCGTGCTTACTTCTCTACGCCGGAGGCCGACCGAATCCTGGAGGAGGCGCGCGCCGAGGCCCGTCCTGCCGTACGCGAGAGCCTGTACCGGAAGTTCGAGCACGACCTGCTCGACTCCGCCGTTCTTATCCCCCTCTTCCACGACGTGGACTACCGGATCGCGGCTCCGGGCGTGCGCGGCGTGCAACTGCGGTCGACCGCCCCCTACGTCAACTACGCCGAGATCGGGAAGGCCGAGGCGTCTGCCGCGCGGGTTGCCGAGGGCGCCGCCGGCGGCGGCACTGTGCACGTGGGAATCACCGGAATCGTCCGCGACCTGGACCCCGCCCTCTCCGACACTCTCGAGCAGACGGAGGTTCTGACCAGCATTTTCGAGACGCTGACTTGGGCGAGCGACGGCGTGCGCGTGGTGCCGCGGCTCGCGTCCGAGATCCTGATGGAGGAGGGTGGCCGGCGCGCCCGGTTCCGGCTTCGTTCCGACGTCCGGTTCCACGATGGCCGGCGCCTGACTGCGCGCGACGTGCGCTGGTCGTTCGAGCGACTGCTTGCGGATGCCGAGAGCGGAAGCCGGTACCTTCTCTCACCGATCGTGGGAGCCCGGCGCCTGATCGAAGGCACCGCGACCGACCTCGAGGGATTCCACATTGTTTCACCGTACGAGTTCTACGCGGATCTGGAAAAGCCCGTGTCGTTCTTTCCGGCCGTCGTCTCCTTCGCCGCGACCTCGATCGTTCCCGAAGGGACCCGGAAAATCGGAATGAGCTGGAAGGACGGCGCCGTCGGCACCGGGCCCTTCCGCGTCCTGCGCTTCGAACCCGGACGGCGGATCGAGCTGGAGCGCAACCCCAACTACTGGCGCGAAGGCTTCCCGCGCAGCGAGGGCGTCGAGTTCCGTTTCGGGCTGACTCCGGAGGAGATCCGGGACGAGTTCCTCGCCGGCCGGCTCTCCGTGGCCTCCGAGCTTCTCCCCGCCGACGCGGAGAGCTTCCGCCAGGACCAGCGCTTCGCGGCCGGCTATCGCGAGAGCCCGCGCATGACGACGTACTTCGTCATGTTCAATCAGCACCGGGCGCCGCTCAAGGACGTCGAACTCCGGCGCGCGCTGGTCAAGTCTGTCGACGTGCCCGGGCTGGTGCGGCGAACGATGGGGAGGCTCGCGATCCCGGCGCACGGCCTGATCCCTCCGGGACTGCTCGGTTACGCAGCGCCGGACGGGCGGCCGAACTCCGGAGGCGCGGCGGCTCCGTCGGACAGCTCGGTGGAGCAGACCGTGTCGCGCGACCGAATCGAGCTGACCGCCGCGGTCCATCCCGTGTTCTTCGGGGAGTTCTCGGCGTTCGCCCGCCAGCTGACCGAGGCGTTCAAGGACATCGGGATCGTCGTCCGCCCAGTAACCCGCACCATGGCGGAGTACCTCGAATACGAGAAGAAGCCGGAGGTAGACCTCTTCGTGGGCCGGTGGAACGCCGACTACCCCGATGCGGATTCCTTCGTTCACGGAGTGCTGCACTCGGAATCGGGCTTCGTCGGACGCTACGCAGGAGGGCCCGAGATCGACAAGCTCGCCGAGCAGGGCCGCGCCGAGACCGACCCGCGCGTGCGGCACGCCATATACCGGAGCGTCGAAGAGATCATCGCGCGCGACGCGCTGCTCATACCGCTCTTCCACGAGCAGACCTACTGCTTCGCGCGGCCAGACGTCGAGGGCCTCGGCACGCTGGGCTCCGCCCCGGTCGTGCCCTACGACTTCCTGCGAATCCGCCGTTAGGCGACCTTAGACGCTCTTCCCCAGAACCTCTTCGAGCTTCGGGCGGAAGCTGCGGCTGACGGTCACCCGCTTTCCGTCGGCGAGGACGAGCACGGCCTCGCCATGGAAGAGCGGCTCGATCTCCCGGATCCGGTCCACGTTGACGATCGCGCCGCGGTGCACGCGCAGAAAGACGTTCGGATCCAGCCGCGATTCCAGCTCGTTCATCGTCTCGCGGATCAGGCGGGTCGTCTTGCCGGCATGGACGTTGACGTAGTGGCCCGCGGCCTCGATCCAGTCGATGTCCCGGACGCGGAGCACCTGAATGCGTCCGTCGGCCTTGATGAGCAGTCGCGAGGCCGGAGACTTCGCGGGATCCGACGCCTTGAGCATCGACATCAGCTTCCAGGCGAGCGCGCCCTTCGGATCTCCGAGAAGCTGCCGCTTGGCCCGCGCCAGAGCGTCGCGGAAACGTCCCCGGTCGAACGGTTTCAAGAGGTAGTCCACCGCGTCCACGTCGAAGGCCCGCACCGCGTACTGGTCGTGGGCCGTGACGAAGACGATCACGGGCGCCCGCTCGGTCCCGAGATCCTCGAGGACCTGGAACCCGTCTCTCTCGGGCATCTGGACGTCGAGGAAGATCAGGTCGGGCTGCTCGCGGACCGCGGCCGCGACCGCTTCCGCGCCGTTGGCGGCCTCTCCCACGAGCTTGACGTCGGGATCCTCGGAGAGCAGCGTGCGCAGCCAGTCCCGCGCGATCGGCTCGTCGTCGACCAAGAGCGTTCGAATCCTAGGCATCGGAGCGTTCCTCCTTCGTCTTTCGGGCAGTCGCGGCCTCGCGCAGCGGAATCCGCACGCGAGCCTCGACCCCTCCTTCGGGGGCGTTTTCCAGATCGATGCCGGCGGAGGGCCCATAGAGCCGCGTGAGTCGCCGGCGCGTGTTCTCCAGACCGATGCCCGACCCGCTCGACGACGCCCCCGACAGCGGCCGCCCGTCGTTGCGGACGCGGATCTCCAGGAAACCGTCGCGCCGCTGAGCGCCGATCTCGATTGCGCCGCCCCGGGCCAGGGGTGCGATCCCGTGCTGGATCGCGTTCTCGACCAGCGGCTGCAGGATGAGGTTGGGCACGAGCGCTCCCCGGACGTCTTCTCCCACCGCGTACCGCACGGAGAGACGATCGCGGAAACGCACCTGCTGGATCGCGAGGTAGCGCTCGACGAACGCCAGCTCCCGCTGGAGCGGGATCTCGGGCTCCGCCATTCCATCCAGCGACATCCGCAGAAGATCCGAGAGCTGCGCGATCATGCGATGGGCGGTCTCGGGCTCCGTGTGCATCAACACGCCGATGACGTGGAGCGTATTGAACAGGAAGTGCGGTTGGAGCTGCATCTGCAGGGCCGAGAGCTCGGCGCGGGCGAGCTCCCGTTCGAGCTCGGCGGTCTTGAGCTCGCGGTCGCGGTACTTGCGGTAGTAGTCGAGGAGGTAGTAGGCGCCTGAGATGGCGATGTACGGAGCCACACCCCGCAGAAGCGAGCCGGGGCCCATTCCGCGCGGCGGGCCGGGACGCGGCGGCCTCAGGTCGATCGGGGCGAGCGAAGGGATCTCGCGGATCCGTTCCACGGCCCAGACCGAGAGCGTCCTGTGCGCCCACGCCAGCACCAGCAGAGCCACCAGGTGCGCCGCGAGCGTGACCGGCCAGGAGCTGCGGTCGAGCGGACAGCGTGAAGCCACGAGGACCACGATCGGAATGAAGAGGAGCCACAGGTACCAGTCGAGGACCGGAGGCCACAGGAAGGCATGCAGGAGATCCGCCCGTTCCCCGAGATCCGACCTCACGAAGTAGAACTGGCTGACCCCCGCGAGGCCCAGCGTCGCCCAGAGCACGGCGAGGAGGCCCGCTCGGGACCACGGGCTTGCGGAGGAAGGCGCGGGCTGCTGCGGCATCACTCGCATGGCGCGGACGCGATCGCGACCGGCCACCGCGGCCGATTCTAGCGCCCGCTCGTAACTCTAGCGGCCCCCGGCTCCCGCCCGGAGCGAACGAGGCCCGAGCCGTCGGAAAGGCGCCCCCGAAGGCCCGGCAGACGCCTCCAGCGCGGAGGATCGCCGTCTCCGGGCCGCAAAGGGCCGCACGGACGGCTCTTCCGCGCGGACGACTGCTCGCGCCGGAAATCCTCCCTGTCGGGACAAAACCGCGCCCTCTATCGATTCCCGCTCGTAGAGTCCGCAAAAGGAGACCAAAGATGGATCCCACCCGTTCCCGTTTCTTTCGGCTGAATCTGATGCGATGGGTATGCTCCGGATTCCTGCTCGCTTCGGTGCTCGTCGCGGCGGAGCCCGCGAACCTGTCGGGCACCTGGACGCTGAACAAGGACTTGAGCGACAAACCGCCCGAGAGGATGCAGGCCTGGAAGTCGCAGACCTCCCAGCCTCCGGCGGAGAGCGCGCCTTCCGACACGGAGAAGAACGGCGGCCACCACGGAAAGATGGACTTCCAGAAGGCGTTCGGCACGCTGACCATTCAGCAATCGGGCGACCGCATCGTCCTGAAGAACGGATGGCGTGAGCGGATCCTCTATACCGACGGCCGCCTGATCACCGAGAACGGCCCGCGAGGCGCCGCCGAGGTCCATGCGCGCTGGGAGAACGGCCAGATGATCGTCGACGCGAAGCCCGAGCGCGGTCCCGCCCGCACGGAGACATACTCGGTGTCCGACAACAAGCTAACCATCCAGACGCACGTCGACGCGCACGGAGACATGCCCGAGATGACCTTCAAGCGCGTTTACGACGCCACTCCGGTCTCGATCGACTGACCCCGATGATTTGCCCCCGTCCGCCGTACAAACGCCGGCCGCGTCGATTTGCCCCGTTCTTCCTGCCGGCGGGCGGGGGCTCTTTAAAGTCCCAGGCTCCAGGTCCCAGGTCGCAGGTCCGAGCTCAGGTGACCTGAGACCTGGGACCTTCGACCTTCGACCCTGTCCGGCGCTCCCTCACGGACCCCTCCTCGAGCCAGTGCGCGAGAGCGCGTCGGATCCGATAGGAATCCGACGCGACCGCCTGTTCGATCTCGAGCGTGGTTCCGCCCTGGCGGACTCGGTCCCACAGCACCTTCAGGAAACCGCCGTCCTTCTCGTTGGGATGCGCGGTCGGCCGCGCGCCGGTGATCTCGATGCCCATCGCGTCGGGAACGATCGCCGTGGTCTCCTGCAGCTCGTCGTAGCGCCGCATCGCCTCGAGCGTGAGGGGCAGAATCTCCCGCGGGGTCGCCTGGGCCCCGGCGACCGGGCCCTTCACGAAGGCAAACTGGCCCGGGCTTGGGCGTTCGAAGAGCTGGTAGAAGGCGTCTTCCCCGCGCAAGCGTCCGCGCTGGATCTCGAGAAGCTTTCCCTCGCGGAGCGTGATCACACCGAAGGCCTCGCCGCCCCTGAGTGGACGCAGCGTCAGGGTGCCCGTAGCCGACGAGTCCCCCAGGCTCTGTAGGAGCGCCGGAAGCCCGAACACGGCGAGGTCTCCTTGGAGGCTGGCGGCGGGCTCTTCGGGAGCTGGCGCGGCGGGTGTCGGAACATCCAGCGCCGCGAACGTTCCGCTGGTGCCCGACCGCAGCACCGCGGAAGCCGTCGCCGGACGGTCGAACGCGGCCAGAGCACGGGAAGCGGACCGTCCCGCCTCCTGGCCCTTGAATCGCTCGGCGACGTCCTCGAGCGTCTTTCGCACGGCCGGCGAGGGCGTTCCCGAGAGCGCCTCGATCAGGTGCACCAGGTTCTGGTCGTTCTGCCGCAGCGGAATGCCCAGAAGCTTGAACGGCAGGTTGGCCTTGACCAGAGCGAAGAGCTGGTCGAGCGTCTCCGAATCGTCGGAGAGATTCTGGCTCCCGAGCTCGGCGAGCCGTTCCGTCGTGTCGCCGAGCTGGACCTGCTTCTTGCCCGCATGGTCGAGCAGCGCCCGGCGCGCCGGCCGCGAGGGCAGGCGCGCGAGCGTAGCCGCCACGCGGTCCAGCAGGCCGCGCAGGTCCTTGGCCTCGTAGGGCGGAGCATCGCCGGGCTTGATCAGCACTCCTTCCAGATCCGCCATCAGCTGGGAGAGGCCGACTTCCGACTTCTCATCCTTGAGCTGGCCGAGCGCCGCGATCGCCTCCTTGACCACCAGCAGGGGCAGACCCAGTCGGGCGTGCTGGAGCACGATGTCGATCTCGGAGTCGAGGGAGGGACCGTCGGGTGAGCGCGGAATCCGCCGCAGGACGTAAAGCAGGTTGCGGCGGAAGAACCACTCCTCCTCTCCGACCGCGGGGCCCAGCGAGTGCGTGAGACGCTCGAAGGCAGCCGTCCGCGCCGCGGCGCCGTGCACCTCGAGCAGGAGGAGCATCAGGCGCCGGCGGTCGCGCTTGGGTTCACCGGGCAGCGCCTCGAGGATTCCCTCGGGTGTGAGGTCGGTGAAGAACCGCAGTGCCTTGCGCAGCATCGCGTGCTGATCGGATTGCTCGGCGAATTTCTTGAGCTGGTCCCAGTCGAGGGATTCCCCGAGCTTGCGGCGCGCGATCTCGGCGTTTCCGGCGTCCACCTTCCGTTCCGAGACGAGTCGATCGGCGAGCTCGAACATCTGGACGGCCTGGGGAAGCGAGCCCTCGTTGAAGCGCTCGATCCCCGTCTTGACCATTTCGTGGAAGCGCTTGCCGGCTTCGGAGGGGTCCTCGGCTTCGGTGATGATCCGGCGCATCGCCCCGAGCGCTCCCGTTTCCATCGCGGGAGCGGCGGCGGCGCCGGCCCCAGCCGGGATCATCGGCACGACCCAGCCGGGCAGGCTCTGCGAAAGGGCTTGAAAGACCGTCTGGGTGCCGGTCTCGAGACCCATCTCTCTGAGTCGCGCGAGATTCTGTTCGAGCTCGGCTCCCGAGTGCGAGCTTCGCGCCGCGAAGGCCAGCGCCTGGGACGCCGGGGAAACACTCGCACCCGACGCCGCGCTTCCCGCCGCGGCGACGACTCCCGCCGCGAGCGCCGCGGAGGATGCGGGCGCACCCGATCCTCCACCTCCGCCGGCGAAGGCGCCACGCGCCTCGAGCCGCTCGAGCAACATCGAGAATCGACGGATTCCTTGGAGCGCCTCCCCGGCGACTCCCGCGTCGGCGCCGGAACCTCCAGCGCCCGCACCGGCTCCGCTCGCGCCGGCCGAGGCGCCCGAGCCCGCGCCCCCCGCGGCTCTCGCAGCCGCGGCGGAAGCCGAGGCCGTCGGGGCGCCGCCCGATCCCTCCTGCCGGAAGATCGTCTGCACCTGCGAAACGGTGGACGCCCCCGCGGTCTCGCCGAGACGCCCCAGGTTCTCGCGCAACATCTCCCGGTCTTCCTCGGGGCAGATCGACAGGACGACGGGTTTGAGGGTCTCGATGTACGCCGCCAGGGGCTCCCGCGCCACGAGCTTGAACTCGCCCATCAGGTGGATCTTCTTCAGCGCATGGAAGAGGTAGTCCGAAACCGGCACGCTGGAACCCGCTCCGCGGTACTGGGCCGCCGTCCACGTGCGGATCGTGGGCATGACCGCCTGGGGCGGGTACTTCATGAGGATCTGGATCGAGTCGGCGACGACCAGCGGCGGGACGCTGTCGGACAAGTACTGCTGCAACTCGAGGACGGCTTCCTCGAGCTCGCGGTTGGGCGGCTGGCTGGACATGGGTTGCGTTCGGGGAACGCTTCGAACAGTTTAAAGCAAAGAGAGGCCGGGAGATAGGGACATAGCGGGAACGGCGACGCCGGTCCCCGCCCGAAAACGTTTGCAGCATCTGATTCACAATCCCGGCCGGTGACGAGCGCCACGATGGAGACCCGTCCGATCCCGTCCTCGGGCGAGGAACTGCCGGTCATCGGCCTCGGAACCTGGCAGACCTTCGACGTCGGAAAGAGCGAGGCGGAGCTCCAGCCGCTCGAGGAGATCATGTCCCGATTCGTGGACCTCGGCGGAAAGCTCGTCGACTCCTCGCCCATGTACGGGCGATCCGAGGAAGTCGTGGGCGAGATCGCGGAACGTCTCGGCCTCCGGGACCGGCTCTTCCTGGCGACCAAGGTGTGGACGACCGGTAAGCGGGCCGGCCTCGCGCAGATCGTGCGATCCGCGCGGCGGCTGCGCGCGCCGACGATCGATCTCCTGCAGGTGCACAACCTCCTCGACGTCGACACGCAGCTGGAGACGCTGCGATCGTGGAAGGAGGAAGGACGCGTCCGTTACATCGGCGTCTCGCACTACACGGCCTCGGCCAACGACGAGGTCGCGCGGGTGCTTCGCCGGGAGAAGGTGGACTTCCTCCAGATCAACTACTCGATCGTCGAGCCCGACGCCGGAGAAGAGATCCTTCCTCTCGCGGCGGATCGCGGGGTCGCTGTGATCGCAAACCGTCCCTTCGGCGGAGGCTCGGGACTGCGGCGCGTGGCCGGCCGGCCGCTTCCGCCGCAGGCCGCCGCGCTCGGCTGCGAAAGCTGGGCGGGGCTGTTTTTGAAATGGATCCTGGCGGACCCGCGCGTCACGTGCGCCATCCCGGCGACGGGAAAGCGCGCGCACCTCGAGCGCAACATGCGCGCTGGAACGGGGCCGACGCCCGACGCGGCCATGCGCCGGGCGATCGCCGAGCTCGCGCGTTCTTAGACTTTCCGGCCGCCAATGCCTTCCTGACCTCTTCCCCTAGGCTTCAATGGATCTCAACAAACTCTTGACAAGCGCGAGAGCGAGCCTTATGTAAACGATTACATTGGGCCGTCGGGAGGGAACACTCACCGATGCCGTCGGGGCAGCCGCAATGAGCGTGACGATCAAAGACGTCGCCCGCCGCGCGCGCGTCTCCGTCGCCACCGTCTCGCGCGTCGTCAACGACAAGGGCCCCGTCCTCGCCGAGACCCGTGCCCGCATCCGCCGGACCATCGAGGAGCTGGGCTACGTCCCCCACGGCACGGCGCGCAGTCTGATCACCCGGCAGACCCACACGATCGGGGTTCTCCTTCCCGACATCTACGGCGAGTTCTTCTCCGAGCTGATCCGCGGCATCGACGCGACCGTGCGTCGAAGCGGGTACCACCTGCTGGTCTCCAGCTCGCACGGCGACCGCGGGGAGACGGGAACCATGGCCCGCACGATGCGCGGGCGGGTCGACGGCCTGATCGTCCTCTCCCCCGACCTCGGGGCGCCGGCTCTGCGAGCCTCGATCGCGGACGCGCTGCCCGTCGTGCTCTTGAATGCCTCTCCGGACGCCGCGACGCCCTTCGACCTGATCAACATCGACAACTACAACGGCGCCGTCGCGATGGTCCGCCACCTCGCCTCGCTGGGGCACCGGAAGATCGCGTTCATCCGCGGACCCGCGCCGAACCGGGACGCGTCGGAGCGGCTCCGCGGCTATCGGGACGCGATGTCCGCGATCGGCGAGGGCGCGACCGAGGCCCTCGAGTTCCCCGGGAACTTCCGCGAGGACGCCGGGTACCGCGCGGGCCAGCGCCTCGCCCGGATGCGGGGCGCCGACGCGCCGACGGCGATCTTCGCCGCCAACGACGCGATGGCGATCGGCTGCCTGGCGGCCCTCCGGGAGGGAGGGCGCTCGGTGCCCGGCGACTTCGCGCTCGGCGGATTCGACGACATTCCGATCGCCAGTTTCACCGCGCCGCCGCTGACCTCGGTGCGCGTTTCCATCGCCGAGCTCGGCGCGGCCGCCGCCGAGCGCGTGCTCTACGCCGTGCGTACGGGCACCGGACACAAGCGGCTCCACTTGACCCTGCCGACCACTCTGGTGACGCGCGAATCCAGCGGCTCGCTGCCGCTGATGGCCGGACGCAAGAACCGTAGTCATGGGACCAATGGAAGGAGGAAGGGCGAATGACGCGACGAAACAGGCGATCGATTTGGACGTTTCGAACTTTCCTTTGGCTGCTTCTAGCGCTGACCGCGCTCCCCCTGGGAGCCCAGACGACGACCGGAACCCTCCGGGGCTACGTCCGTGACGAAACCACGGCCAGCCTGCCGGGCGTCACGGTCGAAGCCACCAACGACGATACTGGCGTGACGCGCACGGCGGTCAGCGGCGGCGACGGCTTCTACAATCTGCAGGTCCCACCCGGCAACTACACGGTCAAGGCGACCCTCGGCCAGTACGGCACGGATACCAAGAAGATCGAGGTCATCCTGGGCCAGACGCAGGCCCTCGATTTCACACTCTCGGTCCGAGCCGAGCAGGCGGTCACCGTGACCGCGGCGGCCCCGCTCATCGACACCAAGCAGAGCGAGATCGCGACCAACGTCTCCCGGGAGGAGCTCGCGGTCCTGCCTCAGGACAACCGCAACTTCCTGAACTTCGCAGTCCTCGCGCCCGGAGTGTCGACATCACACAATGACAACAACCAGGAGGTCCTGGGCGCCGCGATCCCCGGCTTCAACACGAACGTGTTCATCGACGGGACGAGCTACAAGAACGACGTCTTGAACGGCGGCATCGTCGGCCAGGACTCCAGCCGCGGCAACCCCTTCCCGCAGAACGCGGTCCAGGAATACCGGGTCATCACGCAGAACTTCAAGGCCGAGTACGAAAAGTCCTCGAGCACGCTGATCACGGCCGTCACCCGGACCGGCGGAAACGACTTCCACGGCGACGGCTTCGCCGAGTACCAGAACAAGGCACTCGTAGCCACCGACGACTGCGCCGAATTCGTGCACTGCTCGGGAGAGCCCCGGTCGGCGACCTTCACCAAGCCCGACTTCACGCGCTGGCAGGCCGGCGTCTCCATCGGCGGCCCGATCATCAAGGACTCGCTCCACTTCTTCGGGTCCTGGGAGTACAACGACCAGCAGCGCAACGTCACCGTGTCGTTCGGTCCCCAAGCGGGCCTGCTTCCGCCCGACGTCTTCAACGCCCTGGAGCCTTTGACCGGCAACTTCCCCAGCCCGTTCAAGGAAAACCTGGCCTTCGGAAAGGTCTCCTGGCAGGCCGCGCCGAGCGACGTCGTCGACTTCAACGGCTTCTACCGGCACGACGACCAGGTCATTGACGTCGGCCAACAGCGCGCCTTCCAGGCCGGAACCGACATCCTCAACACCATTTGGAACGCCCAGGCCAAGAACACCTGGCTGTCGGCGAGGTACATGAACGAAACGGCCATCGGTTACCAGTCCTACCAGTGGAACCCGAGCTCGGTCGTGCCGAATATCGTGGGCCTGGACTACCAGCAGGCCCTGCGCGCCGGATCGAGCGACAACCTCCAGAACTTCCACCAGAAGCGCTTCTTCATCCGCGACGACTTCTCGCTGCTGGACCTGCACGGCTGGGGCAATCACGTCGTCAAGGTGGGCGCGGTGTTCAACGCCAACACCTACGACGTGCAGAAGAACTTCAACGGGATCCCGATCTACCGCTTCCGCTCCGACATCCCGGCCGACCAGCCGTTCGCCTTCCCCTTCGAGGCCGCTCTGGGATTCGGCGACCCGGACCTGTCCCAGAAGAACAACCAGTTCGGCGTTTACCTCCAGGACGACTGGCAGGTCAACTCGTGTCTGACCTTCAACCTGGGCGTGCGCTGGGACTACGAGACGAACGGCCTGAACAACAACTACATCACACCCCCGCAGGTCGTCTCGGACTTCTCGCCCTTCTTTTCGCCCAACTACTTCACGTCCGGCGAGGACCGCCCGACCTACAAGAAGGAATTCCAGCCACGCGCCGGATTTGCCTGGGACCTGACCGGTCAGGGCCGGACGGTCTTCTTCGGAGGCTGGGGGCGCTACTACGATCGCGTCGAATACAACGCGATTCTGGACGAGTCGTTTCGCCTCCAATACACGACGCTGACCTTCCGCTTCTCCGAAGACGGTCAGCCCCGCGATGGCCAGCCCACGATCGTCTGGCAGCCCGCCTACTTCACGCAGGCCGGCCTCCAGTCCATCATCGACAGCGGCACGGGCCCCAAGCCCGAAGTCTTCCTGATCAACAACAACACTCAGCCCCCGTACTCGGACCAGTTCAGCGCCGGTGTGCGCCAGCAGTTCGGCCTGGTGGGCGTCTCGCTCTCCTACGCGGGTGTGCGGTCTTATAACGGGTTCACCTGGATCTTCGGAAACCGCAACCCCGACGGCAGCTGCTGCATGTCGCTGTCGCCGAACTTCGGCAACGTCCTGCTCTCCGACGCCTCCAAGAAGGCCTGGTACGACGCGCTGCTGCTCTCGGTCACCAAGCAGTACACGGCCTCGTCCAAGTGGGGCGCGACCCTCGCGTACACCTACGGCCACGCCACCGCCAACGGCGGCGATTTCTTCACGCTCGACTTCATCAACGTGGCTCAGTCCCCGCGCCACCGCGCGCCGCAGGACGAACGGCATCGCGTCGTCCTTTCGGGCATCGTGGGACTGCCGTGGGACATCACGCTCTCCACGCTGCTGCAGCTGGGCACCGGCACCGGATTCACGATCACCGACGCCACCAACGGTTTCGACTTCGGGAAGTTCCAAGTCGCTCTCTTCGGCGGGTTCCAGACCGAGGCACTGAACCAGAGCCTCCCCTTCCAGCAGTGGGACCTGGCCCTGCAGAAGGATTTCTATTTCACGCGGGACTACCGCGTCGGAGTGCGCGCCAGCGCGTTCAACATCACCAACCACAACAACTACGGCTGCTTCGACGGCTTCATCCCGCCGGCCAGCGATCCGCCGAACCAGAACTTCGGAAAGCCCGACTGCCTGATCACGCAGCCGCGGCGGTTCCAGTTCGGACTCCAGGTGGGCTTCTGAAGGTATGGTTTGACGATCGATCGTGAGGTGCATTGCTGACGCCGGAACCGTAAGTACCGACGGCGCAGGATCGCGCCGCTTCTGGCGGCGGGCGGCGCTCCTCGCGCTGACGCCTCTCTTCGTCGTCCTCTTCGCCCTCTGCCGCCCGGCGCCCCGGGCGGCGGAGACGCGGAGCGAGACGCTCGCGCCGGTACCGACCGCGTCGCCCGATACCGAGGCATTCCTCGACAAGCTCGAGCGCGAGACCTTCCGGTGGTTCTGGGATCTCGCGGAGCCGAAGACGCGGCTCATACCCGACCGCGCGCCCACCAAGTCGTTCTCTTCGATCGCGGCCGTCGGCTTCGGGCTGACGGCCTACACCGTCGGCGCCGAGCGCGGCTGGGTCACCCGCCCCGAGGCCGCGAAGCGCACGGCCGAGACTCTTCGATTCCTGGTCCAGGCACCGCAGGGCGACGCGCCACGCGGCATGACCGGGTACCGCGGCTTCTACTACCACTTCCTCGACATAAAGACCGGGGAGCGCTTCGAGAAGATCGAGCTCTCGACGATCGACACGACCCTGCTGGTCGCCGGCGCGCTCTGCGCCCAGAGCTACTTCGACCGCGACGACCCCCTCGAGGCGCAGATCCGCGCCGACGCCGACGCGATCTACCGCCGGATCGAGTGGACCTGGATCCAGCCCCGCCCGCCCGGGGTCTCGATGGGCTGGACGCCGGAGGAGGGATTCCACGGATACAACTGGAGCGGCTACGACGAGGCGATGATCCTGTACCTGCTCGCCCTCGGCTCGCCGACGCACGCCATCGACCCCGCCGCCTGGCCGGAGTGGTGCAAGACCTATATGTGGGGATCGTTCTACGGCCAGGAGCACGTCAACTTCTCTCCCCTCTTCGGGCATCAGTACTCCCACGTCTGGGTGGACTTCCGCGGGATCCAGGACGCGTACATGCGCGGCAGGGGCATCGACTACTTCGAAAACTCGCGCCGCGCCACGATCTCCCAGCGCGCATACGCCGTCGCCAACCCCGCGGGATGGGACGGATACGGCGCCAGCGTCTGGGGCCTCACCGCGTGCGATGGACCTTTCGACCGGACGCTGAAGATCGCCGGCCAGCTGCGGGAGTTCCACGGATACGCCGCGCGGGGGGCGTCGCTCGTCCACGTCATCGATGACGGCACGATTGCCCCCACCGCGGCGGCCGGATCGATTGCCTTCGCTCCCGAGCTCGTGGTGCCCGCCCTGCAGGAGATGACGCGCCGCTTTCCGGATCTGCGCAACCAGTACGGCTTCATGGACGCGTTCAACCCCACGCTCGGCGCCATTTCGATGCGCGTGGCGAGCGGGCAGATCATCGAAGGCGTCGGCTGGTTCGACGTGGATCAGCTCGGCATCGACCAGGGGCCCATCGTCGCGATGATCGAGAACTACCGGTCCGGCCTGATCTGGCGGACCATGCGCAAGAACCCCTACGTCGTGGCAGGGTTGAAGCGCGCGGGTTTTTCGGGCGGATGGCTCGACGCGCCCGCGCGCTGATCGCGCGCCTCGGCGGCGCGGCGTGCCTGCTGGCCGCTGTGGCCTCAGTCGCGTGCGCTCCCGGCCGCGCCGAGGAGAGCGGGCGCGTCCTTCGCTTCTGGGGCCTCGGTCGCGAGGGCGAGGTCGTCAAGGACCTCGTCCCGGAGTTCGAGCGCGAGAATCCCGACATCCGCGTCGTCGTGCAGCAGATCCCGTGGACCGCGGCGCACGAAAAGCTGCTGACCGGCTTCGTGGGAGGAGCGCCGCCGGACCTCGCGCAGCTCGGCAACACGTGGATCCCGGAATTCGCTGCCATCGGCGCGCTCGAGCCCCTCGACGCGCGGGCCGCGGCGTCGCAGGCGCTTTCCTCCGGCGACTACTTCGAGGGAATCTGGAAGACCAACCTCTTCGACGGCCGCCTCTTCGGGATTCCCTGGTACGTGGACACGCGCGCGATGTTCTATCGCCGCGATCTCCTGGAGAAGGCCGGATGGCGCGAGCCGCCGCGCACCTGGTCGCAGTGGCGCGCCGCGATGGAAAAGGTCCGCGGTCCCGCCGGCGAAGGACGCTACGCCATCCTGCTGCCGACGAACGAGTGGGAACAGCTGACGATCCTGGGACTACAGATGCAGTCGCCGCTCCTCGCCGACGACGACACGCGCGGCGCCTTCTCGCAGCCTCCGTTCCGAACGGCGGCGGAGTGGTACGTAGGTCTCTACCGCGACAGCCTCGCGCCGGTGGTCAGCTACACGCAGCTCGGGAATCCGTACCAGGAGTTCTCCCGGGGTTACGTCGCGATGTGGATCACCGGCCCCTGGAATCTCGGAGAGTTTCGCCGCCGTCTTCCGCCGGAGCTGCAGGACACGTGGATGACGACGCCGGTCCCGGCGCCCGACGGTGCCGAATGGCCGGGATACTCGTGGGCGGGGGGAGCTTCCTTCGCGATCTTCCGGGCGTCCAAGCAGAAGGATGCGGCCTGGAAGCTCGTCGAGTTCCTGTCTCGGCGGCAGATCCAGACTCGCTTCTACGAGCTTTCGGGCGACCTGCCCGCCCGGCGCGAAGCCTGGGACGATGCTCCTCTCGCCGGAGACGTCAAGGCGCGCGCCTTCCGTGAGCAGGCCGATCGCCTCGTCCCTCTCCCCCGCGTGCCCGAGTGGGAGCAGATCGCGCAGAAGCTGGCGGAAGACATGGAGGCGGCGATCCGGGGACGGGAAACCGTGCCCGCGTCGCTCTCGCGGCTCGACGCGGACGTGGACCGGATCCTGGAGAAGCGGCGCTGGATCCTTTCCCGCCGCCGGGAGGAACCTCGTGGCCGCTGAGGCGCGCCTCGCGCGTTCGACGCCGCACGAGATCCGCGCCGCCTGGATGTTCCTCGCGCCGGGGCTCCTGACCATCGGCGTCTTCTTCGTCCTCCCGATCGCGGCCGGCTTCCTGCTGTCTCTGACCGACTTCGACATCTACTCGCTCGGCAACCTGGAGAACGTCCGCGTAGTCGGCCTGCGCAACTACGCGCGCCTCCTGGCGGATCCCCTGCTCTGGAAAGCCATGCGCAACACCGCCTTCTTCCTCTTCGTCGGCGGCCCTCTGACGCTCGGCGTCGCCCTGGCAGCGGCGCTGCTGCTCCACACGCGCGTGGCGCGCTTGAAGGGCGTCTTCCGCACCATATTCTTCACGCCCTACGTCACGACGCTCGTGGCCGTCGCTGTGGTGTTCCGGTACCTCTACCACCCGCGCTTCGGCCTGATCGACCACGTCCTCGGATGGTTCGGCATTCCTCCGATCGACTGGCTCGGCGACCCGCGCTGGGCAATGCCCGCGATCGTGCTGCTCGCGGTCTGGAAGAATTTCGGCTACGCGACCATCCTCTTCGTCGCGGGCCTGCAGGCGATTCCCGAGTCGCTGTACGAGGCGGCGCGCATCGACGGCGCCGGGCCCGTCCAGATGTTTCGCAAGATCACGGTGCCGATGCTCGCGCCGACTTTTCTCTTTCTCGGCGTGATGACGACGATCGGCTACTTCCAGTTTTTCGCCGAGCCCTACGTCATGACCGGCGGCGGCGGACCGCTCAACGCCACGCTGTCGGTGGGACTGCTGATGTACAAGAACGGCTTTCGCTGGTGGAACATGGGTTACGCCGCCGCGATCGCATTCGTGCTCTTCGTAGTGGTGCTGGGCCTGACGGCGATCCAGTTCCGGATCCAGAAACGGCGGGACGCGTGAAGAGGCCGGTCGCCGTGGTCGTGGTCAACGCCGCGCTCCTCTTCGGCGCGGTGCTCGCCCTGACGCCGCTCGCCTGGATGATCTGCGCGTCGCTGATGCAGCCGGGCGAGGCCAGCGAGTTTCCGCCGCCGTTCTTCCCGTCGAGTCCCACGCTGGCGAACTACCGGGACCTCTTCACGCGCCTCTCGCTCGGCCGCGCGCTGGCGAGCAGCCTGATCGTGTCGGGCGCCACCACGCTCGGCGTGCTGTTTCTAAACTCCATGGCCGGATACGCCTTCGCGAAGCTGCGCTTCCCCGGACGGAACCGTCTCTTCGGCCTGCTGGTCGCCGCCCTCGTGATACCGGCGCAGGTCTCGATGCTCCCGCTGTTTCTGATGCTGCGCTCACTCAAGCTCGTCAACACGTACGCCGGCGCCGTCCTGCCGGGACTGGCGGGGATCATCGGCATCTTCCTGATCCGCCAGTTC
>Ga0075433_10000974_pt1 | contig 20322 bp, 14 predicted proteins | sample RhiMethybrSRZTD2_FD_75299 | JGI IMG/M metagenome (GOLD analysis project Ga0075433, IMG submission 75299) | Populus rhizosphere microbial communities from Tennessee, USA - Rhizosphere MetaG P. TD hybrid SRZTD2 | ecosystem: Host-associated > Plants > Roots > Rhizosphere > Soil | place: USA... | reverse complement strand
CTACCCAGTGATTCTGAGCTGCTGACGCGTTCGGAACTGCCAAGCATGTCTACATTGCCTGGCGCCAGCATCTGTAAGAGGCTTTGGTTGAAACGGAAATTTCGTACAGGGTATTGAACCTTTCCATTCTCAATATACCAGACACCATCACGCGTGAGTCCGGTAATTAACGCCGTTCGGGGATCTACGGAACGCAGATACCAGAAACGGCTCACCAAAAGGCCCTTGGTCGTGTCCCTGATCATGTCGTTCTGGCTGGCAGGCGTCCGGGAGCTTTCCAGAATCGAGTTGATTGGGCCCGGGGACGGCTCCTTCTCTTTCTTCTTGGCCCAAAACCGGTTGTAAGTCAGGTTTTCCACTACGCCACCTCTAACCAGAAAGAACTTGCTGGCCGCAATCCCCTCTCGCGTGGCACAGCGATCCGGCAGTTCAGGATGCCAGGGGTCACTGTAGAAATTTAGTCGCTCATCGAAAAGATGCTCACCTAGTCGGGTCTTACCGCCCGGCGCAGACAAAGGGCTCCGGCCTTCATCAGCTGTGCGGGCATCGAACATAAAAGGAACAAATCCTAGCAAATCGGCTACTGCCTGCGGTTCGATGATCACCGTGTACTTCCCAGGATCCAATGTGCGCGGATTACGAGATTGGAGAGATTTCTTGATGGACTCACTTGCTATGCGGTCCGTATCGAGCTTACTAATATCGAAATGGTTTCGCAGAAAGTATCCCGATCCCTGCCCTTCGGCGATGCGCGAGGTCATTGACATGCTGGCCAGGGTGGAGCGGTAGGGCACAAAATTGCCATTCTTACTGGCGGCCGTTGATACAGAGGCAGTCATCTGGTGAAATCCGGCGCCGCTGACCTTCTCCTTCCGGCACCTCGCAATAATTTCGCTGACGGTTCTGGCCCGAATTTCCGAAGGGAGGTTAACCGTTCCATCAACAAAGCGACCCGAGGGTTGGTAATTTTGAGGTCCAAGCGTCGGCAGATATTCCGGGTCAACCGGAGAAAGACGTGCCGCCTGCTCGGCCCGGTCCACTATGCCTTGAAGTGACCTATCCTCTATTTCGTTCGAGGAGGCGCTGCCTTTGCGGCCGCGGATCCAGACCGTCACCGTTACGGAGACATCTTCAGAATAGCCGCTGGTTGTGAAGGTGTTAGCTGCAAAACGCAAGTGTGATTGCATCTCAGAACCCACTTTTACTATAGCGTCATCGGCAGTCACATAGCTCAGCAGCTTGGCGCAGGCGGAGTGAACCTCAGTTTCAGTGAGTAACATAATCCTCCTCTCCCCCGTTCGGCGGGAATGGCCCATTCTCGCGCTTCGGCGGGGGGACACCTCGGATGATTCGTTCCGAGACCTTATTCATCACGGCTTCGGCCAAGTCGGCAAGCCGCAGAATCTGTGGCCTGCAGGCCCCTTCCCCGACCCTACGTCCCGGTATTCAAGACATTAATCTGTCGAAACCGGGCTACCGGACAGCCATGGCTCACCGGATTAGACTGCATCGGTTCGCCCTTCCCATCGCCAAGGGAACCGTGTAGCTCATAGGTGGCCACCCCACCCAGCCCGTCGCAAGCACCCCAGAAATCCGGCGTGCGCGACTGGTAAGCCACATCGCGGAGCATGACGCCCTTCTTGCCATCCTTGATTTCCCAAAACACTTGCCCACCGAACTGAAAGTTGTAGCGTTGCTGGTCGATGGAAAAGCTCCCGTCGCCAAAGATGAGGATGCCATTTTTGACGTCGGCAATCAGATCTTCGAGCGAGACATTTTGCTTTGATGGCTCCAAAGAAACGTTGGGCATGCGAGGAAATGGCACACTATCCCAATTCTGCGCATGGCAGCACCCGTAGGAAGACTTGTGTCCAACACGCGCAGCCAGCTCACGCGTGGTCTGCCAATCAACAAAGACGCCATCCTCGACCAGATACCAACGCTGAGCCTTCACCCCATCATCGTCGTAGCCGACCGTGGCCAACCCCTGCGCTTGAATCCGGTCGGCAATAAAGTTGACCCTCTTGGAGCCAAATTGAAATTTACCTTTCTTGTCAGGAGTAAGGAAGCTGGTGCCGGCACAATCGGCCTCCCAACCCAAAGCGCGGTCCAATTCCGTGGAATGGCCCGCGCTTTCGTGGATGGTGAGCCACAGATGGGTGGGATGTAACACCAAGTCGTACTTGGCGGGCGCGACGGGTTTAGCGTTCAGCTTTTCCACCACCTCGTAAGCGGCTTCTTCAGCTTCCTGTTGCCAGGGGTAATTCTCAATGTATTCATATCCTATCGCCTGAGGTCCCCCCAGGGACTCTCGCTCGGCAAAATTGCCCTTGGCCGTATCGACAGCGGTGATATTGAAGCCTGGATGGCACCGTACGAGAGTTTGTTCTATCCGCGAACCTTCTGAGGAGGCAAAGAAGCGGTCTTCCTGAACGAACACCAGGCTGGAGTCAATGAAACTGACTCCCTTAATTTTGAGGGCCCTCTCGTTGAGGGAAATCAGGAACTGGATCTTCTGGTCGAGAGCGACTTCGAATGGATTCTTCTGAAAAGAACTCTTCCACTTGGCAACCTGTTTTTTGACGGGCACCAGCGTCACAGGCTGCTCCTGGTAGGCCGCATTCGCCCTGGCAATGGCAACGGCCGCCTCTGTCGTACGACGGACCGCTTCCTCCGTCACCAACCGGTTAGCCGCAAACCCCCAGGCGCCCTTCACGAGCACACGGACACCAAACCCGAAGCTCTCGCTCTGCACGACGTCCTCGACCTGATGCTCGCGGGTGAAGATCGCTTCCGATGTCTCCCGGTTGATGCGAATGTCGGCATAACTTGCTCCCAGCCTCTTCGAGGAAATTAGCGACACGTCAGCAAGCTGGTCTTTGTCAATTGACTTTGACGCGTCGCTGTAAAGTCGTTTCGGATGGAGGGAAGCAATCCCCAGAGCAAAAGATGATATGCTTAAGAATTCGCGCCGCGTGGAAGACATGTCGCACTCCTATCTTCGGTTCCCGCCCAGCATGCGCAGGCTTAGGGAATGAAATAGTTCGTGGGCCTATAAGCCGAGCGTCCGCTTGGAGTAGGCAACACAACGACGGAGATTGTCGTCCTCAGTTGCCAGCATTCGGGCACTGCTCATGCCGCTGACCTTAGGCAAGGGCTTGGCGGAGGCTTTGCTCAGAATTTGAGATTTGAACTTCTCAATCCGACCGTCATCCCGCTTTTCAAAGCTAGCCCAATATTTGTCGTCCAGGTAGGGAACACTGAGAGGATCGCGCGTGATCATTTCGAGACAGAAGTGAATGTCCGAACGTCCACGCCTTAGGGCTTCCATGATTTTGGCCAATGGAAGGATGCCCTGCCCGAGAGGGACTTCCGAAAGCAGAAATCCCTCGTCCGACTGAGCCACTGCCATGTCCTTCATGTGCGTAGTTATCGCGTAGGGAGCCAACTTCTGAGCAACCTCCAGCGAATCCTCTAGCAATGCAAGATTATTCCCAAAGTCGACACAAGCTCCCAGGTGGGGGCTGCTGATGTGGTGCAATATCCCTGCCAGCTCATCGGACAGCCATTCCTTATGATTCTCTATTCCAACTAGCAAGCGATGCTGCTTGAGTGCGGGCTCAGCCTTCTCCAAAGTTTCCTGCCAGTGAGCAACGAAATCCTGCCACTTCTTTCTTTCAAAAAACTCTTCGTACCGCCGGCCATTGAGCGCCATTCGCAAACGGGAGACTCCCAATGCTTGAGCCGTTCCTGCCACTTGATTCAATTCTTCGGGACTTTCCAGGACTCGAGCGTTCACTGAAAGCTCCAGAAACATCCCCTTGTCCTCCAGCATCGACCGCAAGCGTTTCAGGTAGCTTTCGTCTGTCGAGCTAAGCTGCGACAAGTCCATCTGGCAGCCGTCGCCTCCAAAAGATTTGCAGAGGTCAATGAATTTCTCCGCCACGATGACCGTGTCAGCTCCCTCTGAGGCGGTTTGGCCGAACTGGCGAGTTCTGATCGGGAAAGAGGTGTAAGCAATGCCGAAAGCACCCGGAGGGGCAGCCTCCTTAACCTTGATAAGTTGAGAGACAACCAGACCCGAGACCGAGTAGAAGAAGTCTCGACGGGTGGTGTCCGCACATGGATTCGAAGAATTGCTCATCAGTAAATCACCTCGCTGAATTCCGGCTGACGTCTTGAGGAAGAGCAGACTTTAGCTCCTGATCCCAAGGAGCTCGATAGACTTTTGTCAATAACTTTGCCGCTTCACTATCTCCCTCAATCTCCTCCTTTTCGGCATTCCAGTGTAGAGTTCGACCAACTTTCATCGAGATATTGGCGAGATGACAGGAGGTAACGGTTTTGTGGCCGCTCTCAAGGTCTGAAACAGGCTTCTGGCGCGACTTAACACAATCCAGAAAATTCCGAACGTGGGGCTGAAACTGGTCCTCGATTTCGTGGTAACCCCCGCTTTTTACAGGGGTGGTACGATATTGCCGATCGGCTACGCTGCTCGGCTGACGCGGACCTGTGAACCGGGGGATCTGTTCGTCGGGTGAAATGTCCCGGTCGGGGAATACTTCAAATCCGCTGCGATTGACAACGAGCGTTCCTCTAGTGCCGCAAATTTCAAGACCCTCCCTGGAACAGGATCTCTGGTGGCTGACTTCCCGGCTGGACCAATTCGTCAGAAAGCCGGGATATTCGAATACGGCTTCAAACACGTCAGGCGTCTCCCCGATTCCTTTGAGCGAATATCGTCCTCCCATAGCCGTGACTCTCTTAGGAACTGCATCCGTGGCCCATTGCACGATGTCCAGATCGTGACATAGCAGGTTGGTAGTCTGCCCGCCGGAATAGTCCCAAAACCAGCGGAAGTGATAGAGGCACCGATGCGGGTCAAATGGCACATACGGGGCGGGTCCCAACCACATGTTCCAGCCCTCCTCGGAAAGAGGCTGGGACCCCACGGCCGTGCTGAAGCCGGGCATGATGTTTCTAAAAGCGGAGACGCGAACGTTGCGAACCTCTCCAATGTGGCCCTCACGAATGAGTCGAACACATCTCTGGTAGTGCTCACCCGAGCGCTGCTGAGTTCCAACCTGAACTACCCGGTGATAGTGCCTGGCTGTCTCGATCATCCAACGCCCTTCCTGCACCACATGGTTTAGGGGCTTTTCCACATACACGTCTTTGCCTGCTGCACAGGCCAGGATCGTCAGTAGCGCATGCCAATGATCTGGAGTCGAAACGACCACGGCATCCACACTATTGCGGTCCAACATCTTGCGAAAGTCTTTGAAACCCTCGGCATGCCCACCACTGGTCGTAAGGCCCTCGCGCAATCTGGGTTCATAGACTTCGCAAATGGCGGCGATTTCAACATCGGGCTGTGCCATGAAGTCTAGCAAATGCCTTTTGCCGATTAGCCCAACCCCAATCAAGCCGACTCGCACACGCTCATTAGCGCCCAACACGTTTTTGTAAGAAAACGCTGTCAGCAGGGCGGTGCCTGCTGTCGAGCTCGCTTTCAGCAGTTGGCGGCGCGAAACCTTGCTTTGACTCACTCAAGCACCGTGGCCCGGACTGGAAGCAGAACTGGCGGCTCCCTTCTTCCGATGTTCCAAGTAGAGTTGTTTGGACAAGTCAATCAACGACTGCCGATTCTCGATTCTCTTTCTCCATTCCTTGCGGATAGCCTTGACGCCCAGCAGGGCTCCGCTGATGCCTCCAGCAATCGAGGCGATGGAGTCAGAGTCGCCACTGCTGTTGGCTCCTCGTCTGATTGTGGCGCCATAATCCTCCGGACTCTTCAAGACACAGGCCAGAGCACAAGCCAGGGCCTCTTCAGCAATCCAGCCGCCTCCGCAAAGTTCGCAGACGTCCTCGCTACGCTGAGAAACAGCTTGAGGGACCCGATCCAGTGCGGCCCATAACTCCATCCAACCCTCAGCAAGGTAATCATTCACGCTGGAAAAGCGTGCTCGCATCCAAGGGTCGCCCAGCGCAGGATCCCACACATTCACCGAAGCAGAGCGAAGATCACGAATGCGGTTTAAATAGTCTCCTGGAGTGACTCCCTGGGCTGCCCAAGCGACACACAAGGCCGTGATCTCGGCAGCAACAAGCGCTGTCGGGTGAGCATGGGTGACTAGGGCAGAGGAACGAGCAACCAACCTCAGCTTAGGCAGGTTATTTCCGTAGTAGAGTCCAATCGGGGCCACGCGCATATTGGCACCGCATCCCTTCGACTCAAGCAATCCAGATTGGTTCCATGGAACCCCTGACTCTAGAGCCTGGCACCCTTTGATCGAAGTATTGCCGGGGGAGCGGTCGTTTTCCGGGCTGCGCAACCATCGCAGGAACTCCTGGCCAAGTACCTCCATCAGGTTTTCCACGCTTGAATGCCCTGCTTTGATCAGGGCCAGACAAACGGCCATGGACATCTGGGTATCGTCGGAATGCAGGGCGGGACTCCCCGGCAGGTCCTCGATTCCGCTCGGTCCGTATCGTTTGCGAATTTCCTGCAGTGTCAGGAATTCTGTTGGATAACCTAAGGCATCCCCAATTGCAAGACCCAAAAGGCAGCCTTGAAAGCGATCTTCGAGAGATGGCCCGGACTTCATGCGGCCAATTATAGATCAAATATTGTCGAGCTGGCACAGACTTTAGTGTGCAGAAATTGGTCAGTTGAATATGGGAGGCCCTGCGGCGGCTCGTCGAGACATAGTCGCACTCACAGGTCTGCTCCCAGACTCTCACGTCGACTGCTTCGCTGATGCGTTGCCTCATGATAGACTTTCGTTCATGCCGACGTGGAAATTGACTATAGAGTACAAAGGGACTCGCTACCAAGGCTGGCAGGAGCAGGCTGAGGGTCGGACAGTTCAGGGAGAGATCCGAAAAGCTGCGGAAGACTATTTTGGAGAGAAAGTGGACCTGGGAGGGTCAGGGCGCACCGACGCGGGCGTTCACGCGCTAGCTCAGGTCGCTCACCTGCGCGCAACCCGAAAACGCCCGTCGGCAGAGATCCAGTGGGAGCTGAACGAGCGTCTGCCGTATGACATTCACATTCTGAACATCGATCCGAGGCCTGAGCGATTTCATGCTCGCCATTCAGCCTTGGCGCGCTGCTATCTCTATCAGATTTCTGTGCGGCGAACTGCTTTCGCCAAAGATTTTGTTTGGTGGGTCAAGGCTCCTGTCAACCTGAACACGATCCAAAATTGTGCGGAATTGTTCGAGGGCCGCCACGACTTCTGGTCCTTTACCGAGAGACCGCTGGAACAAGGCTCAACTATTGTCGTCGTGGAGAAGGTGCAGGTCGCCCGAGAGGGCGATCTCATCCTGATTCGACTAGTGGCCTCTCACTTTCTCTGGAAGATGGTCAGGAGGTTGGTAGGAACGCTGGCTCAAGTAGGTACAGGCAAACTTGAACCGGACAAAGTCAAAAGGCTCATTAAGTCCCGTTCTGCAGAGACTGGTCCTTGGACTGCCCCCTCGGCCGGTCTCTTCCTGGAGCAAGTCCTCTACCCCGGAGATTCTGTAGCGAATCTGATCCGGCCTGGCATCCCGGTGGGTTGACGACGGCAATCCCGATCCGCCCTGCAGTCCCAATAGGGCTCTGCAATCAATGTTTAGAGCTGACATCGGAATCCAGCTGCCCCAAAAGACATGGCTTTTGACGGGTCACTGAAACGAGATGCGAGGCCCGCTGCTTAGCGTACTCCCTTGAGACAGTAGCTATATACGAAATTCTGACTCGTGCCAAATGGCGTACGGTGTTCTTCTCTTTCGTGGTGAAGCAATATGAATTGGGCGCCGACGTCGGCGCCAACAATGCAGGCCTTGACCGGGGCAGTTGCATCGACAATCCTCTCCATGAACTCGTCGTCAACCGCAGTTGCTAATTCATTGTTAGCGGCCACTTGTTGGGATTCAAAAGGCTCACTCCCTCTTTTGGGTTGTGGTGGAAGTCGAACAATGCGATGATAGCCTCGTAGGATCGGTAGAAATTTCCCTCATCAGTGCTTCTATAGTGCTTCTGTCGTCTCGCCCGGCTTTTGGCCATGTTTCGGACGGTAACGCGAGCCTTTGGTTGCCAGGGCTTCTCAAGCCAATTTCTTCAATGGCTCTTGGTGGGTACGGCCCTCCTCTGTTTTCCCAGACAAACCGCATCATCGGAATTCCTGCCTTTCTTATCCAGAAACGAACGGTGTCGATCTAACATCGGAATCAACAATCTGGCGGCTAAAACCGCAGAGGTTTTAGTGACGCTTCATGGCAATGATGGGCTCGAACTGGCAGCCAAGAGTTTCCTGATCCCCTCGGGAGGATATCAGCAGATTAACGACGTGGTTGCGTTCTTCCTGGGGTCCGTTCCTAGCCAAGGATTTGATGGCTACTTGACGGTTGAATCGGCGGACCCAATTTCTGCCTTTGCTTCAGTGATAGACACTATTGCCAATGATCCTGGCTTCGTGCAGTCTGTCTCCGAAGGCTGGACTCATTGCTGGATACCGTCTACCACTTCTGTTTATCCCTATCAGTCAGCAGTCGCAATCTTGAACCTAGCTGACAAAATCGCCGAGGTCGAATTGAAACTATGGAGCAACACTTCCGAACTCCTGGCTACTCTGACAAGAGAGATCGAGCCTCGTGGCCAAATAATATTTTCTGACCTGCATGCAGAGATGGGGGTTGGCCCCAGCTTTGGTCCACTCGAACTTACTTGCAAGAAGCAGACGCCAATAGCCGCGACTTGCCGGGTGAGCAACGTTGTTACTGGGACCCACGGTTTTCTGCCCGCCTCGCTTCCAGCAAGCAAATCGGAATCCTTTATCCACTGGCTCTCTCAGTCAGAAGAGGATCGAACCAACATCACGTTAAGCAATCCCAATGATCAGGAGGCAGCAGCTCAACTGCTGCTCACCGACGTCGGTGGAAATATCCTCGAAACGAAGTCTATCTCTATTCCTCCCAACGGATCCAATCAAGCGCGTCTCCGCGAGTTCGCCTCTATTGGTGATCGTCCATTCACGGGATCGCTGCGAGTTGTCTCGCAGTTGCCGCTCATGGGTTTCGCTTCAATCATTGATACGCAAACTGGGGACCCTGGGTTCGCCCGGTTGCCGTCCAAAGGCACGGGACAACAGTTGGTGCCTGCTGTCACGACTCTGCCTCCATATACCTCCAGTCTCGTGGTTTCCAATCAAGGCGATTCACCGACTGACGTTGTTTTGCAGGCCAGGAGTATTGGCGGAGCGAGCTTGGGCAGTCCAAAAGTCTTGACCGCGCCGGCCAGAGGACAAATCGTCCTGGAGGACCTTTCACAAGAGCTGAACCTCCGCAATTGGTTTGGCCCGCTGCAAGTTGATTCCATGCAGAGTCAACCACTCACGGTTCTGGCTCGAGTGAAGAACAACATCGGGTCTAGCGGAGCCTTATTGGAGGCAATTGCTGCGCCACCGCCAGTCAAAAAGCAGCTTGGGGAGACCGCCGTTATTAGCTGGGCCTATGACCCTGGAGCGATCTCAAGGGTTACTGAATTTAGGGTCTACCAGATGGACGGGCAAAGACTGATTTACCGGTTGATGAAGTCCGTTCCCCGGAGCCAGCTTAAACTTCAATTTGGCTGCAGCACGGCTGGAAAATTCATTTTCACCGTTACAGCTTTTGATGGAGTGAATGAGTCTCTTCGAAGCGCCGAAGTTGCTATCGAAGTCAGCGAGTAGGCTATCGTCTGGGGCATTGATCTGTCGATTATTCACCACTAACACAGAATTTGTCCCCGCGAAACATCGAGAGAGTTTCCTCCGCTCCGTATGGGCGACTCTACTTTAGCCCCAACTTCCTGTTCTCTTTGAGCAGCTGAATTGCCCCGGCCAAACGTCTCTGGCGAGTCTCTTGCCGCTTGCCGTCCATGATCCATTTAATGTAGTTGCGTTGATGTGAAGGCGCCAAAGCGCTAAAGTTCTCCCAAGCCTTGGGCTGAGCCTGCAGAGCTGTTCTCATGAACCCGGGAACCGACCATACTTTGCGTTCTGGTTTCGGGCGGTTTCTTTCAGGATTGGAATAGCCAACTTTGGCCAAGCCGAAATCAGTCATTCGGTTTTCACGTATCAGCTTCGCGATGCGTCTCTTGTTGGCTTCTGACCACCTCAGACTGTTGGTGCGAGGCGTGAACTTGCGCGCATATCTCTTGTCGTCGAGACGCTGGACAATGCTGTCGATCCAGCCGTAACACAAGGCCTCTTCGACTGCATCATCGTAAGACATCACCACCTTGCGAGTTCGGATCTTCGGAAAGACCAGCCATGCCTCTCTTTCTGACGCGTGATTATGGGATAGCCATGCCCGCCAAGCTTCACGGTCAGTTGCGTTGAGTGTTTTGTGCATCTTCATTCGCGCGGCACCTTCAGTCGTCGACCCAACGCACTAAAACACAGCTGCGTCCCACTCTTAGCGGGTGTCGTCCCGAGCGGAATTGGTCTTTCTCATTGCCCGCCTTCCTTGCGCTTGAGCTCGGTCGATTCACTAAATGCACCATCAGTTTTCAGGTGAGCCAGCAAAAACTTCTGGAGTTCAGGCGAGGATGCTGTGAGAAGGATTTCATTATTAATCTTTTCGTGTCGAATTGCGGCTGGATTCTTTTCGAGGAATTGCTTTAGCCAAGCTGGATCAAGATAGGAGAATCGCGGCCTTGGGTCGATTTCTATAACCCGAATGAAGGTATGCAACGGCAGCAAATAGTCGTTGTCTTGAAGATCTGCGGGCTTTACCGCAAACAAATCCAGAAACATTCCGCCTTCTATTTTCAAGAAATGAGCCAAGAAATTGCTCTTCTTGCCGTCCTTGTCAGTATTGACGAGTTGGTATTCTTTCTCGGCACTCCTTGTGAAAGCCCACGTCTCTTTGGAATCAGTCTCGGTCCATACGCCCAAGAGGCCCGGGTCGAATATCACGTCCCTATCCGTATAGAGCGGATAGAGAGAAGGTACACAGCCTGCAAGCACGATCAAAAAACTTATCAAGGCCAGCCTGGAAAGCACTTTCATGCTGATCTCCTTCCTGTCTTTCGGCTCCGCGGCTCTCCGCTCAAAGACGTTGTTGCGTCCTGCGATTCCGATGCCAGTCCACACCCTGATGCCCAACCGAATCAGGACGTGATCACACCCGTGAGAACACGCGCGCACGGCAACAGGCCTGCCTTTTGAAGAGTTGCCCGGGAAGCCACATTCGATGCGTTGCACCGTGCTGCGGGAACTCGCCCCATCTCGTAACAAGTCCGCTTTAGCTCTTGAACCAGGTAGCTGCCGTAGCCGCGCCGGCGGAACAGCTCGGCCACCTCCATATAGATGTCGCCGTACGGGACATTGTAGTGGAACAGAATCCCACCGGTCGCTGCGATTTCGCCATCGACTTCGATCACCCATTCGCCGACGGGTTCCACCGTGTGGGGAAAGATACGCTCCTGGTCGTCCTTGGTGGCTCTGCGGAACGTCCCACCCCCAGCCGCAAGGCTGGTCGTCAGCCCGTCGTGAAAAAGAATCGTCTCGCTCTGGATCTGGCTGGCACAGTCGAAAAGCATCAGGGTTAGAAGAGTGTCGTTCGTTTGGACCTCAATGGTTTTGGCTTGACTGGCAGCGGCCAGCCGACGAAACAGTAACAGGGCCGCCGCGCGCTGGGCAGGCAAGACGTAGAACTCCATGATGACGTCCTTCGGGTCGGCGCGAACACCTCCCACTAGGCCGTAGCCAACCGCCCGGCCTTTCAGCCGCAGCAGATACGAATCAGTCCAGCCGCGCCCGTGCCAGGAATCGAGGACGATTTGGCAGTTCATCTCCTTCCGATACAAGTCGCGTAGAGTTTGAACCTCCTCCGGCTGCACGAGCACCACATCCATCGTCATCGATTCAATCCCTTGCGGCATCCCTAACGGTCTTAACAATCATTCGCAACGGAGCGTGACTAGCGGGTCCACTCGTGCAGCGCTACGAGCGGGCAAGAAGGAGGCTGCCAATCCAACGGCCAGAATGACGGCTGCAACCGCCCCAAATGTCAACGGATCGGTGGTGGATACGCCCCAGATTTGGCTTGACAGAAACCGCGTCAAGCCCAAACTCGCCAGTATACCGATGACGATGCCAGCCGCCATAAGGCCTAGAGCTTTTGTTAGCACCATTTGCAAGATATCACTATGGTGTGCTCCAAGCGCTATTCGAATCCCGATCTCCTGCCTTCGCAGAGAAACCGTGTATGCCATCACGCTGAATACGCCGATCAGGACCAGTAGCAGTCCGATTCCCGCAAACGTCCCTAGCGTAAACACCTCGAACCGTGGCTGGGCATACGAGTTCTCTTTCAAGCGATTCTCAAGCGTGTCGACGAAAGTGAGGGCAACATTCGGGTCTATGGCTAAGATCTCGCGACGAATCATCGGTAGCAAGGAGAGCGGGTCCACTGCGGCTTTCACCAGGAGACTTCGAGTGCCAGCTGCCACAGTTGAGTAGGGAATGTATGCCTCGGGCTTCACTGGGTCCCGCAAGCCGCTGTTTTTTACGTCCCCCACGATACCGATGATTTCGAAATAGGCGTTGTGCGGATAATCTGGGACCGGATCGAAACTGCCAAATCTCATCCTTTGTCCGATCGGATCCTCTCCTCTGAAGTAACTTCGGGCCGTTGCTTGATTGATGACCGCCACTAGCCGGGCCGAGTCGATATCGCTTTCCGATAATAGCCTCCCCCGCATCAGAGGGATGTTGAGGGTTTGGAAGTATCCTTCACTGCACAGTTCAAACTGCACGTAAGAAGCCTCAGGGTAAGACTTTCCGGGGACATCAAGCCGGCTAAACGGCTTGGCAAGCGGCGGGGTGGCGCAGCAATGTACACCAGTGGTGATCACTCCTGGAATTGAGGAAACACTAGAGATGATTTTCTGAAACAGCACCTTTTTCTGCTCAGCCGTGTCGTAACGGCCAGGGAGGGACGCGACCCGCAAGTCGAGGACCTTGATTGGATTGAAACCGAGTTCGACGTGACCGAGGGCAATGAGGCTGCGAATCAGCAGTCCGGCACCCGTGAGAAGCACAATCGAAAAAGCCACTTCCGCAATCACCAAGCTGGCTCGAAATCGGCCGTGCCGAAATCCGGCATTGACTCCCTTGCCACTGCCCATCAGTCTCGAGTGCAGGTCAGAGCTCACCGCGTGGAATGCGGGTGCCAGACCGCACAGCAGTGTGGTCAGAATAGTCACACCTAACGCAAAAAGTAAGGTTACACGATTCAAGGCGATGACAGCTTCGGACGGAATCATACCTGCCGGAATGATGGCTATGACCTCCTTTAGTCCAAACCAAGCAAGCGCAGACCCCACGATGCACCCACCCATCGCCAGCAGAAAGCTCTCCAACAAAAGTTCTCGGATCAGTCGGCCTCGCCCTGCGCCCAGCGCGGCTCGAAGCGCAATCTCCCTTTCGCGGACTGTCGCTCTGGCCAGCAGCAAGTTGGCAACGTTGCAACAGGCGATCAAGAGCAACATCGTAACCGCTGCGGTCAAAGCAAAGACAATACCTCGGAAACTTCCAACAGCATCATCCGTAAGAGCCTTGGTTAGAATTGTGAATGGCTCGGGATTATTCCTTCCCAAACGCCTTTTGACGAAGCGTTGCGCAATCCCATCAAGGTCTGCTGCTGCCGCACGCAAATTCACCCCGTGCTTGAGGCGTCCCAGAACTCCAAAAGACGCGGGAATATTGTTCGCGCCAATGAGGGCGGTGTTGCGACTCAGGCTTAATGGAACCCAAATGTCCACATCAAAAAATGTGAATCGTCTGGGCATGATGGCGACCAGAGTTCTGGGTTCGCCATTCAAAGTAAATATGGTTCCCACAATCTTCGGATCCTGACCAAACTCCTTCTCCCACATTCGGTAGCTCATGACGAACACCGGAGGCGCCGTCGGAGCGCCGTCAGCTAGCCCGATTTGGCGGCCCAGTAACGGTTTGACTCCAAGGAACTCAAAGGTGTTCGGGGTCACGCGTGCGCCGACGGTCCATTGAGTCCCTTCGCCACCCTTGTAGAAGATCTCCAGCTGACTATACGCAATGAGGTCTTCAAACGAATGGTTTTGCTCTTTGAAGTCGACCACTTCCTCAGGTGCCAGCCACGGTTTATCCAAGGCACCGCTCACGAAGTGCTCGTAAACCGTCGTCAGACGGTCGGCGTCTTTGTAAGGGAACGGCCTCAAGAGAACACTATCGATAACGCTGAAGATTACAGTGGTCGCGCCGATGCCGAGTACAAGTGCGATAACTGCAGTGACAGTAAAGCGACGGTCTTTCCTCAGACTCCGCAGCGCGAATCGAATGTCACGGAGAAAGTTCTCCACATGATCCTCCCAAAAGCGTCTCATCCCGCATCTTGGTCAATTGGTCTTCCTTCTTATTTCTGCGCTTTATTGCCTGACGTTTTGTTGAGCCGCTATCCTCTCAAATGAGGTTTCGGTAGGGCGGATGGTCTCTCATCCGCCGCGGTCAATGCGGAGCATTGACCTACCCTTTCGTCATATGAAGTACGACATCTTGATCCAGTCTGAGCCAGCAATCGGGTTCCCGTAGTGAATTGAGACGTTGTTTCAATGAGCTGAATCGCCTGTTTGCTAAACTCTGAGTCCGACCCTTTTACCGTCTGCCTTAGTGAACCGGCGGGCTCGACAGCGGGATAAACCCGGGGTTCAAGATTCCCTGCGGATCGAATTCTCTCTTCAGCTCAATCATAGTCTGCCAGTGTTCACCAAAATGGCTTTCCCACTTGGGGCGATCGAAGTTGATATAGCCTGAAAGATAGCGCTTGCCGCCGGCATTCTGGCTCAGGCCGCTCAAGAGATCCAGCCGAGGCAGGGCTTCCTTCAAGAACACCTTGGGCACGCCGGGCAGCACACCGAACCCCATGACGAAATCAGACTTGGGAGTCTGAAAAAGCGGAACTTTAGAGACACCACCTTGACACGGCCAGAGCAGGATATGCCCGCCGCCCAGGGCGTGAGGTGGAAATTGCGACAAGACCTGAGTGATGAAAGATCCAGCCGTTTGCCACGGTAGGACGGTTTCCATCCAAGGATGACAAGCATCCCAGTAGCCTGCCCGCCTCCAAAGGGCGAAAAGATCCTCCAGGCGGAACAAGAAATCCTTGAGTGGGCCCTCTTCTTTATGGACCTTCTGATAGAAGGATAGTCCTGCCAGTTTCTCTTCAGACTTTGGCGGAGTAGAAGGGTCAAACTCCTCTGTGAGGTGCAGTGGATAAAACCAGGCTGCAAACGGCTGGCGACCCATCATGGTCTTGCGGAATCCCTGAGGGCACGGCACTGCCCAAGACTCGATGAAGTCGAAGCGGTCTTCCTCCATCACCAATCGTGCATCCTTCATCAGTTTGGTGACGTCGTCATAGAGCAGAAAGTGCGTTCGGAAATGAGAACAAGCGCGACGTAAGCGCAACCGGGCTTTTACGATGATTCCGAATTGACCGAACCCGGCTCTGACTGCATCGAACAGAGTGGAGTTTTGAAGAGACGAGCAGGTCATCAACTCGCCTTTGCCGGTGACCACTTCTAACTCGAGACATTGGTCCGCCTGTGTCCCGTAGCGATGCGAAGCTACCCCCAACCCTGCAACGGAGAGCGTTCCGGCGACCGTCACGTTCAGGTTGTTGGTCAGGACCGGTGGCACCAACGAACGAGGCATCAGCACATTCACCAGATCGCCCCAAAGAATTCCACCTTCTACAACAACCGTTTCTTGCGCAGTGTCGAGGATCACGACCTGGTTGAGCGATTTCATGTCTAAGATCAGTCCGTTGTCGTTCAGTGATTGCCCGCTTTGAGAATGGGCGCCTCCCCGCATGCTGAGTGGAAGACGATGAGCAGCCGCATACCGGACCACCTCGACAACGTCCTCACTGGAGCTGGGACGAACCACCAGAGCTGGCTTCTTTAGCTGTATTCTCCCAAAGTCCTGGCTGGCCTCCTGGAGGAGCGGTTCCTCGCTGCTGACCAGACCTCTGATTTTCTGCTGCAGATCCGAAACGAGATTCATACGTTCGCCTGAAGCCCGGCGAGCTGTTCCAGCAAGCTGTAGATGACGGAGTGGTCTTTCTGTCCTTTACCCTGAGCGCTGCAGGCCGTGAAGAGCTCATGAATCAGTCCGGTTGCCGGCAGCGGTACCCCCAAGGACTTTCCAGCCAGCAGCGCGTTCTTCAAATCTTTGATGTGGAGATCCATCTTAAAGCCCGGCTCGAACTTGTGCTGAGCCAGCAGGGGAATTTTCATGTCTAAGGTACGCCCACCAGCCATGCCTCCCTTAATCGCCTCGTAGACGCGCTGGATATCGACTCCAGCCTTCTGAGCCAAGACCATGCCTTCGGCAATGGCTTGCAAGGCCGCGGCCACGATGATCTGGTTGGAGAGCTTGGTGAAACCGCCTGCGCCAATCTCGCCGACGCGCACTACGCTCTTTCCCATCTTTTCCAGGATAGGCCTGACCCCTTCGAAGACAGCCTCGTCTCCTCCCACCATGATGGAGAGCGTTCCCTGAACAGCACCAATCTCTCCGCCACTGACCGGCGCGTCCAACATAGCGGCGCCTTTACGAGCCAGTTCCGCAGCAATCTTCTTTGTGACCACCGGAGAAATGGAGCTCATGTCGATGACCACACTACCCGCCTTCACTGATTCCAGCACTCCCTGCGGACCCAGAATGATCTGTTCGACCTCCGGGGAATCCGCCACCATCGTGATGATGACTTCCGCGCCCTGGGCAACCTCTCGCGGAGAGCCAACCTGCTGGGCACCAGCCGCGACAAGCTCGTCGGCTTTGCTCGCTGTCCGGTTGTAGACCACCAAGGGATAACCCGCTTTCATAAGGTTCCGAGCCATCGGCTTCCCCATAATTCCCAATCCGATGAACCCAATTGTCTTTGACATGCCAAGACTCCTTGCCAAGGATTCTATCCCCGAGCATCTTAGCTTAGGCTGCGTTGGCGGCTCAAGGTTGAAACAGTGATCAGATTTGCGATGGTCCAGCTATGCCTTTTGGACTGTGGCGGTAAGCGAAGCGTCGTTGCCGCTTTGGATTGGAGTGGCAGTGTCCCCAGGTGAGGCAAAGCGGCGTGGCCGCTGGGTGCCGACACACTCCAAAGGAAAAGAGCTGACCGCACGCACAAACCACTTACCGTGTTCGCCAGACCTAGATGTCAAGGGCGGCAGCTCCTGGTCGGTTAGTGCTGCACACTTAGCCAAACACCTGACCAGCACCCTCGGTTGCAGAGCAATTCAAGATGACATCTGAGAAATCCTGTGAAGTGATTACGATCTCGGGATGGTTGATCCTGATAAAGTCGAAAAAATACTTGTGTCGCATCGCCTTGGTGAAATCCTTAACACGGGAGTTCTCAACCAAAGCCACTATACAACCGCCAAAGCCGGCGCCCGTAAGCCTCGCTCCCAGAGCGCCCGCTTCACGGGAAATCTCAACCAGACGGTCCAGTTCCGGGCAGCTGATCTCGAAATCCTCGGCACAGCTCCGATGGGATTCGTACATCAGTTCGCCAACCAGAGAAATTTCGCCTTGCTCTAAGGCCCGAGCCGCAGCTTCGACACGCTCTGCCTCAGAGATGACATGCCGGTATCGTTTCTGAAGCGGAAACCCCTCTCGAGGCTGAGAGAGAATTCTGCCATCCTTCAAAGTGAGGAATTCGGTCTCAATTTCCCGGATTGACTTCCCTAACCTCCGACCGATTTCATCAAGTCCAAAAGGACTTCCCATCAAAGCCGCGTCAACCACCGCCTGCTTCCTCTCGGCAGGAAGATCAAGGTCTTGAAATTCCGCCAATCGAGTGACCGCAAGTTCTTCCCCGTGGACTTCCCGAAGTGCGGTGTTAAGCAGAGCTACTATCAGTCTGCACTCTCGCGGCCGCCGATTGTAGTTCTCCATGGTTTCCTGAGTCTTATCTGCCTTGATGAGGCTATTGACGATCATAACCATAAAATCCCCAGGCAGGGACACAGGCTTCACCCGCAGGGGAAAGAAGTCAATTTTCAGAGCACAGCCTCTGCGCCCGAGAAGCGAAGCGGCCTGATCCATTCCTCCGCCCTCGGTCCCGACATAGCGTTCTCCCTTGGCCAGAAGGTCCGCCAGACGTTCCCTTTGCAACTCAATGCGATTGACATACAACAGAGTTAAAGCATTGGCCACGACCAGTGCTGAGGAGGAGCTAAGACCGCCGCTGGCGGGCAGGTCGGCGGATGCGAGCAGGTTCATCCCTCGGGGGAGTTCTGCAAGAGAGCTGCTTTGAGAACCGAGATAATCCACAACTGTCTGAACCCCCGCTTTGGAGTAGTTTCCCCAATCACCTTTAGCAAACGGAGAAATTTGGTGGGAAATCTCGTACTCACGATCCGGAAAGCGATGATCCATGTTCTTTAAATGAACCTGATGGTCCGGCCTAGCGGAAGCCGCAATGAGAATATCCCGATTGATCGCCATCGGCATCACGGGCAGACCATTGTAATCCGTGTGCTCTCCAATTAGATTCACACGGCCCGGAGCTCTGACGACCAGAGCATGGAAGGAGTTGGAATAGAGACTGGTGAAACGCTCTACTAAAGCAGCGTAGCGTTCCTTTTGATAGCGAAGGAGCTCAATTCCGTAAACGTTCGCCAGTTCGTGAGTCTTTCCATTCAAGGAGCGCAGTGAATTCAATAAATCGCTGAAGCCTTTCATGCGATGAAAAGGACTTGATTTCTTGAAAGGAAAATCGGAACGGCTCAGAGCGAAAGAGCGGCGGCAGAAAACCCTTGGGTAGTCCCACCAGCCGAGCCCATCAGTCTGCCCGGAAGCTATGAAAAGATTGGATTCGGGTCAGTATGCAAGTGTCACTTTTTAGTTAAGTTGACTCCGGGGTTCGTCCAGCAGGACTTTCGACCGCCCTACCGCCCTTTCCAAAACGGGGAATCGGAATTGAATTTTGCCACAGCCTTCCTTAGAGAGAGGCATTCGGTGGAATTTGGCGCATCTCGCGTTTTATGCTTCCAGGCCCGAAGCGGAGAGTTCCGCGAATCGGCACGGTCTGGCCCATTGCCGGGATGCCGACCCAAGACTGCCCTTAGGCTCCTGCCGCCTCACAACTTGCTTAAACCTGATATTTCAGATAGACCGTGCGCAGCTCAGAATAAAAGTCTACGGCTACACTACCCTGCTCTCGGTGCCCGGTACTGGAGGCTTTGGTTCCGCCGAACGGAAGTTGATATTCCACGCCGGCGGAAGGAAGATTGACTATGATAAGTCCGGCTTCAATCCTGTTGATGTACGAGAACGTCTTATTCAACTGGTTGGTAACCAACGAGGCTGAAAGGCCGAATTTAACGTTATTAGCCAGCTGGAGAGCAGCATCGAAATCCTTTACCGGCAGGACGGCCAGAACAGGGCCAAAGATTTCTTCTTGAGCAATCCGCATCTCGGGTCTTACTTCCGTGAAGATCGTCGGTTCCACGAAGTAACCTTTGTCGTAGCCGGAACCGGTTAAGCGCGAGCCGCCACAAACCAGACGCGCACCTTCCTGTTTTCCAATTTCAATATAGTCAAGAACCGTCTTCATCTGGTTGGCATCGACACAGGGACCGATCTCAATTCCCTTCTCCAGACCGTTTCCTACGCGCAGCTTTCTGGTCTTCTGAACCAGGAGATCGAGAAACGACTCGTAAATGGATTCCTCCACCAAAGCGCGACTGGTAGCCGTGCACTTTTGGCCGGTCGAGAAGAAGGCGCCGTTTACCACGATATCTGTGGCCAAGTTTAGATCAGCGTCGGCCAACACAATCGTGGGGTTCTTGCCGCCCATTTCGAGCTGGGTCTTCACTCCACGAGTTAAGGTCTTCTGCTGAATGCCGGTGCCCACCTCACAAGAACCTGTGAACGAGACCGCCTTGACGGCTGGGTTTGAGATCAGTTCGTCGCCAATCGCAGAACCGGAGCCGGTCACCATATTGAGCACGCCCTTTGGCAGACCGCCCTCACTGAGAGCTTCGACCAAGCGAACTGTGCAAAGCGGAGCCAATGAGGCCGGCTTGATGACGACGCTGTTCCCGGTGATGAGCGCCGGAGCGATTTTCCATGCTGGAATGGCAATAGGAAAATTCCAGGGCGTCAATAGCGAAACCACGCCCAAGGGCTTCCGAAAAGTATAGGCAAAAACCCCGTCGCGTTCGGAAGGAACAGTCTCGCCGCAGAGCCTCGCTCCCTCACCTCCGAAATAACGAAAGATATTCACGGCCCGCGTCACTTC